>Ga0172372_10001082_pt1 | contig 42111 bp, 35 predicted proteins | sample LakKiv5m_2_FD_114544 | JGI IMG/M metagenome (GOLD analysis project Ga0172372, IMG submission 114544) | Freshwater microbial communities from Kabuno Bay, South-Kivu, Congo - kab_092012_9.5m | ecosystem: Environmental > Aquatic > Freshwater > Lake | place: Democratic Republic of the Congo...
ATCGATTGCTTCTATTACAGCAATATGTCGCCGCAAGTTCCTGGCTTCAATCGCGGGATATGGAAACGCTTGGAAGAACAAGTGCGCGATTGGGCCGTCGATTATGGCTCAATCTATATCGTTACCGGCCCTGTCCTTAAAAGCGGTCTCTCCACCATCGGCTCAAATCAAGTCGCTGTGCCCGAACTCTATTACAAAGTCATTCTCGATACGCATCCTGGACATCCTCAAGCCATCGGATTTTTAATTCCCAATGCGAGCTCAACAGAAAGTCTTACTTCGTACGCAGTAACCGTCGATGCCGTTGAAAAAGTAACCGGCATTGATTTCTTCTATTCTCTTCCCGATGATAAAGAAACTCAGTTAGAGGGCACTTTGTGCACGGCATGCTGGCAGTGGTCTGTCCATAAATCAAGCTCTAGCGGCAGTCATTCATCCTCCGATCGTCCTGCTGTTCAATGTTCAGGAACCACCAAAGCAGGCGCCCGATGCAAACGCATGACGAAAAGTGAAAATGGTAGGTGCTACCAACACGGCGGAAATTGATTTGTAAATTTTATTGCTTAATGGTGAAACCTATTCCCACTACGCTGTACAGCACACCATGATTAAAAATATTCTCTTTGCATTTCTTGCCTTTCTTTCTCTAAGCGCCTTTACCCAGGTCCCTTGTGAATTCAATACGTACAACCGCAAAGGTGGATTGTACTACTTCGCGACTTACTACGATGGCTACGGCACAAATACCACCATGGAAGGGGTTTGCGAACAACGGGTATCTCAAACCAACGCTCCTTACGCCTACCGAAATTTTCGAAATGGCATCCTGCAAGATGAAATTTTATACAACATTCAAAACCAAAAACCCTATTCCGAATTTCATCGCGTACAACACGATTCTGTCATTGCTTGGCTAGAAATGCACAACGAACTAAACGAACTCACTGCACGCAATACCTACTATTTGAATAAAGATGGACGACGCTGCTGGAAACAAGAAACCTTCGAACGCAATAAACTCAAGAACGTCCAATTTTACAGAAGCATCCATACCGACGAACTAGCTACCGAACCGGGCGCAGCCCCTCGTCAGCCGCACATGATTGATTCAGAAGGATACACAGATGTGCATGTGCAATTTGGACCAGAACTCGGTTATCATCCCAACGGAAAAATAAATTTCATCAAGCACTACAAATTCCTCATTACCGACTCCCCCTGCTATTACGATTATCAAGACGGATCCTACCAAACTTTCTCTGAAACCGGACAACTACTCTCGGAAGGCATGTATGTAGAAGGAAAGAAACAAGGTGTCTTCAAGTATTATTATTTAGATGGAAAGAAAAATGCTGTTAAAGAATACGACCACGATTTACCGGTTGGAAATTGGATTTCTTGGTTTCAAGATGGCACAATTGAATCGACAGAAAACTATGGCGAAGCCTATTATTGGCCAACAGCCAGCGTAAAGCGATACGACAACAAAGGAAATCTTTATTACGAAAAAGAAGTCCTCGCCAACGGCAAAGGCTTTGAACGGTCTTACTACCCTACCGGTAAACTAAAGGAACGTAAACGCTTTGAGTATGGCCCGAATGACGCGTATGAGCACCATATCTACTACCCAAGTGGACGCGTTCTAAGCAGAAGTTATTTGCACGATCACCACGATACGCTTAGTGTGAGTTTTTTTGAAACGGGAGAAATCCAAAAATTGAACTTTTACGAAGTAGAAAACGACGGCACCTTCACACAACGGATAAATGATTATTTTCTCCCCGGTAAACCCAGTCTTATTTCGGTGACTACACACGGTCCCAACTCGAAGGTTGATCAGCGCATTGAGAGATACAACCAAAGCGGTAAACTGGTTCACCTCATGGAAACGCACAACGAAGAGACGACAGAAATTACCTATTGGGACAACGGCAAACTCAAGCGTAGCACCTTGCGTTTGAATAATCTTTTGGAAAAAGAACTCATTGAAAAAGACAGCCTCGGTGCGCTAACCTTTCAATGCACCTACCACGAAGGACTTCGTGTGGGTCGTTGTGAGCTTGCTCCAAAACTTAATGGATATACCATTTCTAAAAAAGAGAACAAGAGCATTAGCATGGAATTGATGCATCAGTTGTACAACGCATTCTATTCTGGCAATGGTGAACACCGTCTGACTGCACAACAACTTGAACAATACACCAACGCAGTTGCCCAAGTAATCGCTTATGCCGATCAACACGGATTTACCTTTCCCATAGATACCAGCGAAAAGTATATCCAACCTTTTACCTACACCGCACAAATTCCGCTTTCCAATTACCAAAGCAATAAATCTAAAATAGATTCAGTTTTCAAGTCCATGTCGTTAGCTGTTCTCTCGAAATCTGAATCTCAAGGCACTATGAACTTGGAACTTCGCAGTGAAACAGAACTCTTCCTTCTTGATTTCAATCAGGGCTTTCACGGCATACTCGCAGAAAATGCCGGTTACTTCATTCCAAACTACGGTCAAGTTCGAAATGAGATTGATTTCGGCGGATACAAAAACAGATATTACAAATCACTTCACGTAGAAGATTTGAAGAATGGGTACAAAGTAACCCTGTCTACCTCGCAAGGAAATAAAATATTCGTAATTTACCCAGATAATAGCATAGAATTTTACAACGGATACGGCGATTGGAACACCACCGATTATCCTGATACACCACGAATACAATGGGATTAGACCAAAACAAATCAAACTTCGAACGCTTTATCGGTGAAAATCTGATTGGCAAAATTGGTATCATCATTACCCTCATAGGAGTTGCCATTGGAATCAAATACCTCGTCAAAGATCTTGTCCTTAGTGATTTAATTATTCAATTAATTGGCTACACCATTGGTCTAACACTATGTGGCACCGCCTTAGGTCTTAAAAAGAAATATCCTCCTTTCAGCAGCATTCTCATGAGCGGCGGTATAGCCATGCTCTATATTCAAACCTATATCAGCTTCGATGTCTATCACACATTCAACCAAGTACTGTCCTTTATACTTCTTGTAAGCTTAACCATAACTGCCATTTACGTGGCTACCTGGTATGACAGTCCGGTTATAGCTCATCTTGGATTCATTGGTGCCTATGTCACGCCTATTTTGATTAATCAGCAAGAATCGAAACACCTCTTTTTTCTTTCGTACTTATTGATTGTAAATGCCGGTGTGGTCTTCCTTACACTCAAGCGCAATTGGAAATCATTGAACTACACCTCGCTGTTGTTCACTTATGTAGTGTTGTACGCTTGGATTTACATAGCCCCTTCCGAGAACCAATACCTAGGCGTAATTTTCGGTTCATTGCTTTTTGCATTGTTTCATTTCTCACTCTTTGTGCAAGAACGAAAGTCTGCTCCTTTCGCCGATTCACTTGCCATGACCTTGATGATTGCCAATTCCATTTTGGCTTATGTGTTCATTCGCACTTCTGGGTTAAACAGCGGTAGCATTTCTTACGCAGCCCTGGTTATTGGTGCTGTGCATGGGGTATCGGCGTATCTTTTAAAACGGACAGAAAATCACAGCGCCCTCTATGTTAATTTACATTTAGTAGCCAGTGTAATAGGATTAAACGCATTCATTGCATTTGATTTACCCGCATCGAACCTCGGTTGGATTTTCGCTTTGGAAACGTGTTTGATTTTGTTGTTTGCTATTCGCTTCCAATCAAAATCATTAATGCTTGTCGCATTCTTGGTGCACTTGCTGGCCTTCGTATTGACACTTGTGCAATTGGAACAAATGCATCAAATCGAAGGAATTCCGTTTTTCAATTCAACCGCCTGGCCTGTTTGGTTAAGTATTCTGCTATTCCTTTCTGCCTACTTCATCAACAAACGCGTCACAGATTCTCTTAGCGAGAACTGGTCGCAAACGATGATGTACACCCTGCCCATATTTACCATTCTCTTGAGCTTGACGTTCGGAGAGGGACAAATCAATTTCTATTTCAACGCACGTTATTACAGCGAAACAGCCCTAGCCAGTATCAACGATTACAACATTCCTGTTGCCATCAGCAATGACCGCCTGCTAGCCTATAAAGTTATTTGGAACATTCAATTTATTTTAGGTTTGTGGGGCATCATCTTACTGGCTAAGCGCTACCTCAGTCGTGACAAATCATTGGCTCTTCATGTTGTCATGACGGTCTTCTTAATGTTATCTACCACGATTTCACTCATCATCGGATTTTGGAAATTGAATACCCTTCGCATTGAAGCATTCAATTATTTAAGTCACCCTACCGACTTTTTTAATCCGGCCTTTCCCCCTTCGTGGTTCGATGTGCAGTTGCGTTACATCTTCCTGTCATTCTTGTTTTTTCTCTTGTTTGCCTTGTATCGCTTTAGCACTTCTTCGGTCATGCCACGCGCCCTGTCTATCGTTCAGCGCCTATACATGCACGTAATTATTGTTTGGATACTAGCCAGTGAAGTCATTGGTTGGTCGGTGCAATTCACGTCCGACCCATCGTATCGCTTCGGAATAAGCGTGGTATTAAGTCTGTATTCGTTCTTCTTAATTGCGCTAGGCATTCGAAAATCTGCCAAGTATTTACGCTTTGCCGGAATGGCTCTCTTCTTTATCACATTGATTAAACTGTTCATTTTCGACATTTGGATTTTAAACACCTTGGCGAAAACAATAGCCTTTATTTCATTGGGATTACTGATGCTCTTGGTATCGTTTCTTTATGGAAAATACAAAACCAAACTATTTGGTAACGAAGAATGAAACCAGTAGAAAAGCCCATTCATCGGGGTGCATTACGGACATTTTTAGGAAAAGAATATTTTTCACTCAAGCGTAAATGGATTTGGTGGAAAGAACGAAAGCGGTTCGCGAAGCAACATCAACACGTTGATTTACCTCACCTGCTTATTCAACACAAAAGCCTGTTGTTGCGTCCGCTGAAGAACGTGGACATGCAATTGCAACACAACAAAATCACCAACCTAAGATTGGCTATTGCGCCTCTAGATGGGGTTGTGATTCGTCCCGGTGAGCAATTTTCTATTTGGCGTTTAGTTGGAAAACCTACAGCAGGAAAGGGCTATTTGCCGGGACTGGTGCTTCACAATGGGCAAACAGGACAAGGCATTGGTGGCGGATTGTGTCAGTTGGGAAATCTCTTGTATTGGATGGCCCTGCACACGCCTCTTACTGTTAAAGAACGTTGGCGTCACAGTTACGATGTGTTTCCTGATGTGAACCGAACAATACCCTTTGCATGTGGCGCTACCTTGAGTTATAATTACGTTGATTTGCAACTTCAGAACAACACCGAACACGCTTTTCAAATCAATCTGTGGCTCGACGACACCCATTTGAACGGAAGTATTACCAGCGATTCGCCGTTAGAACATCGTTACAACGTGGTGGAAACCGATCACCAAATCGTACATCAATTTTGGGGAGGATACACCAGACACAATCGCATTTGGAAAGAGTTGACTCACTTACAAACCCTCGAATCAACCAGAGAGCTTGTGGCTGAGAACAATGCGATTATGATGTACAATCCGCTATTGGAAAAATAAATACATCACGAAACCATTTCCTTTTAAATTGCGTCTTCCTATCGAAATGAAAAAAATTGTCCTTCTTGTTCTGTTCGCTAGCGCTTTCGTTCCAACGGTTTTCGCGCAGCAAACCAAACACGCCTTATTTATTGGCAACAGTTATACATACGTGAATAACCTTCCGCAGTTGACCTCTGATTTGGCACTTTCAGCGGGCGATAGTCTAATTGTAGATAGCTCGGCACCGGGCGGCTATACCTTTCAGTTGCACACCACGAATGCAACGACCTTGCAGAAAATCGGACAAGGAACGTGGGACTATGTTGTTCTACAAGAACAAAGTCAACTGCCTTCTTTCCCCGATGATCAAGTGCAGAGCGATGTATTTCCGTATGCCTTCGAATTAGACAGTTTAATTCATGCAGCGAATGCCTGCGCGCAAACTACCTTTTATATGACGTGGGGAAGAAAAAATGGCGACGCTTCGAATTGCGCCAACTTCCCTCCGCTGTGCACCTACAATGGCATGGACAGTCTTTTGCATTTGCGTTACATGATGATGGCCGATAGCACCAATGCCTTGGTTTCTCCCGTTGGTGCAGTATGGCATTTTCTACGCGATAACTTTCCGAGTTTAGAGTTATATCAAGCCGACCAATCGCATCCATCTGCATTAGGCTCTTATGCCGCAGCGTGTTCGTTTTACACTGTGTTCTTTCAAAAGTCACCACTACTTATTACCAGCAACGGTGGACTAGCCGATGCCGATGCGCAAATTATTCGTGAAGCAGTGGATTATATTGTGTACACCAATTTGCTCGCTTGGCACGTGGGTGAATATGATCCGCATGCGCAATTTCAAACGAGCCTAACCGGTCCGGTATTGACCTGTACCAATTTTTCAACCAACGCCGACACCTACACCTGGAATTTTGGCGATGGAACTACCTCTACCGAAATCAATCCTATTCATGAATATGTTACGTTCGGTTGGTACAATGTGCAATTAACTGCAGAGCGCTGCGGAAGAACCGACGTGGTTATTTCAGATGTATTTTATCCGTACACTGCGGTAGAAGAACATGCCACAGCGCTATTGAGCGTCGTTCCTAATCCAACCCAAGACCTCGTTCAAGTCACGACATCGAGTGCCATGTTAGGCGCACATATTCAAGTATTAAATGTACTGGGGGAAATCCTACAAGAAGAGGTTTGCCTGAACGAACGCATGAGTCTTCACTTACACCCCTTCGCACCAGGAATCTATTTCATACGTTGGAAAGAATCGCCTCACCACGTGATTCGTGTTGTGAAAGAATAAATAGATTTTTTAATGGAAAACGTGGAATTGCAATTAATTTCAATAATTTCATTGAATTAATTCCTAACCATGACCTTAGCCGAGAGCCTAGAAATTTTAAATCTCACTGAGACTGCCTCGGTAGAAGATATTAAGGAAGCTTACCGTGAACGAATGAGAGCTTTGCCTGGCGCTGGAACATCTGATCCAATTGCCGAAAGAGAATTTGAACGAATTGTAGAGGCCTATCAATTTCTACTGAGTTGGAAATTAAATGCCGCATCTAACGAAGAAGAGGATGATGCTGACTCGAGTAAAACCCACGTATTTACCGACGGACAAATTCAGTTGTACACCACACTAAACATTTTGTTATTCGGACTTATTCCATTGTTTTTAATCGTAATTTTTGAGGAGATGGGAGTTGTGTATGCACTTGCTCTTAACGCGTTAGCTTTTCCCTACACTAGATGGTATTTTAAAAAGGTAGCTCCCAATTTTTTTGCAAACATGGTTCCGAATGCGAAAGCATTTTTGAAAGATTATCGATTTTATCGATTATTGATTTTAGCCATTAACCTCTACCTATACAATCACTTCGCCTTACGCATCTTGCTTCCTATGAGTGTTCTGTTAGGTGGGTTTGTCGGATTAACCATTCTTCCACACCTTCTTCTGAGACAATTTAAATCGCTTGCTTATTCATCATGGGTTTCTATGGTTATTATTCCCACAGCAATCAATTTATTCGTTCTATCGAACTTTGCATTTACCACAAGCGAGACGAAAGAAACGCTCACTTATTACAATAAAACAGAAGAAATTCATTCACGTCGCGGAGGTGGGGGAAGAGAGGCAAGCCCTGTTATTGAATTTCACAATGGAAAATACCAAGATTATTGGGGAATGCGTTTCTACACTGACCGCAAGGAAACCTTGAAGAACAACTTGGTCACACTCACTTTTAAAACGAGCTATTGCGGACTAACTGTGGTATCTGATTACGAATTCTTTTACGATCCCCGATTATCGCGAACCGCCTCTCATTACAGATAATTCAAGATTAGCGAACGCTATACTCTCCAAGAGAGATAGCAATTTCATCGGCTAACGGAAGAACCTCTTTCGTTCCAATACCTACGCAATAGAATCCACCATCCTTAGCTGCTTGTACCCCTGAAATAGCATCTTCAAACACGGTGCATTCTGCTGGTGACAAAGCTAATTTTTCGGCAGCGGTTAAGAAAACTTTCGGATTTGGTTTCGATTCAGTAACCACGTTACCATCTACAATGGCATCGAACAAATTAGCAATGCCTAATTTATCTAAAATCAACGGCGCATTTTTGCTCGACGAACCTAAAGCGATTTTAATCCCGCTGTTCTTACAATAATTCAGAAAATTAATCGCTCCAGGAAGTGCTTCATCGGCCGTCATTTGATTGACCAACTCGAGGTACCAATTGTTTTTCAATGCCATGAGTTGCTCCTTCTCTTCTTGCGTCTTCTGCACATTGCCTTTGGCAAGGATGCGTTCTAAAGATTCAGCGCGACTTACGCCTTTCAAATGTTCGTTGTCGTCTTCCGTGAATTCAATATCCATGAAATTCGCCAATCGTTGCCATGCTTGAAAGTGATACTTCGCGGTATCAACCAACACGCCATCTAAATCGAAAATTGCTCCTTTCATTAGGCCTCTTGGAAAATGTACTTAACGTGGTAATTCACTAATCCATCGATTGGTTTTTTAATCACATTACCCAAGCGAACCCCTTCGAGGCGACAGGCTTCTTCCAAACAATGTTTGAAGTAGTGTGAAATAGAACCCACAAAGTGCACTGGCACGTCGGCCCAGTTATCGAAAGACTTGACATGAATATCAATGAATTCGCGCATACCGTTGATGACCCAATTCATTACGTGCGGATGATGAGCGAAATTGCCAATGAAGCGGGTGAAGCTAGCGAGATAAACGTTTGCGTTTGGTTCGCGGTAGATCTTTGAAATGAATTCATCTTTACTTAAAGGAAAACTCTTTTCAAAAGCGGTTGCAATTTCTTCAGGAAGTTTTTTGTAGAAATACTCACGAAGTAAAATCTTACCGAAGTAAGAACCACTGGCCTCATCGCCTAAGATGTACGCCAACGAAGGAACAGCCTCATGAATTTCTTTTCCATCGAAGTAACATGAATTACTTCCTGTACCTAAAATACATGAAATGCAATTTTCTCCGTCGTAGGTTGAATAGGCAGATCCCAACAAATCGTGATCAACCAAAATCGTTGCTTTGGTAAATACCTTTCTTAGTCCACGCTCAATAATAGCGCACATCGAAGGCGTGCTACTACCAGCACCGTAGAAATAAATATTTGAAATCTTTTCAGCATACAAGGCCAAAGGCACATTGCTGCGAACCGAGCTTTCCACCAATTCTTCGTTGTGGAAATAGGGATTCAATCCCATGGTTTCAAAATTTCCTAAACGCGTTCCGTGTTTATCAATCAGAGCCCAATCACATTTAGTGGACCCGCTGTCGACAATTAAAATCATTGTTTCTTAGAGTTTACTAATTAAATCAACTACACGTTTGCTGTAGCCTGCTTCGTTATCATACCATCCCATTACTTTCACCAAGTTTCCATTGGCAGAAGTAAGGTCTGCATCAAAAATGCAACTGTGAACATTTCCAACAATATCAATACTAACGATAGGATCAGTGCAGTACTCGATGATTCCTTTCATCGGACCTTCTGCTGCTGCTTTAATAGCTGCGTTCACTTCGTCCTTAGTAACTTCTTTCTTCAACACCACCACCAAGTCAGTCAATGAACCATCTGGGGTTGGTACGCGAACCGCTACACCGTCTAATTTTCCTTTCAATTCAGGAAGAACCAATCCAACTGCTTTCGCTGCACCGGTACTTGTTGGCACCATGCTCAATGCAGCTGCTCTTGCACGACGTAAATCTTTGTGCGGAGAATCTTGTAAACGTTGGTCAGCGGTGTAAGCGTGAACCGTAGTGATATATCCTTTTTCAATTCCGAAAGCATCGTTCAATACCTTAGCCATAGGCGCCAAGCAGTTGGTGGTACATGAAGCGTTCGAAACAATGTTGTCTTCTGAAGTTAATAGGTCGTCATTCACACCTAATACAATGGTCTTCACGTTGCCTGTTGCAGGCGCTGAGATGACCACTTTCTTAGCACCCGCTGTAATGTGTTTACCAGCAGAAACATCGTCTGTGAAATGTCCGGTTGACTCAATAACCACATCCACATTCAAACTTCCCCAAGGAAGGTTTGCAGGATCTTTTTCGGCATAGACGCGAATCGCCTTACCATTCACAACCAAATGATCTCCATCGGCAGAAACTTCTGCGTTCAACTTACCGTGTACGCTATCGTACTTAAGTAAGTGAGCCAAGGTTTTCACATCGGTTAAATCATTAATGGCAACCACCTCGGTATTCGGGGTGTTCAACAAGTGACGGAAACTCACGCGTCCAATGCGTCCGAATCCATTGATTGCTACTTTTTTCATATTCTTCTTTTTACTTTTTTAATCGAGTTTAGATAGCTAAGATGCGGGCTATGCGCAATTCATCGCGGTTAGGTAGATTTGCACGTGTAATGCTTTCTTCCAAAGCGGTGTATGTTTCGCGGTCATTTACAATACCAACCATAACATCTTTACGACCTTGTAACAATCCTTCTACAGCGGCAACGCCCATGCGTGAAGAAATGACACGGTCATAACAACTTGGTGCACCACCGCGTTGCAAGTGTCCGAGTACAGAAACGCGTGTATCGTAATCGGGATGTTTTTCACTGACTTGCTTAGCCAATTCCATAGCACCCCCGTGTTTAGCGCCTTCGGCAACGACAACGATTGAACTTGATTTACCACTGTCTTCACTGGCGCGAAGGATTTCCATTACTTCATCGCCCGACATTTCATCTTCTGGAAGGATAATGGCAATAGCACCCGCAGCAATACCTGCTTTCAAAGCAATGAATCCGCTGTTGCGTCCCATCACTTCCACAAAGAAAATTCGGTTGTGAGAGGTGGCTGTATCACGAATTTTATCTACCGCATCAACAACGGTGTTGGTTGCAGTATCGAATCCAATGCAGTGATCGGTTCCAAATAAATCATTATCAATACTTCCAGGAATACCCATCACAGGAATACCCGACTCTTGGTACAGCGCATGCGCACCGGTGAAGGTACCGTTACCACCGATGGTGATTAACGCATCGATGTGGTGTTTCTTCAATTGGTCAATGGCTTTAGCGCGACCTTCCACGGTATGAAATTCCATACAACGTGAAGACTTCAAAATGGTGCCTCCACGACCCAAAATACGGGCTACCGAACGTTCATTCAGACGTTTAAAATCTCCTTCAATCAGTCCAGTATATCCCTGAAAAATCCCTTCCACTTCAATGTTATGAAATGCAGCTGCGCGAACTACGGCGCGGATTGCAGCATTCATCCCCGGTGCATCACCACCACTGGTAAGCACCCCTATTCGTTTGATGTTGGTTGTATTCATAGTTCTAACTCGAAGCTAACTTAGTGTAAAAATTACACTAAGTCAAATTTATTTTATTTTTTGAATTTAGTTCATCTCGTAAATCCATTACAAAGTGAGTCCGAAATCTTTGGGAATGAATTACGAAAATCCTTACTTCTCAGAGACCACGTCGGACTTTATGCCCTTATTTACCGCTGGTCCTAAATTATGGCGATTGTTCATGGATAATGGCTTTCGTCCACAGGTTGGTTTCAACAGCCACACGTTCACTACGCATCAATTCGAGCAAGGAAAGATGCAGCACTTGCGCAAAAATGGTGAATGCATTGTGGTCTTTTTGAAAGACAGACGCGTGCATGTGATGAACGGTCCGCTTTCACGTTGGCAGTTGTTCGATCATTTGAACATGGCAACCTTGCGTTGCATCTTGGCCTTTGCCAGCATGAACGAGAACGACCAATACGCGTTTCGCAATTACATGAAAGAGCGTTGCACGAGTTACCGCGATTTGTTTCACCACTTACCGGTGAACAACGTGGGATGGAAGAATCGTTTCTTGCATCACTACAGCTCGTTCCCTGCTATGGAAATTTTGAACTACGCACAATAAATCGTGAGTAAGTTGGCGTTGTCGGAAGTAAGTTCACGGTACTCAGAACTTACTTTTGACTATGCGCTTGTTTAGCTTTCAACGGTTGATTGTCCTCATCATCGGATTGAGTCTATCGCACTATGCGGTGGCTCAACCCGATCGATTTGGATTAGACAGTGTGCAAACGAAATTGGTCGATAACAAGGGCAATTGCAACGAAGAACTATACGGTACGCGCAATGTGCGTGTGGTTCTGAAAAACATCCTCTATCGCGGAGGTGGAAACAATTTCTATCGCAGAGAAGATGAACCCAAGTATTACAACAATCACCCCTTACCCACTTGGGCGTTAGACAATCTTCACAAGCAAGGTTTTGCTGGAGCGATTTATCTCTATTCTAAAAATTTCGAAAACGATTATCCCGAGGAATACCTCGACTCGTTGTACGATGCCGGATTCTCTTATCGCTGCGAACCGGAATTGAGCGACAGTGTTGTGCGTGTGTTTTTAGAGGACATCTATCACCGTACTTCCCACACGGTTCCTCGTCCTATATACATCCACTGTTGGAACGGTTGGCACCAAAGCGGAATGCTCAGCGCATTCACGCTCATGCAATTCTGTAGTCTCAACAACCAACAGGCTTTGCGTTATTGGGAGCAAAATACCGACAACAATTACAAGGGATATCCGAAAGTAAAATCTGCTATTTTGCAGTTTCGTCCGTATAAAGATCTATTCATCGACTCGCTTACCCAACAGCGCATTTGTCCGTGTATGACCGAAGATGTTTTACATGGAAAGTCTACAACAAATTTGGCTGATGTGCAGAACGAAGATGATTCTGGACAAAAGAAATTCATGGAAAGTGAAAGCGAAACACGCAACTCTCCAGAAGCTAAAATAAAAATCCACGCAGTTAAATCAGGCGAAACACTTTCATCCATTGCCGATAAATACAAGGTTTCGGTTAAGTCTATTTGCAGAGAGAACGGGATAGAACCTGGAGAGATATTGCGTGTTGGACAAAAACTAGTTATTCCTGGAGCCTACGTGCAGCAAGGGAATCAAGGCGGTTCCACCCCTACTCATTCTTCAACTACTCCGTCGTATTACAAAGTAAAGTCGGGCGACACCCTTTCGCAAATCGCTCATAAACATCACACCACGGTCGATAAACTGTGTAAATTGAATCACATCAAAAGCACAACAAAATTGAAGGTGGGACAAAAATTACGCGTGCGTTAAAACGGATGTTCGTCTTCGTTGTCGCCGTATGAATTTCTTACAATCGGATTGCTTTCGTCGTAAAAACGATGATGCAGATGGTGATAATACACCCGTGCAGACACGTCGTTTACCCGCTGATCATGCGCAATAGCAATTTCAGCAATGGTTAGTTGATCGGGACGAAAGAAGTCGGGATTCTGCCAGTTGGGCATTTCCTTTCTCAATAATAATACGCGAGATAAAAAAGGTTGAAAGGCATTCCACAGCGGTAAGCACAAGACATTGGGAAAATGAGTGTAAGCCAAATCCACTTTTTCAACGATGCTGTTGGTCACCAGCAGCACACTGCGCTCAGTTCCTTGAATGTCATCAAGCACCCCGGTAAGAAAGGTGGTTAAGGTTGCAGCTTCCCATTCTGAAGAGTCGATGCGATCGATAAACACGATGCCCTTCTTAAATTTCTCACGAAATTTTGCATAAGCTTCTAAGGTTTGATGCGCTCCGTCGAAGCGATGAAAATAGAAAGGTTTTTCATTCAAATCTTCGGTGTATTTGCAGCACATCGAATCCCAATAAAAGGCATCTTGTGTAAGCTCGTGATAAGTAGGCATTTCTTCTTTTGCACGCTGCGTCATAACGCGATACATGAAGAGCTCTGGGGTCAGGTGTGACGAGATATACAAGACCGGCACACCGCATTCCACATTGGCTAAGGCCATTTGCAAAACAAGGCTGGTAGTTCCTGCATTTCTATTGGCGACTAAGAGATTCACTTCTCCGCCGCGCAAACCTCCGTGCTTATCCCATAAATGCATGGTGGTGGTAAACGAACAAGCGGTATTCACTTCGTTCTCCTCTACTCTCTTTTGTGTCTCTACTTTTAGTTTATACCAAGGCTTCATAGATGCGAATTAGTATCGCAAATTGAACGCATTTTCTTCGCGAATTTTCAAATGTTGAAAACTCCAAGAAATGAAAAAGGGAACCGAAGTTCCCTTTTCCAATCGAATAAAAAATATTATTTAATTCCGTTCGCTTTCTCTGTTTGTCCAGATTTGCGGTAGCATTCTGCAAGTGGTTTTTTGATACTTGCATCTGGTGCTAAATCATAACACTTTTGGAAGTAATCCGCTGCCGTTGCATAAATAGCTTTACGTTCAACAGAGCAAGCCTCGAACTTGGCTGATTCTCTTGGAGGAATCGCATCACACTCTTTGAATTTCTCAATTCCACGGTTGTAATAAATTACAGCCATGTTGTAGTATGGGTCGAAGTAGTCAGCTTTCAAAGCAATGGCTTTTTTATAAGCGTTCTCGGCTTCTACGATGTTGTTGTTCTTTTCGTAAGTCACACCAAGTACAAACCAAATGCTTTCGTTATTTGGATCAGCCTCGGTTAGCTTAACCAAGATATCATGTGCTTTGTCGTAGTTCTTTTCTTCGATGTAGATGTTTACTTCTGCGGTTAAGATCGATGAGTTACGTGGGTATTTCGCACGTGCTTCAGATAAAATCTTCAATGCATCTTCCTTTCTTCCGGCAGTTACCAACATATTTCCAATGCGTGAATAACAATCAGCAGCTTGGTAGTTGATTTCGGTACACTTGGTGAAACAAGCAAGCGCTTTATCTACCTCTCCGCAGTCTTGGTAACAAATTCCACCGTAATAGATATACACCGAGTCAACAGAACCAAATAATTTGCTAGAGTTAACCAGGTTATCGTAGTGCTTTGCAGCCACACAGGTATTTTTTGCTTTGTATGCTTTTACTGCGGAAGCGTCTTCGATGCGACGTGAACGATCTACCATTCCTGCAATTTCTTGAACATAGTCTTTCGACATTTCAAGGGCTTTGGTATATGAAGCTAAGGCTTCGTCGTAAGCTTTTGGATATTTCATAGCTAGGGTGCTGTCCATAGCTAGATTCAAATAGATATCTCCGCGGAATCTCCAGTATTTCTCTTTACTGGTTGCTTTTGGATTCGAGCTAGCTTGCTCGATGTAACCCATGGCTTCCTCGTATTTGCCATCGCGATTCGCGTTGAACGCGCTGGTTACTTCAGGTTGCGCGTAGGCTGCAACTGATAGAAGCGCAGCAGATAAAAAAAGACTAATTTTCTTCATAGTGTGAATTTTCATTTTGCCTCTTGGCAATCATGTTGCCAAAAATAATAGGCAAGTTATTATTCTTCGCTACCTCCTTCGGTTTCTACTGAACCTTCGGTCGGATTTTCACCATTATCGGCACCTTCTTCTCCTTCTTCGTCCTTGATTACCGCGCAAACCGCTGCAATTTCATCGTTGCCTCTGAGATTTATCAGTTTCACACCTTGGGTGTTTCTTCCCATTACGCGAAGCTCTTCTACGCTTAGACGGATGGCGATACCTGATTTATTGATAATCATAAAGTCGAATGCATCGTCAACCGATAGAATCGCACACAACGGTCCGGTCTTATCGGTAATGTTGATGGTCTTCACCCCTTTACCTCCGCGGTTGGTGATACGGTAATCTTCCAATGAAGAGCGCTTACCAAATCCTTTATCAGAAACCACAAGGATATCGCTGTTCGGATCATCGATACATACCATTCCAATAACTTCATCGCTCTCGCTACCCAATGAAACGGCTTTTACCCCTTGAGCCGTTCTTCCTACGGCACGAACGGTATTCTCTGGGAAACGGATGGCTTTACCTTCCTTGGTTCCCATTAAAATCTCTGAATTTCCTGTGGTCAAACGAGCTTGCAACAATTGGTCGCCATCAACAATGGTAATGGCGTTGATACCTGAAGAACGTGGACGGCTGTATGCTTCCAACGAAGTCTTCTTGATTAATCCTTGTTTGGTGCAAAGAATTACGTTGTTTGAATTCACGTACTCTTCGTTATTCAAATCTTTCACAGGGATGTACGCCAATACTTTGTCGTCCTGTTCAATTTGAATCATATTTTGAATCGCACGTCCTTTCGACGTTTTATTTCCTTCAGGAATTTCAAACACACGCATCCAGAAACATCTTCCTTTCTCGGTGAAGATTAACAAATAATCGTGGTTGGTAGCGGTGAAGATATGCTCTACGAAATCTTCTTGACGGGCCGCTGTTCCTTTCGAACCTACTCCACCACGCGATTGGGTGCGGTATTCGTTCAGGTTGGTACGCTTGATATATCCAGCGTGCGTAATGGTTACCACCATTGCTTCATCTGGAATCATATCTTCAATGCTTAAGTCAGCCGAAGAGAATTCAATGATAGAACGACGCTCGTCGCCATATTTCTCTCTCAAATGAGCCAACTCATCTTTGATGATACCCATTCTCAATTCTTCGCTAGCAAGGATGGCGCGTAACTTATTTATCAACTCCATTAACTCGGCGTGTTCCGCACGAATCTTATCGCGTTCTAAACCGGTTAAACGTTGCAGACGCATTTCCAAAATTGCTTTCGCTTGAATTTCAGAAAGAGCGAAGTTTTGCATTAAGCCATCGCGTGCATCGTCTGGTGTTTGTGATTTACGAATCAACGCAATCACCGCGTCGAGGTTATCTAATGCAATTAAATACCCTTCAAGAATATGCGCACGCTCTTCAGCTTTGCGTAATTCATATTGGGTACGGCGGGTAACAACTTCATGACGGTGTGCCACGTAGTGACGAATCATGTCGCGAAGTGTTAACACTTCTGGACGACCGTTCACCAACGCAATATTGTTTACCGAGAATGAGGTTTGAAGTCCGGTGTATTTGTACAAATTGTTCAACACCACGTTTGAAATGGCGTCGCGCTTCAATTCATAAACCACACGAACCCCTTTTCTATCCGACTCGTCGCGGATTTCAGAGATTCCTTCAATTTTACCTTCTTGAACCAATTCCCAGGTGCGCTTCACCATGTCGGCCTTATTGATTTGATAAGGCACTTGGTCCACAATGATGCATTCGCGATTATCTATCTCTTCAATGCGTGCACGTCCGCGAATAACTACACGACCACGTCCGGTCTCATACGCCGAACGTACCCCATCAATTCCGTGAATAACACCACCGGTTGGAAAGTCTGGTGCTTTTACAAACTCCATCAATTCTTCATTGGTGATATCGTTGTTGTTGATGTAGGCTGTAATACCGTCGCAAACTTCAACAAGGTTGTGAGGCGCCATGTTGGTGGCCATACCCACCGCAATACCGCTAGCACCGTTCAACAATAAGTTCGGAATCTTAGCTGGCATAACGCGCGGCTCTTCCAACGAATCGTCGAAGTTGGGTTGAAAATCAACCGTGTCTTTATCTAAATCTTCTAAAAGTTCTTCTGCTAATTTGCGTAAGCGCGCTTCAGTGTAACGCATAGCGGCCGGATTATCACCGTCCATACTACCGAAGTTACCTTGTCCGTCAACCAACGGGTAACGCAACGACCAATCCTGGGCCATACGCACCATGGTATCGTACACCGACGAGTCACCGTGTGGGTGATACTTACCCAAGACCTCACCGACAATACGAGCTGACTTTTTATACGGACGATTGGAAAATACGCCCAAGTCCAACATTCCATACAACACACGACGGTGAACGGGTTTCAATCCGTCACGAACATCTGGCAAGGCACGACTAACAATAACCGACATCGAATAATCGATGTAGGCCGATTTCATTTCATCTTCAATGTTAATCTGAATTATTCTTTCACTGGATTCCATACAATTTTTCCGCGATAAAAGTTAGTTCTATCAGGGACACGCGAAGATACTTCCGAAAGCCATTCTGTCAGGATTGCACTTTTGGTATAGTTATTCACAAATGCAAAATCGGCTGTGGAAAATTCAATTTTCTTTCCTGTTGAATTACCCCATTAACCGATATTTTTGAAACATTAATAAACAATATATGGACGCAAAGTTTTCAGAACAAGTTCAAGAGGTATTACGATACAGCAGAGAGGAGGCTTTGCGCTTGGGACAAAATCAAATTGGCGTTGAGCACTTCATGCTAGGCTTGCTTAGAGAAGAGGATTGCACAGCAACCAAGGTGCTTCAGTCTTTAGGCGTAGATCTGAATTACTTACGAAAGAGCATTGAAGCCTCTATTCGCAATGTGACCGGGTATAGTAACACGGCAGTAGCAAGCTCAAGTATTGCGTTGGTGAAACAAGCCGAACGCATTTTGAAGCTTTCTTATATCGAGGCAAAGTCGCAAAAGAAAAGTTTGGTAAACACCGAACACCTTTTGTTGACCATTCTCAAAGACCCAAACAACGTGGTAACCCGCACCCTAGAAGCGATGGGAGTGGATTACAACGCGGCCAATAACGAATTACAAAACTTCGGAGACACCGATGCAGGTGGACCTTCGTTCGATGTGCCACGTGCAGAATTCCCAGCGGCTGACGATGACGACGATGATCGTCCGTTCACAGGCGGTTCTGGCGGGACTACCAAAAAATCGAACGAAGCCAATAAGAGCAAAACGCCCGTGTTGGACAACTTCGGACGTGATTTAACACGTATGGCGATTGACGGAAAGTTAGATCCTATCGTTGGACGTGAGAAGGAAATTGAGCGTGTATCGCAAATCCTTTCTCGCAGAAAGAAAAACAATCCAATCCTTATCGGTGAGCCCGGTGTTGGTAAATCAGCCATTGCTGAAGGTCTTGCCCTACGCATCATTCAGAAGAAAGTATCGCGTGTATTGTTCGATAAGCGCGTAGTAACCTTAGACATTGCTTCATTGGTGGCAGGTACCAAGTACCGCGGTCAATTCGAAGAGCGCATGAAAGCGGTGATGAATGAATTGGAAAAATCTCCGGACGTTATTCTTTTCATCGATGAAATTCACACCATTGTAGGTGCAGGTGGAGCAAGCGGAAGCCTAGATGCTTCTAATATGTTCAAACCAGCGTTGGCCCGTGGTGAGATTCAATGCATTGGTGCTACTACCCTAGACGAATACCGTCAGCACATTGAGAAAGATGGCGCCTTAGAGCGTCGCTTCCAAAAAGTGGTGGTTGATCCGACTACCGTTGATGAGACCATTCAAATTTTAAATAACATCAAAGACAAGTACGAAGAGCACCACAGCGTAAACTATACAGATGAAGCCATTGAGGCTTGTGTGAAGTTGACCTCGCGCTACATCACCGATCGTCACTTACCAGACAAAGCCATTGATGCTTTAGATGAAGTGGGCTCTCGCGTTCACTTGCAGAACATTTCAGTTCCGCAAGAAATCATTGAGATTGAAAAGGAAATCGAAGGTATTCAGGAGGAAAAATTACGTGTTGTACGCAGCGCGAAATATGAAGAAGCTGCGCAATTACGCGACAAACAGAAAGCCCTTGAGAACAAATTAGAAACCGCTAAAAAGAAGTGGGAAGAAGAAACCAAAACCCAACGCACAGAAGTTTCTGCTGCAAATGTGGAAGAGGTAGTGGCCATGATGACAGGTATTCCTGTGCAGAAAGTGGCAGAGTCTGAAAGCGGAAAATTAGCGAAGATGGACAAAGAGTTGGAAGGCTCTGTGATTGGACAAGAAGAAGCTATTGTGAAAGTGGTTCGCGCCATTAAACGCAATCGCGCCGGATTAAAAGATCCGAACCGTCCAATTGGCTCATTCATCTTCTTAGGTCCTACCGGGGTTGGTAAAACCCAATTAGCCAAAGAACTTGCGAAATACATGTTCGACTCGGAAGAATCGTTGATTCGTATCGACATGAGTGAATACATGGAGAAATTCGCGGTATCTCGCTTGATTGGAGCGCCTCCGGGGTATGTTGGGTATGAAGAAGGCGGACAATTAACCGAGAAGGTTCGTCGCAAACCGTATAGCATTATTTTGTTAGACGAAATTGAAAAGGCACACCCAGATGTTTTCAATCTGTTGTTGCAAGCCTTAGACGATGGACAAATGACCGACAGCTTGGGTAGAAAAATCGACTTCAAGAACACGGTTATTATCATGACTTCTAACATAGGAGCGCGTCAACTAGCCGACTTCGGAACTGGCGTAGGTTTCGGCACTACTTCTCGTAATTCACAAGAAGAAGACAGCAAAAAAGGCGTTATTGAAGCGGCTTTACGCAAGGCCTTCTCTCCTGAATTCTTGAATCGTGTAGATGATATTATTGTTTTCAACTCATTGAAGAAAGAGCACATCTTCCAGATCATTGATATTGAATTGAACAAATTATTCAAGCGTATTTTGGATTTGGGCTACAATGTGAAATTGTCTGACAAAGCGAAAGACTTTATCGCAGAGAAAGGCTACGACGAACGCTTCGGTGCACGTCCATTGCGTCGCGCTCTTCAGAAATACTTAGAAGATCCGTTGGCAGAAGAAATCATCAACAGCAACATCCAAGCGGGTGATACCATGTTGGTAGATTTTAATGACGAAACCAGCGAACTTGAAATGAAAGTGGAGAAAGTGGCGAGTTAGTCCACGATTGCTTCAATAGTCAATACCTCTTCGGGCAGGCCTTTTAGATAGATTGTAATCCATCTAATTTGCTTGCCCGAACTGTGTGTAGGCGCTTGATAAGTGATGTCCAATGGAATAGATTGTCCCGGTGCTATCTCGTACACACTCAACGCCGGAACCGTGCATCCGCACGACGTATTTACTGAATCAATGTGCAAGACTTCTGTTCCGCAATTCTTCAATTGAAACGTGGTTTTATTCGTGCTTCCCTTTTGCACTCTTCCGAAGTAATGCAGGCTCTCGTTGAAGGTTAAACAACGAACCGCGCTGGTTTCTTTCTTCGTAATGGAAACGCTTTCAATTTCGATGCGACGCTCTAATCTTGCGCCACGGCTATAAATACTTTTCTTTTCGTTACCCAATTCATCACTCACATCGGCCTTGGCCTTGGTTTCGCCAAATGGCAATCCTACCAGCACCAATTGTCCGCAGTCTAAGGCATTCTTCCAAACGGGCATGTTCTCCCATCTATTTTTGATGGAAGAAATACGGCGCAATGAAATGCGACGATTATAATCGCTTGCCGCACGAGGACTGGCGAATCCGCGCACCGTGATAACCACTTGATTGCCTTGCTCTAGTTCGGGAGTGATAATGCGTTCGAAGGTTTCGAGGTCTTGAACGCCTTGTGTGACTTCATTTTCAAAGAAGGCATCCACTTCTTCATCGATGAATGCGTTTTTCTTCTCTTGTTCGTGAAGCTTTGTTTTATAGGTTTCCGCCAATTTCAAATACTTCTCATACGTTTCTTGGTAGGTGAACTGTGTGAGGGTGTCGAGGGTATTCGGATTGGGTTCGTCGTTGTGGAAGTACAATTTTATAGGCAAACTGTAATTCACCGATTCTACGCGGGCCATGAGCGAATCGACTTCGGTTTTCTTTGGTTCCTCTTCTTCCACTTCCCAAGTAAAGGCATACAAATCGGTACAACATGGCGGAAAGGAAGTGCTGTCGTTCAAGGGGCGATCGCTAGATAAAAAGCCAATGTGCCTTTCGGTGTAGATGGAAAATCCCCAATCATTAAAATTCGAATTGATGGGCTTACCCATATTGGTGGGCTTCGCGAAAGAACCCGGCTTTCCTTTCGACACATAGACATCCCATCCGCCAAATCCTTCGTACCATGAACCACTGAAATACAACTGTCCGTCAACATAAAACGGCGACAGCTCGTCGTCGGGTGTATTTACTTTTTTACCAGCGTTAAAGGGTTTCGACCACTTTCCCTTTTGCATTCGGCTAATCCAAATGTCTTTGCCACCTTCACCCCCTGCCCGATCACTCACGAAAAACAGGTATTCTACGCCTTCAATTTTTGTTAGAAAGGGCTGACCCACGTAGGTTTCGCCCTGCACTTCATACATTTCATTTTTAATATCAACTCGGTCCCACAGGCTTCCCTTCTTAACTTCCATAATCAAATTCACCTCGCCCTTTTCTTGAATGGTACCAATGGCCATATTGTCGAATTCGGTTCTGCCCAATAAATCGGGTTTATCCTCCACCCTAACCTGACTGCCGTCGAGATTCACTAAACGGCGTTTCCAAACGGCCTGGCCGGTTCCATCGTTGAAATAATACGCCAAGGTTGAATCCATGAGGCGAGGCATGATGTCGGCCTTGGGATGTTGAAATGACGTGGGCAGATGGTAAAAATTCAAGCTGTCCTTTTGGGATTCATATTGCTTGGCCCAAATGCAGTTCTTGATTTCTTGTTCGGCTTTTTTCTTTAGTACCTGATTGTTGCTTTTCGATTTCTTGACGTATTTCCTAAAAATGACTTCGGCCTCTTCGTACTTCCCCATTTCTTTTTTGGCGTGCGCCAAATAATACAAGGCATCGGGTTCTAATTTCCCCAAATCCTTTTCAGAAACCTGTTCAAATAAATGCGCAGACTCTTCGAATTCCTTGATTTCATTGGCACACACCGCCAGCAAGATGGTGGCTTCGAAATTCGAGGTATCGAAGGCATAGGCCTGCTTTGCCCATTCGTAGGCTGTGGGCCAATTCGCTTTCTCCATTTCCTTCTTGGCGTAGGACTTTAGTAGATCGGGATTCTGGGCGGAAACCGATAGAGATATGAGTCCTAGTAGAAGAACCAGAAAATATTTTGGATGAAATGCACTCACTTTTTCAAAACTAACGAAATTTGTCCAATGAAAATTGGAATCATTGGTTCTGGTGCTATGGGCACCGGCATTGCGCAGGTGGCCTTGTTTGCAGGAGAGGACGTGTTTATTTACGATACTTCTGCAACTTCACTGGATAAATCGAAACAGAGTCTTATCGCTCAAATTCAACGAGCCATTGAGAAAGGAAAGCTAGGCGCGAACGCCGAAAGCGAATTGATGTCGCACGTTACCTTCGTTTCAACCCTGGAAGAAATGGGCGAATGCGATTGGGTTATTGAAGCTATTGTAGAAAATCTAGAAGTGAAGAAATCGGTTTTCGCGCAGCTCGACAACCTCATGCCCAACGCCTTGTTGTGCAGCAATACCAGCAGCTTATCCCTTACCGCCATTGCATCGGCATGTAAGAATCCCGCCCGTGTTTGGGGAATTCACTTTTTTAATCCAGCGGCTATCATGCCCTTGGTTGAGATTATTCCCGCCTTGCAAACCAATCAAAGCAACATAGATTCTGTGGTGGCAACCATTAAGCGTTGGGGAAAGGTTCCGGTAGTGACCAAAGATTTACCTGGCTTTATTGTCAACCGTTTGGCTCGTCCGTTTTACAGCGAAGCCTTGCGTATTTACGACGAAGGACTGGCTTCGTTTCAGGAGATTGATGAGGCTATGAAAGCATTGGGATTCAAGATGGGTCCGTTTGAATTGATGGATTTAATAGGCAACGACGTGAATTACGCGGTTACCGAAAGTGTATTCGCAGCGAACTATTATGATCCACGTTACAAACCCAGTACAACTCAGAAGCGTCATGTGGAAGCCGGATGGTTTGGAAAGAAGACCAATCGGGGCTATTATGACTACGAAGAAGGGGCTTCGAACACGCCTACTCCAATTCAGAAGCTTTCTAAAGAAGCCATTGGTATGCGTATTTTAAGCATGCTTATCAATGAAGCTTACGAAGCCCTTCGCACCGGACTAGCTAGTGCTGAAGACCTTGATTTAGCTATGACTAAAGGGGTAAACTATCCGAAGGGATTGATTGCCTGGGGAAATGAATTGGGATTGAAAACGATTAAAACAGAAATTGAACGGCTTTACGACCAATACGGAGAAGACCGTTATCGCCTTAGCCTTACTCTAAAGGACCTCTAAAAAAATTTGGTTTTTTCATTTATTTTTTTATTTTTGAGAAACTTAACCAACTGACAAAACTTATTTTTATGGGAGAGGGAAGCAATTACCGCGATGATGTATTCTCAAGAGAGGTGCGTGCTGGCAAGCGTAAGTATTTTTTTGATGTAAAAACTACAAGAGGGAATGATTTATTCATGACCATTACCGAGAGTAAGCGTTCAGGATTTAGTGAAGGCGGACAAGCCAGTTACGAGAAGCACAAGATTTTCCTATATAAAGAAGATTTCGACAAGTTTATTGAAGGATTGCAAGACACCATTGATCACATTCGATCGTTGCAAGAATCTGGAAATTATCGCTCTATGGAAGAACCCGTTGCTGAAGCACCCGCTGCTCCGGTGGCTCCGGCTCCTACTGAAAACACCGAATCAGCATCTACTTCAGACATTTCGTTTGAGGATTTATAACCAACCTTTACCGTTTTATCTCAGGGCAGCTTAGGCTGCCTTGTGTTTTTTATAGCTATGAAAAATCAAACCGGGAAACTCTACCTCTTCCCAACCCCTATTGGCGACTTGCACGAAATGGCGCATGTGCCTTACAATTTGAACCTCCTTACTTCCATTGACACCTTCTTCGTGGAGGAAATCAAGACTGCAAGAAGGCATTTAAGAAAACTTGGCTACACAGCTGATTTTGATACTGTTAATTTTCAAGTTCTAAACGAACATTCGAAGGATATTGACTGGTCGGCTTGGTTGAAACCTTTGGAAGAAGGCAAAGATGCCGTGTTGTTGAGTGAAGCCGGAATGCCGTGCGTAGCGGACCCTGGAGCCACCTTGGTGGCAGCAGCGCAGGACCGAAATATTGAAGTGGTTCCATTGACCGGACCGACCTCTATACTACTAACCTTGGTGGCGTCGGGATTAAACGGACAGAGTTTTGTCTTTCACGGATACCTGCCGAAGGAACGCATGGAGCGTGTGAAGAAGTTGAAGAACATGGAACGCAACGCCCGCGAATACCGTCAATCGCAAATATTCATGGATGCACCATACCGCAACCAGCATGTCTTCGACGATATGCGCGAGCAATTAAACGAGAACACTCGTGTATGCATAGGGTGCAACGTTCAAAGTGGAAACGGGTATGTAAAGACCAAGACCATTGCGGAATGGCGCAAATTGAATTGGGACTTTTCAAAACGCAATGTGATGTTTATTATCGGATAGTTTGAAACCTTTATCTTTGCGCCATGGTAGCGAAAAAACAAAAGAATATCCGAATCATTGAAGTGCCGAGTGAAGTTGGTGCTGGAACCCGCGGTTCTAGCTTGGGTGTAGAAGCCATTAAAATTGCGGCATTGGACTTCCGTTCGCAGTTTTTCAAAAACTACAGAAGTATTGTCATTCCCAACGATAACCAAGCGCTTTTAGGCACTCCTGGAAATCGTTACGCCAAAAATATTCGCAGCGTTCTGAAAATGTACGAACGCATTGGCGCTGCTGTTCGCGATACCATGCGCGACAACCGCTTCCCTATTATTCTTAGCGGTGATCACAGCAATGCCGGCGGAACCATCGCAGGAATTCGCATGGCTTATCCAGAATCACGCATTGGAGTTATCTGGATCGACGCTCATGCCGATTTGCACAGTCCGTACACCTCACCTAGCGGCAATCTGCACGGGATGCCTTTAGCCACCGCATTGAACGAAGACAACATCGAAGAAAAAGTCAACGACTTAGACTACGAAACCATTGAATTGTGGGAAATGTTGAAGAACGTGGGCGATATGTCTCCGAAGATTGAATACCGCGATTTGGTGTACATTACCCTGCGCGATTTAGAAGAGCAAGAAGCGGCACTTATCAAAGCCAATAAAGTAAAAGTCATCTCAACCAACGAAGTTCGCAAAACAGGTATCACCAAATTAAGTCGCGAAATCCTCAAGTACTTGAGTGCTTGTGACAAGGTGTACATCTCGTTTGACGTAGATGCCATGGACCCTACGGTTTCTCGTGGGACGGGCACACCCGTTAAAGGCGGAATCAACGAACGTGAAGCGGCCGATTTAATCCTTGAATTGATTCAAAACGAGCGCGTTTGCTGCATGGAATTCACCGAAGTAAATCCGACGTTAGACAGTGAAAACGTGATGGCAGAAACCGCATTTGAAATCCTTCAAAAAGTGGCTCGTCAACTGGAAATGATAAACTAAAATCAATCATTTTTTTCGGCTGATTCATCCCGCGGTTTTCGTACCTTCGCAACCTTAATTTTGCGACATGAAAATTTTGGTTTGCATCAGTAAAGCACCCGATACGACATCGAAAATTGCTTTCACTCAAAATAACACCACCTTCGACGAAAACGGTGTTCAATTTATTGTTAATCCCTACGACGAATGGTACGCCTTGGTTCGTGGTCTTGAACTAAAAGAAGCCAACGGCGGAAACGTAACTGTTCTAAGTGTTGGCGGTGCCGATTACGAACAAATTATTCGCAAAGCCCTAGCCATTGGCGCTGACGATGCGGTGCGCATTGACGCTCCTGAATCGGACGCGTTGACTGTTGCCAAGCACATTGCCAACTATGCGAAGGACAAAGGATTTGATTTGATTCTTTGCGGAAAAGAAACCATCAATTACAACGGAAGTGTAGTTCCAGGAATGATCGCAGAATTGCTTAATCTTCCTTTCGTGGCTATGGCTTCTAAGCTTGATGTTGCTGGAACAACGGTGACTTGCGAACGCGAGATTGCAACCGGTGTTGAAGTACTTGAAACCAGTATTCCTGTAGTCGTTAGCGCTGCAAAAGGAATGGCCGAGCAACGTATTCCAAACATGCGCGGTATCATGGCTGCTCGTACCAAGGCCCTTGAAGTCGTGACTCCAGGCGCTGAAACAGCCACTACAGCGGTGAACAATTATGAATTACCAGCTGCGAAAGCCGCATGTAAATTCATTGATCCAGAAAACGCCGGAGAGTTAATCACCTTGTTGAACCAAGAAGCAAAAGTTATCTAATCCTATTCGCCATGAAAATTATTGTATTAGCTGAACATAGCAACGGAAAATTCACCAAGTCATCATTGGAAGCAGTGTCTTATGCTGCTGCTTGGGCGAAAGGAAATGGGGGTACTTGTACCGCTGTGACTTACGGTAACATTGATGCGAGCATCTTAGGAACCTACGGTGCAAACGACGTTCTTAAACAAGACAATTTAGAAAACGCTGAAGCCGAGCAATTGGCTCACCTGATGTTTGGTGTGCAACAGCAAACAGGTGCAACCGGATTGGTTGTTTCGCATGATAACACTGGGAAAGCGATTGCCCCACGCCTTGCCGTTAAATTAAACGCAGCGTTGGTGCCTGGTGCGACAGCCCTTCCAAACGGAAAAGACGTGAAGAAAAACGTATTTTCAGGAAAGGCCATTGCCCATGTAACGATGAATACCGACGTGCAAATCATCTCTGTCCTTCCGAACTCATTTGGCATGACCACAGACGGAAGTGCATGTGGTGTGAACGGAGTATCAATTGACATCGCTCCGGCACGTGTGAAGTTGAAAGAAGTTCGTGTGGAAGCCAGTGAAGGTATTCCATTGCCAGAAGCTGACTTAGTGGTTAGCGCAGGACGCGGAATGAAAGGTCCAGAAAACTGGGGTCCGGTAGAAGAATTAGCCAAATTATTAGGAGCGGCAACCGCTTGTTCTCGTCCGGTTTCAGATATCGGATGGCGTCCTCACCACGAGCACGTTGGACAAACTGGATTAGCTATTCGTCCGAACTTATACATCGCCATCGGCATCAGCGGTGCTATTCAGCACTTAGCGGGTGTAAACGGTAGTAAAGTGATTGTGGTGATTAACAAAGATCCAGAAGCTCCTTTCTTCAAGGCTGCTGACTACGGTATTGTAGGTGACGCGTTTGAAGTATTACCTAAATTGATTGACGCTGTAAAAGCGTATAACGCTACGAAGTAAGTATGTCGGATCGTATTCAGTTAGACCTGGTTGACATTACGCCATCGAGCAGTTCGAACGGTGCCTATGTAATGGCATTGTCTGAAGTGGGCGGTACGCGTAGTTTGGCCATTGTTATTGGTCCGGCCGAAGCTCACAGCATTGTGATTGTGATGGAAAAAATGCCCATCACGCGTCCGCTTACCCACGATTTGTTTGTCACACTTGCCGAGAATTTCGAAATCAAAGTAGAAGATGTCTTCATCTATCAAATGATTGACGGAATCTTTTACGCGCGTATCAATGTGATTCGCGATGGGAAGAAACTCGAAGTTGATTCACGCACCAGCGATGCGGTTGCTATTGCCATTCGTTTTGATGTGCCCATCTATTGCGCGAAGGAAGTGATGGACGAAGTGGGAAGAGATATGCGTAAAATATCGGACAGCGATACGGACGATACCATTGATTACGAAGTGGATTTGGACGATGATTCAACGGAAGAGATAAGCATGGATCAGCTGGAAGCCAATCTAGACGAAGCCTTGAACAACGAGGACTACGAGCTGGCCTCACGCATTCGAGATGAAATAGAAAAACGAAAAATGAAATAATGGAAACCCTCGGAAACGGGGGTTTTTTATTTGAGGTTCAGCTTATTTTCTCTTGACCAGACATGCTGCTGAAACTCTTCGGCGAAGCGCTGGTAATACGTCACTGTAAATGCTGAATTAAATTTTCGAAGGGCAAGACTTGGTTCGAGCACTTGTGCTAAATAGGACATTCCCTCTTCCCTATTTCGAAAACGCTCTTCATCGAATAATACCAAGTATGCCGCACCAATCAGGGCTTGAAATTGCGGCCACCAATGCAATCCCTCGCGATACAAGTCCAAGGCCATAGCATGGTCGTGGTTAGCAAGGCTGTATCCATCAGTTTTGCGATACACATGAGCCAATTGAACAAAATACTGCGAGAGTTTGAACGACATGAAATCGGACGACCATTTTTGTCCCTCTTTAAATACCTGCCGAATCTGCCGTCGAAATACAACCACTGACGGACAAGGGCTTTCTTGAAATGAGTAGAATATCCGGTTGGCAGGCACATGTTGACAAAGGATTTCGCGAAGCTCCTCTAGATTTATTCCTTCCTTGATTTCTTGCTCAACCAGCAAGGTTACTGGTTTGGCGTGGGTTCGATTCAATTCATAGACGTGCGCATTCACTAAATAAGCGCGAATGGATTTTCTAGAAACAAAGAGAACAACTCGAAGGTATTTGGAACTCAAGACGGATGGTTATTTCATGCAATGCACTGAAGCGCAATGATACAACTTTCCTTTTTAACATACCAAGTTTTACTTTGTTCGCTAAATTATTATATATTTGCTTATATACTATACATACTGCCATGGATGATATAAAATGTCCCAAATGCCAATCCTATCGCCTTGTTAAGAGCGGAATCATCGCCGACAAGCAACGATACAAATGTAAGAACTGCAACTACTTTTTTACGGTAGATAAGATTGGAAAGCGCATAGATTCGTATTACGTTACCAAGGCTTTGCAATTGTATATCGAAGGATTAAGTTACCGTGAGATTGAACGACTTTTGGGCATTTCGCATGTCTCGGTGATGAATTGGGTTAAGCAATACGGACTTACAAAACCCGCGAACAGTCAGTATCATCCGACGTACAAAATTGTCACGCACGCCCAACTTGTCGAATACATGTCGGATCGCGAACACCTCACCGGAGCCGGTGCTATCATCACCGAAGTTGGAGATAAATTCATGCTGATACGTTGGGAACGATTCCGATAAAAGTATAGTAATTTACATTTGTATATAGTTCATTTGGAATTCGGGGGTAAGTCCCGTCTATTTGACCTGTGAAATGAATGGTGCGCACTACCATTTCACAGCTTACCTTAAAACTAAACCAACATGAACTTAACTAAACTAAAACTGGTTGCTGTAGGCCTTCTACTGGCTGTAACGCAACTATCGCGGGCGCAGGGTTCAGAACTCTATGGCTCGGGGATTAAATTTAAATTGAACGAGGACGGTTCGAAATACATGCGATTCATTACCTGGAATCAAGTGTGGGCCAGATACAATCAAAACAACCAAGGTTCAGCTCGTCAGGGTGTGAATCAAAACGAAACCTTCGACATTGGTGTTCGTCGTTCTCGTTTCTTATTTCTAACTCAAATTAGTCCGCGCTTCTTAATCGTCTTTCACGCGGGTATTAACAACCAATCGTCCTACTCAGGCGGCCTAGCCACTACCGACGGTAAGAAACCTCAACTTTTCATTCATGATTTATGGAATGAATACAAGTTGATTGACAAGCCGAAATTCAAATTGGATTTAGGAGCTGGCTTACATTACTGGAATGGGGTGTCACGCATGTCAAGTGCTTCTACCTTGAACTTCTTGGCTTACGACGCGCCTATTTTCAACTGGCCGAACATTGATGCAACCGATCAGTTCGCCCGTTATATTGGGATGTATGTAAAAGGGAAATTGGGAAAAATCGATTACCGTTTCAATGTAAGTGAACCTTTCGCAACCAACACTGCAAAAACCATTAGTACCACCACCGCTAACTACAGTCCACGCAACACCCACAAAATTTTTGCTGGCTATGCCTCTTATCAATTCTTTGATCAAGAAGCCAATGTCCTTCCCTACACCGTTGGAACTTACTTAGGTTCTAAGAAGGTGTTTAATATTGGCGCTGGATTCTTGCATAACAAAGAAGCCATGTGGACGAAGAAGACCCAATGGAGCGGAACCGATTCATTGACCTTCCACGATCAGAATCTATTTGCAGTGGATATGTTCTTAGACATGCCTATCAACAAGGACAAGGGAACAGCAGTTACCGCATACGTGGTGGATTACATCAATGACTTCGGACCTAATTACGTTCGTGCAATTGGTATAATGAATCCAGCTTCTGGCAATGCCTCTGGAGTTGCTGCAGGTACAGCGGTTACCAGTTCATACCGTGGTAATGCCATTCCAATGATTGGAACCGGTAACACCTTGTACGGACAAGTGGGTTTCTTATTACCTAAGAGCATTTCAAGCAAATTCAGATTGCAACCGTACGCTGCTTACACGCATTCATCGTTCGATGGATTGAAAGATGCAGAGGGCGACAAGCATTCGGTAAGTGTGATTGATGCCGGTGCCAACATGCTATTGGAAGGTCATCATGCAAAAATCACCTTGAACTACCGTCGCAGACCCGACTTCAGTCAACTTAACACGGCGAACTTCAACGTGAACTACAAGCCAGAATTGACCTTGCAATTCCAAGTCTATTTATAAACCAAACTAACACACAACTATGTCATCAGAAGCAAAATATTCCAAAGGAATATGGAGTGTCATCACGGCCTCGAGCGTGGGTACTCTTATTGAATGGTACGACTTCTACATTTTCGGAAGCTTAGCCACCATCATTGCAGCGCAGTTCTTTCCGGAGGACAAAGGTTCTGCCGCTTTACTATCTACCCTGGCCATCTTCGCGGCTGGATTTATTGTTCGTCCGTTCGGAGCGTTGGTATTCGGAAGATTGGGAGATCTTGTGGGAAGAAAATACACCTTCTTACTCACGCTGGTCTTGATGGGAGGTTCCACCTTTGCCATTGGACTTATTCCAAACTACAAAAGCATTGGTGTTGCCGCACCGCTGTTGGTTCTTTTACTTCGCTTGATTCAAGGTCTTGCCTTGGGTGGTGAATACGGTGGTGCTGCTACCTACGTTGCAGAACACTCGCCCGCTCACAAACGCGGATTCTACACCAGTTGGATTCAAACCACAGCCACGCTTGGATTGTTTGTATCACTAGGAATTATTCTATTCACCCGTTCAACTATGGGCGTAGAAAAATTCAATGATTGGGGATGGAGAATTCCGTTCCTTGTTTCTTCTCTGTTGGTTATTCTTTCTATCTACATCCGTCTTAAAATGAACGAGTCTCCACTTTTTTCTAAATTGAAAAAAGAAGGAAAGACTTCTACCAATCCGTTGAAAGAAAGCTTCACCAAGCGCGACAATTTGAAAATGGTTTTGCTTGCGCTTTTCGGAGCAGTAATGGGACAAGGCGTTATCTGGTACACAGGACAGTTCTATGCGCAATCGTTCATTGAAAACGTTTGTAAAATTGAATTCGCACAATCTAGAACCATCCTCTTGTGGGCCATTGCGTTTGCTACCCCATTCTTTGTGGTGTTCGGTGCCTTGAGTGATCGTTTCGGAAGAAAGTGGATTATGATGTTGGGGATGCTATTGGGTATCTTCTCGTACCGTCCGATCTACCAGCACTTCTTAGACATTACCAACGAGAAAAATAAAGTTGAGATTGTAGCCGAGCGCAGCGTTGAACGCACAGCGACTTTGGTTCCGAACAAAGCAGATTCTTTGATTAAAACAACGACCATCAAGCATTTCGACGATGGAGCTTTGTTCAAAGAAGTGAAGACAGACACCTTGTATGTTGCCACTGGAAAGTCTGCCATTAAACCGGTGGTTAAAATTGAGAAAACGGTGGGAGATAGTAATTACTGGACTTTCATTGTCCTCATCTTCTTCCAAATTCTTTTAGTAACTATGGTTTATGGTCCAATCGCTGCCTTCTTGGTTGAATTGTTCCCAACGCGCATTCGTTATACCAGTATGTCGCTTCCATACCACATTGGAAATGGGGTGTTCGGCGGATTGGTACCGTTCATCAGCACGTTGATTATTGAGTACACGAAGTCTCCTGAAAATCCAACCGGTAGTCCACTTGCTGGACTGTGGTATCCGATTATCGTTGCATCGGTGTGTTTGGTTATTGGTACGTTATACCTCACCAACCACATTGACAAGAACGTAAGAGATGACGAAAATGATTACATTCACAAACACTAAGAAAACATGAACGCATTAAAAAGAATTTTAGGAATCTTTTGGTTACTTATGGGACCAGCAGTTCTTGGGTTTTTAATCTTTGAAGCCGTAAAAAAGAATTCACTTCCTACCAGTACATCAAACGATATGCTTCAGTGGGGTATTATTATCGGAATCTTTGTTCCAATTGCCATTGGACTGATGATCTTCGGATATTACTCGATGAAAGGAGCGTATGATTTAGAAGATTAATTAACGCTATGAAAGAGCGGAATTCCAAACAGAAGTTAATTGCTTTGGCTATTGCAGCCGCGGTTTTATTGAATATCCCTATTCTTGAAACCGTTAACAAGCCTGTGCTTTTGTTTGGTTTTCCGCTTTTATATTTCTACGTATTTCTTGTTTGGTTGGCACTGATTGTTATTCTATTTCGCTTATCACGTCGCAATCCTTCATGAGTCCTTGGATCGTAGTCATATCAGCTTTCGCCTATTTGGCCATCCTTTTCTGGATTGCCTTTCGTGCACAAAAAAACACGGAGCAAGCCAAATCAAACACCAAGGCTTGGATCTATTCCCTCTCACTGGGTGTGTATTGCACCGCATGGACGTATTATGGTAGTGTTGGAAAAGCTTCTCGCGATGGTATTGATTTTCTAGCGGTATATATTGGTCCAACTTTATTAGCTCCTCTCTGGTGGGTTGTTCTGCGAAAGATCATACGCATTAGCACCGTGCAGCGCATTACCACCTTAGCCGACTTTATTTCTTCCCGCTACGGAAAAAATATTTCTTTAGGAAGTATTGTTACCGTGGTTTGCTTTGTGGGTATTATTCCTTACATCGCTCTTCAATTAAAGGCGATCAGCGAAAGTTTTGAAATCATCACCCAAGGTCAATTGACCAATTCTTCTTCGAACAACATTCTGAAAGACACTTCCATTTATGTTGTGGCCAGTATGGCGTTGTTTACCCTTCTTTTCAGCGCACGAAAAATTCAAACTACCGAACGCAACGAAGGCATCATGGCCGCCATTGCATTTGAATCGATTGTGAAACTGGTTGCCTTCCTTATCATTGGGGTATTTCTTACTTATGGTATTTTCCATGGCTTCGGCGATATTTTTTCGCAGGCCATGCAAAATGACACGACTAAGAAATTATTGACCATGCCCAACAGCACCGGGTATCGTGAATGGTTTTGGATTACACTTCTTAGCGCAATGGCTTTTATGCTCTTGCCTCGTCAGTTTCATGTTTCGGTAGTAGAGAACACGAATGAAAATCACATCCGCAAGGCCATGTGGGTTTTCCCTAGTTATCTCTTCTTAATTAATTTGTTTGTTATTCCTGTAGCCATCGGCGGACTCATCTTGTTCCAAGGTTCTGGTGTCAACGCCGATTATTATTTGCTAAATATTCCGCTGCATTTCGACAATCACTTGCTTGCTCTTATCATTTTCATCGGAGGTATTTCAGCAGCGACATCTATGATTATTGTGGAAACCATGGCACTCAGTACCATGTTCGCCAATAACTTGCTTATTCCGTTGATTGTTGGTAGTGAAAAATTAAAAGCGACGTTTTCTAAAAACCTCAGCGGCATAAGTCTTTGGAGTCGTCGCCTTTCCATCATCCTTATTCTTCTTCTCGCCTATTTTTACTATCATCAGTTGAACCAGTATTATTCATTGGTTTCTATTGGTCTTATTTCTTTCGTCTCGGTAGCCCAGTTCGCACCGGCAATGTTGGGAGGAATATTTTGGAAAAAAGGAACAAAAGCCGGAGCCATTACAGCCATCTTGATTGGATTTGCTATTTGGACGTACACCTTGGTTATTCCATCGTTGATTGGAAACAGTGCAGCGGGACAATCGTTTTTAGAAAATGGTCCGTTTGGTATTTCCTTATTGAAACCCTCTGCCCTATTTGGATTGGAAGGATTCAGTCCCATCTCACATGCCATGTTCTGGAGCATGTTCTTCAACATCGTTTGCTACATCACTGTTTCATTGAACACCGCACAGTCTGTACTTGAAAAAAATCAAAGTGAAATCTTCGTCGATATTTTCAAATACTCTGCGATTTACGAAAGTACAGTTGCGTTAAAAGGCAAAGCCTCTCTTCCTGATTTGGAAGCCATGTTGGCTCAGTTCTTCGGAACCGAACGCACCAAGCAAGTGATTCGACTGTTCGCAAAAAAATACGAGATTGATATTTCAGATCCATCGCATCCTGCCGATTACCGCATCATTGCTTACGCCGAGCGATTGTTATCTGGGATTATTGGTTCGGCCTCTGCACGCATCATGGTCTCTTCTATTCTTGATGAAGAGGAAATTAAAATCGATGAGGTGGTGAATATCTTGAAAGAATCGCAACAGATTCTTTCTTCGAACCGCGAGCTTACCCGCAAGTCGGCTGAACTGAGCAACGCGCTAAATGAATTGGCAGAAGCCAATAATAAGTTGAAGGAAAATGATCAACTCAAAGATGATTTTCTATCTACCGTCACGCACGAATTGCGCACGCCCATTACCTCGATTCGGGCTTTCTCTGAAATTCTATACGACAACCAAGACCTAGAGGAAGTTGATCGTCAGCATTACTTGGGTATTGTAATTAAGGAAACCGAACGCTTGAGTCGTTTGATTTCACAAGTGCTGGATTTAGAGCGCTACGAATCGGGAAGACAAAAACTGACCTTAGTAAAAGTGGCGTGTTCTGAATTGATTCATGATTCGTTGGAAGCCATGGACCAATTGATTAAAGAGAAGAATATCGCCGTGGAATTGGAATTGGAAAATCCAAACCAAATCCTCATTTGCGACAGAGACAAATTGATGCAGGTTTTCCTTAATCTACTTTCTAACGCCCTCAAATTTATTGAAGACAACACGGGTCGCATTATCATTCGCTCGAAAGTGGTGGAAGAAATCATTTACTTCGAAGTGGAAGACAATGGAAAAGGAATTCCGGCAGAATACCAGCAAATCATTTTTGAGAAATTCTTTCAAGCAAAAAATCAACTCATGCGCAAGCCAAAAGGCTCTGGATTGGGGTTAGCGATTTGCAGCAAGATTTTGGATTTGCACAAAGGAAGAATTTCCGTTTCAAGCGAAGAAAATAGCGGAGCGAAATTTAGTTTCTCCTTACCAGCGAAACTAGATCAAGAATTAAAAGAAGAAAACACAGGAATTTAAACGGAGGGAACGATGAAAAAACAAGGGAAAATTCTAATTGTTGATGACGAGCCGAACATCTTATTGTCGCTCGACTTTTTAATGCGTCGCGCTGGACACAGCGTATTCATTGCCCGAAACGGCACCGAAGCATTGGAACTGTTATCGAAACATTTGCCCGATTTGGTTTTGTTAGATATTATGATGCCCGATGTAGATGGGTACCAAATCTGCACCCACATCAAACAATCGGCAGAACACGCCACGTGCAAAGTGGTGTTCTTATCTGCGAAAGGGAAAGAAAGTGAAATTAAATACGGACTTGATTTAGGCGCAGATGCGTATATGACCAAGCCGTTTAGCACCAGAAACCTGATGCAAAAAGTTGATGAGTTGTTGCACTAAAACGCATGTACCATGAGTATGTATCACGAATTTTACACGAAGAGTCAAGAGCAGCCAGAAGCCTTCTGGGCTGAACAAGCAGAAGCAATTTCGTGGTTTAAGAAACCAACTAAAATTGTCTCTCAATCGAAACCCGGATTCTATCACTGGTTCGAAGACGGAGAATTGAACAGTTGCTACCTAGCCATTGACCAACACATTGAACAAGGTAATGGCGATCGCAAAGCCTTGATTTACGATTCACCGGTTACCTCAACCCTACAGTCGTTTACTTACAACGAACTCTACCAACACGTGGCTCGTCTGGCCGGAGCCATGTCGAATTCCGGCATTGAAAAAGGTGATCGCGTAGTTATTTACATGCCCATGGTGCCTGAAGCCGTATTCGCTATGTTGGCCTGCGCGCGCATTGGGGCGGTGCATTCGGTGGTGTTCGGAGGATTTGCACCTCATGAACTTGCCATTCGTATTGACGATGCAAAACCGAAAATGATTATTAGTGCTTCTTGTGGGATTGAAGTCGATAAAGTCATTGCATACAAACCCTTGTTAGATGATGCCATTGAAAAGTCAATTTTCAAACCTACCCAAGTTGTGGTCGTGCAGCGCGAAATGCTGCAAGCCGATTTGCAAGAAGGTAGAGACATTTCCTACACTGAATTTATTGCTAACGCCTCGCCGGTTGCTTGTGTGCCCTTGAAAGCCACTGATCCGCTTTACATCCTTTACACTTCAGGAACCACAGGAAAGCCCAAAGGGATTCTTCGCGATAATGGCGGACATGCCGTTGCCCTTCATTTCAGTTTGAAAAATATTTACTGCGTTAATCCCGGCGAAGTGTTCTGGGCCGCCAGCGATGTGGGATGGGTAGTTGGTCATTCGTACATTGTGTACGGACCGTTAATGCACGGATGCACCACCATTTTATATGAAGGGAAACCGGTAAAAACTCCGGATGCAGGTGCATTCTGGCGCGTAATTGAACAGCACGGTGTGCAAGTCATGTTCACGGCACCCACTGCCATTCGTGCCATTAAGAAAGAAGACGATTTTGGAGAATTACTCAGCAAATATTCCATTGCCTCGTTGCGCGCTTTGTATTTAGCCGGAGAACGTTGCGATGTTTCCACCTATTACTGGGCAACCAACTTACTTAAAATCCCGGTAATTGATCACTGGTGGCAAACCGAAACGGGATGGCCTATTGTGTCACCCACCTTCGGAAACCCTAACGCCACGGCCATAAAGCCCGGCAGCGCAGGAAGACCTATTCCCGGTTATACCATTGACATCCTAAGTGAAGCAGGTGATAAGCTTATACCAAATCAAGAAGGCTATATCGCCATTAAACTTCCCTTACCTCCCGGATGTCTTCCTACTTTATTCAACGACGATTCACGCTTCCTTTCTTCCTACCTAGAAACCTTCCCCGGTTATTATTTAACAGGTGATGGCGGTTACCTCGATGAAGCCAATTACTTGCACATCATGGGACGCATTGACGACGTGATTAATGTTGCAGGACATCGTCTTTCTACCGGAGAAATGGAAGAAATGGTTGCCGAACACAAAGCAGTTGCCGAGTGCGCGGTTATTGGAATGGCCGATGAGCTGCGCGGACAAATACCATTGGCTTTCGTGGTCATTAAAGACGGAATCACCATTGAAGAAACAACACTTGAAAAAGAATTGGTTGCGCTCATTCGCGAAAACATTGGCGCCGTGGCCTTTTTCAAACATGTTCTTTTAGTCAAGCGCTTACCAAAAACACGAAGCGGAAAAATCTTGCGTCGCATTATGCGCCACATCACCGACGGCGAGCACTATGTTGTTCCTTCCACCATCGATGATCCGCACATCTTGGTTGAAATTCACGATGCATTAAAAGCACGAGCCATCGGATTAGCCTTTAAACCCAATGAAGAAACGTGCTAACACCAAGCACAATCAACGAAAATAAAAAACGTAAAATACAGTCTTATGAACTTTCAAATTACCTCAGAAGAAGAATACAAACAGGCCTACGCCAAAAGCGTTGAGCAGCCTGAAGCATTCTGGTCTGACATTGCAGACCATTACCACTGGACTAAAAAGTGGGACAAAACCCTAGAGTGGAATTTCACCGAACCCAATGTAAAATGGTTCATCGGTGGCAAACTCAACATCACAGAGAATTGCCTTGACCGTCACCTTGAACAGCGTGGAAATAAAATCGCACTGGTATGGGAGCCCAACGATCCGAAAGAAATGTCGTTGCGTTTCACCTACCGCGAATTGCATTCACACGTGTGTCGCATGGCCAATATTTTAAAAAATATGGGTGTGAAAAAAGGCGATCGTGTTTGTATCTACTTACCCATGATTCCAGAATTGGCATTCGCTACACTGGCTTGCGCACGTATTGGCGCCATTCACTCGGTGGTATTTGCTGGCTTCAGTGCCAACAGTGTCGCAGACCGCATCAATGATTCACAGTGCACCCATGTCATTACTTCTGACGGATTAAATCGCGGCGCGAAACAAATCCCAGTGAAATCGGTGGTGGACGAAGCGTTAGAAACCTGTCCAAGCGTTCAAAAAGTATTGGTAGTAAATCGCCTAAACTGGCCTGTGAATATGCTTACTGGTCGCGACGTTTGGTATCACAACGAATTAATGCATTGCACCGACCTATGTCCTGCCGAAGAAATGGATAGTGAAGATGAATTGTTCATCCTTTACACCAGCGGAAGCACAGGCAAACCCAAAGGTGTTGTACATACCTGCGGCGGATACATGGTCTATGCGGGCTATTCGTTTGCTAACGTATTTCAATACCGCGAAAGCGATGTGTATTGGTGTACGGCCGATATTGGATGGATTACCGGACACAGCTATATCATTTACGGACCACTTCTACAAGGCGCCACCTCGTTGATGTTTGAAGGTGTACCTACCTATCCTGATCCAGGAAGATTCTGGCAGGTGATTGATAAACACCACGTGAATATTTTCTATACCGCACCAACAGCTATTCGTTCGCTTATGGCTTCTGGTGTTGACCACGTGCTGGCCTACAGCTTACACTCACTTCGAGTATTGGGTTCTGTGGGTGAACCTATCAACGAAGAGGCTTGGCACTGGTACCACACCCATGTTGGAAAGAGTCGTTGTCCGGTAGTAGACACTTGGTGGCAAACCGAAACGGGAGGTATCATGATTTCAGCATTGGCCGGAATTTCTGAATTGAAACCCGCGCACGCTGGGTATCCTTTGCCAGGCATTCAGCCTATTTTGGTAGATGGAGAAGGAAACGAGATTGAAGGAAACGGTGTGGAAGGTTATTTGTGCATCAAACATCCGTGGCCATCTATGATTCGCACCACGTATGGCGATCACGAACGCTGCCGTATCAACTACTTCGCAACATACAAAGACTTGTACTTTACCGGCGACGGAGCGCGAAGAGAAGAGAACGGCATGTTCCGTATCATAGGACGTGTAGATGATGTAATAAATGTAAGTGGACACCGCTTTGGTACCGCCGAAATTGAAAACGCCATCAATCAAAACAAGAAAGTGATTGAAAGTGCTGTGGTCGGATTCCCGCATGATATTAAAGGTCAAGGCATTTACGCCTACATCATTTTAGATAATATCGAGGAAGGAAACAACCACACCCGCGACGAGATTGTAGAAAGCGTGGTGGAGCACATTGGACGTATTGCTAAGCCCGACAAGATTCAGTTCGTAAGCGGACTACCTAAAACACGCAGCGGCAAGATCATGCGCCGCATCTTGCGCAAGGTGGCAGAAGGTGAATTGAGTTCGTTGGGTGACACCTCTACCCTGCTTGATCCGCTGGTGGTCGATGAGATCATTGAAGGTCGATTATAATCCAAACAAAAACCCTCGCAAGCGAGGGTTTTTTATTTGTTTGCTCAGTACAAGTACTAAGCGGTTGCAGGTTTCTTTTCGCGGAAGAGAATGAAGAACAACACAGCCACTACCAACGAGTAGGCAGCAAAAAACGCCCAGGTTCCTGGCCAATTGGTGGTGTTCGAAGAGGTGGTGTAATAATGGTCAATAATCCAACTGCTTGCAATGGTTCCGAAGTACGCACCAAAGCCATTGGTCATCATAATAAACAATCCTTGCGCACTGGAACGAATGCGCGCATCGGTGGTGGTTTCGATGTACATCGATCCTGAAATCAAGAAGAAGTCGAACGCCATTCCATAGACTAAACAACTTAACACAATAAAGACACTTCCGAAACTTCCCATTCCAAGTGCAAAGAAGCCATAGCGAAGTATCCACGCCAATAGCGAGAACAACATCACTTGCTTCATACCAAAGCGTTTCAAGAAAAACGGAATGGTTAAGATGAATATCGTTTCTGAGACTTGCGAAATACTATAAATAATTGTCGAATATTTCTCTACGACAGAACCTGTTTCAAAGCTGCTTAAGTACGCATCGCCGTACATGTTCGACAATTGCAAGGCGGCACCCAACAACATAGAGAAGATGAAGAACAAAGCCATTTGATAACTTCCAAACAACTTGAAAGCGTCTAATCCAAGGATTTGAATGAAGGTTCTGCGTTCGGTCGATTTTGGTTCAGGAGGGCAAGCCGGTAAAGTAAAAGCGTAAACCCCTAAGAAGATGGCCATACACCCTGCTATAACAAACTGCATGGAATTGTCTTTACTTCCAGATAAGTTGGTGGTCCACATGGCTATAATGAAACCAATGGTTCCCCAAACACGAATGCGAGGAAAATCCTTTACAATATCTAGATTAAACATCTTCATAATGCGGTACGATACGGCATTCGATAACGAGATGGTTGGCATATAGCAAATCATAGCTGCGAAAATGACCCAATACAAGAGATCATATTCTTGCATGCCAGCTAATGACGGATAATGGTCTTGAATCCAAGAAAGATTGGGGACCATCAATAAAAAGACACCGTAGAAAATGTGTAAGAGTCCGTATAGGCGCTCTGCACGCATCCACTTATCCGCAATAATACCAATCAGCGAAGGCATTAAGATAGAAGACAGCGCCAAGGTAGAGAATATAGCTCCGAACTGTCCAAAGGTCCATCCCTTCCCATCGGTGCAATACGTCCCTATGGTTGTCAGCCAAGCACCCCACACAAAAAATTGCAAAAAGCTTAACGCAGTTAATCGAAGTTTAATCACAGGTTAAAATTTAGATTTCAAATATAGCCGAAGCACCGCTGCGAAAAGATTGTACTTTTGCACGAAGAATTCACAATTATGGTAGGTATTATCATGGGTAGCAAAAGCGACTTGCGCGTCATGCAAGAAGCTGCCGACGTCTTAGAACTGTTGCAAGTTCCTTTTGAAATCAGTGTTGTTTCAGCGCATCGCACTCCCGAACGCATGTTCGAATACGCCAAAGGGGCGCATGCACGAGGCGTTCAGGTTATTATTGCCGGCGCTGGCGGAGCTGCTCACCTACCAGGCATGACCGCCTCATTAACACCTTTACCTGTTATTGGAGTTCCCATTAAATCATCGAATAGCATTGACGGATGGGACAGTGTGTTGAGCATTCTTCAAATGCCTGCGGGTGTGCCGGTAGCTACAGTTGCTCTTGACGGCGCGCGCAATGCAGGGATTCTAGCTGCACAAATTGTAGCCACCAGCAACAATGACC
>Ga0172372_10001084_pt1 | contig 42073 bp, 43 predicted proteins | sample LakKiv5m_2_FD_114544 | JGI IMG/M metagenome (GOLD analysis project Ga0172372, IMG submission 114544) | Freshwater microbial communities from Kabuno Bay, South-Kivu, Congo - kab_092012_9.5m | ecosystem: Environmental > Aquatic > Freshwater > Lake | place: Democratic Republic of the Congo...
GGCCCCTTCCCGGTTGAGGGCGACGCGCTCGGGCGCGACCACGAGCTGCTTGCGGGACTGGTCCTTGGCGCTCACGTACACCATCTCCAACCAGAGTCCCTGACTCAACGCGCGATCCACGATGGCCCTTACTTCGTTGATCGAAGTCCGCTCGGGGCGGTTCTGCGCCGGCCGTTCGCGGGGCTGCAGGCGGTGCGCGGTGGCCGAGCCGGGAACGGGGCGCAAATCCTCGGGCTGGGTGTCCGCGGAGTGCGCGCGGGCGAGCGGATCCTCGCGCTGCTCGCGGGCCTCGGCCAGGAGGTGGTGGAGACGATCGCGCGCGTCGGCGGCCTCTTCGTCGGCCGGGTAGCGGCGCACCTCGGGGTTGGGCCGGAACCCGCACTTCGTCAGCTCGGTCACGAGCTCGCCCATGCGGCGCTTGTCCACCGCGTAGAGCCCGGGCGCGAAGCGGTGCACCAGGAACGGCTTGAGCTGGCGGAGCTGCTCCATCCGCCGCACCGAGGAGCGGTGCACCGTGATGGCCATGATCTCGTGGAACTCGACGTCCCCCTCGACGCCCATCCACTCCCGCAGCGTGGTCTCCACGTTCTCGGGGAGGCCGATCTGGCTGTTCTCGCGGAGGAAGTCGATCACCTCCTCGCGCCGCCAGCCCCGGTGCAGGGCGCGCTCGATGGTGACCTCGGTCACCTTGTAGGTGTTCGCCCGGTCGCAGCCGGTGAGCTCGCCCAGCTCGCCGATGCGGAAGAGCATGAGCGGCGAGAGGCCCGCGGGGGCCATCACCTCGTAGGAGGGCGTCAGGTAGAACTGGGTGAACCCCTCGTCCTCGGGGGGGTCGAGCAGGGCCTGGCCGCGGGGGGTGAGCCGGTAGAACTTCTGCTGCCCCCACACGCCGAGCTCGAGCATCCCGCTCGCCACGAGGGGAGTGAAGGTGAAGCCTTCGCGCTCCGCGCCGCGCGGGGAGCCGTACATGCGCTTGTGGAAGCGCTCACGCCAGTCCTCGCCGCGCTTCCAGCGCCGGTACAGGGCCTGGAGCGGGGCCTCCGGGATCCAGTCCCCCTTGCCGGCGTGGACCGCCCAGAGCACCCACTCGGCCATGGGGAAGCGCTTGTCCAGCGCGCGGAACACGAGGTCCCGCTGGTCCTCGGGCTCGAGGTGCAGCCACTCCTCCACCACGTCCCGGTTGACCGCCACGCGGTCGCCGCGCAGCTCGATCATCCCGTGCAGCATCAGGAAGTCGTAGTGGAGGTTGAAGAGCTCCGAGTCGGGTGACCAGAGCTGCGCGAAGAAGCGGTCCAGCTCGTCCCGGTGGGCCTTGAACACCTCCTGGCGCTGGGTGAGCTTCGGGGGGCGCTGGTCCAGGTAGGTGGCGAGCGTGGCGAGCGAGAAGTCCATGGGCGGACAGAAGGGGCGCTGGTCCAGCGCCCGGACCTCGTCGCTCTGGAACACGGGCAGGGTCAGCTCGGACTCGAGGTGCTCGAGGAGGTGGTCCAGGAGCGCGTCGGGGACGAGGTAGTAGAACCCGTCCTCCACCGGGTCCGAGGCGAACACGAGCCCGCGGTCCGAGAGCGCGGTCATGGTGCGGGCCCAGTCGCCCTCACGCCCTCCCAGCACGAGCGAAAGCTCGCGGTGGAACTCGTCGGCGTGGGCGAGGCCGCCGCACTGGATCAGGGCGGCCAGGGCCTGACGGTCGCGCTGGTGGACCTGGTTGAGCAGCACGCCCAGGCGGGAGCCCTGCGCGATGGCGCGCACGGTCAGCTGGGTCATGCGGTCTACGTCGGGCACCCGCGAGGGCTGGCCGCCCATCGCCCGGTAGAGCGAGGAGAGCAGCGGCTCGGGCATGCGCTGGAAGTAGGTGACGAGGTCGTCGATCTCGGTGCGGGAGAGGCGCCGACGGCGCACCATCCCCGCGATCGGCTTCCACTTCTTGCGATGGACGCGCGGACGCGTGTAGCCCTTCCCGGCCCCCGGGAGGTGCACCCCCGGGCCGTCCCCTTCGTCGCGGACCAGGCGCCGCCCGCGGCGCGGCCGGCCACCGTCCTCCTCCCGGTCCCCCCGTTCGGATCGCTCGCCGCGGTCGGGCCGCTCGGCGCGGTCGGGCCGCTCGGCGCGCTCCAGGCCCGCGGAGGGGTTGGCCTCGCCACCTTCCCCGCCCCGACGCCGACGACGCCGACGACGACGCCTCCCGCCTTCTCCGCCACCCGGTCCACCGTCCGCATGCTCCATGGCCATCTTCGTCGTCTCCTCGAACCGCGCCTACGCGTCCGGCGCTTCCTGGATGTAGTAGCGGTAGCCCTGCTCGGTGAGGAACAACTGCCGCTTCATCGAGAATTCCTGCTCTTTCGTCTCGCGGGTGACGACCGTGTAGAAGAACGCGCCCTCGCCGTCCTTCTTGGGCCGGAGGATGCGCCCGAGTCTCTGCGCCTCCTCCTGCCGCGAGCCGAAGCTGCCCGACACCTGGATCGCCACGTTCGCGTCCGGCAGGTCGATCGAGAAGTTCGCGACCTTGCTGACCACGAGCAGCTTGATCTTCCCGAGCCGGAACTTCTCGAACAGCACCTCGCGCTCACTGGCCGGCGTCTCGCCGGTGATGAGCGGCGCCCGGTAGTGCCGGGCGATGTCCTTGAGCTGGTCGAGGTAGGTGCCGATGATCAATACGTTGTCGTTCTGGTGCTTGTGCACGAGGCGGTCGATCACCTCGAGCTTGGCGGGGTTCACCGCGGCGAGGCGGAACTTCTCGCCTTCGCGCGCGCGGCTGTAGCCCTCGAGGCCGCCGTTGCGGAAGCCCACCCGGACCTCGTAGCACTTGGCCTCGGCGATGAAGCCCCGCTCCTCGAGCGTCTGCCAGGCCATGTCGAAGCGACGGGGGCCGACCAGCGAGAACACGTCGCCCTCGCGGCCGTCCTCGCGGACCAGCGTGGCGGTGAGACCGAGGCGGCGCCGCCCCTGGAGGTCCGCGGTGGCCCCGAAGACCGGGGCGGGCAGCAGGTGGACCTCGTCGTAGACGATCATCCCCCAGTTGTGGTCCTCGAAGAGGTGGAGGTGGGCGAACTTCTGGTCCTTCGAGGCCCGCCACGTGAGGATCTGGTAGGTCGCCACGGTGATCGGGCGGATCTCCTTGACTTCGCCGGTGTAGGCCCCCACCTGGTCGGGGCGAAGGTCCGTCTTGTCGAGGATCTCCCGGACCCACTGCTGCACGGCCGCGCCGTTGGTGGCGAGGATGAGGGTGTGCTGCTGCACCAGGCTCATCGCGGCGATCGCCACGATGGTCTTGCCCGCGCCGCAGGGCAGCACGATGACCCCGTTCCCGCCGGAGGAGGCCCCGTCCTGGTACCAGCGGCGCGCCGAGGCCCATTGGTAGTCGCGCACCAGGAAGGGCTGCCCGGTGCCGAGGAGCCGCTCCCGCAACGCGAGCGGGAGGGGATCGCCGGGAAGGAAGCCGGCGAGATCTTCGACCGGCCAGCCCGCGGAGAGCATGCGCTGCTTGAAGATGCCGCGGTGACCGCCCTGAATCGCGAAGTAGCGCTTGCCGTCCTCGATCAGGAGGTCCTTGACGGTGCGCTCCTGGCCCACCAGCTTCGCCACGTAGGCCGTCGCGAACTCCAGGCGTAGGAGCTTCGGTTCGTCGGGATGGACCACCAGGCGGACCAGCCCGTAGCGTTCGATCGTGTCCCCCACCTGCTGCAGCACGTCCGGCGGCACGTCGAACTTCGAGGCGGCGCGGAGGCCTTCCACGATCTCGTCGCGGCGCATGCCGCTCGACGCCGCGTTCCACAAGGAGAGCGGGTGGATCCGGTAGGTGTGCAGGTGTTCGGGCGAGGTCTCGAGCTCCGCGAAGCGGGAGAGGAAATCGCGGACCTCTTCGTACCGCCGATGTTTCGTCTCGAGCAGCACTTTCCCATCGCCCTGCACGATCAGGGGATTGTCAGGTCTGATCTGCATCCGTCATCAGACTCGTCCTCCGGGGACGGTAGGAGACTCGGAAACGGCACACCCTCGCTCCGCTGGGGGCGACAACGTCCACGATGGGACGCCGGCACGAAGGCGTGACCACTCGACACCCGAGGCGAGGCCCCGGGGCGACCCAAAGCACCCTGCGCGGACTGAGCCAGCGGGGGAAGCTCTGCGACTTTCTTAGCCGCCCCCTGCGTCCGAGTCAAGCGGAGCGCTGAACTCCAAGAAAACCACGTCGTCGGAGCTTCGGGAAGCGGTACCCTCGGCGTGGAGGCTCCCTATGCGCATCGACATCCTCCGCAGCAGCCCCGTGTTCGCCAAGGTGGCGCCCGAGGCGCTCGAAGCCGCCTCGGAGCTGTTCCACAGCCGGGTCGTCCCCACCGCGGGCCACGTCTGGTTCGAAGAGCAGCCCTCCGACGAGATGGCGATGGTGGTGAGCGGCGAGCTCTCGGTGCGGGTGGGTGTGCAGGAGGTGGGCGCGGTGCGCCCCGGGGAGCTGGTGGGGGAGGCGAGCGCGTTCCACGGCGAGAGCCGCGTGGCCACCGTCGTGGCCACCGTCCCGACCGAACTGCTGGTCGTCGCGCGCAGCGCGCTCCTGGACCTGCGCCGCGGCCACACCGAGGTCTACGACCGCCTGGTCGAGCGGGCGCTCGAGGCCGTCGCGCGCCGGGTGCAGGAGACCGGGCGTCGCATCGCGGTGCTCGGCAACGGCGGCGTCGAGCCGGCGGCACGCAAGGCCCCGTCCATGCTGTCGCGCCTCCTGCGCGCGGGCACCGACGCGGGCGACCTCCCCGCGCCGGGGGCGGTGCCGACGCTCCTGCGCATGCCCGGCCTACGGGACCTGCCCGTCCCGCTGGTCCGACAGATCGCGACGGCGCTCCGGCCCCGGAGGCTCAACGCCGGCGAGGTGCTGTTCCTCGAGGGCGAACCCGGCGACTCCGTGTTCATCCTGGTGGAGGGCCAGGCGGAGGTCCTGCGCGGGGTTCGCGGCGGGCGCGCCCAGCGCCTCGCCACGCTCGGCGGAGGCGCCGTGTTCGGCACGGGCTCGCTCCTCCTCCGTGAGCCGCGGAACGCCTCGGTGCGCGTGACGGAAGGCGGCTGGGCCTACGAGATGAACCGGGCCACGCACGACGCCCTCGTCGGCGACGCCGGGCGGGCCTGGCGGGAATCCCTGCTCGCCGCCCTGCGCTTCCAGGTCCATGCCGCGGTCGGCGCCCTCGCGCAGCTGAAGGGGGGCACGAGCTACGCGCAGAGGCAACGCCTCCGCGCCGCCGCCGAGCGGCTCAGCAGCTGGTCGGGCGCGGACCCCATCGAGGACCCCTGGACCTGGCGGGGCCTCGGCGCGCGCTGATCGACCGCGGTAAGGCCCGCCATGCTCTCGACCCCGCGGCTCCTCCTCCGTGCCCCCGTCCCGGACGACGCCGGGGCGCTGGCCCGGTTCCACGTCGAGAACGCGGCCCACCTCGATCCCTGGTCGCCCCCGCGGGCCGCCGCGCTGCTCACCGAAGCCGGCTGGCGCGAGCGCGTGGCCCTGTTCGAGAAGGAGGCCGCCGCGGGCTTGTCGCGGCGCTTCCTGCTCCTCGCCGGCGACGAACTGGCGGGCGTCGCCAACTTCACCCAGCTCTTCCGGGGCCCGTTCTGCCGCGCCATCCTCGGGTACGGGCTCGGCGCGCGCCACGAGGGGCGCGGGCTCATGCAGGAGGCGCTGACCGCGCTGATCCCGCTGGTCCTGGCCGAGGAGCGGCTGCACCGTATCGAGGCCAACCACCTGCCCGAGAACCACCGCAGCGCCCGGCTCCTGGCCCGGCTCGGCTTCGTACGCGAAGGCTATGCGCGCGACTACCTCTACATCGGCGGCGCGTGGCGGGACCACGTGCTGAACGCATACACCAACCCCCGCCCGATGGAGCCCGGATGACCTCCCCGTTCCTCCTCCTGCTGCTGGCCTGCCCGACCGCCACCACCATCTCCCCCGCCCCCGCCGACGCCCCGTTCCGGCTCACGGCGGCCGGAAAGGTGCCGCAGCCCACCGCCATCCAGTCCTCCGCCGGCGATCCCGACGCGCTCTACGTCGTCGAGCAGGAGGGCCGCGTCTGGAGGCTGGCCGGGGGCCAGCAGAAGGTGGTGCTCGACATCACCGACCGGGTGGACGCCGGCGGCGAGAAGGGCCTCCTCGGGCTGGCCCTCTCCCCCACCTGGCCGGCGGATCCCCGGCTCTGGGTCAACTACACCCACGTCGAGGCCGGCCAGCTCCGCACCTCCATCTCGAGCTTCACCGTGAACCCCACCACCTGGCGCGCAGACCCCCAGAGCGAGGTGCGCGTGCTCGGCTTCGACCAGCCCTACGCCAACCACAACAGCGGGCCCGTGCTCTTCGCGCCCGACGGAACGCTGTTCGTGACCGTGGGCGACGGAGGCGCCGGGGGCGATCCCAAGGGCTACGCCCAGAACCCGGGCGAGCTCCTGGGCAAGATCCTGCGCCTGGACGTCTCCACCGCCCCCTACCGCGTCCCCGCCGACAACCCCTTCGTCGGGAAGGAGGGCTGGCGCCCCGAGATCTGGGCCCTGGGCGTCCGAAACCCGTGGGGGGCCTCTTTCGACGGCGACACCCTCTGGTTCGCGGACGTGGGCCAGAACGCCTGGGAGGAGGTGAACCAGGGGGTGAAGGGCGCCAACTACGGGTGGAACCGACTGGAGGGGACCCACTGCTACAAGGCGGCGAGCTGCGACGTCGCCGGCCTCACCCCGCCGGTCGCGGAGTACGGCCACGACGTCGGCCAGTCGGTGACCGGAGGGGTCGTGTACCGGGGGCCCAGCATCCCGGCGCTCGACGGCCGCTACCTCTACGCCGACTTCGCGTCGGGGCGCTTCTGGGGGGTGAAGCCCGGCCGGGCCCCCGAGTCCCTGCCCAAGCTCTCCATGAACCCGTCCGCCTTCGGGGTGGACACCCAGAAGCGGGTCTACATCGCGGACTACGGGAGCGGCGTGCTCTGGCGCGTGGACCCCTGAGCCGGTCCGCCCGCGCCCGCCCTCACTCGCCCAACCCGAGGCGCCGGAACTCGACCCGGCGGTTCTCGGCGCGCCCCGCGTCGGAGAGGTTCTCGGCGACCGGCTTCAGCTCGCCGTAGCCGACCGAGCGCAGCCGCGTGGCGTCCACGCCGTGGATGATGAACCAGTCCACCACGGCGGCGGCGCGACGCTCGGAGAGCTCGAGGTTGAAGCGGTCGTCCCCCACGTCGTCGGTGTGGCCCTGGATCTCGAGCCGCAGGTCGGGGTACTCGGTCAGCACCCCGAGCGCCTCGTAGAGCACGGGCTCGGAGGTGGGGCGGATGATCGCCTTGTTCGTCTCGAAGGTGATGCCGCGGATCACCCCGGTGAACTTCTTGATGCGCTCGGGGATGGAGTCCGGGCAGCCGTCCCCGTCCTGGTACTCGTTCACCGTCTCCGGGTCGTTCACGCAGTGGTCGATGCGGTCGGGGAGCCCGTCTCCGTCGTTGTCGTCGTCCGGGCAGCCGTCGGTGTCCTGGAACTCGTCGTAGTCCTCGCGGACGTCCGGGCAGGCGTCCACCCGGTCCAGGAGCCCGTCTCCGTCGTTGTCGGGATCGGGGCAGCCGTCTTCGTCCAGCCAGCCGTCGCGGTCTTCCGGGTCGTTCCTGCACGTGTCGCGGGCGTCCGGCAGCCCGTCCCGGTCGTTGTCGAGCTCGGGGCAACCGTCCCCGTCCTCGAAGGCGTCGAAGTCCTCGGGGTCCGTGGGGCAGGCGTCCACCTCGTCCACCAGGCCGTCGCCGTCGGTGTCGGTGATGCGGACCGGCTTGGCCTCGGCGCGCAGGTCCATCGCGAGCGTCCACTCGAGGTTCTGGAAGCGGTCGGGGCTCGCCAGCGTGGCGTCCGCGCCGAAGGAACCGTACCAGCGCAGGTCGGTGCGGAGGTGCAGCGGCCCGACCAGGTGCAGGGTGAGCCCCGGACCGGCGTTCATCACGTAGTCGAGCGAGGGGTTGCGGTAGAGCGCGCGGTCGAGCGCACCGGGACCCTCGGCCTCGGAGCTGCGCGAGACGGAGACGTGCTGCAGACCGGCCCCCACCCCCAGGAACAGGTCGGCGCGCTGGTTCGGCGTGGCGTGGAACAGCAGGTTCAGGCGCGGATTCCAGAGGTGGTAGTTGATCCGCAGGTCCCGCGTCTCCGAGTCCACCCGTCCGGCTTCGGCCTCGATGTCGAAGGTCGAGGCGGCCCTCACCCCCACCCGCAGCACGATCTCGGGCCCGGAGCGCAGGGGGTTGGACTCGGGGGTGAGGTAGGCACCGCCCCCCAGGCCCAGGGTGGGCCCCGTGGTGGGAGCGTCTTCGGCGGCGAGCGCGAGGGGAAGGAGGAACAGCACACCGGCATCATCCCCCAAACCAGCCCTCGGTGCGAACCGAGGCTCGAGGCTACTCGGCCGTCCGGGCGAGCACACCCCGCCGGTGGGCCTCGTCCCGGGCCCGCCAGGCCTCGGCGAAACGGGTCCGGGCAGAGGTGTCCAGGTCGGCCCCGACGAGCGCGCGGCGACGCTCGGCCACCGCGCGGATCAGGATGGCCGCCGACACCGACACGTTGAGCGAGCGGGTCAGGCCGACCATGGGGATCATGACGGCGCCGTCGGCGCGAGCCCGCGCCTCGGGGCTCACCCCGCGGACCTCGGAGCCGAACACGAGCGCGATGGGGCGGTCCACCGGCACGGTCTCGGGGGTCCGGGCCTCGGGCAGGAAGTCCGCCACCCAGATCGAGAAGCCGCGCGCCTTCAGCTCGTCGAGGGAGGCGGCGGTGGTGGGCCGGATCTGCAGGTCCACCCAGCGCTCGGCGGCGCGGGAGGCACCCGGGACGGGCCGGAAGCCCGCGGTGACCAGGTGCACCTCGTGGACGCCGAAGGCTTCGCACGAGCGGAGGATGGCGCTCACGTTGTGGCGCCGCCGCACCGCCTCGGCCACCACCACCACGGAGCCGAGCCGCGCCGCCAGGGTGGCCTCGATCCGATCTTCGCGGCCGCTCATCGGGGCGCCTCCACCGAGAACCGGCGCACCTGGGGGTCGTACCAGACGGCGCGCAGCGAGTAGGCCGGCAGGGCGCGGTTGCCCGCCGCGTCCACCGAGACGGGACCGTCCACGTCGGCGCGGACCAGCCGGAGGGTACGGACGCCGAAGTGCTCGCACCATCCTCGCAGCAGCTCGCCCAGCTCGGGATCCACCTGGCGGGTGTCGAGCGCCCGCCCCAACTGGGTCGTGACCCAGCGGGTGTCGTCGGCCAGCGAGAGGCGCGCGCGCGCCTTCGCGGTGCGCCCGGGGACGACCACGAGCTCGCCGCGCCACTCCTGTCCGCTGGGGTGGGTGGCGGTGACCCGGTGGGTACCGCCGAAGACGTCCACCACCAGCGGGCCGGGACCGAGCTCGATCCCGTCGAGGAAGTAGGAGGTGCCGGGCGGACCCGCCTCGATGCGCAGACGTCCGGTGCCGGCCTCGAGGGTTCGGCGCAGCGCCGCGGTCCACGCGGCGGACACCTCCGCGTCGCTCACCGGGAGCCGCACCGAGCGGTTCCAGGCCACCGCGGCGGCGGCGGCGAACGAGTCCTCTCCCGTACCGCCACGGCGCACCGAGAGCGCCCCACGCAGGAAGTGCAGGTCGAAGAGCTCCTGGGTCCCCGCGGTCCCGGTCCACCCCGCCAGCGCCTGCTCGGCCAGGTCCAGCGCGAAGGCGGCCCCCGAGTGGTCCCCCGCGGCCAGCCGGGCGCCGGCGTCCTCCAGCGCGTTCCGGAACCGGATCTGGCGCGCGGTGTTGTCCTCCTGCCGCGCCGCGTTCTGGGCGAGCAGCACGTCCACCAGCACGATGGGCTCCTTCTCGAGCTCGGGATGGTGGGCGAGCCAGAAGGTCTCGTCCGAGCAGGTCGCCTCGTCGGGGCACAGCAGCAGCACGACCGAACGGGCGCCCTCGGGAGGGGCGGCCACGATGCCGGCCCAGGCGGATCCCACGAGCGCGAGGAGGAGCGACCACACCGCGCCAGGCTATCCGGATAGGCGGGCCTCTTGCTCCTCTCCGTCGCCCTCGCCGCCGCCCAGGTGGTCACCGCCGTCCCCCCGGGCGCGACCGCGGTGACGGTGCTCCTCTGCGGCGAGGAGGACGGCTGCCCCGCCGAGACCCAGGCCCTCGCGGGCCACCTCGCCACGCTCGGGGCGCCCCTGATGCGCTTCGAGGACGTCGCGGTGGCCGGACCCGCCGGCGGCGAGGCGCGGGCGCGCTGGGACCTCGAGCTGGCCGCGCTGCGCCGGACGGGGAGCCCGGAGGCGGCCGCGGACGCCCGCGAGGCCCTGCGGCAGCTCCCCCTCACCGTGCCCGAGGAGGACCTGGTGGCGATCTGGTTCGCCGTGGCGGGCGGGAAGTGGGAGGCGGGCGACCGCGCCGGCGCCGACCAGGCGCTCGCCGCCGCCGCCAGACGACGACTCGGACGGCTGGAGCGAGGCGGACGGGGACTGCGACGACGCGAGCGCGCTGACCTACCCGGGAGCCTACGAGTGGGCCGACGGGGCCGACAACGACTGCGACGGCACCGTGGACGAGGGCACCGACGCGGGGGACGACGACGGCGACGGGTGGACCGAAGCCGCGGGCGACTGCGACGACACCCGCGCCGAGACCGCGCCCGGCGCGGCCGAGCGGGTGGACGGCCTGGACAACGACTGCGACGGCACCGTGGACGAAGGCACCGACGCCCACGACGACGACGGCGACGGGTGGACCGAGGCCGCCGGCGACTGCGACGACGCCAACGCCTGGGTATGGCCCGGGGCGTCCGAGCTGTACGACACGCTGGACAACGACTGCGACGGCGAGGTGGACGAGGGCACCGACGCCTACGACGACGACCGGGACGGCTGGTCCGAGGCGATGGGCGACTGCGACGACACCGACCCCCGCCAGAACCCCGGCTCGGAGGAGCGGGCCAACGGCGCCGACGACGACTGCGACGGCGTGGTGGACGAGGGCACGCCCTACTACGACGACGACGGGGACGGCTGGCCCGAGCGCGAAGGCGACTGCGACGACACCGACCGCAGCGTGTACCCCAACGCCCCCGAGGTGGAGGACGGGCGCGACCAGGACTGCGACGGCGTGGTGGACGAGACCACCACCGCCTACGACGACGACGGCGACGGGCTCTCCGAGCAGGCCGGCGACTGCGCCGACACCGACCCGCACATCCTCCCCGGCGCGGAGGAGCGGCCCAACGACCTCGACGATGACTGCGACGGGGTGGTGGACGAGGGCACCACCGCCTACGACGACGACGGCGACGGGCTGAGCGAGGACGAGGGCGACTGCGACGACGCCGACCGCGACGTGTGGCCCGGCGCCCCCGAGCTCAACGACCTGCAGGACAACAACTGCGACGGGAGCGTGGAGAGCTACGTCGGGTGGCAGTGCGCCTCGGGCGGCGCGCCGTCCGGGCTCTTCGGGATCGCCGTGGCGGCGGCGGTGGCGGGGAGGCGGCGGCGGAGACGGGGGGAGTGAGGGCGCAGGTGCGGGACGTCCGCGCCGCGCTCAGCCCACCCCCACCTCGACCTCCACCTGGTACCCGTTCGCGTCGTGGATGCGGACCCGCAGGCGCTCCCCCACCTGCTCGATCACCTCACCGTCGGTGTCCCCGCCGAGCGTCACGCCGTCCACCACCGTGCCGCCAGGGACGCGCACCCGCGTGCCGGGCACGACGCCGGGCGGCACGCGGACGGCGATGCCCCCGTAGCGGACCGCGGATACGCCGCCCGCGAGCGACACGGCGCGGGGGAAGCCCTGCTCGCGCAGCCAGTGGGCCACCCCGGCGGAGCGGGCCCCGGCAGCGCAGTACACCGTGAGCACGCGATCGGGCGGGAGCCGGTCCAGGTGGTGCGGCACGAGGTCCATGGGGAGCAGGAGCGCGCCCTCGGCCACGCCGGTGGCGTACTCCCCGGGCTCGCGCACATCCACGAGCAGCGAGCCGGGGACGGGCTCCTCGACCTCCAGGGGCAGCTCGTCCGCGGCGGCGGACGCCGGGACGACGGCGCGGCCTTCCCCGGAGGGGGGGCGTTGCGGGGGGGGCCCCGCGTCCGGAGCGGGCGAGCGGGGGGCGGCGGGAGGGGCCCCCCCTGCCCCCAGAAGCCTGCGAAGGACGCGGCCGACCAGGCCCCGCGGGCGCTCAGCCACGGGGCCCGGCCATCAGATGGAGCCCTGCCCGGCGGTCTGGAGGTGGTTGAAGGCCGCCTCTTCGTTGAAGTCGGTGCGCTCGGCGTCGAACACCACGCCCAGGCTGCAGGCCTCGGTCACCGCGAGCTCGCAGGTGTCGGAGTCGCAGTCGTTCTCCTCGAACTCGTTGTACTGGGGCGGCTCGCCGCCGCCGTCGTCGTACACGAGGTAGCTCGACGAGGGGATCTGGCCGCGCTCGCCGATCTGGTCGGCGACGTCCTGGTCGTACTCGTCGGACTCGTTCCACTCGATGCGCGTGGCGCCGTCCGAGGTGTAGGTCCCGTGCGCGAGGCCCCCGCCGTCGATGGTGAGGCGGATCGTCCCGGAGGTCGAGTTCACGGTGGTGGTGGTGAAGCGGTAGCCGGACTCGTGCTCGGACTGCTCGGTGCTGGTGGACTCGTCCAACCAGTCGAACACCCACTCGTCCTCCACCGCCTCGCCGGGGTAGGCGACCCCGCCCACCACCATGACGGCGCCGCCCTTGGTGGTGGTCTCCACCTGGGCGAAGCCCAGGCTGTCCGAGGGGTCGAAGGTGGAGGTGTAGGTCCACTCGGAGTCGGAGCCGCCGCCCGAGCCGGGCACGTACCCGTCGGTGAAGTTCTCCTGGATGGTGGTGGAGCAGGACGCGACGGTCTACTCGTCCACGGTGAAGGTGAGGAGCCAGATGCCCTTGGGCGAGCCCGGACCGAGGAGCGCACACCCGGGGAGAGTGGCGACGGCGAGCAGGCAGGGGAAAAGCGAGCGACGCATGGGAGCCTCCGGCCGCGCGGCTAACCCGTCCCGCCGCACGCGCACCCGCTCAGGTCGTGATGACGCGATCGAAGGAGAGCCAGCGCCGAACCAGGGTCTTCGTCATCTCGCCGTCGGCGACCATGCGCGCGGCGGTCGTGCCCATCTTCACGTAGTTGGTGGCATGGGCCATCTGGATGAGGGGCCAGGGGTGCTTCTTGAGCGTCTCGGAGCGGGCGAGCTGCCGCAGCAGGGGACGCGGCACGAACGGCTTCGAGAGCATCTGGATGAGCGCGATCCAGAAGGTCTCTTCCACCGGGCGCGGGTACTCGAGGTTGATCCTGTGCTGGTAGAAGGTGCGCGTGTTCGCGCCCTCGATGTCCCACTCGGAGATCAGCCCCGACTCGAGGAGCTTGTGGTTGAGCTCCGAGCCCGGGAAGACGGTCATCGAGAAGAGGTAGAGGTCGAAAGGGTGGGGGAAGGTGGAGATGAGCTCGAAGAGCTTCGCTCGGTCCTCCTCGGTGGAGACCGGGTCGTCGAAGATGAGCTGGAAGTGCGGCTTGATCCCGAGCTTGTGGTAGAGCTGGGCGATGTCGCCGATGGTGTTGTTCTTCACCCGGCGGTCGTAGAGGTGCCCGGTGACCCGCTCGGACGACTGCACCCCCATGTAGACCGCCACCAGGCCCGCATCGCGGAGCTGGGTCATGCGGTGCTCGTTCACGAGCTTGGGCTCGATGAAGATCTCGAACGGCAGGCCCACCTGCTTGGGGTACTTCTCGCAGAACTCGTCCACCCAGTCCGACTGGAAGTTGAAGACCTCGTCGTCGAAGCGGATGCGCTTGAAATTCCAGTGCGTACGCGCGTAGTTGATCTCGTCGATCATCGACTGGGGCGAGCGCACCCGGAACCACTTCTGGCCCGGGTAGACGTCCTTCTTGTAGGTGGAGTTGTAGCAGTAGCTGCACTTGTAGATGCAGCCGCGACTCCCCATCATCTGGAACACCGGGTCCCCGTGCATCGGGTCGCCCTTGTCCACGTTCTTGCCCCAGATGAAGAACTTGTGGTCGTGGCTGTGGTAGTCGCGCCAGGCGAGGGTGTCCAGATCGGAGACCAGCGGGCGGAGGGGGTTCTTCTTCACGCCCTCGGCGGTGCGCAGCCAGATGTTGCGGGTGTCGGCGATGTCCACCCCGTCGCGGAGCCGGTCGGCCAGGTCCGCGAGCGCCAGCTCGCCCTCGCCCTGGAGGACGAGGTCGGCGGTGGCGATGCACTCGTCGCCGCAGAGCGTGGGGTGCATGCCGCCCCAGAGCACGGCGACGTCCAGGGTTGCGTGGAGGTGCTCGGTGAGGATGCGGGCGGAGTTGTAGTAGGCGGAGGCCCGGATGGACACGCACACCAGGTCGAGGCGCTCTTCGCGGACGATGCGCTCGAGCGCGGCCAGCTCGACGTCCGTGGCGGGATCCAGGTGGTTCGAGATCCAGTCCTTGAAGTAGATCTCGGTGCAGTGGTGACCCGCTTCGCGCAGCGTGGCGGCCAGCACGCGCACCGCGTTGTTCTCGACGTCGTACATCGAGACGATCCCCACGCGGGGGCCGCGGCCCCGGGATTCGCTCTGGAGGCGGGCGATACGGTCGGACATGGGGCAAGGGTAGCACCCGATCCCCGGCGTGGGCGCCGGGGATTCGTCGGGCGGATTACGGACTCTCGCGTCGGTCCCTTGCTCAGCGCTGCATCGGGAGCCCGTTCAGGGGGTGCCGGTCGCTCACCAGCGCCGGGGCCTCCCCCTGGTGGCCGGACAGGAACGCGAGCTTCGCCTCGAGCCGGGCGACGAGGAGGCGCTCGGCGTCCAGGCCCGGGTCGGCGATGGCATCCAGCCGGTCCCCAAGGCCGCGCACCGCCTGGAAGGCGCCTTCCTGGTCGTTCTTCTCGTGGTGCAGGGCGGTGGCGAGCTTGAGCGTGGTCGCTTCGTCCACCAGGGCGATCCCGCGCCGGAGCCCGAGCTGCGGCCGCGCGGTGAGCCCGATGTCCCCCATCGCCTGCGCGCGGTGGCCGTCCCGGTGCTCCCAGCTCATCGACACGGTGCCCATGGAGGCCACCGACCGGGGCGGGAGCGCGCCGTCGGGAGCGAAGCCGAAGAAGATCGCGCCCTCCTCGCGGGAGAGGAACAGGGTCTCCACCTTCATCACCAGCGACGGGCCGTCCCAGCGCACCGCGTCGCCGGGGATCCCGTACACGCCGGCCAGCTTCATCCCCGGCGCGGGGCTCACCCGCAGCTCCATGTCGTAGGCGAGCTCGGAGATCATGGTGTCGAAGTCCGCCGCGAAGGTCTCGCGCATCTTCAGGCTGTCGGGGAAGAAGTAGAGGTTCCCCCCGCGCACGCTCGCGACCTGCGTGGCGAGCTCGGCGCCGAACTGGGTGCCCACCCCCACCGTGGTCATCCCGATCCCGTCGCGGGACCCCGCGCGGGCCATCTCCATGAACGAGGCGGCATCGGTGCGACCCGTGTTGGGCCGCTCGTCGGTGAAGAGCATGACCCGGGTGATGCCCTCGAAGGCGGGGGCGGTGCGGCGCGCCAGGGCGAAGCCCTCGGCCAGGCCCGCCTCCATGTTGGTGGAGCCGTCGATGCCGATGCCGTCGATGGCGCGGTCGAGGTCGTAGCGCCGGGCGGCCGAGGTGGGCGGCAGGTGCACGTGCACGTCGGCGCCGTAGAGCACGATGGAGAGCTGGTCCCCCGGCTCGAGCGCGGCGACGGCGGCGTGGAGGGAAGCCTTCACCGCCTCGATGGGCTGACCGGACATGGAGCCCGACTTGTCCACGACGGCGACCAGGTTCACCGGCGCCCGTCGCCAGGTGGCCGCGTCGATGCCGGTGTCGAAGCCGAGCTGGGCCAGCCAGCGGACCTCGGGCTGGGAAGGGAGCGAGGCCGCGGTGGCTTCGAGCACCGGGCACATGAGGACCCGACACCCGCCCGGGCCGTCGAGCGGCAGGTCGTGCTCGGACAGCAGGCCCTCGGGGGTGAAGACGTTGGGGTGGGGCACCTCCCCCGCGGCGACCCGGTCGCGGAAGTAGCCGATGTCCTGCGCCCCTCCGATCCCCACGTCCATGTCGGCGAACTCGACGTTCGCCCGCATCTTGTACTCGACCCGGGGCGCGGGGGCGACGGACGCGGGGGCGCCGACGTCCTCGTCGTCGTCGTCGGCGACGAACACGTCGACCGGCTCGGCGGCCTGGGCGGGGACGGGGAGGCAGGAGGCGGCGAGGGCGAGGAGGAACATGGCAGGCTCCGGGAGGGTGTGCCCCCGGAACGAGGTTCCTCGCGGCGCGCTTACACCACCGCCGTCGAGAACTGCGACCGGCTGGCCAGGGCGAAGGCCACCGAGAAGAAGCTGTCCACGTCGTTGCCCGACTCGCCCTTGCGGCCGACCACCACCAGCTGAGCCTCGTGCTGCTCCGCGTAGGCGGCGAGCTCGTCCACCGCGATCCCGTGGCGCACGGCCTCCACCGAACCGGCCGGCAGCTCGGGACGGATGGCGTCGAAGACGCGCCGCACCGCGCCGTCGGTGGCCTGCTTCCACCGCGCGGGGTCGATCCCGTACTGGGTCGGGTTCTTCGCCACCGAGGGATCCGCCTTGACCACGTGCACGACGTGCAGCGGGCTCCCGAGCGCCTCCGCGAGCGCCCGCGCGTAGGCCACCACGTTGGGGGAGGCCGGCCCGGCGTCCACCCCGCACACCACGGGGCGGCCGAGGGAGAGCGGGTGGTGGACGAGCAGGAGGGGGGCGCGGCAGCCACCGAGCAGCTCGCGGGTCACCGACCCGAAGAGGATGGAGGCCAGCGCGCCCCGCCCGCGGGGCGTGACGAGCACCAGCCCGGCGTCGAAGTCCATCGCCGAGCGCGCGATGGCCTCGGAGGGCAGTCCGGTCACCACGCGGACCTCCACGGGCGTCGTGAACCGGGCGGCCTCGAGGTTCAGCATCTCGGCGGCGGTGGACATGGCCTGCATCACCGCCTCCTCCCCCCAGCCCGGGCCACCCGCCTCGATGGCGTGGAGGAGGATGGTGCGAAGCGCGCCGCTGCGGCCGAGCGTGCGGGCGGCGGCGGCGGCCGAGCGGGAACCGGTGCTGCCGTCGAGGGCGACGAGGAGGGGTTCGAGGATGCTCACGCGGACTCCTGCGCCCTCGTACTCGATCAGAATCCGGCCTGCATCTTCAGGTAGACGCCGTGCGTGGGGTCGCCGCCCTCGGGGGTGACGCGCTCGTAGTCCACCACCGCGCTGACCCGCTCGTAGAAGTCGTGGCCCACCCCGGCGATGATCTTGGTGGAGCTGTCGCCGTCGGTCGAGCTGTCCGGGTCGAGCCGGTCGAAGCGCGCGCCGATGGTCAGCACGTCCGGGATCCGCGGCATCACCGTGGCGCTGATCAACGTGCCCGAGGTCCCTCCCTCCGAGCGACCGAGGAACTCGCCCCAGACCTTGACGTAGTCCTGCTTGAAGCCGACGCCGCCGCCGTAGACGGTGATCGCGTCGGCCTCGCCCAGGAAGGACTGCGACACGAAGCCGCTGATGGGCAGGTTCATCGAGCCGCCCGGGGCGAGAGGGTCCACGCTGATCCGGGCCTGGGCGGTCTTCGAGGCGTCCACCTCGAGCTTCCCGTACCCCTCGCCGTTGAGGACGCCGGCCTGCCAGTCCACCAGGCCCTTGGCGTGGGTGCCCATGAACTGGAAGCCGAGGTCGGCGGTGTCGAGCCACTTGGCCTCGTCCCCGGCGGACTTGGAGACGAAGCGCCAGCCCCAGAACTGGTCGTAGTAGGGGAGGTAGGCGGTGTCCACCATGCCGAAGCGGGCCTTCACGCCGGGCCCGACGTCCTTCCACTCCAGGTAGGCGTGCTTCACGAACACGCGGGTCTTGGTGTCGATGCTCAGGTCCCCGGCGTCGGTCTCCACCGGCTTGATCCGATCCGCGTCGAGGGTGACGCGCGTGGCGAGATGGTCGTTGAGGTCGCCGCGCGCCGTCAGGTAGACGCGGCTCAGGTCGAAGGCGTTGGCGCCGTCGGCGCCCTCGCTGAGATCCATGCCCCAGTGGGCGTAGATCACGCCCCCCATCTTCACGGTGGGCTGCGGGTTGTCTCCGGCGTGGGCGAGGGCGGCGAGGAGGACGAGGGACACGGCGACTCCGGGGTTGGCGCCCAGGTACCCTCCCGGCCGGAGTCCGTTGGGTCGGTCAGGCGACGGTACGGTGCCGACTCCGCACCCGTCACGTCACTGGAACACCAGAACCGCTTCCCCGCCGCCGCGGCTCCGGCGGGCGCGTGCCTCCGCCCCCGCCGCGCGGTAGTCTCCGGGCGTGATCGACGGTGTCCTCGTCCGCCCCCTGCACTGGCACTCCGACCAGCGCGGCTCCCTCGCCGAGCTGGTGCGGGCGGACGACCCCGAGCTGATGGTCGTCCCCTTCGGCCAGGTCTACGTCACCACCCTCTACCCCGGGGTGGTGAAGGCCTGGCACCTGCACGCGCGCCAGTGGGACCGGATGGTGTGCCTGCGGGGCCGGGTGCTGCTCGGCCTGGTGGACGGCCGGGAGGGCTCCCCCACCCGCGGCGCCCAGATGCGCATCCCCATGGGGGACCGGAACTTCGTCGTCGCGCGCATCCCGGCCGGGGTGTGGCACGGCCTGAAGAACATCGCCGACGAGGAGGCGATGGTGGTGAACGTGGTCTCCCAGCCCTACGACGCCGCCAACCCGGACGAACAGCGCATGGCCCCCCACGGCGCCCTGCCCTTCGACTGGGCCCGGCAGGACGGCTGATGGGTAGACGCGTCCTGCTCACCGGCGGGGCCGGGTTCATGGGCTCCGCCGTGGCACGCGAGATGGTGCGTCGCGGGTGGGAGGTCGTCGTCTACGACGCGCTCACCTACGCGGGGGACCGCGCCAACCTCGGCACGACCGACGTGGCCTTCGTCCACGCCGACGTGTGCGACGGGGAGCGGCTCTGGCCCGAGCTGCGCCGCGCGGACGTGGTGGTGCACATGGCCGCCGAGAGCCACGTGGAGCGCTCCTTCACCCGCCCCGATCTCTTCGTGAGGACCAACGTGCAGGGCACCCGGAGCGTGCTGGAGGCCTGCGCCGCGGAGGGTCGGCCGCTGGTCCACGTCTCCACCGACGAGGTGTTCGGCTCGGCGCCCGAGGGCGTGGCCTTCGGCGAAGACGCGCCGCTGCGGCCGGGCAACCCCTACGCGGCCACCAAGGCGGCGGCGGAGTGCCTGCTCTACGCATGGCGCCACACCCACGGGCTCCACCCCCGGCTGGTGCGCTGCACCAACAACTACGGGCAGCGCCAGCACCCGGAGAAGCTGGTGGCCGGCTGGATCGGGCGGGCGCTGCGGGGAGAGGCCCTGCCCCTGCACGGCCACGGGGAGGCCGTCCGGGACTGGCTGCACGTGGAGGACTTCGCCCGCGGGTTGTGCGACGTGGTCGCCTACCAGGGCCCCAAGGAGGTCTTCCACTTCGCGGGCCGTCAGCCGCGCACCAACCGGCAGATGGGCGAGCTGCTCGCCACGCTCTGCGGCGGTGCCCGGCTGGTGGAGGTCCCCGACCGGCCCGGGCAGGACGCGCGCTACGCGCTGGACGACGCCGCGACCCGCGCCGAGCTGGGCTGGGCCCCGCGCGTGGCGCTCGAGGAGGGGCTCTCCGAGCTGGTCGCCCTCACCCACGCCGCGATGGACCAGGGTGCGGCTCACTCGCCCTGACCGGGTCGCCCTGGCCGCGGCGCTCCGGCGCGGCGAGCCGGTCGAATGGGCGGCTGGCGAGGATCAGGCCGACGAGCTGGTCCCCCTGTGCCACCACGCGGCGGACCCCGCGGCGGCCCGTTGGCTCCCGCCCCCCGCGCGGCCCGGGTCCGGGCTCTCGGTGTCGGTGGTCATCCCCGCCGGGCGTCACCGTCCGGTCGGGCTCGACGCGCTCGCCGCCCAGGACGTGGAGGTGGAGACCATCGTGCTCGCCAACGGGCGGTGGACCGAAGGTGAGCGGGTGCCCTGGGAAGGGCACGGCCGCACCCGACAGCGGGGCGCCGAGCGGGCGCGCCACCCGTGGCTCTTCTTCACCGTGGACGACGCCATCCCGCGCGGCGCCGGCTTCCTGCGCACGCTGGTGGAAGCCGCCGAGGCCGGCGGGCACGATGCGGTGATCGCCCGGCAGGTGCCCTGGCCGGACGCGGACCCCGTCACCCGGGCCCGGGTGCGCGCGTGGACCCCGCCCGAGGGGCGCGGCCTGGCCACCCTGGACAACGTCGCCGCGCTCTACCGGCGGGAGGTCCTGCTCGCCGATCCCTTCGACCCCGTGCCCATCGCCGAGGACTGGCACTGGGGACGGCGCCACCGGGTGGGCTACTGCCCGGCGGCCCCGGTGCTCCACTCCCACCCGCGCCCGTTCCGCGCGCTCTACGCCCGGACCCGGGCCATCCACGCCGAACGGATCGGCGCGGGCGAGGCGCCCGCCGTCCCCGACCTCGCCCAGCTGCTGCGCGCCCTGCCCTCGGTGGTCGGGCCGGACCTCCGCGGCGCCGCCGGGGAGCTCTTCGGGCAGTACGCCGCCGCACGGGGTAGCCGGCGGCCATGACCCCCTACGAGCTCATGGGCGGCGAGCCGGCGGTGCGCCGCCTGGTGGACCGCTTCTACACCCACATGGACGAGGACCCGGCCGCCGCGACCATCCGGGCCATGCACCCGCCCGACCTGGCCACCTCCAACGAGAAGCTCTTCCTCTTCCTGAGCGGCTGGCTGGGCGGGCCGCCGCTCTACGTGGAGCGCTACGGCCACCCCCGCCTCCGCGCCCGCCACCTCCCCTTCCCGATCGACACCGCGGCCGCCGAAGCCTGGATGCGCTGCATGGGGCGGGCGCTGGACGAGGTGGTGGAGGACACCGGGCTGCGACGCGAGCTGTACGGCTCCTTCGCCCGCCTCGCCGACCACATGCGGAACCGCGAAGGCTGAGCGCCGGGCGGGCTCGGGCTACTCCTCACCCTCGTCCGTTTCGTCTTCGTCCTCGTCCGAGGGGACCAGGGGTCCGTGGCGGCGGTACTCGGGCAGGAAGGCGAGCGACCGGGGGTCGGCCCGGTCCACGTAGAGGGTGCCGTCGAGGTGGTCGCACTCGTGCTGCACCACCCGGGCGGCCCAGCCGTGCGCGTCGAAGGCGAGCCGCTTCCCGTCCCGCTGAAGCGCGGTGACCCGGATGCTCTCCCAGCGCTCCACCTTGCCGCGCAGGTTCGGGACCGACAGGCAGCCCTCGTACCCGGTGCGCTTGCGCCTCCCCTTCGGGGTGATGACCGGGTTGATGAGGAACATGGGCCCGATCTCGTCGTCCACCACCAGCACCACCACGCGGCTGGACACGTGGACCTGGGGGGCCGCGAGGCCCGTCCCGTCGTACTCGTGCATGGTCTCCAACAGGTCGTCGCAGAACTGCTGGAAGGCCGGGGTGGGGATGTCGGCCGGATCCACCGGCTCGGCCACCTTGCGGAGGACGGGGTGCCCCATGTGGGCGACCTTGAGGAGGGACATGCAGCCGTCCTAACCCCGCCGTCCGCCGCGTCCGCTCGCCCGGTAGTCGGTCCCGCCTTGCGGCCGGCCCGCGATCGGGTAGACGGGGCCGACTCTCGTGGAGCGACCGTGGCCGACTGGAAGAACCGCTGGGAAGACAACATCGGCGGCACCGCCGTGATCGGTGGGAAGAAGGTGGGCTTCTTCGTGGACAAGGAGTGCATCCTCTGCTCCGTGTGCTCGGACGCCGCGCCGAACAACTTCCGCATGTCGGACGCCGAGGATCACGACATCACCTACAAGCAGCCCGAGAACGAGGAAGAGCTCGCCGGCTGCTACGAGGCGATGGAGAACTGTCCGGTCGAGGCCATCGGCGACAACGGCGAGTGAGCCGGCGCCCGCCGCCGCACCGGCGCCCGGGCTCGCCCTCCCCCCGGCTTAGCGCCCGTGTTCCCCTGCGCCCGCGACGCGCGGCCCATGCGCCACCGCGGGCCAGTAGCCGTCCCAGGTGAAGTCGGGGGAATTCTCCCAGGTGTGGCAGGCCACGCACGCCCGCGCGTCCGCGGGGAGCGCCCCCCAGCCGGGGTCGCTACCGCCGGCGGCCACACGCGCCAGGTGACCCGAGGCGGGGCCGTGGCAGGCCTCGCAGCTCACGTGGTCCAGCCCACCCGCCGGGTAGCCCCCCGGGCTCCCGAAGCCGCTGACGTGGCAGCGGAAGCAGCGGGGGTCGAAGGCGCCCCGCGGTGCCAGGGCGTCGTGGGCGTGGGCGTGGGCGGAGGCCGACCAGACGGCGTGCTCCGCCGCGTGGCACCCGGCGCAGGCGGAGGGCCCGACGTAGGTGTCCACGGCGCGGTCCACGCCCCGGAAGGGGGGGAGCGGCGAGGCGTCGCCGGACAGGGGGGCACCGCCGCGCGCCGGGTCGCGGACCAGCCGCGCCGCGCCCCGTTCGGCCGCCGCGAAGGGCGCGCCCGGGTCCGTTTCCGAGGTGCCCGGCGCGGGGTGGGCGCAGGCGAGGAGCAGGAGCGGGATCACGGCGTGGCGTAGAGCCCGGCCTGGAGCCGGTCGAGCGCGGCGCGCGCCTCCTCCTGCAGCCGCAGCACCCCGGGATCGTCCCCGAGGGTGGGGTCCAGGTCGATCTGCCGGTCCACCCCGCCCACGATCGCCCCCGCCTCCAGGTCCATGCGCAGCTCCCCGAGCCGCATGGTCTGGGTGTGGCTCGCCACCCGCAGGGCACGCCCCACCGGCTCCGCCGGCAGCTGCTCGCGGTGGGTGTCCGCGTCCACGATCACGTCCACGTCCACCTTCCGCGCGATGAGCTCGGCCAGCTCCGGGGCCCGCCAGGCGAGGAGCACGACCACGTCCACCTGCCCCGCGAGCTCCGCCACCACCTCCACCGCGGCCTTGTCCGTCCGCCGCGGGTAGGCGGCCCGGTCCCCCAGCGTGGGGACGTCCCCGCTCACCCCGGTGATGCCCACCTTCACCCCGCTCCGCTCCACCACCACCCAGGGGCGCACCCCCGGCCCGGGCAGGTTCGCGGAGACGAGCGGCAGGCCCTCGCGCACGGCGGGGTCCAGGGTGGCCAGCGCGGCGGCGTCGAAGGTGCCCACGTTCACCGCGTCCCAGCGCCCGGCGAGGACCCCGCGGGCCACCCAGCCGTTCCCCGCCGCCACGTCGGGGCGGACCGCGCCGTCGAAGCCGGTGGGGTCGTCGAAGGCGTAGCCGGCGTTGACCAGCACCACGGGCTCGCCCGCGCCCGCGAGGGTGGCGCGCACCGTCTCGACCCGGGCGTAGGAGCCGCGGGGGCGGTGCGGGCAGCCGCAGGTCTCGAGCGAGCCGCGCTGCTCGCCGCCGTAGAGCAGGACCAGGTCGGCGGCGGTGGCCGAGCGCCGGGTGGCCATGGGGCCGTCCACCAGGAGCTCGCTGGGGAGGGCCACGCCGCCGGCCCAGGCAGTCCCGGCGAGCAGGGTGGAGAGGAGCATCGCGGCGCGCATGGCAACAGGCTATCGCGGGCCTCCGTGTCTCCGCGCGCCCGAACCTGGCTCGTGGCCGGCCTCGTCGGTCACCTCGTCTTCCAGCTCGCCCCCGCGGTGCGGGAGGTCGGCGAGACGCCCTCGGCCCGGGACTACGCGAGCTACCACTACGCGGTGCAGGCCGCCGCCGACGGCCTGGACCCCTACGACGTGGGCGACCTCGGCCGGCTCTCCCGCGCCGAGAAGACGCGCCGCACCGTCCAGCCCTACTTCTACCCGCCCCCGTTCCTCCTCACCCAGCTCTGGTCGCTCCCCCTCACCCTCACCCAGGGCTACTGGGGCTCGCTGCTCCTCAACGAAGCGCTCCTGGCCGGCTGCCTCGCCGTCGCGGTGCGGGCCTTCGGGGTGGGGATGCCGGCGGTGGCGCTCCTGCTCACCACCTTCAGTCCCATCCCGGACAACGCCTGGATGGGGCAGGCCAACCTCATCGCGCTCTTCCCGGCGCTCCTCGGCCTCGCGCTGGCCCGCACCCGCCCCTGGGCGGGCGGCGTCCTGGTGGGGGCGGCGGCGATGTTCAAGATGAGCCCGGCGCTGTTCCTCCTGTGGTGGGCGCTCCGGCGGGAGTGGCGCCCGGTGGCGGCGGCGGTCGGCACCGCGGTCGGGCTCTCGCTCCTCACCCTGCCGCTGGTGGACCTCCCCACCCAGGTGCGCTTCTACACCGAGGTCCTGCCCGGCTTCGGCCGCGGCGACTACCACGGGCTCACCGTCCCCATCTCGCTGCCCGCCAACCACTCCGTCCCCGACCTGTTCGCCCGCCTTTGGCCCGGCCCCACCCCCACCAGCATGTCGGACCGGGCGCTCCTCGCCAGCCGCCTCGTGAGCCTCGCGCTCCTGGCCGGGTGGGCCTGGCGCTTTTGGCGCCCACCCCCCGGGGCCGACGCCGCCGCCGAAGCCGCATGCGCCCTGGGCGCGCTCACCGTGCTCATGGTGGTCCTCCCCGCCTACACCTACGAGCACCACCTCGTCTTCCTCCTCCTCCCCGTCGGCCTGCTCCTCGGGCTGCGCCCGCTCTGGCTCGTCGTCCCCGCCTGGTTCTTCCTCGCCTGGCCCCTCGACTGGCTGCGGTGGACCCAGCGGTTCACCGGGCTGGACGAGCTCCTGCGCGAGTCCAAGTTCATCGCCGAGGCGCTGGTGTTCGGGCTCCTGCTGTGGGGCCGGAGCGCCCCCGCCGCCTCAGGCGCCCGCGGGGCGGTCCCAGAAGCGCATCCGACCGTGCGCCCCGAAGCCGAAGCGGGCCACGATGGGGGCTGAGGTGCCCACCCGGGCGTAGAGCCCGACCGCGCCCAGCCCGAGCGCACGGGCACGAGCCACCCTGGCGTCGAGGAGCGCGGTGTAGGCGCCCCGGCCCCGCGCCTCGGGGACGACACCGCCCGCCCAGAGGAGGCCGAAGCCCAGGTCGGGGAAGGCGGTCAGCCCGCCGGAGCCCACCGGGACCCCGTCCAGCCAGGCCACGAAGCGGTGCACCCGCCCCCCGGTGGTGCAGGCCCGGAGGTCGGCGGCCAGCTCGGCCTCGGTCACGCGCGGGGGGCCGCCGAAGGCCCGGGCGGCGACGTCCACGCAGGCCCGCAGCTCGTCGAGGGTGCCCACGGGGCGCACCTCCAGCCGCGGGCCGCCCCCCCAGCTCCGCACGGGCAACACCCGCACCTCGTGCTCGTCCCCCGGGCGCCAGCCGGAGCGGGCGAGGAGCCCCTCGACCGGGCCGGCGTCCACCGTGTCGGTGACCATCCAGCGCGTGGCGCGCTGCCCCTGATGGGCGAGCACCTCGGCGAGCCGGGCGGCCATGTCCCCGCGGGCGCGTAGTACGGCGTTGAGCATGGGGCTCGGGCGGGGGCAGCCGAGCAGCAGCAGCTCGGGGCGGTCCACCACCTCGGCGTCGGCGGGGACCCAGAAGGTGTCCCACTGGGTCCGCTCGAGGAGCTCGGCGGGGGTCATGGGCAGGCAGGTAGCGCGCCCGGACGCCGGCCGCCCCCGACGGTTAGTCCGACGGATGCTCCGCTTCGTCCCCGTCACCGCCGAGAACGTCCGCGCCGTCTGCCGCCTCGACGCGGGGGACGGCGGGCGTTTCGTCGCCCCCAACCCGGTGTCGATGGCCCAGGCCGCGGTCCAGCCCGAGGCCTGGCCGCGGGCGGTGTACGACGGCGACGTGCTGGTGGGCTTCTTCATGCTCGAGCTGCACCCCGGCGAGCCCGACGCGGCGCTGTGGCGGCTCATGGTGGACGTGGGGCGCCAGCGCTCCGGTCTGGGCGCGGCCATCGTGCGCCTCGTCATCGAGACGGTCCGGGAGCTGGGCTACCGCCGGCTCCTGCTCTCCCACTGCGTCGGTCCCGGCGAGCCCGGCCCCTTCTACGAGAAGCTCGGCTTCACCTACACCGGGGAGATGGACGAGGACGAGCGGATCATGGCCCTGGACCTCGTCGCCCCCGCGCCCGATGGGCGCGGAGCGCACCTCGCCTTCGCCCACCGCCTCGCCGACGCCGCCGGCGCGGCCATCCTGCCTCTCTTCCGCTCCGGGCTCTCCGCCGACGACAAGGTGGGCCGCCCCACCGACATCGACCCCGTCACCGAGGGGGACCGCGCCGCCGAGCGCGCGGTGCGGGCGCGTATCGACGCGGAGCACCCCGACCACGGCATCCTCGGCGAGGAGTACGGGCGCCGGGAGGGCACCAGCGGGCTCGAGTGGGTGGTGGACCCCATCGACGGCACCCGCGGCTTCCTCTCCGGCTTCCCCACCTGGGGCACGCTCATCGGCCTGCGGCGCGGCGAGGACACGCTGGTGGGCGTGATCGACCAGCCCTTCACCCAGGAGCGCTGGTGGGGGGACGGCGAGCGCGCCTGGATGCGCACCCGCGCCGCCACCACGCCGATCCGCGCCCGCGCGTGCGCCTCGCTCGCCGACGCCGTCTTCTCCGCCACCTCGCCCGAGACCTTCCGCACCCCCTTCGAGCGCGCGGTCCTGGCGCGTTTCCAGGCCGGTACCCGCCTCCGTCGCTACGGAGGCGACTGCTACGCCTACGCGCTGCTGGCCGCCGGCGCGGTGGACGTGATCGCCGAGTCCGGGCTCCAGGTCTACGACTGGGTGGCGCTCCTCCCCGTGCTGCGCGGCGCCGGCGCGGTGGCCACCGCCTGGGACGGTGGGCCGGTGGGCCACGACGGCACGCTGCTCGCCGCGGGGGACCCTCGGGTGCATGCGGAGGCGCTGGCGCTCATCGCGGCGGAGCGCCTTCGGGTCGGGTAGGATCTCCCCATGGAACCCGCGCTCCGCCCGGCCACCTACGCCGACGTGCTCGGCGCCCCCGAGGGGCTCACCGCCGAGCTCTTCGGGGGGGAGCTGCACCTCTCCCCCCGCCCGGCGGTTCGGCACGTCGACCTCGCCAGCGGGTTGACGGCAGAGCTCCGCACGCGGTTCGGCCGGCAGAGGGGGGGCCACGGCCCGGGGGGCTGGTGGATCCTCGCCGAGCCCGAGCTCCACCTCGGAGGCGACGCCAACCCCCAGGCCCGGGTGCTGGTGCCCGATCTCGCCGGCTGGCGCCGCGAACGGCTGCCCGTGCTGCCCGACGCCCCCGCGCTCACGCTCTGCCCCGACTGGGCCTGCGAGATCCTCTCCCCCGGCCCCGCGAACATGCGTCGGGACCGGGTGCTCAAGCCGGATCACTACGCCGCGGTCGGGGTCGCGTGGCTGTGGTTCGTGGATCCCGCCGCGCGCCTGCTCGAGGTCTGGCGCCTCCAAGGCGGCACCTACGCGCGCGTCCATGCCTTCGGGGGGGACGATCGCGCCCGCGCCGAGCCCTTCGACGCGGTGGAGCTGGAGCTTGGCGGCTGGTGGATGCCCGAAGACGCACCCGCCGCCCCCGCGACCGGATAAGCCCCGAGGCCGTGACGAACGTCCTCGCCATCGCGCGCCGGGAGCTGGGCGCCTACTTCGACTCCCCCCTCGCGTACTTCATCGTGCCCGTCTACGTCGTGCTCGTGGGCGGGTTCACGCTGTGGTTCGACGACGTGTTCGTGGCCGCGACGGTGAGCCTGCGCGGCCTCTTCTTCTGGTCCGGACTGTTCCTGCTCCTGCTCGTACCCGCCGTCACCATGCGCCTCTTCGCCGAGGAGCGCCGCACCGGCTCGATCGAGCTGCTCGCCACCCTGCCGCTCACCGAGTCGGAGCTGGTGGCCGGGAAGTACCTCGCCGCCCTGGTCATGGTGGCGGTCACCCTGGCCAGCACCTTCACCTACCCGCTCATGTTCGCCTGGCTGGGCCTCCCCCCCGCCGGGGACGACGCCGCGCCTGCGCTGCTCCGGATGTTCACCGAGACCAGCCTGGACTGGGGCCCGGCCCTGGGCGGCTACCTCGGCCTCTTCGCGCTCGGCGCCGCCCTGGCGGCGGTCGGCACCGCGGCCAGCTCGCTCACCGCCAACCAGATCGTCGCCTACTGCTCGCCGTGGTGCTCTGCGTGTTCCCGTGGGTGGCCGGCATGTTCCTGGACCGGGTCCCGGCGGACCTCGTGCCGCTCGTGCAGTACCTCACCTTCAGCTACCACTTCGACAACCTGGCCCGCGGCGTGTTCGACAGCCGGGACCTCGTGTTCTGGGGCTCGGTGGTGGGCCTGTGCCTGCACGGGGCGGTCTGGACGCTGGAGCGGAGGCGGCTCGGATGAGGCGGCTCCTGCTCGGCCACTCCTGGGCCCAGATGGGCCTCGTGGTGCTGATCGTCGTGCTCGCCAACCTGCTCGCGGCGCGCCACTTCGTACGCGTGGACCTGACCGCGGACCGGCTGTACAGCCTGGACGAGGCGTCGAAGGCCATCGTGCAGCGCATCGACCGGCCGCTGGTGGTGAAGGCCTACTTCACCCCCGGGCTCGAGGCGCCCTACAACAACCACGCCCGCATCGTGCTGGACAAGCTCGAGGAGTACCGCGCCTACGCCGGCGGCCGCATGACGGTGGAGTCGATCGACCCCGGCGCGCGCCCCGAAGCCGCGGCCGAGGCCGCCCGCTACGGGCTCACCCAGCTCGAGTACACCGTGCGCGAGGCCGATCGCGCCGAACTACGCAAGATCTGGATGGGCCTCGTGCTCCTCTACGGGGACCGGCAGGTGGTCCTCCCCTCGCTCGCGGACCTCTCCTCGCTCGAGTACGACCTGTCCTCGGCCATCCACGCGCTCCAGCAGAAGGCGGAGGACCAGAAGGTCATCGGCTGGACGCTGGGCCACGGCGAGCCCGACTACACGCGGGAGGCCGGCCCCGTCCGCACCATCGTGGAGCAGCTCTCCAAGAAGTACGTGGTGCGGCCCGTCACCCTGGGTGGGCCCGGCGGGGTCCCCGAGGAGGTCGACGCGCTCCTGGTGGTCGGCCCCCAGCAGCCCTACGGGGAACGCGCGCTCTGGCAGCTCGACCAGTTCGTGATGCGCGGCGGAGCCCTCGCGGCCTTCCTGACCGGCACCCGCCCGGACCTGCGCAGCCTGCGCACCACCCGCGTCGTCTCCGGCCTGGATCCGCTGCTGGGCCACTTCGGCGTCCAGGTGAACCGGGACCTGGTGATCGACCGGGTGGAGAACGGCCAGCTCCGCTTCCCGGTGCGCTCGGGCGGCAAGATGGGGCTGCGCGACATCAACCACCCCGCGATCGTGAAGGCGACCGAGCTGTCCCGGACCTCGCCGCTCACCGCCGGGCTCGACTCCATGCTCCTCCCCTTCACCGGCAGCCTCACCCCGGGGGAGCCCGCGCCGGGCGTCACGGTCGAGGTGCTGGCCCGCTCGGGCAAGGCCTCGGGCTCGATCCCGTCGCTGGAGTCGCTCGACCCGGCGAAGCTCCGGGAGGTGCTCGAGGGCGAGCGCCGCGGCCCGTTCCCGGTGCTCGTCACGCTGACCGGCAGCTTCCGCTCGTTCTTCGAGACCCGCGGGGTCCCGGCCCCGGACCCGGACGCCCCCGCGGCGGACGAGGACGAGCCCGCCACCGAGCCCACCCCGCTCATCGAGGGCGCGTCCACGCGCATCCTCGTGGCCGGCTCGGCGGACTTCATCGCGAACAACACCGCCTTCATGCTCAACCTCGTGGACTGGTTGGTGAAGGACGAGGCCCTGATCGGCATCCGCTCCAAGATCGCCACCCTCCCCGGCCTCCAGCCCACCACCCCGGAGGCGCGGAACGGCTGGCGGGCCGCGCACCTCCTCGTCCCCACCCTCCTGCTCCTCGCCTACGGCGGCTGGCGGCAGCTCGCCCGACGGCGGCGCGCCCAGGGGAGGGCCGCGTGAGCCCGGTACGGAAGACCTGGCTCCTCGCCGGGCTGGCGGCCGTGCTGGCCGTACTCAACCTGGTGGGCGGCGCGGTCGCCCCTCCCACCTCCCTGCCCACGCTCCCGTCGGTGGTCCCCGACGAGGTCACCCGCGTGGTGATCTACACCCCCATCGAGCGGCTGGTCCTGACCCGGCAGGAAGGCGGCGACGCCCGGCCCGAGTTCGCCAAGTGGCGCATCACCGACCCGCTCGACTTCCCCGCCGACGCCTCGCAGGTGCGCGCGCTCGCCCGCGCCTTCGGACCGGGCGTGCCCATGGAGGCCCGCGTCGACGAAGGGAACCACGAGGACTACGGCGTGGACGACCAGGCCGGCAAGCTCGTGGAGCTCTACACCACGGGGGACACCCCGGCGGTGGCGGTGGTGGTGGGCAAGCCGGCGGCGGGGTCGAGCGTGTTCGTGCGCATCCCCGGCGGCGACACCGTGTACCGGGCCGACGTGGGCAGCCGCACCCGCATCTACCAGCCCGCCGCGGACTGGCGCGACAAGCTGGCCTTCGAGGTGGACCGCGACGAGGTGGTGTCGGTGGACGTGACCCGCGGGACCGAGACCCTGCGCCTGCGGCGCCTCCCCGGCCGGCCGGTGGGTGCCGAAGGCAAGGAGATCCCCGGCGACTGGTCCCTCGAGGACGCCCCCTTCGCGGTGGACACGCTGGCCCTGGACGGGGTGGTCCGGGCAGTGACCCGCATCCGGGCCGGGGAGGTCCACGCGGCCGACTACGCCGGGGGCTTCGACGCCCCCAAGGCGGTCGCGGTCGTCACCCTCCGGGACGGCAGCCAGGAGCGGGTCGTGGTGGGGGGAGCGAGCGACGAGCGCTCCACCCTCGTGAAGGTGGAGAGCCGGGCGGAGGTGTACCGCACCTCGGGGCAGCTCCTCCGCCAGCTCACCCAGCCCCTGACCGCGCTGCGCGACCGCACGCTGCTCCGCTTCGCCCGGAAGGACGTCGCGACCCTCGCGCTGGTGGACGGCGGGCTCACCGTGGTCCTGGCGCAGGGCGAGGACGAGACCTGGACGGTGGCCCAGCCGGCGAACATGGCGGTGGACCAGCGGTCGGCGCTCTTCGCCGTGAACACCCTGGCCGCCCTTCGCGCCGAGCGCTTCACCCCCACCCCCGGCTTCTCGCCCAGCGGCGCCCGCTTCGTCGTGACCCTGCAGGACGGCTCCACCCGCGTGGTGGAGCTCGGTCCCACCGAGAAGGACGAGGACGGGCAGCCCATGGTGCGGGTGCGGGTGGTGGGCAGCGCCGACGTGGCCTGGCTCCGCGCCAACGTGGTCGCCGAGCTGAAGAAGGCCTTCGGGCGCGGGTGAGCGGAGGATCGTGATCCGCCCGGCGGGTCAAGGCGCGGGGGCCTTCCCCTCCCGTGGCGGCCGTCGGCCCCCGGGGCGCGCCCGGTCGGGGGGCCGGTCGGGAGACTCGAGCGCGCGGGACGGAGCCACCTCTCCCGACAGCCATTCGCTCCAGGTCTGACGGGGGGCCACCCGCACCTCACCCGTCCCGCGGGGGGGACCGGGGACCCGTCGGGCCGCCGGGTCCAGGCCGGGGAACACCTCGGCGCCCGGAGGCGCGGCGTGGGCCACGAGGCCGGGGAGGCCGGTCATCTGCCGGAACGCGGGGTTGAAGGGGCCCACGAGCATCTGGGGCCAGGGGGTGCGCCGGTCGTCCGTCTGTGGGGGGCCCTCGGCCCAGCGCGCGATCTCGGCCGGGCCGAGCAGGGCGCGCATCGCGAGGTGGCCCGCGATGTCGGGCCCGTAGAGCGCGTCCACCCGCGCCCAGCGCTCCCGCAGCGCCTCGATCGGCGCCGGTCGGACGGTGGATACCAGCACGGTGATCGGACCCCGCTCGGCGAACACCCAGCTCTGCGGGAACACCTCCACCACCCCGGCGAGGAACCGCCGCACGCCGAGCTCGGTGAGGGTGTTGAGGTGCAGCTTCACCGCGAAGATGCCGTCGTCGGCGAGCCGCGACCGCACCACCTCGAAGAACTCCACCGTCCCCAGCTCGGCGTACTGCGCGTAGGTCGCCACGTCCGAGTAGATGATGTCGTAGGGGTCTCCGACCTGTCGGAGGAGCCGCCGCCCATCGTCCACGGCGTAGTGGGTGCGCTTCCCGTCGAAGAGGTCGGGGCCGACGTTCTCGTTGTACGAGGCCAGCTCGGGGAGGCTGGGATCGATGTCCACGACGGTGAGGTCGGTGATGTCGGGGTCGGCCGCGATGCGCCGGGCGTTCACCCCGGTGCCGAAGGCGATGGTGAGCACGCGGGAGGGCTGCGGGTGCAGGGCGAGGGGCACGGCGAGGTCGAGCGCGAGCCCGCCCACCCGCTCCCCATGCGTGTAGACGCGCACCCCGGCGCCGGTGGTGATGGCGGACGGTCCGGAGGCGCTCTCCACGAAGGCCACCACCGTCTCGCCGTTGGGGATCTGCAGGCCGGCCCAGGGGGGCACGAGGAGCGCCGCGCCGGCGGCGGGGACCGCGAGCGCCCACACCCGGCGCCGCGAGAGCCAGACGGCGAGGATCACGGCGGCGAGGCCCGCGCCGGCCAGCATGCGCACCACCCCGGGGCCCCAGCTGGGCAGGATCCCCATCCAGGCGCTGGCGAGGACCCCGGCCACGATGCCGGTGGCGCTGGCGATGCCGACCGGCCGCCCGAGCGCCCCCGACCCGGAGGCCAGCGCGGCCGCGGCGATGGGGAAGCCCGCGCCGGAGGCGAAGCCGGGGAGGGCCACCGCGAGCAGGTAGAACGCCAGGCGATCGAGGGAGACGTAGATGCCCAGCGCGTCCCAGGCGATGCCGTTCCCCAGGCCCTGGCCGATGATGTGCCCGTCGATCGCCTCGGGAGGCACGAGCCGGAGCGCCCCCACCCCGGCCGCGCAGGCCAGGCCCGCGATGAGGAGCGCCCGGGCGAGGCCGACACGATCCCCCGCGCGGCGCAGCCAGCCCACCCCCCAGGTGCCCCCGAGGAGGAGCCCGAAGAGGTAGGCCGAGAGCATGAGCGGGAAACAGAGGGCGCCGGAGTTGGGTCCGGTCTGCTCCAGGAGGCGGCTCCAGCCCACCTCGGAGAGCATCCCCACCGCGCCCAGGGCCGCGAGCGCGGCGGTGGCCTGCCCGCGGGTCGGGGGGTCCACCGGGGCCGGCTCGGGGACGGGATCGGCGGGCGCGGGCGGCCCGAAGAAGGCCACGAGGCAGGCGGCGGACAGGTTGAGCCCGATGGCCAGGAGCATGGTCGCGCCCAGCCCGATGCGGTCGGGCAGGACGATCCCGGCCAGGATGGCGCCGGCGGCGGCGCCGGCGGCGTTGAGCGCGTAGAGCTGCCCCACCGAGGCGATGGAGCCCCCCACCCGCGCCAGCGCGGGGAAGGTGGCGCCGGCGAGCACCGCTCCCGGACCGACCAGCAGGACCGTGGCGCCGAAGGCCGCCGGCACGACCCAGCCGGCCGGGAGGTGGGTGAGCGGGGCGTCCACCAGGTGGTACCCGATCGGGAAGACCAGGCCCCACAGTCCGCTCCCCGCCTCGGCGAGCACGTAGACCCGGCGGGCGCGCGGCCCGGCCCGGTCCGCCGCCCGTCCGCCCAGCGCAGCCCCCAGGGCCATCCCCGCCAGGTAGACCGCCACCACGGCGGCCGCGGCCGAAGCCGTCACCCCGAACAGCAGGGCGAGGCGGCGGCTGTAGACCACCTCCAGCGCCACCGCGCCCATACCGCCCAGCAGGGCCGCCAACCCGAACACACGGGACATCGCCGCGCAGCGTAACGGAGCTTCACCCCGCGAGCGCGGCCCGGCCTTCGCTCACCACCGTCTCCCAGCTCCGCACCCACGGCACGCAGCGCCGCCCGCGCCAGGCCCGCACCGCGTCGACGAGGTCCTCGCCCACGGTGCCGGCGGGGCCCACCAGGCCGCGGCAGTCGCCCACGTCGGCCGCCACCACGGGGGTGCCCTGGGCGCGGTAGGCCAGCACCTTGAGCGGGCAGAACCAGGGGGGCGCGTCGGCCCCGTAGGGGGCCAGCCCCACGTCCATCGCCGCGACGAGGTGGGCGAGCCGGGCGGGGTCGGCGTGCCCCAGCCGGCGCAGCCGAGGGTGCGAGGGACAGGGCCCCTCCCCCACCACCAGGCCCACGGCGTCGGGGATGGCGTCGAGCAGCCCGGGCAGTCGCTCGACCCCGTGCCACGGCTTCATGCTCCCCACGAAGCCCAGGACGAAGGCGCCCTCCAGCCCGAGCTCGGCGCGGGTCGCGGCGCGGTCCCCCGCGTGCGGCTCGACCCCGTTGGGCAGGTGCACCACCCGGCGGCAACCCAGGCTCCGCAGCCAGTCCACGAGCCAACCGGACACCGCCGCCACCACCGGCGCGGCGAGCAGGACGTCGCGCTCCCACGCGCGCGCCCAGTCGGGACGGCGTACCGTCTCGAAGCGCAGGCGCTCCTCCACCAGGGGCGCGTTCACCTCGAGCAGCCAGGGCGCCCCGGTGGCCGCGTGCACCTTCCAGCCGGCGTCCGAGTACAGGGCGTGGCGCTCCCAGACGAGGCTCACCGGCAGGCGCATCGCGGCGCGGGCCACGCGGCGCGCCGCCCAGACCTCGGTGTACTCGCGCCAGGGTTCGAGCCAGCTGGGCCAGCCGGGCACGCCGGTCTCCACCACCGGGAAGCCCACCTCGGCGTGGCGGCCCCGCCGGTCCTCGCGGCGGGCCGTCACCACCGTCGCGCCCAGCGCCGCGGCCACCCCCCGCACGTGCGCGGAGGCGCCCGATGGGCCCAGGAGCGGGATCCCCGGCGCGGCGTTGAGGACGACGTTCACGCCGGTCCGCTATCCCTGGGGGAGCCGGGTGGTCGGGAGGGGGATGCGCTCCGACTCGCCCGGGACCGGAGGGAAGCGGTCCGCCTCCCAGTCGGCGGCCGCCCGGCGCACGCGCTCCGCTCGGCTCGAGACGAGGTTCCACCACATCACCCGGCGACCCGAGAGGGGGTCGCCCCCGATCACCACGAAGCGCCCGCGCCCGCGCACCTCGCCCCGCGCCCCGTCGAGCACGCCCATGGTCCCGACCTCGAGCCGCTCGCCGTCCACCTCCAGCTCCCCCTCCACCGGGTAGACCGCGAGCTCGTGGCGGCCGGGTGATGGACGAAGGCCGGCTCCGCCTCCTCCTCCGCCTCGGGCAGGGCGAGCCAGAGCTGGAGGCCGTGCATGCGCCGCGACCTGCCGCGCAGCTCGTCCGGCGTGCGCTCGGAGTGCACGATCCCGCGGCCGGCGGTCATCCAGTTCACCGCTCCGGGCTCGATGCGCTGCACGCTCCCGAGGCTGTCCCGGTGGAGCACGGCCCCCTCGAAGAGGAAGGTGACCGTGGCGAGCCCGATGTGAGGGTGGGGGCGTACGTCCGCCTCCGCGTCGGGCTCGACCTCCACCGGGCCGAAGTGATCGAAGAACACGAAGGGACCGACCCCCTGCCGCGCCACCGAGGGGAGGAGGCGACGCACCAGGAAACCGGGGCCGAGCTCCTTCACGTGGCCGGAGAGGCGGGTCCCGACAGGCATGCCCTTCGGTAACCGACGCCGCCGGCGGGCGTCTCCGCCCGCAGAGCGCCGCGGGTTAGCCGGCGCGATGTCCGCCGACGCCCGCGTGGCCTTCACCCACGCTCCTTTCCGCCGCTTCCAGCTGGCCAAGGTGGTCGGGGTGGTCGCCGTGCAGATGGTCTCGGTGGCGGTCGGCTGGCAGGTCTACTCCCTCACCGGGCGCGCCATCGACCTCGGGCTGGTGGGGCTGGTCCAGTTCCTTCCCCAGCTCCTCCTGTTCCCGGTCACCGGCCTGGTGGTGGACCGCTTCGAGCACCGCCGCATCCTGCTCGGCTGCTACACCCTCTACGCCATCGCCACCTCGCTCCTGGCCTGGCTGGCCTGGCACGCCCCCGCTTCCCCGTGGCCGATCTACGGGGTGCTGCTGCTCTTCGCCACCGCGCGGGCCTTCGGTTCGCCCGCGCACTCGGCCATCCTCCCGCAGCTCGTCCCCATCGAGCACTTCGGCAACGCCGTCACCTGGAGCTCCAGCCTCTGGTCGCTCGGCGCCATCGCCGGGCCGGCCGTGGGCGGCGCCGTCTACGCCTGGTTCGGCACGGCCTGGTCGGTGTACCTCGGCGCGGCAGGGGGCTTCCTCGTCTCCCTGGCCATCATGCTCGGCGTCCGGTCGCGCCCGGCCCTGCGCGCCCCGGCCTCGGTGCGGGGCTGGGACCACTTCTTCGCCGGCCTCGGCTTCATCTGGCGCCGACCCGTCCTCTTCTCCGCCATCACCCTGGACCTCTTCGCGGTGCTCTTCGGCGGGGCGGTCGCGCTGCTCCCCATCTACGCCAAGGACATCCTGCACGTGGGCCCGGAAGGCCTCGGGCTCCTCCGCGCCGCCCCTTCCATCGGGGCCGCGGCGATGGCCGTCTTCCTGTCCTTCCGCCCGCTGGGGGGCCGAGCGGGGATCAAGCTCCTCGTGGCCGTGTTCGTGTTCGGCGCCGCCACCTGCGTGTTCGCCCTCTCCACCCACTTCTGGCTCTCGCTCGTGGCGCTGGCGGTGACGGGCCTCGCCGACGAGGTGTCGGTGGTGATCCGGTCCAACCTCACCCAGCTCTCCACCCCGGAGCACATGCGCGGCCGGGTGAGCGCCGCCGAGTTCGTGTTCATCGGCGTCTCCAACGAGATCGGCGAGCTGGAGAGCGGGCTCGCCGCCGCGTGGTTGGGCGCGGTGGGCGCGGCCTTGACGGGCGGCATCGGGTCCATCGTGGTGGTGCTCGTGGCCGCCGTGGCCGCGCCGGCGCTCCGCAAGGTGGACCGGCTGACGCTGGAGGAGCTGGGGCCCCGGGAAGAGCCCGATCGTCGGGGCACCGATCCGCCCCCGGCCTGATCCGGGCTATGGGAGCACACGGAGGTCGGATGAGCGCGCGCGTCCGGGTCTACATCGCCACCTCGGCGGACGGGTTCATCGCCGGTCCCAACGACGAGCTGGACTGGCTCCCGGGCCCGGACCCCGACGCGGTGATGCCCGAGGGCTTCCAGCACTTCGGACCCTTCCTCGCCGAGGTCGGCGCCATGCTGATGGGGCGCCGCACCTGGGACGTGGTCCAGGCGATGCCCGACTGGTACTACGGCGACCTCCCCGTCCTGGTCGCCACCAGCCGGCCCTTCCGATCGGAGCGGCCCACCGTCCGCTCCGCGACCGGCGACATCGACGCCCTCCTCGACGAGGCCCTCGCGGTGGCCGGCGGCAAGGACGTGTACGTGGACGGCGGGGCCACCATCCGCGCCGCCCTGGAGGCCGGGCGGGTGGACGACCTGGTCGTCACCACGATCCCGGTGCTGCTCGGGAAGGGCATCCCGCTCTTCGCCGGGCTTCGCCGCCAGGTGCAGCTGCGGGTGGTCTCCCACGTCTCCGACGCGGAGGGCCGCATGCTTCAGGTCCGCTACCGGCCCGCCTGAGCCTCGAAGCCGAGGAACCAGTCCATCGCGACCCGGTCGAAGCGCCGGGGCACCTGGTGCGCGGTCTCGGGACCGTACAGGCAGTAGCGGGTCGGGCTCCCGCAGCCTTCGTGCTCGACGCAGCTGCCGATCTCGTCCTCCATGCCCAGGTCGGTGACGTCGGGCCCGCAGGCGTGCTCGTCGGCCCAGAAGGCGTCCTGCTCGTCGCCGTACTGCCCCGGGTAGTCCTGCTGGGTGAAGTGGTCGTCGGCCTCCCCGAAGAAGGTCCACACCGCCGGCGTGCCGGGGCAGGACACCTCGGAGCCGTCGTCGGGCTCGAACCAGTAGGGCCGGTTGGCCGCGACGGGGATGGCGGCGCGCACGCGCTCGCCGAGGAAACAGGCCACCACCGCGGCCATGTCCCCGCCCCAGCTGTGGCCGGTCACGAACACGCGCGACGGGTCGAGGCAGAGCTCGGCGGCGAGCGTGTCGAGGAGCACTTCGGTGTAGACGAGGTCCTCCATCCCTTCGGCGGGGCCCGCCCACGGTCCGAGGGTCCAGCCCCCGTAGGTCCCCCACCCCTCGAACCGCCGCCACAGCGGGTCCGGGTAGGCGAAGATCACGTCGCCGTCGGCGTGACGCTCCAGGTCCAGGTAGGGCTGGATCTGCTCGCCCAGCGTGTCCGTGCCCGGGTAGCCGAGCACCAGCGCGTGGGGGCGCTCCGGGTCGTAGCCCTCGGGGAGCGAGAGCCAGTACCCGCGGGCGCCGCCGCCGTCCGCGCCCGCGTCCAGCGTGCGCTGCACGCCCCCCGGCGCGAGCTCGCTCGGCCGCCCGCAGCCGGGGGACGCGGGGGCGTCCGCCCCGGTGTCCGTCGGGGAGGTCCCGGAGTCGTGGGCTTCGGGGGGCGCGGCGGGGCCGCAGGCGAGGAGGAGCCACATGGCCGAGGAGTGTAGCCGGTGGGCGGCTCGTCACGTTTCGCATCGGCGCCGGGCGCCGGGGCCGGCCGCCCCGTTACCGACCGCGGATGGACGCTCCGACCGTAGAGGTCCGGCTCGAAGCCCCCGCCGAGGTGCCCCCCGGGGTTCCCTTCGAGGTCGTGGCCCGGGTGCGGGCGCCGGCCGGATGGCACGTGTACTGGGGCGAGAACCCGGGCGCGTCGGGCCTCCCCACCCGGGCCCGGCTGTTCGGCGTGGTGCACGACGCCCCGCGCTGGACCGCCCCGACGCTCCACACCGATTCGGGCGGGATCCGCACCTACGTCTACGAGCCCTCCGGCGCGGCGGTCTTCCTGGCCCGCCCGGGCACGCCCGGGACGCTCGCGCTGAAGGCCGAGCTGAGCTGGCTGGCGTGCCGGGAGGCCTGCGTGCCCGGCTCCACCACCGTCGAGGCCACGGTGCACGTGGTCGAGGGCGCGCGGGCGCCGAAACCCGGACGGACCCGGCTCCCCGCCCCCGCCCCCGCCTCGCTCGCGGCCGACGGCACGCTGCGCGTCTGCCTCCCGGCCGGGCTCGGCTACTTCCCCGACTCGACCTTCGAGTCCCTCGGCGTCGTCCCCGCGCACGACGGCACCGCCTGGGTGGCCCGGCTCCCCGCCGACGCGCCGCCCGAGGCCGCCGTGGTGTACACCCGCGACGCGCGCACGAGCTGGTACGTCCAGCTCGGCGAGATCGGCACCCACCCCCCCTGTCCCTGAGGTCTCCATGTTCAGCCTGCTCGTCTCCGTCGCCCTCGCCGCCCCCGCCGCCGTGGGTCAGCCCGCGCCGGCCTTCAGCCTCGCCGCCACCGACGGCGCCACCCACAGCCTCGCGCAGTACGCCGGCAAGACGGTGGTGCTCGAGTGGTACAACCCGGACTGCCCCTTCGTGAAGTACGCGCACGGGCCCGGCGGCCCGCTCACCGCCCAGCCCACGAAGGTCACCGGGTCCGGCGTGGTCTGGCTCGCCATCAACTCCGGCGCCCCCGGGAAGCAGGGGGCCGACCCGGCCCGGAACGTCCAGTCCCGCACCGAGTACGGCATCACCTACCCGGTGCTGCTGGACCCCACGGGGACGGCCGGCCAGGCCTACGGGGCCACCAACACCCCGCAGATGTACGTGATCGACGCCAAGGGCACGCTGGTCTACGCCGGGGCGCTCGACAACGCGCCGCTCGGGACCCTCGAGGGCCCGGCCGCGGTGAACTACGTGGACGCCGCCCTGGCGGACGTCGCGGCGGGTCGCCCGGTCGCGACCCCCACCAAGAAGGCCTACGGCTGCTCGGTGAAGTACGGGAGCTGAGGACGCGCGGGTGCCCCGCTGAGCCCACGTGTCCGAGCCAGACCCCGTCGCGAACGGCTGTTTGCCTGCCGCCCAGGGTCGGGGGAGTGACGGTCACGAGGGCGACCTTGGTCCGCCGAGCGGACCAGGGTCGGGGGTTCTCGTGTGAAGTGGCCGGCTTGGCCCAGCTTCCTGTCCCGCGGCCTGGCCGTGGAGGTCGCCCTGTGCGACAGCTGTCCATGCAACGCCATCTCTTGCACCGCTCACCCCTCCGGCCGCACCGCGTACACCCCCACGTACTCCCGGTGGGCGGCGAGGTACGCGGGCAGGGAGGGCTCCACCACCCGGCCCGCGTAGTGGTCGCCCACCACGAAGCTCTGGTCGGGGCCCCCGGCGTAGAGCCCCATGTGCCAGACCCAGAGGGGCGTCCCGTCCAGGGTGGCGAGCGACGGCTCGGCGGGGTTCTCGGCGCGCCCGAGGAAGAAGAGCACGTCGCCCGGGGCGAGGAGCTCGGTGGGCAGCGTGGGGGACCCGGCGGGGGAGAGGCCCGGGACCGGCGTCCCGAGCTGGGCGGCGGCGACGAGCCGGGTGGGCATCACCGAGAGGCGCCGCCACGAACCGAGGCCCGCGTCCTGCCACGCCAGGAACACGAGGCCCATGCAGTCCAGCTCGGCGCCGCGGCCGCCGAACCGGTAGGGCCGGCCCAGGTAGGCGCGGGCGGCGGCGACGAGTTCGGGCTGGCCCCGCAGCAGGGGCGCCGCGGGCGGCGGGACGAGCTCGGGGGGGTGTGCGGTCGCGTCGGTCGACACGGCCGGGGCGGAGGCGCACGCGACGAGGGAGGCCCAGAGCCAATGGGTCATCCCGCCCCAGACACCGGCGGCAGACGCCGGTTCCGACGGGCCGCGCGGGTCGGCTCCCCGTTTCCTGATAAAGCGCGGCGGTGTACCAGCTCCGGAGCCCCGACCCCGCGCTCGCGCCCTACATCGAGTCCTACTGGTTCGTCGTCCCGGACCCGGACCCGGTGGACCTGCGGGTGGACGTCTTCGTGGACGGTCGCGCCGACCTCATCCTCAACTACGGCGTGCCCTACACGCGCCGCGTGATCGGCGGCGAGGCCCGCGAGCACGGGAGCTCGAACCTGGACGCGCAGCGCCTCGTGCCCATCCGGATCGAGCAGCGCGGGCGGGTGCACCTCGTGGGGGTGCGCTTCCGCCTGGGCGGGCTCGGGCCCTTCGCCCGGGCGGAGCTGCGCCCGTGGACGGGCGGTACGCCGCCCCCCGCCGCCGTGCTCGGCGAGGGCGTGACCGCCCTGGAGGCGGACCTGGTCGGCCGGGACCCCGACGCGGCCGTCCCCCGGCTGGACGCCTTCTTCCTCGCCCGCCTGCAGCTCGACCCGGGCCGCGCCGGCTTCGAGCGGGCCCTCGCGGCGCTCGAGCGCAGCGGGGGCGGCGCCGACGTCGCCGCCATCGCCGCCCACGCAGGGGCCTCGGCGCGCCAGGTGGACCGGTGGTTCGCCCGCCACGTGGGCATCCCCCCCAAGACCGTGGGCCGCATCCTCCGCTTCCAGGGGGCCCTGCGGGCCCTGATGCGCGACCCTGGCTGCCCGCTCTCCGATGTGGCCGCCGACGCCGGCTACTTCGACCAGGCGCACTTCGTCCGCGACTTCCGCCGCATGACGGGCGGGGTCCCGCGCGGCTACCGCGGCTACTACCCGCCGGCCGGCCCGGCCGACTTCGCCCCCAACGTGGTCGCGTTCGTACAAGACGGCGCCCCCGTCGCCGCGAGAGGGTGAGCACCGACGCCACCCCCCACCCCCGCTCCCCGGAGACCCGATGCCCGGCACCGGCACCAAGTCCGACCCCTGGACCCTGAAGACCCCCCCCGGCACCGCCGACTACACCATCTACCGGGACGACTCGGTCGAGCCGCCGCTCCTGGTGTGCATGGTGGGCACCACCAAGCTCACCTACCTGGCCCGGGTCCTCGACGACCTGCCCGCGATGCTCAAGGCTCACGGCGACTGGATGCCGCTCGGCGCCGCCGACGAGCAGAAGGACGCCGCGCCGGGCACGGTGGAGGCCTGGGGTCGGGCGGAGACCAACCCGGTCGGCGGCTGGTACGGCCAGCGCCGCGGCTACCGCGGCCGGCTCGGGATGTACCTGCCGCCCCTCCTGGAGGAGCTCGGGCTCGTCGAGCTGGAGCACAACCCCAAGAACAACCGCGTGAGGGCGAAGTGATGGCCGAGAAGCAGGAATCGACCTTCTCCCTCCGCTACGCGGTGCGCGCCACGGTGCCCGCCGCCCCCGCCGCGGTCTGGGCCCGCCTCACCGACGCGGCCGGCTTCCCGTCGTGGAACTCCACCGTCTCCGGCATCGGCGGCACCATCGCGCTGGGCGAGAAGCTGGCCATCACCGTGCCCATCGCGCCCGGACGCACCTTCTCCCCCAAGGTGACGGCCTTCGAGCCCCACACCCGGATGGTGTGGTCCGACGGCTTCTACCCGATGTTCCGCGGCACCCGGACCTACACGCTCACCCCCGCGGGGGAGGGCACCGAGTTCGCGATGGAGGAGGTCTTCGAGGGGCTCATGCTCCCGATGATCAAGGGCTCCCTGCCCGACTTCGCCCCGGTGTTCGACCAGTAC
>Ga0172372_10001085_pt1 | contig 42019 bp, 40 predicted proteins | sample LakKiv5m_2_FD_114544 | JGI IMG/M metagenome (GOLD analysis project Ga0172372, IMG submission 114544) | Freshwater microbial communities from Kabuno Bay, South-Kivu, Congo - kab_092012_9.5m | ecosystem: Environmental > Aquatic > Freshwater > Lake | place: Democratic Republic of the Congo...
AAAAATGAACAATTTCGTAAATTATAAATCTTTAATACTAAAGTTACATGTTATTTATGATTAAAAATCATTTAAATGATACATAATTTCATGAACTTTCAGATTGTAACTTTAGGGTATACTCTATAGTTACAAATATTTTTTAAAAATTCCCTATAATTTGCCACCTCAGACATTTAAAAAAATAGTTTAGGCTCTAATGCAATACGATTTTCGATTGGGGAATTTAATTAGGAAGAAATGGTATCCGTTAGCTATGTTGCAAAACATTTAAGATAAGAGCATTTCTTAATCACCTAAATTCAAATTATAAATTTGGGAAATGTCCCTCTAATTCTGTAAATTTCTTTTCTTTAGTAATATCGCATATGTACGCTTCCTCTTAAGGCTATTATGAGCTTTAAGAGGAAAGTTTAAATTTTGTTATTATTGAAGCAGTTTGACGCCCGTAACTTTTTGGATATCCTCAAAGCTTACATCTTTGGCCAATTCAACTAGCTTAATACCTTCAGAGGTGATATCGAGTACACCTAAGTCAGTAATAATACGATTTACTACACCTTTACCTGTCAGTGGTAAGGCACACTGATCCACAATTTTAGGTGTGCCATCTTTGGCGCAGTATGTCGGGTTTTTTATCAGGTAAACTGGATTTTATTGATCAAGATACTAAGGCATGGTTCTTGATGACATTAGAAATTTCTTCACTAAAAAGAATTTCAACATCATTATTGCCGTAAGCATTTAAAGGCTTTTTCACTATCATAAATAGGTCTTTAAGAATCTTAAATGTAAGGGGATCTTGACCAGTACTTTGAAGACGGTAAGCAGATTCATCAAGAATAATATTTAACCTTTTGATCTCAATTTCATGAATATTCTTCTCCACAGAAATAAGATAAGCACGATAAAGGATCGCTATGGCAGTTTTATATTTCATATAAACTTGCGTATTCAGCCTACTAGCTTGTGGAGAGGATATAAGCATATCTTTGCAAATTATTTTTCTGTTAGATAAATCAAAATCTGGGTGAGTTAATAAATCTCGAATTTCGCGCTGAATATGCACTTTATTGAAATAAGGAAGGCTGGTTTCAATCGCTTTTTTTAGATTTTTAATAGTCAAGTTCGTTTTATTATTGGCAAGACTGGAAAAATCTGTACCTCTTGAATTATCCATATACACTAGAGTGTTACTACGCGTCATCATTGTGATAGCTGACCAGAATTGATAATTAAGTTCAGCCTTTAGCTCATTACTTAGATCAAGAGCCATGTAGTTATCATATATATAAACAATATCTTCAATATTTTTTAAAAGCTCAGATGCAACCGCCATCTCAGATTTAATTGGATTGGGGTTGAACTCGATTCCGATCATAGAAGATATTAAGAAGCCGAATAAACGGGCCATATCCTGATTTTCAATAATCGAAGCATAGCTGTACTCTTGAGCGAAAGTATCCATTGCTGTCTGAGCTAATGCTTTAAGTAAATCTGAATCTTGTACTGGGTGTGCTATGTTTTTAACAACTACTGAAATATCAGGATGTATAAGACTGGTAAACAACCCTGATGCAATATTAAATTCAGTATTAGATTCAAGATGGTTATTCATCATAAGAACACGAATAAGGTATTTTTTATTCTTAATATTTTTACTAGTTGGGGCTAGACCGATAACAACATAAGTAAATCTTGGGTCCTCAGTATCCATATAAGAAATATTTTCAACTTTATAAGGGTGGCGATAATTTTTAAGTGGTACTAATTTAAATTTTGGCTCTAACATGTGAATTCTTAGAAAGACCTCTGAGCTTTAATGAAAATATCCAGTCGGATAGATAAATAAAATGAGTTATTAATACTTTTCCTATTCTTGCACAATTTTTCTTTTTTAGCATTGGAAGATAAAACCAAAATTCTTTTTAACTTGGGCATGTTTCTGAACGAAGATATACCAAAGGAAAATAAAATAATATTTCACCAACTCTAACTGTAAAAGATGGCTAGGTGTGTCTAGAGTTTTGGTGACTATTCAATTACCCGTCTATACTTGCCCATGTTTCATGCGTATAGACAAAATCAATATCGTTACTTGTAGTAGCAGAGTTTAAAAACTCTAACCTTGTAAATTTAACCCCATTATTTACGGCTTCAGAGGATTTAAACACAATTCTTTGCAATAAAGCTAAACGTTTCCCAAGCTTAAATACACAAAATAATTGTTTTGAATCAATCCCTTTGCTTTCATCTTCAGTGAAAATATTATTGTCTACATAACTAACACTATTTACTGGCCAAATGTGAGTGATCTGCCCAACAAATTGATCCTCATCAGACTCCTCTATAAATGTTAAATATCTAATTTCATTTATCAAATTAAGATTATCATGATGATCAATACTGCCTAAATGTAAAATAAATAGATCAGAATAAAATCTATTTACTCTTGCTTTTAACTCTACTGACTCACCATCCAATTTTTTATTTGATGGCAAAATCGCAATTAAGTCAGGATAAAAGACTTGCTGCATACCAAATTCAGGTATACGAGAGAAACTTTCTAAATATAATTTTTCATTCAAAGCATTAGAATTTGTATAGACAGAATTTTGTCCACCGATCTGCTCAGATAAAAAATTTGCTAACCATTTATGACCACTCTTCTCATCAGCTTCAGCGCTAGGCAATAAAGCAAATGCACCTATACCTGTTTCCATAATAGATTTATGATATGGATTATCTTCCTCATTTTGATTAAAATAACCAGGATATAAAGCAAAAGCCCCAAATATTGGTCTACTTTTTGAAGCCAACTTCGATTCAAAACTCATTTCAGACGTAATTTTTATTAATGCATCACGATATCTATGCATTTGGTTAATTGCATCATCTGGCACGTAATCCGATGCATTATAATCCTCATTATCAGAACAATTTGTTTTATTTTTTATTCTATATTTGGCATCAAATATCCATACAAAAGTTTTTCCAGTGGGTATTTTTACTTCTAAAACAATATCTGGTTTCTGTGTAACTAAATATGATCGAATTTTTCTGCCCTGGTCAGAAAATATAGGCTCATGTACTAAACGAGCTTCAATCCCATCTGATCGTTTAAACTTGAATGCACCATAAAATCCATCTTTTAATTGATATTCAAAAAACTCTTTTAACACTAACTTTGTTTTGAGGGATGTAATTTCTTCAAATCCTAAATCATCTTGTAGAATATTTTTAATCGTTAAAAAACACCAAATTTCATATATTTCAGCCACAGATTTCATAGAAACATTAGATAAATTTCCAAATTTATCTAAATAAAACTTTAGATCCTGCCATATTCGATAAACTACGCTATAACCTGTTTTTTGTTGAAGTACTAATGATTCTTTACTTAATCCCTTATATTCTCCAACACTATTAAAAAAATTTTGTGATGATATTTTATGCAAAGATCGTTGCCAATCGTTTATCTCTTGTAAAAAATAATTTGAAAGACGCTGTTTACCTAGTTTATCATTCTTTATTAAGGCATCATTATTTTTCCTTAATGTACTCTCAAATAGAGCCAATTTTTTTTTAGAGGTCATGATGATGAACTTAATGAATCTATTCTCAGGAGTATCTACACTTATTTTTTTAGTTTCAATTTTATAATATTTTTCATAATTCTTATTCACCCTATCTTCTTTAATTTTTTCATTCGTACGATGATTGATACGACCTTTAATTCTATCTGCTTTTAAAAATGAATTTTGCGTTTGTAATCTATTATGAGGTGCCTGTGAAATAATCTTAAGCCCCTGTTCAAAACGCTCCCTTAGTTGTGCAAAATTTGCTAACCACATTAAGGGGAATTCCCCTCGATTTTGATTTTTGGATGCATTTTGCTCTGTTTTTTCCACAAGACTAAAGCGCCATAATGGAAATTCTTTATCTATATCTTGGTACATTACTGGCAAATCAGCATGTAAAGCCATTTTGGTTGGAAGAACTTCAAAAGAAAATTCATTTCTGAAAATTTGACTACCTATTTTATATTGTAAAGGCAGTCTCATCCAACCAATATTATTTCCGGTATTAATGGTTCCTGTAATACGTGCAGGTATTGAACCATGAGCATTGATAAAGCGAAAGCACTGATTTAATGATTCATTATTATGTACTATTTCTGCAACGTTAACTTCTTGAGAAAAAATCCATTCAAAATGATATTGAACATTTTCAAAAAAAAGAAATGATAATAATTCAATATCAGTTATTTCTTTAGATGTATCTTGATCAACGACTATCTCATTAATTTTTAGCTCATTAATTTTTAATGGTTGCGAAAAATAGATAATTGAATTTCTCTGTTTTAATACATTATCTTCAGCATTTAAAACATCCTTAATTTTACGTTTATTCAGAGTTGAATCATAAACTTCTTGACGGCTATTAAGGGTAATATCATTGGCCCATATAGAGAATTGAAAGTCTGAAGTCGCTAGATTTAATAATAAATGCTGCATAGTTGACCATCCCCATTAAAATACTTATGGCCAAAAACTAGTAAAACCTGAATTTTCTAATCTTAATTGCATCCATCTTAATTTTGCTACACTTCTCCAAGGAATTTCTATTAAATCTGGAGTAGTATCTTTTAATTCACGGAAAAGATCAGGACGTTTGCTGACTAGGGTAGAATCCTCTTTTAAGGCTAAATTCTTTTCCTCTAATAATTGTTCGAGAGTTTTTAGAATTGATCTATCAGATTGTAAATTAACCAACTTATCGCTATCCCCTTCAATACGTGGTAAAACCTTACACATTAAAAAATCATCCCACACTGACATTAATTCCAGTTCATTTTTAGGATCAAACACAACCACAGCAAGCAATAATTCATTCAATGCACGATATGCCAATTTAAATGGAGTATTATTTAATAAATCATTAATGTCTTGCAGGAATGTAATTGTTTTTTTTCCATCACTATCAATATGTGGTAAGTCCGATATTTGCACGCTAGAAAGAGTTGGATAAGTTAGTATTTTATTTTGGGTTTGTGGTTCAAAATACTCACTATAATTATTAGGGAAAAATTCACCAAAATCAAAACTCAATGCTCTGTCTAAAACCTTTCTTGAAAAACCGTGAGTAGTCTCATCCATATTTACTGTTCCAGCAACTAACAGATTAAATGGAATACCTATTCCATTATCTTTAAAAAACTCCCATGCATGATCATAGAATTTATCATCTAACCCTATTTTCTCTCTGAATTTTTGAATATCATGTATTTCATTGAGAGCATTTGGCTTTAAAAGAGAGTCTGTATAATAAGTAAATTTTTCTTCTAACCAGCCCCATTCCCTTGTTTCAAGAATTGATAAGTAGTCAGCAAAATATTGCTCAACTGGAGCTAAATTCATCTCATCTAAACAAAGCCAAAATGGAGGTATTTGACTTAATTGATCTCTATTTCCGCTAAAAACTAATTTATCATTACTATCTTTACAAATTTCAATTCCTGCATCTAATACAGCTTTCCATGCTTTAATAATAAAACATAAAATATCAGTAGTTATATATTCAGCTACTCCTGTTAAACGAGATACATATCCTAATAAATCACTTGGCTCATGCCAGTCTGGGCGTACTGCAGTTAAGCAATATGTTTCTGCCAAACTTCCTGAAGCTTTAGCTTGTTCACGTACAAACCGTGTTTTACCTGTTCCCGAGATACCAGCAAGCAAAATAAAACTCTTACTAAGTCTTAAATTTGAACTTAAAGAACCAAATGGCGAAGGTAGTATTTTAAAAAAATCTTTTATACTTACAGGTTTTTCATTCGGCTTCACTATAAAGACTGAAATGCTATAAGAATTTAGTATTTCTTTTACTTCAGCTATCTCTTCATCATCTCTCTTAATACCACCACATGTCAAAAATGCAAATCGAACTTCGTTAAGATTTTTTTTACCAAATCTTTTAATTACTGTTTGCCACTCATTGAAACTTGCACTAGTACATCTAGAAAAATTATTCTCATACTTAATAGAAAATAAACCATTTTCTAAATCCTTTTTTGCACCAATGATTTTTAGATCATCTTTTTCAAAAAAAATATTTAAAACATCATCTTCACTAATATATCTTCTTTTTTTACTGTAATTATTTAATACAGTGTCCTTTATATAGTTTCTTAATAATTTTTCACCTGCTATCTTAATTAACTCAGGATCATTTTCTAAATCATCTTGAAATTTATTTGATGAAGCCGAATCCAAACCCATATATCCAACTTCATCGGCTCTTGCAAAAATATACTTAAAGATTTCTTCCCTGTTACCCATGTATAAGTACCTGATTACAAATTATTTAAAAATTCTTTTATTTTGCTTGCGACAGCATAAGATAAAACAGGAGGGACTGCATTACCTATTTGCATGATGTTCGAAGTTGCAGAGTGTGGAAATATAAATGAATCTGGAAAGGTTTGTAGTCTTGCACACTCTCGGATAGTTAATCTGCGTTCAAGCTTGTAATGAAATTGAACTCTTGATTTCGCATTTGCGCGAATTGTATATGATGGTTCATTCGCCTTACAGTGCTCATCCCCTTGACCATTCCCCTTTTTAGCTTTAGATGCTTTAAAGTATTGGCTTTGATTAGGAACTGACTCATCTGTAATTTCTTCTAAATCTTCAATTGCCCACTTTGTTCCACGATAAGAATTAAGAAAGCTTGGGAGTGGCTTTTTTGGCTCACCAACTAAATCTTTACGTGTACAAACAAAGAAAATACGTCTACGGCTCTGTGGAACACCATAATCTGGTGCATAAAGATCCCAAATCTGAACTTTGTAACCCGCTTTTTCAAAATCCTTTATAATAGTTTCTATAACCTCTCCATTCTGCATTCTTGCTATATTTGGAACATTTTCTGCACATACAATTTTGGGCTGATGTTTTTCCATATAGCGAACTAGAACCTTGTACAATTGCCCCCTTTCCGAAGAAAGCCCTCTTTTAGGCCCACAAGAACTAAAGTCTTGACAAGGGAAGCCCCCTATCAAAATATCTGCTGAAGGAAATGATTCTACTAAATCTTCTGCTAGCTCAATATGATGGATTGGTATATCCAAATTCTTTTTTATAGTTTCTACACATTTAGCATCTTTTTCATATGCTGCTAAATTAATAAATGGCTGCTTTTCGAAGTAATGATCTTTATAAGAGAAATCACCCTCAAACCCCATATCTAAACCGCCAACACCAGTAAACATCGATACTAGACTATATTGTTTCAAATTTAACTCACTAAGCTCTTTACTAAACTCTAGTCCGCAAGAAATATGAAAAGAATCATATTTTACTATTGGCGTAATTGTCTTGCCATTTACCTTCGTTGAAACTAAACCATATTTTTCAAATGTTTTCATAGTACGTGAAAGATTACTCACTGCCCTACCTGTCAAATTAGATAGCTCGGTAATACTTTTTGGCGACTCAGATGAAATTAATTTAAGTAGCTTTCTATTTTCTTCTGATAAAACTGATGCTACCGATTTAATGGAATCAAACCAAATATCAATAGGATCATTAGCATTACCTAATTGACCTTTAATACCTATTGAACACCTTTTTGAATCGTATGATCCGATACTAGTCATGAGTATTCCATCTATCACTTAACATTTAAACCGCTATGATATTATCAGTAAGTGATAAGATTTTAAACATTTACCACAATTTTACTAGGTATAGATGAATAATAAAGAATCAGCAGAAACTATTCTAAGTTATTGATTTTGCATTTCTACAAAACAGGCTTCAAACCATAAAGCATCATCCCAAAATGATCTATAATTAATCAAAATAAACTTAAGTTATTGAATACTCGCTTTGATTGAATTTAGGATGATAATTTATTGCTTAGTATGAATCTTTATTGTCTGCTTACATTTGTCTTTTGGAGTGTCAAGTATTTCAAAAAACTGTTCATAACCTGTAAGTCAGTCAGCAATTATACTAACTACTTTTTTCGGATCTTTTTTAGCTCCCCGAATACTACATTCACAGAGAATGTAGACTCGCTAGTTACTAAAGAGAGCAGGAGATCTACAATCTCTAGAATCATTTTCCTGATTATGAAAGATTTTTTCTTACCAGAATTCTGTCTACGTTGCCAATAACCTGAAAAGATGAAAAGATGAAAAGATGAAAAGATGAAAAGATGAAAAGATGAAAAGATGAAAAGATGAAAAGATGAAAAGATGAAAAGATGAAAAGATGAAAATTATGATGACCATGCCAAAAACAGCTATGTATAAAAAATCACCGACCTATATTTTGGCTAAATAATATCCGGTTTTTCTGGAAGATCTTTTACAGGAGACGATACCAAAATCTTTTTTACGCAGCAGATGCAACTAACAATTCAGACTTTGTATTGCTACCTTTGCTTCCCGCCATCACACGGCTCTACGTGTAGAAGGATCAACAATTGTACCACTAGCCTCTCCTGTCCTTCCTAACTAATTATTTTATCTTTTATATCTTCAGTGACTTGTATCATCCAGTACATAAGCGCAAAGAATGGGATAAGCAAAATTAAAAGATAAAGGATACTAAAATTTAGAAAGTATCTGGCAAAAGATAAGGCTGTCAGTAAGACTAATAATCCACAAATCGTATAGACAATTTTATTACGTTTACTAACCAACTCGACAATAGAAAGATCCTGATTTTTCATTCTATGATCCTTAGTAATTTGTGCAATACTGCATTTCTCTATAACCATGCAGCATATTCACCAGAATCATTAATTGATTTAAGTACGTACAAGGTAGCCCATTTAATTCAGGGAATTTTTCCCACATTAAATATTTATCTTTGTAGAGAAAGGTATTTTTCTTAAATTTTTCTTGGTTTGATAACTCAATTTTCATTTGTTCAAGCTGTTTAAAATGCTCAACCACATCGTCTGGAATTGACATATTTAGAGCTACGCTCTTACCATTTAACCAATATTGAATTGGTCGGACGTTAATAGATTCATTGAAGCCTATAGCTTTGAAATAATCCTTTACCGCTTCAGCGTTATAGAACCCCAATGATTCAACTAGCAGTTTAAAATCTGCATTTGTCATTATATACCGTCCATAATTTGATTAAATTTGATTATATAGTCCACAGGTGGACAATACAAGCAATATCCAAAGTTTAACCTTCTATTGGTTTTAGTAGATTATGGACTGCCAATGTTATTGTCTGGTCCATAATCTCTAAAACGTCTAATCCCGATGCTTGGATAAAAGCTGCAGCGTTTATCCAGGCATCTATATTACCTATCTAATCCAGATCCATAGCAGATATATCAGAGCAAAGTGTCTACTTTGCGAACTGACGCAATCAGTTAAATTTTCTCTTCCCTGATTACCGTTGATTTTCAAGTGAGCTTTAAAAAGCTGTGCTTTTTAAATGGCGACCGCAGAAAATAAACTGCTCCCATTTGATCTAGTAGCGGGATATAAAAAAACACCCTTAATGGGTGTTTTCGTGGCCTAGATTATCGAGATATATCTTTATTTTTGTTTCTCTCTTGAGTTTTAACTTGTGGCTGCTGTTTTGGAGCAATGGCATCATAAGCCGTTAATTTTGGCTTATGAAATTTCTGATTTTGAATATCGGCATTATGTTGAATCTGAAGCTTAGTTTTATCATTTTTGGTTAAAGCTTTTTCAGTTGTTTCTTTCAATTTACTCAAGCTTTGAGCTTCCCACTTCCCTTTATTTGCCAATGTTTGAACTCTTGCGCCTGTTGACAGTCCAGTTTTAGGATCAATTTCTTTAGTATTCACTTCGACTTTGTTCGATCCTCTATAGGTCAGGACAATATCATCATTCTTAATGATATTTTTTTCTTTCAAAGTACGTTCCAGATCCTTCGCCCAGATTGTATTTTTTTCACCTTTACTATTTTCAATAGTGGCGTAGTAGCTGCTGTTATTCTTAGGATCATGCTTATAAGGTGCTGCACCATGATCTACTAATTTTCCAACGTGCATTTTTTTCTGATTAAGCTGTTCAACCGCAACGTCTATACTGGCTGTGCGCTGCTTTTCTGTGAAGCCGTCAGCTTTCATTTTTTTATCAAAAACTGTCAGTAAAGCTTTTTCCTGTTCTGACAGGTTATTAATTTTTTCCTTCCGTTCCTGTGCTGGATCTACTTTATCCTTCTCATTTAAAGGCTTCTCTTTCTGGCGTTCATTACCCTTTTCAATAGTATTGGGAACTACCTCTTTACCTTGTTCTTTTTTCATGTCATTGAGCAAGGCTAGATCAATATCACGAGGTTCATAACCCTTTACTGTCATGCCCTTCATTGAAGCTTCTAGCCATACATTCCGTTTAAATTCTTCAGAGCCTTTAACCTGTATTGTTTCCCATTTTTTAGCTTTTGCTACCTCCACCATTGAAGCAGCAATATGTTTATCATCAATTGTGGTTTTTAAAGCTTTTCCAGAATCTTCAAAAGCTACTTTTTCAGGATTACCTTTAAAGTGATATTTGTCATCTACCACATAATATTTATTGAGCAATGCTTTAGGTATGCCTTCTTCACTAGATTCTTTACTGTCATCAGCTTTTAGCTTTTTGGTATCAGTTACCTTAGTTTCTTCAGGATCTTGATTAATACCTTTTGTGCTTTTTGAAATATCTATATTTTCAGCTTTTTCAATCGAATTGACTTCAGCTTGATTTGTTTCTAACGTCTGGCCAAGTTTGGTATAGCCTGTTTGTTCTTTATTAAAACTAGGTTTATCGACCTTGTTTGCTTCAGTCATGATCAAGTCCTTATTGATTAGAAATATTTTGGCGACGTGCTGCTTCGTCAATAATCATTTTGGTTTGAATATATTTGTCTGTTAGAAGTGCAATTTGTCTTTCAGTTTCAGTGCTTAAATCTTTATTTTGCTGATATACAGCTATGCTTTGCATATAGTTTTTTACAGTGTCAGGCTGATTAACCGCTTTAGATGAAAAGCCATTAGGACTGGTCACGGCTTTATTTGAAGTACAGCCCACAACTGAAAAAGATAGGGCAAGGCTGATTAATGTAAGAGAGATTTTTTTCATGATAGTTTCCTTATTTAGAATTAACTTGGTCTGAAAACGCCTGATAAACGTCATCAATATCTGAATTTTCTATAGATCCGTTTTGACCTTCATCGGCTGCAACTAGATTTTCCGCTTGTTCTGATTCATCTACTGCAACCAGATTTTCCATTTCTGCAATCATGGCCAGAGGATCTGATTCATCTGCTGCAACAAGGTTTTCCATTTGTTCTGGTTCATCTACTGCAACTAGATTTTCCATTTCTGCAATCATGGCCAGAGGATCTGATTCATCTGCTGCAACAAGGTTTTCCATTTGTTCTGGTTCATCTACTGCAACCAGATTTTCCATTTCTGCAATCATGGCCAGAGGATCTGATTCATCTGCTGCAACCAGATTTTCCATTTCGTCATGACTAAATTCAGTGTCATCAACTGCAATAAGGTTTTCCGTTTGTTCTGGTTCATCTACTGCAATTAGGTTTTCTATTGGATTTTCAGCACTAGCTTCCACCTGGCTAAAGAAGTCATCGACAATATTTTGCGCTTCAGTATCTTCTTCCCATTCAAAAGCCCCAAAGAATTGATCGACCACTTGTAGACATTCTTCAGGTTGTGGATTTTCTGGATCTTCAAAAACTGTTTGATCTAACTTAAATTCAGGGATAACTAAGCTAGAAATATCTATCTGTTCAGCCTGTTCTACTGTAGTAATTTCAGTTATACGTTTTTCAATTTTTGCCTTATGCAGCTTTACGTCTAAATCAGGAATAGGAATTGAAAGTTCCAGATCCTCAAAGGCAATTTTTTCTAATTGCTTGTGAGTTGGAAAACCTTTAATTGCTTTCATGCTAGGAGAAACGGACTTTAGGCGATCCACAAAAGCACTGTCATTAAAATACTTAGCCTTTTCACACATGATAGGTTTTGTATTTTCCATAAAGATAATTTCTTTATCTTGCGACAATTCTTTTAACTCTTGAGGGAGCATTAAAGCTCGTCTTTGATCTGATTCATTTTCTGAATTAGAGCCACCTTGACCCCATGCCATAGAACGGCTTTGGCCTTTAGATTTTGCTTTGAAAGTGAAATAGCCAAGCATTTCACTATATTCATTGGCATCACGTTGTTCTCTAGGCGGATAAACGATTTGCAAAGCATGGTTAGTCACAAGCCCCCTAGTTTGGGTTTTATAAACGTCCTCTAGCTGGCCAATAGATTGAATAATTGTTAATAAACGAATGTTATAACCCGCGATAAACGAGTTAGCATCTGCAATTTTCGCGACTTTACCAACAGCCGTTGCTTCATCATTCACGACTAAGCACTGATATTTCAAAGATGAATCTTGTTGTGGCAGTGTTTTTAGATTCACATCAATTAAGAGTGAATAGAACAAATTGATTAAGTTCTTAGCATCCCCTAAACGGTTTGGTTGAACACCAAAATAGATAGACATTCTTTGTCTGCGTACATCTTCAAGTTTAAAGTCACTTGATGAAGTTGCAGCGTCTACAATCGGGTTCGCAAAAATCGTTAAAGGTGAGGTAAAAGTAGAAATGATGTTACCGAGCGTATTGTCTGGTGAACTTAAAAAACGGTTTAAAGCATCTAGGCAAGTATCACTAAGCGGTTTATCACTTTGTGCTCTTTCATCAATAATAGATCTAATATGATCCTGAATTGGCTTACCTTTACCTGAACTCTGTCTTAAAACCTCGCCCATAGTTACAGGCAGATCTTCAGTTTCAAATAGATATAGGGCTAGGCCAAGAAATAAGTTATTAGCATTGTCATTCCAGAAATCGGTTTTAGCATCACCAGTCACAGGGTAGAAGCTTCGACCAATAGCAAGAATTTCACCTACTCTAAAATTTTCGTCATGACTAACGGTATCAAATGGATTCCATTTGTGAGATTTTAGATCTTCAGAAAATGGGCTGAATAGATAAACTTTCTGTCCATTCTTAGCACGAAATTTAGAAGTTAATAGGAAGTTTTCAAGCTTTAAATCCAATACAACTACACTATCCGAATAGTTTAGAAGGTTAGGAATAACAATCGCTACACCTTTACCGCTTCGTGTCGGAGCAGCCAGAAGTACAAATTGCTGACCGCCAAGCATTAAATATTTATTATGATATTTCCCTACTAAAATTCCCTTATTTCCCATCAATCCAGATTTCTGAATTTCTTTTGTTGTGGCAAATCTGGCATCACCATGTAACGACTGTTTTTTATTAAACAGACTAGCAATTACTAAAGCAGGGAGAACAAAAGTGATAAATAGTGCAGCGATCAAGGCACCTTGCAGCTTTTTCTTTTGTGCAGGTACATTGTGTGCATATAAATCCCAATAATACCCCCACGTTGTCAGATTCACTTCAGGAAATGGATTGGTCTTATTAGCTAAGTAATAAAGAATACCGGCCAGATATTTAGTAATAAAGAAACCAACGACCGCTAGAAAAATCGCAAGGAGTAGAATCAGGATCTTTTTATTCATGCTCGATCCCCGACAATAATTTCAGCATCACCAAATTGAGCCTTAACTTTAGAAACAGGATCAAATTTGATTTCAGAAATAAAGCGTTCTTTACCTATTAAATTACTTTCATCATCGTATTTTTTCTTCACTTCAACATGAACAATAATATCAATGGTTAAAGCAACTAATTCCTTTAGTGTAGTGGCATCGTAGATATTTGCTTGTTCATGTTCTTTGCACATAAAGACATAGCGATCATAAGCCAGTGAACAGCTTTCAGCGTGATAACTTGTAATAGATCCACTGTGACCAGTTGTAAGCAATTTCAGAAAGTCAAAAGCTTCTCCACCACGTAATTCAGCAAGTAATACACGGTCTGGCTTCATACGCATATTACTAGCGATCAGATCAGATGGAGTTACCTTAGCTTTACCTTGACCACCTTTAGAATAAAGTAGGTGAACCTTGTTTTCATGTGGAACAAAAAGTTCACGTACATCTTCAATAGTGACAAGACGTTCATCTTTAGGAATGTACTGACAAATTGCCTTCATGAAAGTGGTTTTACCAGAACCAGTATCACCAACAACTGCAATATTTTTCTTACATTGAACAGCGAATTTAAAAAATCCCTCAAGATCTTTGTTTTCTAAAAACTGGACTAGCTTAATATCTTCAGTACGTAATACAGGTTTAAACTGCTCAAACTCTTTAGATTTCCCATATCTGAAGTGGTCAAAAAAGCCTTGATCTTTATATTCCTGAAATGATCGGTTTGACTCGTCAGGAATACGGATTGTCATTGATACCGTTCCATTTTCAATGGCTGGCGGTAGAACAATCTGAATACGCTCTCCATCAGGCAATTGAGCAGATAATATAGGGTTTTCTTGGCCAATCCGTTGATTGGTATAGGTAGCAATAACATTAGCTAAAGCTGTTATTTGCGCCATTTCCAGATTTATAGAATGCTTTTCCCATCCTTTATTAGATTCAGTCCAAACTTCGTTAGGTGCGTTAATTGCAATTTCAGTCACCCCTTTAGTTTTTAAGAATTTTTCTAATGGAAGTAATAGCTGTCTAACCATTACATCCTTGCTTAAAACATTATTTTGCGCGGAGTTCATACACACCTCTGAAATCAATATCTTTGGCCACGTAAATTGAAGCTACATCACCCTGATTTTTATAAATTGTTGGCTTGATATTGATTGTTTCATTCAACACTGTTTCAGCCATTGATTTACCCATGTCTGAAGTGTTTTGAAGCATATAAGGAGTGCTATTGTTCCCGCCTGTTTCTTTAGAAATACCGTAAGCAATAGCGTCTTGAACTAAAGAAAGCATAAACGCTGCACCGATACGTGCCCCCCAACGGTTATCTACTCGACCACTTAAACCACCTGTTCCTAAATGGTCTGCTGCGGGAGAATCAATATCGACAATAACACCATGCGGAGTTTTTAAGCGTGACCAGATGATACCTAAACGTCTTTGCCCTTGTGCTGCAATACTTTTGTATTCTCCAATGACTTCAGATCCCGCTTCAGCAAGGACTACACGACCATTATCAGAATAAACAGGTTGTGGAAGGACACATGAAGCCATACCGCCAATTTCTGAAACGACTTTAACTGACAGGTTGCAACGGATTACACGACCTTTAGCAATTAAGTAATTTCGATCCCCAATAAACCTAGCCTGGACTTTATTAGAGGAATGATTGGCCATGTTAGTTGTAGCTTGTTGTGGCTGATGCTGCTGCATAGGTTCATCATCATTCGCTAAAGACATCAAACCAGATCCAGAGAAATTACCAGAACGGCTATTACTATTCTGATCCTGTTCAAACTGTTTCATCATGCCTGTTACTTGGTTATAAGCTGCTTGTTGATTCATGCTTGACGGCTGACCAACCGCCCCGCCTTGTTGTGAAGAATTGACAAAGATACCGCCACCGTAACGGCTTCCATTATTTAAAGGTACATATTGAGCTTGTTGTTGTGGCTGTGGCTGAATTACTACAGGTTGATTTGCTGCTTGCTGTTCAACTACTGGCGCAGCTTCAGGCTGTCTTAAAATCTGCTGACCATTTTGGCATTGAAAAACCAACATTCCGTTATAAGTTAAAGCATTGCCGTTATTGTCTGTTAGCTGTCTAGGAATACTTTTATCTTGACAGGCATCGATGCTTTGAAATTGAGCATTTTGACCTGCATCCATTGGAACAGGATCAGTATTAGTAAAATCCCGTCTTTTAGCTGAAGCATCTAGGCTTGGATCAATCTGACTTTCTTTTAATTGAGCTGCTTCTTCAGCATCACTACTATCTGAAAAAAAGTTATAGGCAAAGACCGCTATAACTGTAAAAAGTACCGCCATAACTGCAATAAACGCTATTTTTTTACCTTTTCCATCTTCCTGATCCCCACGTTCATTGACAGACACAATGCCATTTTCTGATTCTTTAAATTCTTCATCAGGAGCTTTTTGATCATCTAATGGTTTTTGATCATTAATATTCATTAGTTCATATCCCCAGTAATGACACGTTTAACACCCTCTACAGTAGTGCCATCTTGAGGAGCAACACCGACAGGATCATAAGATTCATTGAAAATACTCACTACGCCTTTTCCTTGACGTAAAACAAATTTTTTAGCTAGAGCTTCAACAATCAAAAGTTTTGGATCTTCTTTACTGATATGGAAATTAACTTTTTCTTCCCCTTCCGTACCGTCAATAAATACGACTGGAATATCAGTATTTCCTTTAAAACGCATATAGGTAAAACGACCGTCATCAAATAGCATTTCTGGAACAAAATGCTTCCCTTTTCTGTTTGCAGCTTGACGATAATTCCAATTTTTAGGGATAGGCGCAGCATTGGCTAAACGATGCTGTAAAACCAAAAATTCAGTAAGCTGGCTTTCTTCTTTTAATTGTGCTGTATAAGCTTTATAGCGTTGAGCTTCTTGCTGTTTACGTTTTTCTTCTTCTTGTGGGTATTTAAAGACAACACGATACATCGGTTTTTCTTTGGCATTATTTAGAACTTGAAAATCAAAACTATAATCACGCTTATTAGTGCGTAACTCTAAGTTATTCCGAGTAGCCTTATCCTTTGGCTTCACCCATACTAAATTTGATCCAGTATCCGCAAAAATACACCAATTGGTGTCATCCTTTTCACAGTCTGAAGGGTATCCAGTAGCAGCACCACGCTCTAAAATTCTTTCACCTTCACCTAATACAATGCGGGTTACAGTGCCTTTTTTGACAGTAATTCGATAAACATCATTAGGAACATAATTGATTGTTCTAATACGTGAATCGGTAGGCATAGCTTTAGGCGTAATTGCTGCATAAGAGATCCCATGCACAGCCAAACCCAAAGCAAGAATTAATTTTTTCATGTAATGATCCTTTACATTCCTTGTTGAGCTTGTGGCTGAACAGCAGCCCCGCCTTGTTGAATCGGAACATAGACTTGCTGACTAGGTTCAACAACCGCAGCTTGCGCTACAGGTCTGTTAGGAGATAGTTCAGGATCGACACGATAGCCCACGACCTTAAAGCCGAATGGATTTTTAATTAGATCTTTTTCTACCAGTTTATTTAGATTGTTCGGAGCATATTCATATCGAATACTTGCAATATAATATTGTGGCTGTTCATCACGATTAGCTTCGACTGAATGCAAAGTCTTAGTGAAGCGGACACTAGCGGTAAAACCTGTTTCATCCTGATTAGTCTGGACAGAAATCACATCAACTTTTAATTCATATTTTTTGCCGTACTTTTTATCTCTTGCGCTATCACCTTCATAGAGTGAAGCAAAGTCATTACCGACCTGATTACTGCTCATAGTCATGACTAAATCATAATCTGGCTGTAATAACGGATAGAAATAACTCTCACGGGCGGTTACATAGCGAGTAATGTTATTTTTATCAATTAATTCTTGTTTGCCTTTTACTTGCTGATCATCAACAACGCCCACGTATTCAACATTTCCTTGAGCTTTATCTACTGTGAAAACAACAGGTACAGTCTGGCGCATTGGAGCTAATGTCACTAATCCAATGGCTTCTAAGACGGCCACGCCCACCGCTACTTTTGCAATAGTCCAAGCTTTACGTTCTGACTTAGCCCGCATCGCAATAAGATCTGCTTCCCAATCCATAGCTTTTTCATAGCTTTTAGCTTCTTCAGCAGCAGATACTTTTTTAAGTTTGTTCATGATAGACCCGATAGACCCTATTAGAGTTATTTCTCTAAGTATGCCAAAAAATATAAAAATCGTAAACCAAAATAATATATTTTGGTTTTATAAATTAAATGTTTTCTGAAAAATTGAAAAAAAAATACCCATTTCAAAAGAAATGGGCTTTTTTTTAAAAGTTTAGTTACCAGAGTAGCCGTCAAGAATGTTGCCTTTTTGGGCAGCACGTTTTAATCGGCTTTCAATTTCAAGCTGTTGTGCTGCATCTTTTTGCGCTTGCGCTTGCGCCTGCATCAAAGTAATTCGGTTTGCATCATTAGCAACTTGTGACTGTTCCGCTTGAATCCTAGCCTGTAACTCAGCGATAGCTTTAGCATCAGTAGTGTTATTGATCTGTTTACGCAGATTATCAATTTGCTCAGTACGCAGATCCGCAACACCTAACGCTTGCTGATTTAAAGCCTGTGTTTGTGCATTGTTATTTAATGCAGCTTGACAGGTTTTATAGTTCTGGCCAGTTCTAGAAGCACAGTCATAAACCATTGTGGCATCACGAATGTTTCTAGCTGCTGAAGTCATACCATTGACACCGCCTTGTTGGATACCTTTATAAATGTCAGCAACATCACTTGGAATCACGTCTTTAAGATATGGATTATTGACAGCATCACCGAAACCACGAATACCAGTAATGGAGTCATATTGCTGTTTTGCCTGTTGGATCTGGTTCACCATCTGATTGTATTGCTCACCCCAAGCCACCATATTTTGAACAGCTTGAGCAAGGTTAGCACCGTCAATGACAGGAATACCTGCTTTGGCTTGACCGCTAATAAACAAAGATGAACCTAAACCCAAAGCTAACAATTGTTTTTTCATTAGAAAAATTCCTATTTGTTTCTTTTGAGGTTAGAGAGAGTATGTCGTTGATATAACGGCTTAGATCCTCCTGTATTCGAGCTATTAGAATTATTAGAGCTGCTAGAATTCCCTTGAACACTTCCTCCAGTGGTAGAAGTAGATGAAGCACTGTCAGATTTTGAATTATTACCGCCACCACCTTTAGTAATAGCTTGAGCTACAGCACGACCAACACCTTGAACACCTGCCCCACCTGTAATGGCTGAAGCCATCGTTGGAATATTCCACATGATCACTACAATAGTTCCCGCAACAATACAGAGGGAAACTACAGAAGTAAGAATGTCACCCGAATCAAAGTTATTAGCGATTTGCGTACACATGCCTGAAACGAAGGCAAAGAGCATACTGATAATTGCTGTGATAAAGCCTATGGTGAAAACATAGCTCAAAGTTTGGGAAAGCCAACTTTCAAAATATTTTTGTGTAGCAGGAAACATTGCACAAAGAATGAATATTGGACCGACCCCTAAACATAGTTGCAGACTGATTTTTGCAAGCAGATATAGACCAGTGCCAATAAAGAACAATAAGAATTGAGCAACAGAAACAACAGCAGCAGATAAATACAAACCAATATCAGGAAAAACACCAGAAGCAGATTGAGCTTCCTCACCTAATTTTTGGATTAATTCACCCCACGGCACACTCACTTGATCCAGTAAAGCACCCAGCGAAGTTTCACCGCCTGGACTAACAATCTGAATTAATCCGATAGCTAATCCGTTAATAGCTTCAACAACAAAGGATTGATAGACTCCCGCACTTAAAGCAATTCCACCAACAAAAGCGATCTTAAAAAACTTCCATAAAGCGGTATAAATAGAATCTTCTTGAGCACCAGTCGCAATATTGTAGCCAATGATTAGGATATAAATTGTTGCAGCAGTCAAAGCTATAGGAACAATTGCAGAAGCGATATTACTACTAACACCTGTCACGTAACTTGCTAATAGAGAATCAATTTTTGTTTCTAACGTAGTAATAATTGCCATTGCAATCCCCTATGAATACTTAATTATTTTGAATCTGGGTTATATCCATCGAGGATATTTCCCGATCCTTTTTTAGTTTCTGGTTCTATTGGTTTTTCAAGTGCAGAAGGATCATATTCATCAAGAATATTACCCTTTTGGGATGCTCTATCCTTGCGCTGCTTCAGTTCTTCTTGCTGTTCAGCAGTTAAGTCTTGAGGGTTCAGTTGTTGTGCAGCTTTCACTTCTCCTTTTAACTGTTTAACCTGTTCCTTTTCATCGGAACATGCAGTTGTTAAAGTAGAAATAACTAACAAACTTGATAGTGCTAAAAACTTAGTCATGACTAAGCAACTCCTTTTTCTGAAATTAATTTTTTACGTTCTGCGATCCGTTGTAAGAAAAGTTCGCCCCAATCGTTAGGATCTTCACCAACTTCATTCATGAGATTTTCGAGCAATTCCACATTGTCCTTAGAGCCTGAAATAATCTGTAAAACGTCACGCATTTCACCTAGATCCATTTTACAGAGTGCGGAACGGCTACCCTGCTTAACTAAGAACATGCGTGAGTTTTCTTCTAGCTCTTTAATAATTTCAAATTCTTGCGGAGTGACCTTAAAGCCGTTTACATAGTCATCGTAATCAGCACGAGGATTAGGTAAAAAGATTTGAGTAACGCTTTGTTCAACCATTGTTTTACCAATATCAGAATCTAATACGTCACTTGGGGATTGCGTCATAAAGACACCTAGACCATTCAGTTTACGAATAGTTTTCTGCTTATCTTTGGCAAAATCTTTGAAATATTCATCTGTTAATGGCTTCCAAAACTCGTCCATCCAATAAATAAACGGACTACCATCAATCAATGAATCTGTGATGTGTAATAGATAGGCCATGATTGGTGTACGGACTTCTGGATCATCCAAAAATTCCGTGTAGTCATAACCAAAGATTGGCATTTTGGCTTTAGAAAAGTCTTGAGTATCGTATGGATTATCAAATACCCAAGATAAATTTCCATCATGATCAGCAGTGTTACACCATTTAGCTAAACGATCCTGAAGCGAATCACCCCCGCCATTTACTTTCAGATTCATATATAAAGCTGAAAGTCTGCGGAGTTCTAACGGCATATCATCACGCATAATGGTACGAACAGCCTGACTGATTTCCAGATCTTCAGCAGCATTACGAACGCCACCTACCAGAATTTTTACAAGCTTTTCTACAAACTGAATATTTGTTTCAGTCGGTGGTAGCTGCAACGGATTAAAGCCAGTTGGTACACCACGCTCTAAGGCATAGTATTGACCCCCAATCCGTCTAATCCCAATTTCTGCGCCCCTATCTTTATCAAAGAAAACACCCTTCAAATTTTTATACTTACAAGCAAACATCATCATGGCCATGACTAGGGTTGTTTTCCCCACACCAGTTGTTCCAATGACACACGTATTACCTGGCATCTTGTCATCTGTAGAATCTTGCTTATCAGGGCTGACATGATGATTAAAGTAAAATGGTTGGCCACTTGGAGTTTTAAATAAAGCTAGTGCTTCACCCCAAGGATTGCCGTCACGCTTACCTCTTGCGAAGTTATGAAAAGGGCTTAAAGCAGAAAAATTTAGGCTTGTGAGATATGCTTCTCTTGGACGCATATTAAAGTTACCCGCTAATTGCGAGAACCATGCACATTCAGGAACAGTATCAATTACAGCCATTTTGAACCCTGCTTCATCTGATAAAGCAGTTCTGGCACTCGAAACATTTAGAGCAACTTGATTTGGTGAATCGCCAAAAATCGCAAGCGTATAGTGATATTCGCCTAACTGGAAATTCCCGCTATTAGCTTCACTCATAGCCAGATCAATATCACGAATCTCTTGATCTGAAACGTCCTCTACAGAATTTAGTTGGCCTTTAATTGTTTTTAATTTATCTACAGCATCACGCTTGCCATAAACTGTGAAACTTTGAGTTTCAATGTATTCATAGTTTCCATACAGGATGGAATTGCACATTCCTGATTCTGATAAACGTGGAAATTCTTGAATATCCAGAAAGCCTACATATTTTTGCGCTTCAGGATGTTTAATCTGTAAATAGCCATTTTTGTCACCAAAGAACAAGCGACTACTTGGAATATATTGATCAAGATTAGCCTGTCTTAAAGGGATTTCTTCCCAAACACCATTAGTTAAAAAACCAAGCAGATTACACACTTCGGAGTAGACAAAACCTTTCTTGGTATAGGTCGCCAGACGTTCTGGATTGTAGTGATATAGACTTGCTTCAACCTGTTTGGCTACATCATCCAAAATATCGAGATCCCGCTTAATCTGCTTTTTCAGGGCTACTGGATCACGACTAGCTTTACTCTTAAAAATCTTTGTTAATCTGGAAATTTCAGGACGATAAAGAATTGTTAAATACAATTCAGTAGCCATCTGTTTATTCTTTTCACCCTGAAACTGCTGATAATATCTTTCATTAAAATCAGCAATAAAATCATTTTCATAAACGCCATTTAGACGTTCATTAACTCCCCTACGAATCTTATGCGTCCAAACAGCAAAGTGACCGCCACCTAAAGCACGATAAAAATTATTTAATCCTTCTTTACGGATTCTAATAATATCGGCTTCAACTGTTTCAAACGAAATGCCTTCTAATTTCCATGTAGCAATGTATTCACCATTTTTAAGCTTAATAACATTGTTGGAAACATGATTACCAAACGGCAGATAGTCTGAAATTGCGACTTCAGCATTTGCGCTATCTTTAACTTGCTGTTTTGAACGCATGATATTGTTATTTCCTTTTCTTTAATTTAAGTGGCGAAAATGAGATTGCTCCCCATTTTTGATGGTTCTGGATCTGTTTCCCTCTTATGCGCCACCGCATCAATACTTGCTTTAATCGTTGGTCATCTACTTTTGTTATTGCCCGCATCCAGAAGTAAATAGGCACATAAATAGCTGCTATAAATAAAGTCACATAGGCACTAAGTAGATAAAAAGACCAACCCGCTAAAAGAATTGCTACCCCCGTCACCAACAAAAAAGGCAACATTGGAACGCCAAAAAGCATGGCAGGACGAGTGCAACCCCTGAAAATTGGATCAGAAAAATTCGACATTAGTTAATCAGCCAAGCAGCGATACCCGCAGCACCACCTACCAAAATGCCCCCAATAACGATGTTAGAAATGTCTGACCACTTTGCTTGTTGCCAAGCCAATTTAAAGCCAGCCCACATGATAGTGATGGTAAATACAGTTACAGCCACACCCGCTAAGACTGACTGAACATTAGCCATAACCGTATTAACTTTTGAGATTTGAGCAAAAGCAGGGCTTGAGATTAACGTCATGAACAACATCAATACGCTTGCTTTGATACCAGTCGTTTTAGTCGTTGTTATTTGGGTTTGATTTGCTTTCATTATTTTCTCCAAGTGAAGCAATTAAGACCTAGCGCATTAAGTACCAAGAACAATATTTTTGGAAAATCAAATATTGCTCATTGGTACTGGATATTTAATATATTACACTAAGTTTTAAACTTTTTGAAAATATTTTAAAAGATCATAGAAGATTTTAAACTTTTTTCTTTTTCTTTAAAATATGTGCCGTTAGTTAAGAAAAATGAAGGTCGTTTCTCCACTACTGGAAGGCTTTGAAGTTCTGTATTTTCGGTATATCCACTGGAGTTAGGCATATCTGCATTAGTAGCAAAATATGCAAGCTGTTCCGAGCTATTCATAGGAGGTGAAGGAGGATTGAATTTTACAGGCATGGTATTGAGTGAACCATTAGCAAAATAATTCAAATTTCTTGATACTTTCGCTACATACCCATTTCTAAATCCTGATGAATGGTTGCCAGTGTTATAGCAAGACATAGCTTTATAAATATCTTTGCCTTTTGCCCTATTTCGGCAGTCGTTAAAGATAAATTGCATTGCGCTTAGATTAGTGCAGGGATCAAAAACTTGCTCGACACTAAGATTTAGTCTTTTGAAATTAGCACTATTAATTTGAGCAAAACCAACATCAATATTTCGTCCCTGGCTAATTAATCTTTTGGCCACAGATACAGCTTCTTCATAGCTAGTCGGATGTTTTTTAAGACCTGCAGCACGATTAACCCCTATCGCAAAAGGATTAAATGAGGATTCAGATTTAACAATTGCAGACGCAATATTTACATCAACTTGTGGCGCACATTGTTGTGCCAAAACTACGAAATCAATCATTACTTTTTCACCTCAAATTTTGGCTTACCTTTTTGATCTGGATAAGTAGCGGAGCACCCATTTTTATAGTTGGTACACCCCCAAAAATAGCCATTTGCCCCATTGATCCGTCTTAAATCACTGGCACATTGAGGACATGAATAGACTTCAAGAAGTGGCTTTTTATTAACTTCAGGCAAAAAGACTTTGCAATCTGTTTCCCGATTAGGACAGAACCAGATCGGATCTTTACCTTCTTTTTTGGATCTGAATAATGGCGTTGAGCATTTAGGGCAAGGATATTTGATTTTCTCTACTGGCTGACCTTTCTTGTCATCCATCGAGTGCTTACATTCCTGATCATTGCAGATCCAAAAAAATTCTTTAGTTTGCGAATTTTGGAATTTATTTAAGCGACCTGTTTTACATTTAGGGCATGAATGAATAACTTTTTCGACTGGTTTACCCTTGTCGTCATCCATCGAGTGCTTACAGTCCTCATTGCTACAAATCCAAAAAAATTGATTGGTTTTAGTATTCTTAAATTTTTTTAAGTGGCTTTTACACTTTGGACAAGGTATTGCGTTTATAGCTGTCAGTTTTGAAGCTGTACTTAGCTCTTGAGCAAGTTGAGTGTATAAGGCAGAAACAACCGAATTATATGAAGTTTCACCTGATGCAATTTTATCTAGCTGCAACTCCATCTCTTTTGAATAGTGCAGATCCAGAAAGCTAAACTTAGCTTTTAACAGACTACCAATTAGATCATTCCCTAATTTAGTTGGTTTTAAGACTTTCTTTTCTACCTCCAGAAAGCCCTTATTCAGAATATTGGCCATGATTGATGAATAAGTAGAAGGGCGACCAATCCCGCAACTTTCCAATTTTTTAATTAGTGAAGCTTCTGTATAGCGTTTTGGTGGCTTAGTTTGTTTTGCAATAACTTCACCGCTTTCAACATCAACTACAGAACCAACCTCTAAGACCGGCACCACGCCTGAAGGCTCGGTTTCATCTTCATTCAGGCAGTCTTTACCAAAAACCATCCACCCTTTTTTTATTAACTCACGGCTTTTAGCATGGAACTTATATTTTCCATCTTCAGACAGTAACTCCAAAGTAACGGCTTTATATTCAGCTTTGGCCAATTGACTTGAAATAGTACGTTCCCAAATCAATTGATATAAAGCTTTTTGTTCTGGTGACTTTCCTAGATCTTTATCAATTATGTGAACAGGTCGGATTGCTTCATGGGCATTTTGCGCCCCATCTTTTTCCTTAAACTTATTAGGCTTTTCAGGTAAAGAAAATTGATGTTCATTAGCATAAGCAAAGATTTCTTCTACACTTTCAACAGCTATGTTTAGGCCGTCAGTCCGAATGTAAGTAATTGCCCCCTGTTCAAATAATGCCTGTGCTGCTTTGGTTGTTTGTTGAGGGCTAAAGCCTAACGCTACACTAGCAGCTTGTAAAAGTAGGGCTGTAGAGAACGGAGAAGGAGCATTTGAATACTCTGTTTTTTCAGTGCAGTTTAAAACTTTTACTTTCTTAGTTTTTGCAACTTCTTCAGCTAAGGAACGATCTAAAACATAAGGCTGATCCTCAGTTACAAAATCCGTTGTAACCCATTGCGAGATCCATTTTTTAGGCTCTTTATCAAAACTCAAATTAATGCCAAAGTGGTTAGTAACTTTGAATTTCTGGATTTCGATTTCTCTAAGGACAACGATTAAAACAGCAGGAGATTGTACCCGCCCCGCAGATGAAACCTGACCCATAAGATTAGATGCAATAGGGGAAACTAGATAGCCCACCAGACGATCTAAAGCCCTACGTGCTTCTTGAGCATATACAAGCTGATAATCTAAACAACGCCCATTATTAATGGCTTCTTTAATAGCTTTTTCTGAAATCTCATTAAATTCTATTCGTTCAAATTGACCATCTTCCAGACCTAAACATTCTTTTAAATGCCATGAAATAGCTTCACCTTCCCTGTCTGGATCGGTAGCTAAATAAATCTTGTCTGCTTTATTCAAAAAGGCTTTTATTTTTTCAATACGTTTTTCGCCACCGTCAAAAGTTCTGTCATTAACTTTGGCATCAGGAATAAATGAATATTCCATTGCAAAATCATTGGCAATATCAATACCTAAGCCTTTTCTTGGTAGATCCCGCACATGGCCAACACTGGCCACAACTTTAAAATCAGATCCTAAATAACTTCCAATTTTTGAACATTTGTTAGGAGATTCAACGATTACAAGATTCATGGGTTATTTCCAAATTGAGAAATTTAGGAAACTCAAAAGCCCACAAAGAAAAGATGAATATAAGAAAGCAACTACCTGAAATTTAGTGAAATCTACAAGGATTTCTAAAAGCTGTGCATCTTGTGGCATGAAGCACACAAGATAAACACATGAAATAACTAGAAAAAATTTTAAAAAATTTCCATATTTATTTAAACTTATTGCCATTTTCTCAAACCCCATCTTAGAGCTTTAAAGAATACAATCCAAAATATATCATATTGGAAATGGCTTTTGTATCTTTTTACTTAATTCTTATTATTTTTACTTCTTCTGTATAGATTTTTTCTTTCAAGAAATCATTAAGCCTAGTCAGATCCTTAAAAATCCTAGCTTTATCTTTTTCTCGTCTGGTTGTTAAAGTCCAAACCTTTTGGCCTGACCATGCCAGTTTTGCTGTGATAAAAAATCCATCCTCAAATTCATTAATAATTAACTCTTTAATAAATCCTTGTTTATTAGATTCTTCTAGCACCACCTCTGAAATAGAAAAATCAGGATCAATATTTATAAAATCAGTCATCCATAAAACCTTTTAAAGCACCCATTACAAAGGTGCATTATCATCAATTTAGGTAATCTTGGTAAAGTTTTTTAAAAAAATTTAAATAATTTTAAATAATTTATCTAAATTCTGCTTTAGTCATGACTAAAAACCTCTATGCTTGGATAAATGCTGCAAGCTACAGCATTTATCCAGGCATCTACATTACCTATCTAATCCAGATCCTCTAAAGGTATCTCAGAGCAAAGTGTCTACTTTGCGAACTGGTGCAATTAGTTAAATTTCCCCTTCCCTGAATACCGTTGATTTTCAAGCGAGCTTTAAAAAGCTGTGCTTTTTAAATGGCGACCGCAGAAAATAAACTGCTCCCTTTTGATTTAGTAGCGGGATTTAAATAGTACATAGCATGAGGTTATTAAAAGGGTTATAACCTCACGTTAAAACATACTATTGCAATGCTACTCCCTATAAATGGCGGCTCGATATAAGTAGTAAATTATTTGAAAAGGACTTAATATCCACCTGTGGACATTTATTAAATTGGATAAGTTATGACTGAAGAACTAGAAACAGAAACAGAAACAGAAACAGAAGGAAAGGTATTAGATCGCAGAAAAAGATATAGAAAAAAGCCTACTACCAAAACTCCACTATCAGTTTATTTCAATATGGATGTTCCTGAAGATGTTGAAGCATTGGAAGCCTTAGAATATTTAAAAGATATTTATGGCGGGGAAAAACAAGGAAAAAGTGTAGCAGTCAAAGAAGTTTTAAGAATTTTCTATAAACAATTGCAAGAAAAAAAAGCCTGATTTAATCAGGCTTTTTTTTCTTGCAAAAACTTAGGACTTTTTAACTGTAGTGACTAACTTGTCATCTACATAAAGATAAACTCTTTTATTATGTGTATAAGATGAAATTTTAGGTTGTCCTTCTCCTCCTCCAACAGATCCGTCTTGATTACTGCTGACGAATGAACAGTGAGGAAAGCCTTTACCTTTAGCCAGATCTTTTTTTACGTCACTAATTGTAGACTGACATTCAGAAACATTAAGACCGCCAGCAAAGCACATAAAAGCACGACAGCCATAATTTTCATCTTTAGCTGCAACTAAGGTAGATGCACTAGCTAAAGTTAAACCTAAAATAAATTTTTTATACACAAGTAGTCACTCTATTTAGATGAGTTTTCCAGTACGAATAACTTGCCTTCAAAGTTTAGAGATATTGTTTTGGCATTGCTGCACATTGAATAAATCTCTTGAATCAAGAAGGGTAAATTCCGTGTGAATCGAATTTTTCCTGATGCGGTATGAATGACGTGATCAACATCATTTACTTTAACAGTCACAAAATATTGGAACTGTTCGTTCATACCAATTTCAACACCATAGTTATTGGCGTTGAAGTCATCGACTGTTTTCAAGTCATTCATCGTTAAAGCCATTTCTGCAAGATCCCTAGTTTTTTAAAAGTGAAGTACGGATTCTTACAAAATATAATTAATTTAAAAATGTAACTGAAGTGTAACTGTGTGTAAAAGACACAAATACATCAATTATTTTTAAACGCTTTAAATATATATCAAAAAGTTTAAAGTTTTAATGAAAAATTTAAAACTTGTGTAAAAAGTTTGTATATATCAAAGCTCATATTTTTTTTAGATCCCTTCCCTTTTTGTCATGTAAATATCACTTTAATAATCTTCTAAACATTTCTAAAAACTTTTTTAAAAAAACTAGAATCAGGTTTAAAAAGAGTTTAGATAAAGTTTAGGAGTGTTTAGTACAGTTTAAGAGCCTTAATTTCTTTTTTTAAAACATAAGTTTGCAAGCCTATAACTATACGTTTTGTCGCTATAACTATACGTTTTGTCGCTACAACTATACGTTTTGTCGCTACAACTATACGTTTTGTCGCTATAACTATACGTTTTGTCACATATCTATACGTTTTGTCGCAAATAATCCACAAGCTTATCAACCGAATACAAAAAATGGCTAAATTTTTCTTAAAAATCAGTAATTAGTTAGGTGTTTAGCTCTAACTTATTATATTTTTGCGTATTTTTTAGCCTTAATCCATGCTGCACTCTCAAAACTATACGTTTTGTCGCAACTTCCCCGCATAACTATACGTTTTGTCGCAAACCTGCGATTATGCGTACTGGATACGATTATATATATTTTTCAGGAATTAACTAGATTCTTGCTAATCTAATAAGTTATTGTTTTATATAAATAATTATATTAAAGAACGATTTTTATTTTTTGGTGCTAAAAAAGATATTTGTATAGGCTTAAAATCATAACTATACGTTTTGTCGCATTGTAAGTAATTGATATTTATATAATAGTTATAAATATTCAAAATTGAATATTTTTTATCTGGTTTTTGTGTTAAAAATAGCCATACGTTTTGTCGCAACGTAACTAATTGAAATAAAACAAAATACTTAAACAGGAAAAACATTTATTTTTTTTATACTACTACAGGGGTATAAAGTAATTTTACTGATTTTTAATAAATATATATTTTAAAAACAATATCTTATAATCTTAGTTAATAACCATACTTGATAAATATACTTGTATAGTTATAATGGTTTCAAAAGGAATAACGGATTTACAAAAAAATGCAGAAAATTATTGGCTCACAAGGCTTAGAAGACTATACACAATCTAATACAAGGGCAAAATTGACCGATTTAGTTGTGACCCGCAATGATTTTCCTACTGCCAGATATAGCATTGATCTCAATCTTGAGAAGCTTATGTACTGTGCAATGATCATCGTAAGAAAGAATGAGCTTCAAAATAAGACCTCAATTACTTATGACGACTTCATATATGTGAGTAGCGAAAACTTTGGAGAATTGACTTCCCCAATGGCTAGAAAGGAAGTGCTTACAGCAACAGATAAACGTGAAATTCAGAGAAATGCTGAAACTGCTTTAAAACGTATTTATACAAAATTTGATAACCCAACTATGTTGGTTAAAGATGGGGAATCTGACGAACCTGCTAAAGTTCCGATGATGACTTATTGCCATTATGACAAAGCAACTAAATGTATTAAGGTAAGATTCGCAAAAGAATTTTTTGAATATTTCTATGATCTAGTTAAGAAAGTAGATGAAAAAACTAAGTCATTTAGTAGCCATGAACTGAAGCATATTATCTTATTTAATTCGAGCTATTCCCTTCGTTTGTATAGGATCTTAATGAGCTATATGTGGCGTACATCAGAGGTCACTATTGATCTGGAAGAATTAAGATGGATGCTTGAATGTGAGGATAAATATAAAGAGTTGGCCAATTTTAAAAGCCGTGTTTTGAATGTAGCTCAGGATGAAATTAACGAACTTAGTAATATTAATGTCAGTTTTGAGAACGTAAAAAATGGAAAGGAAGTAGTTGCTATTAAGTTCATTTTTAACTTGAAAACTGAATATAAAGAGCAAGGACACATCAAATTTATAGATAAAATGAAAAAGGGCTATCTGGCTGCTGCAATTCCATTTAGTGATGATGGATCACACTTTAAGGCACCTGATCGTATTAAGCATTTCAAACCACCAGTAAAGGTATCTCCAAAGCAAATCAGCACCTTAGTAAATTGCAAAGAATTTTTACTAGATTATGGATATTTCTTAGGTAATTTAGACGAGGATACTTCTAAGGTAATCATGAGAACTCTATTAACTGAAAAGTTAGATAAGCTTAATGCTCATAAGCCGATAGATATGGATTATTACTTCTGGTTACAGGCAAAACGAGGGATTATTACTAATAGCAATAATGATAAGAAGGACGATCAGGACACAGACTATCAGGATTAATATCTAAAAAGCATACCCACCATATTATCTTAAACAGACTTCGCTAATTTAAGACAATATGGTGGTTCAATTTAAAACCTTCAAAAACTCTTATTAATCTATATAAAAATTATCTTTTCTGTTCGCATCCAAATAGTAAAATTTAATAATTAGCCAGTTAATACCTTAGTCATGACTAAATATGTATGTTTAGCCTAAGTGGAATATTTTACCATTTTTTTAGAATATTAATTTACACCCATATAATAAAAACAATAACTTAATCTTAATGTTTCCCACAATTTGGCCAAACCTGTAATATTATTGTCAATAAATTTAGTCTGATAAGTTTTAAGTTTTAAGTTTTAAGTTTTAAGTTTTAAGTTTTAAGTTTTTGCCTTACCTACCCCTAAATTTTTTAGTTTTATATGCTATCTGGTCGCCACCCATGCGGGCTGGCTTTAGGTATCCCGTTTTAGATCAAAGGGGAGCAGTTTATTTTCTACGGTCGCTATTTAAAAAGCACAGCTTTTTAAAGCTCGCTTGAAAATCAACGGTAATCAGGGAGGGAAGGTTTTGCTTTTTCCATAGTTCGCAAAGTAGACACTTTGCTCTGATATATCTTCATGGGATCTAGTGCATCATTTTCCTTAGTCATGACTAAGGGGGAAACAATTTTTCATCTTGCGTCTTTTAAGCTCATTTTAGCGTGTTTTTGGGGTTGGTGTGGGGGTATTAGACATAAGGTGAAAAAAGGCTGTCAGCAGCCTAAGAATTGAAAATATAAGCATTATAAAAGCAGACCAGACAAAATAATTAACTACCTATTTTTTATATATTTTTATCATTAAAAAAATTAGTCATGACTAAGTTTTTGCTTGAAAGTCCACAGGTGGACTGATATAATAATTTATCAGGACGCATCGGGCGACCTGAAATAAAACAGGTATTTAAACATGAAACATTTTTCATCAGTTACATCATTAGACGAGTTAAAACTTCAGTACAAAAAACTAGCTTTTAAAAATCATCCTGATCGTGGCGGTAAAACCGAAGTAATGCAGGAAATTAACAGCGAATATGAACAGCTTTTAAATCGTATTATTAATGAAGCATCAAAAGATCAGTATCAAGACAGTTCCGAAAATGGTCGTGGTTTCTGGTCAAGCCGTTCAGAACATTCTGAAGTTGAGAAAAAAGTAAAACAGGCTATTGATGCAATTATCAATCTGGATGGTTTAGATATTGAAATTATTGGCGTTTGGGTTTGGGTTTCTGGCGACACTAAGCAGCACAAAGAAAAATTTAAAGAAGCGGGTTTTGTCTGGAATCGAGTGCAATGTAAATGGGTGTTCATTGGTAAAAAATCCAATGGTCGGGGCAGAATGACTTTAGATCAAATGCGAGAGTTACACGGCAGCCAGAAAGTTAAAAAAACCAGAATGACAGAAGAAAGACAGCTTTTAACAACTTAATGAAGAAGTCCCCGAAAGGGGGCTTTTTTTATCAATATTCTTAGTCATGACTAAGATTTCTATTGAATGTCCACAGGTGGACTGATATAATGATTTTATCAGGACGCATCGGGCGACCTGAAATAAAACAGGTATTAATTATGCGAGCTTCAGTAGTAGCAATATTTACAAACTATCCTACAGGTAAACTGGTTCATTTTTGCGGTCATGAGGTTTTAACTGGATCTAACTATAATATCTGGTTTCCAATCTTTGATGAAAAAACACTATTCCAAGAAATTGAAAAAATCATGATGAATTGCCGAGTAGCCCACAATGTTACTCATATTGAAAGAATCAGAAGGGGCAACAATGAAAACGGTTATTTTGAAGATTATAGAATCACTTATAACTTAGCTGTTTAAGGCAAACCTCCAATAATGGGAGGTTTTTTATTGGGGGCAATTTTTTTGGTTTTTAGCTTGTCTAAAAAACATAAAAAATTGTCTATCTGTTCTGCTTTATATACGCTCATTTTGGCCTGTTTAGGTTTGTGCTGGGATAAACTAACTTCATATATAAAAAAGGCTGTCAGAAGCCTAAGAATCGCAAATAAGAACATCTGAAAAGCAGTTTAGCCAGGTATTAAAACAGATATTTTTCTACTCAATTTTCCCTATAAAAAATTAGTCATGACTAAGCTTTTGCTTGAAAGTCCACAGGTGGACTGATATAATGATTTTATCAGGACGCATCGGGCGACCTGAAATAAAACAGGTTAAAAATCATGGAACAATACATTTCAGTTTACACACGTCAGCAGGCCATTGAAGAAGGTTTTCTAGTTGCAATCAATTCTCTTAGTCCTAAATTAGATGGACTTGCAAAAGAACATTATAAGCATCCCATCTGCTTCACTTCTGCGCTTTGGGCGGTAGTTGATAAGGCTGTAAAAAATGAAAAATGGCTTAATGACTTAGAGGGCGTTATTCATGACATTTTATGGATGAGCCGAGCATATAAGACACCCCTAAGCCCTAGTGCGGTACGTTTTACAGTGATTATCACAGGCGCTGGTCGCAAGAGAAATCATATTTTAGAATTGCACGTACATGGTGGAGATCAAGGAGAACCAGTCATAACAATTGGTTATCCTGAAGATTTTTAATTTACGTCCTCCCTTTATGGGAGGATTTTTTTATGATAAAAAACTTAGTCATGACTAAGAAAATGCTTGCAATGTCCACAGGTGGACGTTAGAATATACAGCATAAGGACGCAATAGGGCGACCCTTAATAAGCCATTAAACTAGGTGAAATATGAAAAAAGTTGTTGCTTCAAATCAAAAGGGCGGTGTGGGGAAATCTGCAATCATTTGCCAGTATGCACACTATTTGAATTCTTTGGGCTTACGTGTATTAGTCATTGATCTAGACCACCAGAAAAACACTACAAAAGCCTTGATTACTGGCGGGGCTGTGACTGTAGCTAATGTATCTGCTTTCGACATGCTGACTAAAGAAGATCAAACTATTTCAAATCCTGAAGGCTTTACTTTAGTACAAGCAACACCAGAATTAACAGCTATTGAAAAAAATGGCACTTTGCATAATAGCTTTGCCACCAATTACCAGAAGTTTTTAAAATCAGTTGATTCTTTATTTGATGTTTGCCTGATTGATACCAATCCAAATCCCGACATTCGCCAAGTGGCTTCATTGATTGTTAGTGACTATGTTCTAAGTCCAATTCAGTTGAATCAGGAAGCTATTGACGGCATCGGTGGATTACTGAAGCAGATCCAAGCAATTAATCAAAAGCTAAACCCAAATTTAAAATTAATCGGCATCCTTCCGAATATTGTTGAACCAACTCCATTCCAGAAAGACAACCTAAAAGCTATTGTTCAGCATTTTTCAAAGTACCTGATCAAAAACTCAGACGGTAGCTATGCTTTCGTTAAAAAAACGACTGCAATCGCTGAAGCCCAAGCGCAAGGCATACCAACAAATAAATTGGGTAAAACTAGCGGTTTTACCGCATGGGCTGAATTAAAAACAGTTTTTGAAAGCATTAACAAGTTTATGGAGATTTAAGGAATGTTAGATTTATCAGCTTTGGAAGGTATTGATCTAGGTAATCCTGCACCAGTAGCAGACGGAACGCCTAAACAGATTCCACTTACAGATATTCTTGAAGATCCAGATCAGCCGCGTGTCGAATTTCCAGAAGATCAGATGCTAAAAATGGTCGAATCAATCAAGGCTCGTGGAGTTAAAACACCTATTAGTGTTAAACCCCACCCAACAGAACAAGGCAAGTGGATCATCAATTATGGAGCTAGACGTTTTAGAGCTTCAGTGATGGCTGGCAAGGAAACTATCCCTGCTTTTGTTGATAATGATCATGATGATTATGATCAGGTCATGGAGAATAAAGAACGCCTTAACCATTCACCTATTGAGCTTGCACTTTTCATCCAAAAGAAAATTAAGCAAGGCGAGAAGAAAAACGTAATCGCTAAAAAGTTAAATGAAGATCCTGTTTTTATTTCTACTCACCTAGCTTTAGTGGATATGCCAGAGTGCTTATCTAAGGCTTATGATGCAGGTTTTAAATCTCCAAAGACTTTGTATGACTTACGCAAACTTTGGGAATCATTCCCTGAAGAAGTAAACGCTTGGGTGGATGAATCTTTAGAGAATGGTCAAGACATTATCAGATCGAAAGTACAGGCTCTATCTAAAAAGTTAAAAGAACCTAAGCAAGCTGAAGCGACTGAAGCAGATCCAGAATCAGAACCACAGGCGCAAGAAAGCCAAGAGCAAACCGCTATTATTGATGATAATGAATCTTTCAATTTTAATGGGAATGATCAAGCTGAAGCGACTGAAGAACTTGAAGTTAAAAAACTGATGGATCAATCGAACCAGAAAGAGCAGCCAGAAGCTAAAGAAGAAGATCCAGACAAAATCAAAAAACCGCTTTTAGTTGTTATTCATGACGGCAGACAAGCGAACCTGATGCTTAATAAAAAGCCTTCTTCTTTGGGTTTTGCATGGATCAAATACGAAGATGGAACAGAGGTATCCGTAGATTGCAGCAGCCTTGAAATCGAGTATTTACAAGAAGCCTAAACCTACCAATGGAAAAAGACCTTGCTAATGCAAGGTCTTTTTTTGGGCGGGTTTCCCCGACCACCTAGCTTGATTACCCTTAGTCATGACTAAGGAGAAAAGAGGGAAAAAAAAGATATATAATCTAAGGCAGGATAGGCAGCAGCCGTTAAAATTGCCATAATGTCACCCAGTTGATAGAATGGGATAAGCAAAATATCACTTTGCTTATGGAATTAATCATGACTAAAGACAATAAAATCTTTTTCAGAGTTGATCGGGCAGTGCTTGATTGGTGGGAAGCAAAGTGTGAAAAACAGGGAATTAAGAAAGGCGCACCTTTCCAAAAAGCGTTAGAACTTTCTTATCAAAAAGAGAATGATCCAGAATATTCAGGACAAGATTTTTCCTTGAATCTTGAAAAGGACTTAGCCGAAAAAATCTATCATTTAGCTAAGTTTGAAGAAGTAGATCCAGACGACCTGATAAAAAAAATGATCAAGGAAAAGTTATCTGAAATAGAAAAAACGCAAGACGTTATAGATGTATTTGAAAAAACATCACGCAAAGAATTACGGCTTAAACCAAGTTTGATGAAAGCCATTAATGAAAAAGCAGCACAGGTCGGCATGAAACCGAATCAATATATCATTTCGGTTTTAACAGCTAATGTCACAAAAGATTCAATATTCTTTAGCCAGGAAGAAGCTCTTAAACTTGGCGAATCAAATAGTCAGCTTTTGGCGATTGGTAGAAACCTAAACCAAATGGCTAAGAATATGAATCAGGGTATTTATGAATCTTACGATAGAGAATTTGTCGAGCGAGTGCATCAGCTAGTAAAAGCTCAAGTTAGGCATGTTTTCACTCTATTAGAGCGCAATAAAAAGAGGTGGGAATAATGGCTAACGGAAGCAGTAATACTACCAGAGAAGTGCAAAGCACTTTGCTTACTCATGGTGAGCAGCTACTTAACGGATCTAAAGTTAAGCGTGTTAATCAGACCCAAAGTTTAGATACTTTTTTAAATGATCTGTCTAAGCCTAAAAATGGATCTGGCCATTCAGCTAAATCATCTCCAAATAGCGTTAAGGCAACTTTAAATAGAATCAGTAAAAAGACCCCTGAAGTAATGGTCAAGGTTACTGGTGGAGGTAATTCTATGGGGAAGGTGAAAGCCCACATGGGATATATCACACGGAATGGACAATTAGAGGGCATTGATCAAGACGGAAATAAAGTTAATGGCAAGGATGATATAGAAGATACTGCTGAAGATTGGCAAATGTCAGGTACACCTATTTCTGATGATGAATCTAAATACAAGCAGGCTTTTAATATAGTGTTATCTATGCCGAAAGGTACGGATGAAAAAGGCGTTTATGATGCTGCAAAAGAATTTGCAGAGGAACATTTTAAAGACCATAAATATATGCTGGTGCAGCATACCTTTACCAATGACCCTTCAAAAGATCCAAGTGAAAACCCGCATGTGCATGTTGTTGTTAAAGCTGTTTCTGAAAAAGGTGATCGGTTAAATATCAGGAAGGCTGACCTTCAGGAATGGCGAGAAAGTTTTGCTGAAAAATTAAGATCCAGAGGGATTGAAGCGAATGCGACAAAACGTATAGCTAGACTGCAAAAAAATAGAAGTGATAAGCAGTCAGTCAAACAAATGAAAGAGCAGGGCAAATCGTTTAAGCGATATGGTAAAAATAAGGCCAGTCCTGAACGTGTCCAGAAAGCTAAACAGCAAGAAAAAGAAGCATTGACGCATTACAAGGAAATTACTAAAGCTCTATCACAGTCACCAGATCCGCAAGATAGAAAACTAGCAGTTGATCTAGTGGACTATTTAAGGACACAGGTAGAAGTGAAAAAACCACAGCCACAGATTCAACCTAATAAGCCAGATCCACAACAAAGATTGAACAAAGGGAAGGAACAAGAACGCTAACGAGATAGTTATCGTACTGAATTGCTCTTACAATTCTAGATACATATAATGATCTTTCGATCAGGTTTATCTAGAATTGTGATTTATTTTCAATACTTAGGATTGGTTTATAGCGTTGGATATATTCAACTAAATCGCGGCTATCCCACACCTCTATAGTATGGCCATAACCTGCGGGTAATGGAGAACCATCATTAAAAAATAAGCTAGCAATATAAAGATCTTTAGTATATTCGCATGCTGAAATAGAGATACTCATTAGGTGACCTTTTATATTTAGTTGTTCTACTATCGGCCTGTAGTCAATCAAACTATTTGATTCAAATCCTAGATATGAGATCAAGAAGGACTTTAATTCATCCATTGTAATTCGGTAAGGTAACTCATCATCACTAAAAATTTTTACTTGATCTTGCCTAAGTGCATGATGAGATAAATATCTATCAAAATTTTCTATCTGTGAGTTAATCGAATTACAGGAATCTTTAAGTTGTTTGTAAGTATCATAAAACATTCGAGATAATTCTGAATATTGATTGATAACTACTTGGTATTTGCGTTCTAAAGCCTTGTGCTTTAATACTAAAACATCATCAGGTGGTGTCTGCGGTAATTGAAGGAAGGGCTTAGGGCGAATTTTTGGCAATTTGTCGTATTGTTTCAAGTACTCTTTATAATGACGCGCGGAATTTTCACCTACATATTTGGCAAAAATTTTTAGTGGTACTCCACTAAAGAAAGGATGTTTTCCAATCGAAACAATATCATTAATATCAACAGCCATCTTTTTTCCTAAAAATAGTTCGTCACTTTATTAAATATTTATAATCGTAGTAGAAAGTCTATATTTAAACTATAGAATTTATTGCTCTCTCACAATTTCTAGTGCATATACTATCTTTTCATTAGGGCAATACTGCTTTTGGGAAAACTTTTCCATGACAGCCGATCCAATAATTTCTTTATCTGCATTAAAGAAAAATATATCTAAGTCATAAGGTACATTGACCATATTAAAACAGGTATAAATCGGCTTTTTCCACGTAAAGACTAACGGCTTTAATGAAAAATTTTCTTTAAAACCTATTTCTTGATCATGTTCCCTATATAGGTACAGAGCTGTTAATTTTTTTCCATTAAAGCTAAACGTCTTTACTTCTTTATCTTGATCAAAGTAAGGGTTATAAACCTGTTTAAAGGCCATAACAGACACTACTATTAAAAGAGCTATATATGCTGCATATTTTAATTTCAATTCCTGTTATTCCTTTTAGCCAGGTGGCAAGTCACATGCAAAAAAATTGTCTTAGTCATGACTAATTATTTAACACTCATAAGTTGATCCCATTTAAAGTAATTGGGAGACAGCTTATTACGTGACATATTCCAATTTCTATCAGGTAGCATACTGGCACCTAATCCTATTTTTTTCTTACCAAATTTATTCTGTATATCATCGAGTGAATCCATAAGTTTATTACTTGATTCTATCTTATTCATTTCCGTGAATAGGTCATAAATATGAGTAGCTTTAGGTTCAAGACAAGTGAGGATAACTCCACATTTTTTATATCCAATATTCTTCTGGTATAGCTGATCAACCATTGAGGTAGCAATTTTAGATAGTAATAAAATATTGTCTGATGGATCGGGTAAAGCGTAAGACAACGATTTATTATAAAAAGGCTCAGAACTATCAAATGGATTAGATTGAACAAAACTAATAATACAGCCACATAGTAAATTTTCACTTCTTAAACGGCTTACTGCATCCTGAACATAAAGTGTAATTGCTTCTTTAAGATCTTCACAGCTATAAACTTTCTGGCCAAAGGAACGGCTTGCTATTATTTGTTTTTTTGCTTTAGGACTTTGCTCAATTTCAATGCAAGAAATTCCCTGTAATTCTAATAATGTTCTGTGCATGACTATAGAGAATTGATCTTTAATCATTAAGGGTGAAGCACAGACAAAATCTAGAACGGTATTAATGCTTAGGCTATTCAGCTTTTTAGTATGCTTTCTACCAATACCCCATACTTCACCAACTTCTATAAATTGATATAAGCCCTCAATCGAACAATAGTCCATTGAAACAAGGTTACATACACCTTTTAAATAACTATTCTTTTTAGCGATATGATTAGCCAATTTTGCTTCTGTTTTAGTCCGTCCAATTCCAATACAGGCCGGCAAACCTAGCCAACGTGAGAGCCGATCCAGAATTAAATGAGCATACGCAGTTAGATCATAATTTGAAGCATAAGCAGCTAGATCTAAAAAGCATTCATCAATCGAATAAATTTCTTGTTCTTGAGGTGTAACAAATTCAGCTAGGACTTTTATAAATCTACGGGACATTTCCGCATATAGAGCATAATTACTCGAAAGGACTGTAATGTTGTGCTGCTCTATAAGATCCTTGAGTTGAAATAGAGGTACACCCATCTTTATTCCTAAATCCTTAACTTCTTGTGAACGAGCCACAGCACAACCGTCATTATTAGATAATACGATTACTGGTTTATTATTCAGGCTTGGATTAAAGACACGTTCACAACTTACATAACAGTTATTAATGTCTACCAAAGCAAAGATTTTATTTTGATTTTCCATGTAGATTAGACCAATAGGATTAGATTATTTATGTTTCCTAAATGGCTTAATGACAAAAGTCACTACACCCCATATTAACAATTCTTGGCAATCATTGAGGTGAATGTCATCATAATCTGAATTTTCAGCTTTAAGCCAACACTTATCACCTTCAACCATTAACCGCTTAACGGTGAAATCATTGTCAATTAGGGCAATAACAATATCTTCGTGTTTAGCTTCAAGACTACGATCCACTATAAGCTCGTCATCAATTTCAATGCCTGCATCACGCATGGAAAGTGAAGCTACTTTGACAACAAATGTTGCAGCTTCATTTTTCACAAGGTGTTCATTCATATCTAAAGTTTTATCAATGTAATCTTGTGCGGGAGAGGGGAAACCAGCAGCTACTTTTTCTAAAGCTAAAGGAATACGTTTAAAGGTCAAAGGATTAATTAAGGTAATAGAAGCTATATCATTGAAGGTAGTCTTTTTATGATCCGCTAAAAACTTCTTAATCTCTACAATACATGATATTGGTACACGCATAGTCTTAGTGGGTTCATTGTAAATTGCCTTTCTTCCTGCACCCTCCCTATAACCACCTTTTCTATTTTCATACATAAAAGCCCCTTTGATTTTGTGACAAAATCAAATAATAAGCTTTAAGGTACTGGAAATACAATGTTTTAAAGATAAATGGTAAATTAACTATCTTAAAGAAGAAAAATTTAAATTAACTAAGATCTGCTCTAACTTGTCACAATCGTAATCTAAGTAATCATACAAGAAAGCAAAAGCGTTACCATCTATTAACTCACCTCTATAGTAGATACTTATTGCTTCATAATTGTACCCCATTCTTTGATACATAATTTCAGTATCAATAAAGCCAAGATGTGCTTCAATTAATTCATTCACATATTTAATAGAATCGTCTCCATAACGGTTTTTTAATGATGATAATCCCATATATATTCCTTCTAATAATATATTAGGATTCTGTTCTTTACTTGATTTTTTAATGGAATGATAAATTATATTTAATAGATAACGTCTTGCTCCGCCACTTAATTCGCCAACAATATTAAATAAGTTTTTATAAGTAACCATAGCATTTTCTATATCTTCTTTTTCATACTCTCCTCCTGAAAAATGTCCTGATTTATTAATAAAACCTTTTAAATCATCTTCCTTAATTTCAATTTTTTTTATATTTGTAGAGTCATGAATTGGGGTAAAAATTAGATTTTTTTCAATGTAATCAACTATTTCCTGAATTTTATTATCATCTAACCTCCGTATATCAGAATATAAAGAAGTAAAATCTTTCATACGTAAAATATAAGAATTAGATATATATTTTGGATAATTTAAATTTGCTTTATTCTTTAGAAAAAAAATATATAGGATATCGAAATTATTATTAAGATGTTTCTCGAAAAATCTATTTACTGTTTCAGTTTTTTTTATTAACCTATCATTTGAAGTCACCTGAACTGCTTTTCTTGCTTTTAAATCATATAGATCTATTACAGGGTAATTTAATTCATCTCTATTAGCATTAATTAAATTAGTATTAAGAACCTTATTAAGAATAAATATAAAAAAATCTTCCATTGATGTATTTAAGTCTGTAAATCCTATAGAATTATTTAACTGAATAAATGTTGAAATATGTGTAAATTTAATTAGGATCTTTTCTAAATTATTAGTTCTAAGTGTATTCATTAATATACCTTGCTAATTGCTCATATCTGCTTTTAATGCCCTTTGTACGGTCGCTATTCCAATTTTAAACTTTTCTGCAACACTTCTAAATGTTGCATTTTCTTCTTCCATTGCTTTTTTTATTTCTAAATAGTCTACCTTTCGTTTTCTTCCCTTATATAAACCTTTGGCTTTGGCTTTAGCAATTCCTTCCTTTTGACGTTCACGGATCATAGAGCGTTCAAATTCAGCGAATGCAGCAAGCATTTGAAACATGAGCTTATTCATTGCCGATTGTGCTACATCATGGCTGAAGGTCAAATTTTCTTTATGGAAAATGATGGTTATGCCACGATCATTCAGGCTGTTCACAATGTTATTCAAATCATTTGTATTACGTGCTAGACGGTCAATACTGTGAACATGTACCGTATCACCATCACGCAGATATTCGGGCACTGTTGCAAATAGAGATTTGAGTCGATGATGTTCCCTTTAAAAAGTACTTAGAGACCGAAAACCCTGTTGATTAGACATACTTCACCCTGAGGCTGACCATAATAAAATGACGATGCTTGTCCTTTACGTA
>Ga0172372_10001086_pt1 | contig 42016 bp, 40 predicted proteins | sample LakKiv5m_2_FD_114544 | JGI IMG/M metagenome (GOLD analysis project Ga0172372, IMG submission 114544) | Freshwater microbial communities from Kabuno Bay, South-Kivu, Congo - kab_092012_9.5m | ecosystem: Environmental > Aquatic > Freshwater > Lake | place: Democratic Republic of the Congo...
GGTTATAGCGAGGGGGTTCACCTCTTCCCATTCCGAACAGAGAAGTTAAGCTCCTCAGCGCTGATGGTACTGCCTTACGGTGGGAGAGTAAGTCGCCGCCAACCTAAATTAAAAAGATCCTGCCTTGTTTTGCAGGGTCTTTTTTTTTGCCCATACCTAAGTCAAATGTCTCATTGTACCCTTTGGCCCCTGGCGGGATAAAATTCTATAAACATGCGACCCCTTCAGGGTCGATTTTCATAATATCCCGACCTCGGAGGGGTCACATGTCTCTTGCTATTTTAGCCCCTGGCGGTACAAAATGTTTCATTGTACCCTTCGGCCTCTGTCGGCAACATTTTTTATTATTTCCATTTTGCCCAACCGGATCCATTTCCCCTCAACATTTATTTGATATTAATATCAATATTTGTACTTTTATTATATAATCTATAATATGAGAAATAAACAGAATAATTCCAGAAGAACTTTTATTAAACAGGCTTCGGCAGCTGCCATTGGCTTTACTATCGTTCCTCGGTATGTTTTAGGGGGAAAAAGTTATAAAGCACCAAGTGATAAACTCAATATTGCTTATATCGGGATTGGTGGACGTGCCGAAGACCATATCAGAAGTACAAAAGGCACTGAAAATGTAGTCGCCTTTTGTGATGTGGATATGAAAAGAGCTGAAAACTCGTTAAAGGAATTTCCAAAGGTTCCTCTTTATAAGGATTTTCGAAAATTGTTTGAAGCTGAACATAAAAACATAGATGCGGTTATGATTGCAACGCCTGATCATACCCATACGCCGGCAGCGCTTTTAGCGATGGATTTAGGTAAGCATGTTTATGTTGAAAAACCGCTAACACACAATATCGGAGAAGCCCGCCAATTACTCGTTGCTGCCCAAAAAAGTAAAGTGGTTACTCAAATGGGTAATCAGGGCGCATCATTAGACAGCAATGCCATTATAGCCGAATATATTCAATCAGGTGCTATTGGTAAAGTAAAAAGCGTACATGTATGGACAAATCGTCCTGTCTGGCCCCAAGGTGTCCCTACCCCAACACAGAAGGAATCAGTTCCCGCTACGTTAGATTGGAATTTATGGTTAGGCCCGGCTCCATACAGGGAGTATAATAAGGCCTATCTTCCTTTTAAATGGAGGGGCTGGTGGGATTTTGGTACAGGTTCTCTCGGAGACATGGGCTGCCATATCTTTCAAGTCCCCTACCGTGCGTTGAATCTGAAATACCCAACAGCTATTGAAGCCAGTGCAACAACAGTCTGGTCAGGAGATTTTGTTGAGGCTAATTATCCCGATAGTTGCCCCCCTTCTTCCATGGTTAAATTTACCTTTCCTGATGTGGATTTATTTTGGTATGATGGAGGCATTAAACCTATGAGACCAGAAGAACTGGGAGAAAATGAACCTTTTGGTTCATGGGATGGTGGTGCTCTTTTTGAAGGGGAAAGCGGGAAGTTACTTTGTGATATGTATGGTGAAAACCCGGTACTGCTTTTCAAAGATAAACAGAAAAAAATAGCAAAACCTGCGCCATTCTTGCCCAGATATAACGGTTCACACCAAATGGTATGGGTAAATGCTTGTAAAGGCCTTGGAAAGGCTTCATCCCCATTTGAAGATGCTGTTCCATTAACGGAAACTTTACTCATTGCGAATTTGGCTATTCGTTGTTATGATGTTAAAAAATTGCAAAAAGGAAAAACACCTGATTCCTGGGCTCCTTATGATTATCCGGGCAGAATTCGCTTATTATGGGATGCTGAAAAAATGACCGTTCCTAATTATCCGGAGGCAAATGAATTTATCTCAAGAGTGAACAGGGTTTATTAATAATTGACTATTCTATTGAAGAGCGAGGTTGAAAATATCCAACCTCGCTCTTTATTTAAATTTTTAGATTATCAAGTTTTTTAAAGATGCTATTTCTGCCAAAAAGTACATAATAAAATACACAAAAAGGGAAAGGCATAATTTCATGAAATCAGGCTGTCCCAAAAAATAGCCTCTTTTCTTATTCATTGTGTAGTGCTTTATTCAAATTATACTTGTCTCCAAGACCTTAGTAAATTATTTCTGATGGCTTAATTGAAATGGGGTAAATGGTACCGGACCAAGTTTTGGATCTATCAAACCCACTTCCAGATCTTGTGAACCTCTTTTTTCAAAATATTCTATTCTTATTCTGTGTTTTCCAGCCTTCAATAGCGCCTCTCCTTTTTTATCTATACTGCTATGATCCCCGTCGTGATTAATGAGCAATTCTCCATTTAAATATAGTTTAGATCCATCATCTGAGTTGAGATAAAAAGTATGTAAACCTGAAGAGCGAATATCCACTAAGCCCTCAAAAATACATGAAAAATAGTCCTCTCTATGTTTAATATCCGATAACTTTGCCTGACTGGCTATTCCTTCAAATACAGGTGTTAAGGAAGTATAATCTGGTATGTGATTCCATTCTCCTTCGTAATATTTGAATGTTAATCCTTTGACTTCGCCTTTAACTGAAATGGCTGATTGAAGACCAGATTTTTTTAAGCTTAAACTACTTTTTCTACTTGAAAAACCTTCTTTAGTATAAGCTTTGGCATGTATTAACGTACTTTTATTAATAGTGAAAGGCGCTGAATAAAGGAAACTGGACTTATTTGGTTCGCTTCCGTCAAGGGTATATCTAATCTCTAAATTTTCAAAGGCTGAACTCATGGAAACGGTTGATATATCCTCAAAAAGAGTGGCGGAGGCTGAAATTTTAACGGCTGGAGGTTGAATTACGCTCGCTTGTGTATTTTCAGATTCATCTTTTTGCATTTGAAAAGTATCGAAAAGTCGCCCATCATGATCAATAGCTTTGAAAATTAAATTTTTATCAAAAATGGAAAATGTACAGTAATGATGTGTGTTTTCAAGCTCTGAGGTAAACCAGCTTCTGGTGGGTGCAAAGGCTTCAAGTCCTCCTCCGGCACCCCCGGAATTGATATAAATAATTCCTTTTTTCAAATTTATCATTTCTTCCCGAATGGGCCAGCTTCTTTCATATAAATGGATATGACCAAACAGACAAAAATCTAAACCATATTTTTCGTAAAGGGGAACCAAATTTCTAACATTCGACACTCCAAGGGTAGAAAGACTGGTTGCAGTATTTCCATGGTCATCTGAATCAGAAGAGTAAGGGGGATGATGGTGAATGGCTATTTTCCATGTCGCATCTGATTTTGCCAGTTCCCACTCCAGCCAGTCATATTGTTCCGATCCTTCTTTTAAATCCCGGTTACTGTCTATCATGAAAAATTGAGCATTACCATATTTAAAAGTGTAATAATACTCAGGCGGCGGAGCAACCATATATTGATAGTATAAAGGAGAATCTTCTTCGTGATTTCCCAAGACGGTATATACTGGAACGCGACTCATTAAAATATGACCATTTGGAAAAAAATCTTGTAACCAGTCACTTTTTCGACGACCTTTTTCAACAACATCGCCTGCATGAACGACGAAATTTGGACGGTCACCCCATAATTTTTCAGCTACTTTTCCCCATGCCCACGGCGTTCGGCTATTTTTTTGTGTATCTCCGACCAATCCAAACATAAAAGCACTACTATCTTTTACGTTCGTCTTGAAAGTAAATATTTCCGATTGAATGGTATCTCCATTTTCGGTTACAGATGTTACCTTCCAAAAGTAATTTGTTTCTGTTTTGAGATTTGACAGGGACACTTCATGCATTTGGCGGAAACCAGACAGCGAAGCCTGTTGATCTAATACCGCCTTTTTTACAAGTAATCGGGCCTCTCCAAATTCAACTAAAGTAGAAGCTGGCTGGCTTGTTTCCCAAAGAACATATATACCTGTTTGTGAACCAAATTGCAAATACGGCTTGACAAGAAATTGATTCTGGTTGGATTGGCCACTTAAAAATGGTACGGATAACAAGAAAATAAAGAGGGGAAAATAGGTTTTAAAGGAATTCATACTCAATTTTTTAACATCCTGCATAATAGACGAAAAATAAGGAATTTACATTAATGAGGACGAAAGAAATAGTAAACATTTATTAAACTTTGCCCTTTACTCAGGATTATCATCCTGATTTACCTTTTTCCGGATTTATGAATATACATTTACTTTATTGAATATGAATGAGGCGTTTAATGTTGCATTATCAAATAATTCGATGAGAGTTGGTATTCAAATTAGTTGAATATATGCTTAAAAAGATTCCTTATACTCGATCCATATTTTAGAGGAATATAAGTCAGAACTCAGCAAATTGGGTGTTTTTGCACTAAACCGTAAAGGCATTCCCGCTTCGTCGGGCGTTCGGTCTCCTTTTTTTAAATTACATGGCAGGCAGCTGGAAATGAGATTATGCCAGGTGTTTTTTCCTCCTCTCGATTTTGGAATGATATGGTCAATAGTCAGTTGTTTTTTAGAACCACAATAGGCACATTCATAATTATCTCGTTTATAAATGCGACTTCTGTTTACCTTAAATGTTTTAATCTTACTTTTAATGTAATTCAGCAGCCGAATAATGAGTGGTTTTGGGTAGGATAATTTTTCGCTTCGAACGACTTCATGCTCATTTTTAACTATTTCCGCCTTACCTTTCAAAATAAGTTTTAACGCTCTTTTGAATGTGGTCAGGTTTAAAGGGGTGTAGTCTGCATTTAGCACCAGGATGGTTTCCATAAGCATACAATTAAAAGGTTTCAAATAAACATTGAAAGCATCATATTTTTTGAAATATTTGTTTAAATTGGAGCATCTTTGGGTTTGTAAAAGCATAAATTTAATAAAAACAATTGGAATTCTACTTGTTTTTTTTGTGCCTTTTTTATTTATAATCAATTATTTAACCTTAAATTAATATTCCTTTTGGATACCAGGTCATCAAGTTTTAAGAATATCCTTGCATTGGAGCTTTTAACCCTGTTTTTTACAGCAGTTCTTGCTTTCCTTGTATTATTACCTTTGACAAAAAAGGGGGTTGATTACCCTTTCTTTACCGAGAATACCGTATTTATATGTTCGTTTGTACTTGTAACCCGGTATTTATTTTTTTTGAAATATTCCTTTTTAGCCAGTCAACAGGTCCTGAAAGTGGGATTGTTTTTTCTGTTTATTCCGTTTATCTTTTATCTGTTCAGCAGCTTACATGGCTTTCGTACTTTTTTAGATGAAGAAGGAATGTATTATCCGATGAGAAATCTGTCCGCAGATCATGCACAGTGGTTAGGGAATTATATGTACTATGAAATGGTCGTTTTTGGATCAGGTGCAATTGTAGCCAGTATTATTTTCCCTTTCAGAATGATCATTTCAGTTTGGACATTAAGAAATAGAGGAAAGGTGTAAACGACCTGCTCTTCGATAAATTAAAATGAAGTGGAATTCTATTGTAAAGAAGAAATGGGTGATTCAGAGGTCATAAAAATGTACCTGAAGTTTCAGTCAGAACAATGTTTCTCTTTGCTCTACAATAGATATGTCAAAAAAGTATATGCCAAATGCATTTCTATACTTAAAGAAGAAAGTTTAGCCAGAGATGCCACCCAGGAGATTTTCCTAAAAATTTTTCTTAATCTTATTCGTTTTGAAGAAAAGGCCAGATTCTCGACCTGGGTTTATGCTATTACCTATAATTATTGCATTGATTATTTGAGGAGATCTAAAAAAGCAACAGAATTATTTTCTGATGATTTTGATAAGGTGACGGATATTGAGGACGAAGTTTCTGATGAAGTATTGCTGAACATGGAAATTGGACAGCTTAAATCTGTTCTTGACTCCCTGGCATTGGGCGACAGACTTATCTTGTTAATGAAATACCAGGATGATTTATCCATCAGGGAAATATCTCAGATTGTTTCAAAGTCGGAAAGTGCAGTAAAAATGCAGCTTAAAAGAGCTAAAGCAAAGGCACAAAAAAATCGAATGATATTGGAAGAAAAAGAAAAAAAATCGAAATGAGTCGGAATAATTTTCAAAAACTAATTGAGGAAAACGAACTTTTTCTGGAACCCTTTCACCAGGAGGTTATAAGAAAAAGTATTCATAGCCGAATTTCCTTGTTTCGTATGGTTGGTCAGATGGTTGACTTATTTGTACCAACGTTCTTTTTAACTTTTTCAGATTTACTTGATATTAATAAAATGAACGCAAAGAACCGATTTCCAGAGCCACCTGAATCAAAGGATTAAAAATTATCAATATGGAAAATTTAATGGTCAGTATATCCTCAAATTCTTTTTGGCTTCGATGGGAGCAGTCACTAAATCAAACCCTGAATAATGCAGTCAATTTATTTCCAAGATTAGTACTGGCCAGCTTACTGGTCTTATCTGGTGTGCTTATTGGAAAAATTATTGCTAAACTGGTTTCCAGGTTTTTTGATAAAATCGGAGTTGATCATTTTTTAGGTCGGTTAGGAAATATTGAGGTTTTGAATAAAACGCCTCTACGATTCAGATCGGGTAAAATTATAGCCAGACTCATTTATTATTTTTTCTTTTTCCTGTTTATTTTAATTGCGGTAGATGTACTGGAAATTCAGGCACTATCTGAAATTATTACCTTGCTATTCACCTACCTACCTCGTCTGATTTCTGCCATTTTTGTCTTTTTACTTGGCATATTTCTGGCTGACTTATTAAGAGGTTTTGTAAGAACTGCTTGTTATTCAATGGATATTCCAGCTGCAGGCTTAATCTCTAATCTGGTATTTTACTTTATCTTTGTTAATATTGCCTTGATTGCCCTGGAACAATCAGGCATTGAAACAGGATTCATTCAAATCAACCTTTCTATTATACTGGCCGGTATTATGCTCGCCTTTGCACTGAGTTATGGCGCCGCTTCTAAGCCAATCCTTTCAAATATTTTAAGCGGTTATTATAATCGAAATAAAATTCAGCTGGGGGATACCATTAAAATTGAGGAGGTAGAGGGAATTGTAGTGGCTATTGATGCCGGATCTTTTACGGTAAAAACAGATGAAAAAACCTGGGTTACTTTGCCCTTACATAAATTGACAACTGAAAAATATGCTTTAATTAAAACAGATGATTCAGATGAAATGGATAAGTAAATTAGTTGTTTGCATATCTTTTAGTTTCTTTTTGATTCCTTCAGCATTTTCTCAAAAAAAGGAGGAGAGTAAAAAAACAGTGAAGGACTCAATATGGGATATTGGTTTAGGTATTGGCGTTGATGGCGCTCAACTTTTACAATTAAATCCGCGGGTTGGTTCCGGACAGAATAGAATTGGATTCGGTGGGGCGATTAATTTTAGTGCCAAGTATAAAAAAAAGAGAGCAGTTTGGGATAACACCTTTGTTTCTCAATTTGGCGTCCAGCGATTAGGTGCTGGTGTCATTGGACAAGGAACCCTTACCAAAGTACCCTTTCAAAAATCAATTGATGAAATAAGAATGGATTCCAGACTGGGTATCAAGGCAACGGGTAAATCAAAATTATCCTATGCATCAGGCATTAATTTTATTAGTCAGATTGCACCTACCTATAAAGGTCCGGCTTCATTTCCCGGTAACTTCCTAAAAAAACTGGAAGGTAAAGATACCAGATTACAGTCTTTATTTTTTTCTCCCGCTCAGATAAGTGTATCCGCCGGAATGGATTTCAGACCTAATGATAAATGGACGATTTACTATTCTCCTTTAGCCGGTCGATTTATTATCGTTGATAATGATGAGATTGCCTTTTTAGGTGTTCATGGGAATCCCGTAGAAAAATCTTCAACAGGGACTATCATTTCTGCTGAAAATATTGACAAACAACTTGGCACCTTATTAAGATTAAGTTATAAGACTAAATTCTGGGAAAATAAATTTACCTATGCTGCAGCTATTCAATTATATTCCAATTATTTAAAGGACTTTAAATATGTCGATTTACAATATTGGACCAATGATCTGAGTATGAAAATAATAAAAGGATTTCAACTCTCCCTGACAGTTAATGCTTATTATGACCGGGATGTATTGGTGCAAATTACAGATTATAGTCAGCCAAATGGCGTTAGGGGCCTTGGAAGGGCCATTAGTATTAATCAGCAAATGCTTATGAAATATGCTTTAACCTTTTAATGGAAGTCTAAAACACCTGAAAATATTATTTGGATGAACGAGAAAAAATTATTCCTTCTGGATGGACATGCATTGGTGTATCGTGCTCATTTTGCATTCATCACCAGACCATTAATTAATTCAAAAGGCCTGAATACTTCTGCTATTAATGGATTTACCCGAATGCTGTGGGATCTGTTACGAACAGAAAAACCGACCCATATTGCCGTAGCTTTTGATCCTCACGGTCCCACTTTCAGACACGAACAATACCCAAAGTATAAAGCTAACAGAGAGGAACAACCTGAAGATATTGGCATTGCTATTCCCTGGATACAAAAAATCTTAAAGGGATTTCATATTCCAATCCTTTGTGTACCCGGTTTCGAAGCTGATGATGTGATTGGTACCATCGCAAAAAAAGCAAGTGACGATGGCTTTACAGTGTATATGGTCACACCTGACAAAGATTATGGACAACTTGTTTCTCCCAGTATTTTGATGTATAAACCTTCAAGGCAAGGCAACGGGGTCGAACTACTCGGTGAAAAGGAAATTTGTGAAATGTGGGATATACAAAACGTAAATCAGGTCATTGATATCCTCGGATTGCAAGGGGACAGTGTTGATAATATCCCCGGAGTTCCTGGAATAGGCCCGAAAACAGCAGCAGCTCTGTTAAAAGAATATGGCTCTCTGGAAAATATATTAGCGAATGCTAAAAATATAAAGGGTAAAAATGGAGAGCGATTGATTGAATTTGCGGAGCAGGCCCGTTTGTCGTATCAATTAGCAACCATCGACATTAATGTTCCCATTGCGTTTGATGTGACCGATTTTCACCTTGACCCACTTGACAGACCTGTGCTGTCAGAAATTTTTAAAGAGCTGGAATTTCGTTCAATTTCCATGAATATCCTGGGGCCCGATACACCCTCATCTGCAGAATCAAAGTCCTCCACGCTAACGTCTTCCATGCAGGGATCATTTGATTTTCCCGAAGAAAAAGAATCGGAACTTCCTCTGGAAAATCTGACAGAGAAAACAGTGCGAATAGCAAATTTTAATATTGAAAACACACCCCATACCTATCATTTAATTGAGGAACATACGGATATAAAAAAGTTGGTTGAGGAACTTTTACAGCAGGAATCTGTCTGTTTTGATACGGAAACAGATCATATTGACGCTACCCTGGCTAATTTGGTTGGTCTTTCCTTTGCATATAAAAAAGGTATTGCCTGGTATATTGCGGTTCCCGAAAAAAGGGAAAAGGCTATTGAAATCATTGAATTAATCAGACCAGTTTTAGAAAATGAAAAGATAACCCTCATTGGACAAAATATAAAGTTCGATGCTATGGTTATGAAAAATTATGGAGTGGAAATTTCTGGACCGTTTTTTGATACCATGATTGCACATTATTTACTGGAGCCCGAGTTGAGACATAACATGGATTACCTTTCTGAATCGTATCTCGATTATAAACCAGTTTCTATAACTTCCCTGATTGGAAAAAAAGGCAATGGTCAAAAAACAATGAGAGAGGTTCCGAAAGAATTGATTAAAGAATACGCCGCAGAAGACGCTGATATTACCTTACAATTAAAAAACCATCTGAAGCCTTTATTAGTAAAAGAAAATCTGATTGACCTTTTTAACAACCTGGAGGTCCCTTTACTAAAAGTTTTAGCCGATATGGAATATGAAGGTATTCGCGTGGATGTTGACTTTTTAAAGGCTTATTCTATTCAATTGAAGGAAGAAATAAAACAGCTGGAAAATAAAATTTATGAACTGGCGGGATCTTCTTTTAATATTGCTTCACCCAAGCAGGTAGGAGAAATTTTATTTGACAAATTGAAAATACCCTATAAGTGGAGAAAGACCAAGTCGGGGCAATATGCCACTGATGAAGAGAAACTGGCAGAACTGGACGGACAACATCCGATCATTGGAGAAATTCTGAATCATAGAGGGCTATCGAAATTAAAGTCAACCTACGTGGATGCCCTGCCCAATATGGTAAATCCAAATACAAAAAGAATTCATTCCTCTTTCAATCAGGCTTTAACGGCAACAGGAAGACTTAGTTCCAATAATCCAAATTTACAGAATATTCCAATTCGTACTGAGGAAGGTGCCAGGGTCAGACAGGCTTTTATTCCCAGAGATGAGCACCATGTCCTGGTCGCAGCTGATTATTCTCAGATTGAACTCAGGATTATTGCAGAAATCAGTGGTGATGAAGGGATGCTGGAAGCCTTTCAAAAAGGTCAGGATATTCATAGAGCCACAGCAGCAAAAGTATTTGGAATTCCTTATGAGGAGGTTACCAAAGAACAGCGGTACAGAGCGAAGACCGTTAACTTTAGTATCATTTATGGCGCCGGTTCTACTAATCTGTCGAAACAGCTGGGTATTACCAGAAATGAATCAAAGGCACTGATTGATGCTTATTTCCTCCAATACCATGGTTTGAAGGCTTATATGGAAAAAACGGTTGACATGGCACGTAAAAAGGGTTATGTCATGACTTTAATGGGTCGGAAAAGAATATTAAGGGATATTCATTCAAATAGTTCCTTAGAAAAAAGTAACGCCGAAAGAATGGCAATCAATACACCTATCCAGGGATCGGCGGCCGATCTGATTAAAATGGCTATGCTTTCCATTCATGAGGAATTGAAAAAAGGGCACTGGGGAGCAAAAATGATATTGCAGGTACACGATGAACTGGTTTTTGATGTTCCAGTGACGGAAGTGGAAAAACTGGAACTACTTATCCGGGACAAAATGTGTAATGCGATGCCTGACTTAAAAGTACCCATAGAAGTTGAAGTTAAAAGCGGAAATAACTGGCTTGAGGCGCATTAATGGTTATTATCCCTATTTTTGTATTTCTTATGGGAAAATGTGAATTCGCAGATGAAATTTTCAGAGGTTGTAGGTCAGGAAAGAGTAAAGGATAATATTCGACAGATGATAATACAGCGTAAGGTTCCTCACGCCGTATTACTTTTAGGTCCTTCAGGTGTTGGCGCTTTGCCTTTGGCAATGGCTATGGCGCATGCTATGGTGTGTCCGGAACCGGTAAACGGGGAAGCATGTGGCACATGTCCTTCCTGTAACCGATCATTTAAATTTCTTCACCCCGATGTGCATTTTGCTTTTCCAACAACAGGTAAAGATGTTACCAGTGATTCTTTAATGGTTAACTGGAGAAACTTATTCCTTAAAAAACCTTATTTTACCAAGGACGACTGGATTAATGAGATAGCAGCGGATAATAAACAAGCCAATATTAATAAAGAGGAATGCTTTAATATCAGAAGAAAATTAAGCCTGAAATGTGCGGAGGCCGAAGTAAGGGTAATGATTATCTGGTTGCCTGAATTTCTGGGGAAAGAAGGAAACAGATTGCTTAAAATTTTAGAAGAACCACCCCCCGATACCCATTTTGTCCTTGTAGCGGAACAATCAGATCAGATTTTGCAGACAATTATGTCCCGTTGCCAATTGATTAAAGTACCTTTACTGGCAGATGATGTGCTGGAGAATGCATTGAAAAACATTTATCAAGGTGTTTCTGAATTACAACTTAACACTGTCGTTCAGCTGGCCGGAGGAAGTTTTTCAGAGGCTGTTTCCCTAATGGCATCAGAGGAAGATGTAAATGCAGGTATTTTAATTGACTGGATGAGAAAATGCTATAAAGGAAATGGATTGGAAATGTGCCGCTGGGTCGATGAAATGGCAACATGGTCTAAAGAAAAACAAAAAATATTTATCAGATATAGCCTGCATTTCTTCAGGGGACTTTTGGTTCTTCCTGTTTTAGGACAGGAAAAATCAAAAATTCCAGGAGAAATGTTTGCCACAGCAGAAAAATTAAGAGCTATTCTGACCGATAAACAATTGGAATTAATGACTTATTTAGCAGATGAAAATATGGCGCATCTGGAAAGAAATGCAAATCCTAAAATATTATTTTTAGTTTTGTCCATTAGATTTCATCAGATTATGCAAAATAAAATTTCTAATATATAACCTTCCCTTTATTTTTAATATTGGATAAGGTCGTATATTTAACAGCATTAAATATAAAACTATGGGTTGTGCAGGTTGTACCGTATGTAATACAGAAAAGGGGGGCGTAAAAGGTTGTAAAAGTAAAGGTAGTTGTGCCACTGGTGCTTGTAATAGACTAAATACTTATGATTGGCTTTCTGCTCTCGATGTAAGAGATGCTTATCCCTTCGATCTGGTTGAAGTGAGTTTTAAAAACGGCTCACATAAAGGGTTCTTTATGCTGGATCATTTACCTGAAATCTATGTGGGTGCCGATGTGGTTGTGGAAACAGGCACCGGCTATGATATCGGTAGGGTGACTTTGATGGGGGAATTGGTCAGATTACAATTAAAGAAAAAACGGGTAAGGGAAAATACTGTTTTTACACCTGTTATCAGACTGGCTAATGAGCGTGATCTGGAAAGGTTAGAGGAAGCCAGGCAACTGGATATCCCAACCTTAATCAAAGCAAGGGCCATTTCCCGTTCTTTAGATCTCGATATGAAAATTGGTGATGTAGAATATCAAGGGGACAAAAGAAAGGCTACTTTCTATTATACCGCCGATGGGAGAGTGGATTTTCGTGAATTGATTCGGGTATTTGCCAGAGAATTCAGAGTTAAAATAGAAATGAGGCAAATTGGTGCCAGACAGGAGTCGTCCAGAATTGGCGGTATCGGCTCCTGTGGCAGAGAATTATGCTGTTCTACCTGGTTGTCAGATTTTAAATCGGTTTCAACAACAGCTGCCAGATATCAAAACCTGGCTATCAATCAGGCAAAGTTATCAGGTCAGTGTGGTCGATTAAAATGTTGCCTCAATTTTGAACTGGATACCTACATGGAGGCTATCGAATCGTTCCCAGAAAGGGCAGATCGGGTGGAAACACAGAAAGGAAAAGCGATTTTAGTAAAAACCGATATTTTTAAAGGGCTACTGTTTTATGCTTATGAACACGATCACGGAAGGGGGAAATTATATCCGCAGACCATTGACATGGTTAAAGAAATACAACAGTCAGCAGTTAGAGGAAATTTACTTCCTGATTTTAAGGAAATAGAAGGTATTCTAAAGCCCGATGAATTTGAAGGCGGAGGAAAGGATTATTCTGATGTCACAGGCGCTGTTGAATTACCCGAAGAAATCAGAAGAAAGAAAAAGAAAAGTGGTCGCTTTCAAGACAGAAATGAACAAGAAAACAGACCTCAGCATGCGACAAACAGATCCCTGGCCCATCGGCCTGAAAACAGGCCATCACCGGGAAACCGACAAGAGGGTAACCGGTCTCAGGAAAATAACCGCTCCGACCAAAGACCAGTTCAGGGTATCAGGCCCCAGCAAAGTAACCGGCCAAACCCCACAGAAAGACCATATACCGGCGAAAAACCTAATAGCGGTGAAAGACCTGCAGGGAACAGGCAGAATGAGGGACTTAGACCAGAACAAAGATCGTCAGGTGAAAATCGTCCTCCACAGGGGAATCGTCCGCAGGGAAATCGTCCCCCGCAAGGGAACCGCCCACAGGGAAATCGTCCTCCTTTCCGGCAGGGAGGTAACCGGCCCGGGAATAGATTAAATGAAAATCGAAAGGAGGATAATAATCCAAAAGGGGAAGGATAAAATAAGCTTTTTTGAGTGCTAATTTGACGTGTCGAGGAACAAAAATGAAAATGATATTGTTCTTTGATATATTGAATCTTACCATTCATTTGTAAGTACCCAAAATTATTTGAAAGTCATGAAATATGATGTAACAGTTATTGGAGCCGGACCAGGAGGTTATGTGGCAGCCATCAGATGCGCACAGTTAGGAATGAAAACGGCTTTAGTGGAGAAATATGACTCGCTCGGAGGAACCTGTTTGAATGTAGGTTGTATTCCTTCAAAAGCATTACTGGATTCATCAGAACATTATTTCGCTGCAAAAGAAAATTTTAGTAATCATGGCATAAATCTGAATGATTTGTCGGTGGATATGCCGAAAATGATTCAGCGTAAAAATGAAGTGGTATCTCAGACAGTAAAAGGGATTGAGTTCCTGATGAAAAAGAATAAGATTGATGTATTTCATGGTCATGCTTCCTTCTTTGAAATAAATAAAATGAAGGTCTTAAAAAAGGATGGGGAAAATCTGGTGCTTGAATCAGGCAAATTTATCATAGCTACAGGTTCTAAACCTATCGTTCCGGATGCGTTTAATTACGATAAAAAAAGGGTGATAACTTCTACGGAGGCCCTTGGAATTCAAGAGGTGCCCAAAAAGATGGTCGTTATCGGAGGTGGTGTCATTGGTCTGGAACTGGGTTCCGTATATGCAAGGCTGGGCACCAAAGTGGATGTCATAGAGTTTATGGATACACTGGTTCCTTCTATGGATACAGAATGTGTAAAGGAATTGCAAAAATCAATGCAAAAAATGGGGGTGACTTTCCATTTAAACGCTCAGGTAACCCGGGTGGAACCAAAGGGTAAATCGGTGGACGTGTATTATAAGTTTAAAAATACAGAAGAGGAAATAAAACAGCAGGCAGATTACTGCCTGGTTTCTATAGGAAGAAAACCCTATACAGAAAAACTTGGATTAGAAAATATTGGGATTAAAATGGATGAAAAGGGTAAGATATTGGTGAACAATCATTTACAAACATCCATACCAACTATTTTTGCCATTGGGGACGTCGTTCAGGGTCCAATGCTGGCACATAAAGCGGAAGAGGAGGGTGTTTTTGTTGCAGAATTTATGGCGGGTCAAAAACCTCATATCAATTATAATCTTATTCCAAATGTTATATATACCTGGCCTGAAGTAGCAGGTGTTGGTCAAACGGAAGTTCAATTGAAGGCAGCAGGAATCCCGTTTAAGGTGGGTAAATTTCCTTTCAAGGCACTGGGACGTGCCAGGGCAAGTATGGATATGGAAGGACTGGTTAAAATTTTATGTCATGCTCAGACCGACGAGATTTTAGGAATGCATATTACAGGTGCAAGAGCAGCTGACTTAATAGCTGAAGGAGTGACTTTAATGGAATTCAGAGCATCAGCGGAAGACGTCTGCAGGATGAGCCATGCACACCCAACATACGCTGAAGCAATTAAGGAAGCAGCTCTGGCGGCTACTGCAAACCGGGCGATTCATATCTGAAAAACATGAATTAAGCTTTTCCAGCCAACAGGAAAACTATTTCACCACGAATCTGATCGGGATGATCTTTAAAGTAGGTTTGAAGCTCAAGTATGGTTCCCCTGTGATAGGTTTCATGTAATTTTGATAATTCTCTGCATACACATGCATGCCTGTCAGGTCCAACTATCAGACAAAGTTCATCTATTAATTTAACCAGCCGGTGGGGAGATTCATAAATGACAGAGGTTTCAGGTAATTCAGCTATGTATTTTAACCGGGTTTGTCTGCCCTTTTTATGTGGTAAGAAACCTTCATAATGGAAGCTATCTGTTGGTAGTCCTGAAGCAGCCAACGCCGGGATTAATGCGGTAGCTCCCGGAAGGCAGGTCACTTCAATATTGGCACGAACACAAGCACGAACCAGCAGAAATCCAGGGTCAGAAATCCCGGGAGTACCCGCATCAGAAATAAGGGAAACCGAAATACCTCCGGCTAACTCCCTGACCAGATGATCTGTTACATGATGTTCATTAAAGGCATGGAATGGCCGTAAAGGGGTAGAAATACCATGGTAATCCAACAGTTTTTTTGATGTTCGCGTATCTTCAGCTAAAATAAAAGTTGATTCCCTGAGGATTCTAATGGCACGAAAGGTAATATCTTCTAAATTTCCAATAGGGGTGGGTACCAGATATAACATAGGCACCAATTAATCTACCTCTTTGATTTGGAAGGTGTAATTTTCCATTATCAGATTGGCAAGTAGTTTTTTACATGCCAGATCAATTTTATCACTTGCTTCTGATTCATTTTCAGCTTCCAGCAACATCTGAATATGTTTTCCGATTCTAATATCCAATACACCGGTTACTGGAATATGATGAAGATTTTTTTCAACGGTTTTACCCTGAGGATCAAGTAATTCCTTGTGAGGCATGATGTCAATTTCTGCCAAAAATTTCATATTGTTTTATTTGAAGTAAAGTAATGAATATAAAGAGACAATAAAACATAACTTGTTATCCAGGTTATTGGTGCCAGTTTAGGCTGCCAAATTAACACTATTGTACAGAAAATGACGAATAATATTTTCAGTTTATTATTTTTAAAATCTCCCCTGAATTTTAAACTGAACATAGGTAGGTTAGCCTGCATCAGGAAACTCAGGATCAAAAGAAAGCTGATTAAAAATGCTGTTCTTAGTAAATATCCCGGTATCAACTGGCTATAAAATAAATGAATGAGGAGAAGTCCAACGGAAAAAAGGGTACAGGCTGGCGTGGGTAAACCAATAAAATCAGCATGTTGACGGGTGTCTATATTGAATCTTCCAAGTCTTAATCCGGCAGAAAGGGTTATGATGAAAGCCGGCATTCCAACCCAGTGCCAGGTATCCGGCCATTTTCCAGTCTGGTTGTGTACGATAAGCCCATAAAAAATAATACCAGGGACAAGACCAAAAGAAACTAAATCAGCTAAACTATCCAGTTCCTTGCCTAATGGAGATTGCACATGTAACCATCTGGCAACCAAACCATCTAAAAAATCGGCTATGGCTGCTAATCCAATCCAAACAATGGCCATTTCCAATTGGCCGTACAACAGGGAAAGAGAAGCGAAAACACCAGATAAAAGATTCAATAAGGTGATGATATTCGGAATATGCGAACGCATTTAACCAGATTTAAGTTGAGCTATTTCTTTAAGCGGATAAATATACTTGTTATTTTTACAAATTGGATAAAAACAGCTTGAAAGCCTCATTCAAGTTTCTTCGGATTATGTAAAAAGGAATGCACCTAATATGTTAATTTTACGTTTAATAAATGGATCATTAATCAAAAAAAATGAGAAAAATATTATCCGGCTGCATTATTTTTCATAGTTTTTTGAGCATTTCCCTGGCGAGTGTACCCAATGATAAATGTGAAGAAGCAAGAATTCTGACCAATCTGAATAACTGGTGCTCAGATTCTGCAGCATTTACTACAGTGGGTGCCATGGACGAAGGCATTGCACCGGCTACCTGTTTCCCTCAGGAAACACAACGGGATATTTGGTTCAGCTTTACTTCAAGAGGTACAAATATTAGTATTCAGGTAATAGGAGATACCCGGTTGGGTAAAGGTGGCAGCCTTCGATCCCCTCAAATGGCTATTTACAGGGGAGCATGCGGTTTGTTAACCCAGGTCGCCTGTATTTCTGATAATTCTTCTCCCGCCAATAATGTAGTGCAAATATTATCCAGTAGTATGTTGGTTGGGCAAAAATATTACCTGCGGGTGAGTGCCAGAGGAACAAATAGCGGAACTTTTAAATTATGTATAAATAGCTATACTTCAGTTGGTTCCCCCTCTGGAGACTGCCAGTCAGCTGTTATTCTTTGTGATGACAGGCCCTTTACCGTCAGTTCCGTTCGAGACAGGGGGGCTGTCCTGGACAATATAAATGATGCCTTTTGTACAGATAATCTGGGAGGAAGGGCTCCTGTCATTGAAGAACAATCGACCTGGTATAAATGGACGATTCAAACCGCTGGCTCCCTGACCTTTACAATAACGCCAAGCAATCCGAGTGATGATCTGGACTGGGTATTATATGAATTGACTGCATTAAATAATTGCAGTAATAAAAAGATGTTAAGGTATAGTATCGTAGGCGAAAACGTAGGCGAACCCATAAATAAATGGATTGCCTGCACGGGTGCTACCGGTTTAAAAGAGGGGGAAACAGATGAGGTTGAAAATTGTGGGTGTAATAATGGAGCTAATAGCTTTGTAAAACCCGCAATGATGGAGGTCGGAAAATCGTATGCTTTGGTTATTATTAACTACAGTCAAACAGGGTTTGGATATGAATTAAAATTTGGTGGAACCAGCAAGTTTAAAGGACCGGAAGTTAATTTTACCACCGATGTATCAGAGGCTTGTGTAGGAAGTCCGATTGTTTTTACCGATAATTCCTCGAGTCCCGGTTCAATTCGAACCTGGAACTGGTCTTTTGGTCCGTCTGCAAGAATCCAAAATAATGCAGGGAAAGGTCCGCATGCCGTTATATTTGATGAACCAGGAAATACACCGGTTTTATTGCGGGTAACAAGTGCGGAAGGGTGTAGTGTAAGCAAGGTGGTTGATGTTAAAATTAACTGCTGCAAAGATCATTTTAAAACAAATACTGCGGTTTCTGATATTACTTGCCCGGGATCGCAAACCGGAAAGATTGACCTGGGTATATCAAATGATTACAGTCCCTATGTGTATAGCTGGAATGATGGTAAAACAGTGGGTTCCAGGACGGGTTTGTCTACGGGTGATTATACCGTGACCGTAGTGGATAAATCAACCTGTTCTACGACTTTGTCTTTTTTTGTAAATAGTCCAAAACCACTGGAGTTGATTCCTGAACTAAAAATGCCAACTTGTAATGGTGGATTGGATGGTTCCATTCGATTGAAGGCATCTGGTGCAACAATCCCATATCAATACAGTTGGAACGGGAGTTCTTTTAATTCACAAAACACCCTTGGCGGTTTAGCTGTAGGGAATTATAAAATTCAATTGAAAGATGGAAATAACTGTCTTTTTGATACAATCATTCCTTTAAAGGAATTGGAACTTTTGTTAGACCCTACGGTTGAATCTGTGACACAACCCCGATGTTTTGGTTTTTCAGACGGTAAAATTGAGGTGAATATTGATAACGGAAATGCCCCCTATGAATACGATTGGAAAGATACCAAAGGTTTTCAACCGGCCAATTCTTTAAACAATATTAAAGCAGGAAAATACGAAGTTCAGGTAAGGGATAAAAATAGATGCCTGGGCAATTTTTCTTTTTCAGTAAAGGATTATCCGCCTTTGAGCGTGAATCTTTCAGCTCTAAATGTTAGTTGTAATGGTTTAAAGGATGCTTCGATTCAGGCAAATGGGGTGGGGGGAAATGGTAATTATATTTACAGATGGCAAAATGGTAACAGAGAGTCACTGATTAAAGATCTTGGCGTTGGAAATTACGGATTGACCCTTTTTGATCGGAATGGTTGTAAACTGGACACATTTCAGCGAATCACCGAACCTACAGCACTTCAGATTGGCACCGTCCAGGTTGTAGATAATGTATGTTTTGGTTTTAAAACGGGAAGCATTTCAGCCATTGGATCGGGTGGAACGCCACCTTATGCTTATGCCATTGATGTAGGGGCACTACAAACACAAAATAATTTCAAAGGTCTGACAGCAGGTAACTACATATTGCGTATTTCTGATGTGCTGGGTTGTACCGTTCAACAAAACGTTACCGTTAAACAACCGGGAAAATTAACGGTATTTGCCGGGTTTGATACCCTGGTAAATTTAGGTACTTACCTGCAGTTGACAGCTACTGCAAATCAGAGTCCGGTAAATTATAAATGGATTCCTCAAGACCTGGTTGTTTGCAGCACCTGTTCCAGTACCAGAACTAAAGAACGCGTAAATAATCAAATTACTTATAAGGTTTTGGTAACTAATCCGGATGGTTGTGAAGCTGAAGATGAAGTTAATGTCAATGTTGCCCGAAACAGGCCGGTATTCATTCCTAATGCTTTTACCCCCAATAATGATGGGGTAAATGATTTTTTTACCGCTTTTGCAAATGAATCAGCTAAGATCATAAGAAATCTGACGATTTATGATCGTTATGGGGGCATTATTTATTCGGTAGATAATATAAAGATTAATGATGAAACAAGTGGCTGGAATGGTACCGATGGCAAGGGCGTTGCCTTAAATACAGGAAGTTATGTTTATACCTTTACTATTCTTTATATCGATGACACAACATTAACCTTGTCAGGCGTAGTGAATCTAATACGTTAATAATGAAGGAAATGAAGATAAAAGGAGTCGTTTGGATTTTTTTGATTCTATGCTTTGGTTGTGAAAGGAATGAAGAGCTTATTCCATTTACAGAAAAAGATTTAAAATTGGAAAAAACAAAAGGGGTGGAAATCCTTTACTCTGATTCTTCTATAGTTAGAATTCGGATCAAAGCGCCTGCTTTAGTATTCCATCTGCAAGCCAGCGATCCATTTCAGGAATTTCCGGATGGTATCCATATCGATTTCTTTAATCCACAGGGAAAAATAACCAGTACACTCACGGCAGATTATGCAGCCAGATTCCAATCAAAAAAGAAAACTTTTTTGAAAAATAATGTCCGCTGGGAAAGTATTAATAAGGAGGTGATGGAGTCTCCTGAATTAACCTGGAATGAGGAAACGCAGAATTTATACACCAATAAATTTGTTGTCATTGCCACTCCCAAAGATACGGTGTTTAGTCAAGGCTTCAATGCAGACCAATCCTTTAATCAAATTCAAATGAGGGCAATAGATGGTAGTATGGAGGTAAAAAATAAATCGAAAGATGGATTTTGATTGTTTATCTTTGATTGTCTATTTAAAGATTTAGGAGCCAATCAGATGAAACCAAATCGCCCGCCTTCCATATTTGCGGAAATGACTTCGTGTCAGGCCCTCGGCAAAAAAAAATTAGCTGTGTTAATTGATCCTGATGGTATCGATATCAAAAATCTTTGTACAATCACCGGTCACTTGCAACTGCCGGGCATTGGTTATGTCTTTATTGGAGGTAGTTTTATTCAGAAAGATAAGATGGAAACCTGCCTCCGGTATCTTAAAGAAAATACCAGTCTGCCTCTCATTTTATTCCCGGGACATTACTTTCAGGTGAATGCCCTGGCTGATGGCATTTTATTTCTCTCCCTGATTTCTGGCAGAAATCCTGAATTTTTAATAGGGCAGCAGGTAGTCGCCGCACCCTATATTAAAGCGTCGGGATTAGAAGCAATAGCTACTGCCTATCTGTTAATTGACGGTGGAAAGCCTAATACGGCAACCTATATGAGCAATACTTCACCAATTCCAGCCGATAAACCAGGGATTGCAGCACATACAGCTTTGGCTGGAGAAATGTTAGGATTAAAATTATGCTATCTGGATGCGGGCAGTGGTGCAAAAAATCCGGTTTCAGAAAAAATGATTAAACAAGTCAGAAGTTTAATTACCGGCCCTCTTATCGTAGGAGGTGGGGTAAGGAGTGCATCACAGGTTGCCTCACATTTTGATGCTGGAGCTGATATTGTGGTTGTAGGAAATATACTGGAGGAAAATCCTGAATTGTTAAAGGAAATGTCCTCCGTTTGTACAAGAAAAATGACGGTTCGTCAGAAGGTTTAAATCAAAAATAAATGGCTGAAATAGGGGTAGTTTTGAAATCAACGGGTAGTTGGTATGTTGTACAGAAAGAGGATTTCACTATGATGGAATGCCGCATAACAGGTAAGTTCAGATTAGATGGTTTACCAACTACAAATCCTATTGCCGTCGGAGATCAGGTTTCAATCATTCCGGATAATGAGTTGGGAAAGGGGGTCATCAAAGAAATTTTCCCCCGAAAAAATTATGTGGTCAGGCAATCTCCAAGAAATAAACATGAGGTTCATTTACTGGCAAGTAATGTCGATCAGGCCGTTGTGGTCATCACTATGGTTCAGCCAAAATTGAAGCAGGGATTTATTGACAGGTTTTTATTAATGACCGAACCTTACAATATTTCCACGTTGATTGTATTTAACAAGGCTGACTTATATAAGGAGGTGGATATGGAAATTTTCCATAACCTTAAGGAAATGTATGAACAAATTGGTTATGATTGTTTGTTATTGAGTGCAACGTCGGGTCTGGGAATGGATGTTTTGGCAGAGAAATTAAAAAATAAAATCTCCCTGATAGGGGGGCAGTCAGGCGTTGGCAAATCCAGTTTACTGAATAAATTAGATCCCTCAATTCAGCGAAAAACAGGTATTATATCTGACTATTCAGGGAAAGGACAACATACTACTACATTTGCAGAAATGTTTCCATTTTCTTTAGGAGGATATATTATAGATACCCCAGGGATAAAAACCCTGGGATTTAATTATCTGTCGCAAGAGGAGGTGGCACACAATTTCAGGGAGTTTTTTGATTTATCCAAACAATGCAGATTTGGCGGGAAGTGTTTACACAGAAACGAACCTAATTGTGCTGTAAAGGAAGGGCTAGAAAAAACCTGGGTGAGTGAATTGAGATATCAAAACTATCTTCAGATTCTTTCAGAGGTGGAAGAGCAGAATTATTGGGAAAGGCAGAAAGGTTATTAATGCCTTTCCCCATTTAATTTGAATCTTCTTTTATTCAGGTTCGAAACCTAACACAATATTGAAATCTCCGTATTCCCGAAGTCCCTTTGCATTTGCCTTGTCGAAACCAAGTCCATAATCAAATCCCAGTGTACCAAACATTGGCAGGAAGACACGCAAGCCAAAACCAACGGATCTTTTCATATCAAAGGGGTTAAAATCTCTGACGGATCGCCAGGAATTACCTCCCTGACCGAATGCAAGGACATAAATAGTACTGCTTGGATTTAAGGATACAGGATAACGTAACTCTATAGTAAACTTATCAAAAATGGGCGTAGCAGCAGTTCCTGTTGAAGTGTTTGGGCTTATATTTGCTTCGAGTTGGTTAATTTCATATCCTCTCATTGAAATGATATCAACACCCTGGAAACCAAATTGCTGGTTATTAATACCATCACCACCTAACTGGAATCTTTCAAAAGGAGGAGCCCCAATTTTTTTATTATAAAAGCCAAGGATACCAATTTTTGCAGCAGCTTTAAGTACAAGTTTTCCGGTTAGGGTAGCGTACCATTCAGCGTCAAAACGCCATTTGTTATACTCGAGATAACGGAATTTTTCAGAAACGGAAAGTTCTGTATAATCCTTATTCGGTTGGAAAAGAGAATAAGGTAAGGTAAATTGAACAGAGAGGGAAATATTTGAACCTTGTTTTGGAAATAGAGGATCATTGATTGAGTTTCTGGAAACGATTTGACGCAGGGAGAAATTGTTGAATTTTCCCACATTAACAGCTTCACCCTGGTCTGTTTGGAATCCTTGCCAGTTTTGCAAAGTTAAGGTTTGGATATTCAGTGCGGTACTTGCCACAAAGTTATCATCTGGCCATTTCAAACGGGTACCAAAGCTAACAGAACCTTGTTTGATATTTAAACTCTGATAGGTACTGGTTCCTCTTTGACCGTAGGCAAATCGATTATAGAAACCACCCATGGTGAAAGAATTTGGTTTTCTGCCCCCCAACCATGGTTCAGACAGGGATAAATTATAAGACTGGTAAAAATCTCCGTTGGTTTGGGCCCTGAGACTCAATCTTTGACCATCCCCCATAGGAAGGGGTTTCCATGCCTCTTTGTTAAAGATATTTCGTAAAGAGAAATTATTAAAGGAAACGCCTAAAGTACCTATAACCCTGTTGAAACCACCCCAGCCGGCTGATAATTCAAGTTGATCGGAAGGTTTTTCTTCTACTTTATATTCAATATCCACCGTTCCTCTGTCAGGATTTACAGGGGTATTAATGCCCAGGTTTTCAGGATTAAAATAATTCAGGTTTGTTATTTCACGCTGAGAACGAATAATATCGGAACGGCTGAATTTCTCCGCAGGTAAGGTTCTTAGTTCTCTTCGAATAACATGTTCATGCGTCCGGTCATTTCCTGCTATGACCACTTTGTCAATATTGGCCTGGGGGCCTTCGAAAATCCTCAGTTCTATATCGATGGAATCTTCGATAATGGCAACCTCAACAGGATCAACCTGGAAAAAAAGGTAGCCAAAGTCCATATATAGAGAACTCACATCTCTGCCATCCTGACTGAATTTTAACCGATTATCTAACAACTCCTGATTATAGATATCACCCTTTTCAATTCCTAAAACAGAAGTCAGGGTTTTATCATCATAGATAGAGTTACCTTTCCAGGTTAGATTTCTAAAATAATACCTTTTGCCTTCATTTATAAAAAGTTTAATCCGCAGATAGCCTTCTGCATCTCTCCAGATACTGTCCTTTAATATTCTGGCATCCCGGTAACCGATGGTATTGTAATAATCAACCAGTTTTTTCTGATCTTCCTTATATTCTTTTTCAACCAGTTTAGAAGCGGCCAGTAATTTTTTTCTTTCTTTGGTTTTGGATAACTTTTTAAGTAATTTTTTATCCGGAACCTCTAAATTTCCATCCAGAACAATCTCTTCAATCCTTACTTTCTCACCCCTGGAAATATCAAAAACCAGGTTTACAGAATTCACCCGAGCGGTATCTTTTACTTCTGTTACTGTTACTTTTGAGTCAAAAAAGCCTTTATTAGCAAAATGTTTTTCCAGTCCTTCAGCGGCATTAACCTTAATATTATCCGTGATGATACCCCCTTTTACCAAAAACTTATTGACAACTTCGTTAAGAGATTCATGCTGACTTTTGCCGATTCCTGTAAAAGAGTGAGCACTTAACCGGGGTCGTTCTGCGACGATAATTTCGAGGAAAATGACATCTCCAATATTTTTGGACTTAATGATTCGTACGTCGGTAAATAAGCGTAAATTCCATAAATTTTTGATGGCACGAGGAATTTTTGCGCCTGGTATTCTGACTTTATCGCCAACGACGAGACCAGAGATACTAATAATGGCATTGTCATCACTAAATTCAGCTCCGGTTACTGAAATGGCACCAATTTCAAACTCACCGGGTTTTGTATAATCAAAAGCAGGTACCGTATCATTTGAAATTTGGCCTGTCAGAAAAGGTGTACTCAACGCTACAAGAGCAAAGAGTAAACTGAATCGTAAAGAAGTATGGTTAATTTTCATTTTATTTTATCAGTAAAAGAGAAAAAAGTGTTTAATGTGGTTGTATGGGTGTGTTATTTAATGCCTGCTGTTCACCGGTTAAGCCAAAACGTCTTTCTCTTTTTTGGTAATCAATAATAGCATTAAAAAGGTCATTTTTTCTAAAATCAGGCCAGAATAATGGCGTGAAATATAGTTCTGTATAAGCGATTTGCCAAAGCAGGAAATTGCTCAGGCGATATTCGCCGCTTGTCCTGATAAGTAATTCCGGATCAGGTATTCCATGGGTACAAAGGGCTTGCTGAAATACTATTTCATCAATTTCATCTGGTTCTATTACGCCGTTTTTAACCTCAGCAGCAATTAATTTTGTTGCTTCCAGGATTTCCCATTTTGCACTATAATTCAAAGCTAAAATGAGGGTCATCCGGGTATAATCTTTCGTTTTTTCGATGCCATTCAAGAGTGCTTTCCTGGTATATTCCGGCAAACCGTCAATATCACCAATGGCTTGCAGTCGAATATTATTTTTATGAAGCGTATCCAGTTCACGACCTATGGTTTCAACTAATAAATTCATCAAAGCATTGACTTCAAATTTTGGACGCGACCAGTTTTCAGTAGAAAAAGCATATAATGTCAGATATTCAACACCGATTTCAGCAGCTGCCTCGGTGGTTTCCCTAACGGCTTGAATAGCTGAAGTATGACCAAAAATTCTGGCCTTACCCTGACTTTGTGCCCAACGTCCATTGCCATCCATAATAATGGCTATATGTTTTGGCAGCTTTTCTCGAATTATTTGCGATTTTACATCCGTCATTGGGAAAAAATGTGTTTTCAAACCTGTTTTTTCTTAAAACAGTGGACAAAGATAATAAAAGAAATTTTACCCCTTTGATTTCATTCCTTATACCTTTAATTTTAAGGCGAATTTCTGATATAAGGAGGCAAAAATGCAAAAAAAGCTTCATGTTAAATCTACCTTGTCGGTGAAACTATTATGAATATGAAATATTGGATCGTTTTTTTGGGTGGAGGGATTGGCAGTATAATAAGATTTGGTTTCCAGTACTATATGCCAAACACAAATAGCTTGTCTGTTCCAACCCTGTCGGCAAATATTTTAAGCTGTTTGATTCTTGGTTATCTGGCTGGATTAAAAATGAGGGCCCAGATTTCAGACGAATCCTACTTGCTTTTAGCAACTGGATTTTGTGGCGGTTTCAGCACTTTCTCTACCCTGGTGCTGGAAAACTGGCAAGCAATCAGAATCGGTAAAATCGGAATCGCTCTTTTCTACGCTTTATTAAGTCTTACCCTTGGTTTTTTATCTTTGATTTTTGGTTATTTTCTCTCTCAGAAATATCAACATTGACCAGTAAGGCCATAAAAATAAAAAAAAAGGAGCCAATCTTATCGGTTTCAACCAAATCGTTAATCGTTAAAAAGGATAAAATTACGATAAGGCTTGTTAATGCTGCCATTGAAATCCAGGGAGCAAATTGGATACCGGCACCCGATGCAATGCGTTGACCAGTCTGCAAAACAATAATCATTAACAATCCGAATATAAATAAACCAGGTAAGCCTTGTTCTACTAAAATCATCAGGAAATAACTGTGTATGCCTGATTTTTCTTCATTATTACTGACATAAGTCCTGAACCCTTTTACGGTATAGGCTTTGTAATGATGTACAAAACTTCCCGGACCAAAACCAAGCCATGGTTCTTTTACAGACATGTGCGCACCAGCTACCCAGCGGTATAATCGTTCCATAGTACTTATATCCTCTAATTTAACCGTGGCTTCCAGTAAATTATCAAATTCAGTATGGGAAATCGTCCGGTCGTAATTTGGAGCAAAGTCTAAATATTTATTATTATTCGAAAGCCAGCATACCCCGGAAATAACAACAAATACACTCACATAAACTACGGGCATCAGCATTTTCTTTCGAACCAGCAGGCCAGCCGTAAGGGCTATTAAAATGGCGCCATACGCAGCCCTGGTATAGCTCAGGTAAATGGCAACTAACCATAAAGGAAGCAGTATTGTCAGCATTTTTCTTTTAAAACTGCCTTTGGGATAATGATACCTGATCAGAAAAATCCAGGGGAATAAAAGCGCAAGCAAAGCAGCATAATTGACATGGTTTCTTTGAAAGGGATGTAATACCCGGTGTATATCACCAAAAGAAAAAAGATAAAAGGAATGTCTGTACCAAATGACAATCACACTGAAAATCATAGGGATAAGGACAACCCAGACCATGAACTTAATTCTTTTTTCACTGCGTAACAAGTAGCCTGCCAAAAAATAAAAAGTAGTGATATACCAGATTTTTGCCAGTAAAAATTTGATGGAGATAAAAACAGAATAGGAAGTTAAACTGGTTAAAAAAGTCCAGAAAACATGGATTAACAGCCATATTGTAATGGGGTGAGTCAGAAAAGCTGACCCCATTTTTTTGATATGCACTAAAAAATGGAAAATCCCGATACCCATTAAACCAATGATGAGCGGTTCAGTTGGCAAATCAGTTCCAAATCCGTTATCTAATGTTATTTCAGTAGATAAGGGAATGAAAAATAACAAAAGAAAAAAAATAACCTTAAAATCAAGTAAACTAAAATAGATAATCAGACTAAAAGGTATCAATAAAAGCCAGAGCCACTGGTCTTTTAATATGGCTATGAACCAGGCTGCGCTAAAAACCAGTGAAAAGAAAAGAAATAAATAGCGTTGTGAAACACTGGTTTTTTCGGAAAAAATGGATAGCCCTTTACTAATCATGTAATATTTCCTTCCAGTTGATTTCCTTATATTGATCTAACAATATAACCAGTAAAATACTTAGAAAAAAGGCGCCTAAAGTGGCACCCAGAACAATCAAGGTGCGTTTAGGCCTGCTTTTAATTAAAGGGATTTCTGCATTTTCCATTTCCAGTAAAGCAGGAATATTGGCATTTTGTGCCGAATACAGTAATTTCAATCTTTGTTTTTCCTGTGCAATTTGTTCTATATAAGAATAATATCGAACTTCCAGTTCATTTAAGGTAAGTTGACCTTCGTTCAGCATGAAAACCCTTTTTTCGAGCGTATCCAGTTCTGCTTTCAATCCTTCCGTTTCCGCCTCCAGATATTGTATGGTGTCTTTGGGAATGTTGCCACCGGTTTTTAAGTTTCCAAGTCTGGCATTTGTCCGGATATATTCACTTTTAACAACATCAAATTGTTCGGAAATAATCTCAGATTGAGTTTTGGTATTAAACAGGTTATATTTCTTTCGCGTTTTACTCAGACTGTCGCTTAAAATTTGTATTTCAAATTGCTTTTCTGCTATGCCTGTTTGTAAGGAATGTATCATTTTTGAATAGCCGTCTTTTATTAATTTTTTTGCTTTCTCATCAATAAGAAAACCGGCATATTGAACCATTTTAGCTGCTAATGCTGAATTTTTATCTTCAATAACCAGTGAAATAGCATCTCTGTCTGTTTTTTCAACCGTATAATAAGTGGAAAATTTCTTTCTGACCCTGTAATGGGATTTAGGTAAGGACGGATTAATATGGTAATGCTCATAAAGATTAAAAGAATCAACCATTTGATCAATTAATACATTGGATTCAGATATAATTAATAATCGATCTATATCTTCTTCCCCGCCATAATACCGGATTTGTTCTGAACCCCCAAATAAGTTTTCCGGCCTGGATTGTTCCGGGCTTATAGCCAGAAATTTTGCCTCAGCGGCATAAAAATCCGGTAAAAAGAGGGTTATTAAAGCCGTTGCAATGCCGATAAAAATAGTAAATGATAAAATTGGCTTTCGCCATTGGAATAATATAGTGATAAGACTGAGCAAGTTGGTTGGTTTTGATTCCATAAATCAGTTGATGGTTTCTTTAAATAAAGGCTGCCATTCATTTTTGTTAATCATACCTGTAGTTACCATTGAAATTCCTGTGATAATTAATCCAATGAAGAGAAGTACAGGTAAATTAGAAAACGTGAGGGGCAGGAAGTAATGAACGGAAAAAATACATAAGCCCGTAAAGAGGGAAAATAAGAAAATGCGACGAACTAAAAGAAAAGATGTTTTCACCAACTGCTTTTTCAAGCATAAATTCAGCTGCAGAATAAATGCCATGGATTGGGTAATCAACGAGGCTAATGCGACGCCGGGAACAGACATGAAGGGTAAAAGCAACAAAATTAATACCATATTAATTCCTAAAATCCAGACAAAGATACGATTCATTGGCCAAAGGCTGCCTGAAGCTGTCAATAAGGTGCCATATATGTAATTTCCACTTATAGGTATGATAGTTAATATGCCAATAGAGAAGGTATTAATCATTTCGTTAGTGGCATTTTTGTATAAAAGGGGAATGATACCTGCGGAATAAACGGAAAAACCAAAGGCTAAAGGAATCATCAAAGTCCAAAGAAACCGGATAGCCATATCTGCTAATTTTGATTTCATTTCCAACTGCTGAATGCTTTTGGTAAACAGGGGCAACAGCAGTCCGGCAAACAAATAACCGATGATATTTACAGCCTCTACTATTCTGAAACTACTGGCATAAATGGCAACACCATTAAATTTTCCAGTGGAAAAAAAGGGTATAAGGATAGTATCCATTCTGGAACTCGCACTCATTAACAATACCAGTGTGGCATAAGGAATCCCTTCATGAAGCAACGATTTTAATCTGGTTAGATCAAATTTAAGCTGAAAAGAAAAGTCGTGCCTGCGCAATATCATTACAGCTATCCCTGTTGCAAGGAGTATAGTAAGCAGCTGGACACTGGTGAATAAAATGATAGTGATGCTGGATTGTAAGGCAGGTATAACAAGAAACAGACCCATTAGTAGGATACTTAATCCACGATCTGTAACAGATAAATAACTGTCCATCCGGTAAAGTCCTATACCAGATATTGCTGCCCTGAGAAACAGTAAAAAGGAGTTACTCAATTGCAGCAGAAGAATTAAAGCGAGGAAAAGAGGATATTCAGACCCAAATCCGAGTATAAAGGCTGTTAAACTTGTTAAAATAAGGTAAAGCAGAGACAAAACAGCTTTTAAAGATAAAAAATAGGGATACAGCATTCTTGCTTCTGAATGATGTTGAGCACAGGTTCTGGTCAGCCATGCCTGTAAACCAACATCAGCAATAATTTGAAAAATAAATGAAAGATTGAACAAGGTGAAATAAACCCCATATTCTTCGGGAGGAATGACATTTTGTACACCACGGTCAATGCCTAACAGATATAAGGGTTTAATGATGGCATTTAACAAAAGAACCAACAGAATATTTCCCTGGAAATCACGGTGTAACAATTTTGATTCCTCCATACCTGTTAAACCTGCATAAGCAAGTTATTCATAACGGAGAGATTCTATTGGGTCCAGTTCCGCTGCTTTCATGGCTGGATAGAGACCAGAAAATAATCCAACTAAGGTACAGGTGAATACTGCGACAGTAATCCATAACCAGGGAATTAGAAAATTTCCACCCATTAAAAAGGTAACGCTATTACCAATGAGCACACCAAAAATAATGCCTACAATACCGCCCATTAAACTGATAAATATGGCTTCCGTTAAAAACTGAATGAGTATAACCCGCTTTGTCGCTCCCAGGGCTTTTGAAATACCCACTTCTCTGGTTCGTTCTGTTACAGAGACCAGCATAATATTCATTAAGCCAATGGCAGCACCAAGTAAGGTAATGACGCCAATAACAACAGCTGCTAAACGCAGATAAAGCGTATTTTCCTTTATAACATCAATTAAACTGTCACTTCGCTGGATTTCAAAATCGTTATCATCCCAGGTTCTTAGTTTCCTGATATTTCTGAGTAAACCCGTCGCAACAGCTATCCCATAATCAATTTGCGTCGGTTCATTTACAGCAACTATTATTTTGAAGTTGGTATTGGCATTGGCGTAATATTTTTTGCCGGTTGCCAGCGGTATGATGACTCGCCGGTCTTCATTTCCACCCATCGCGGAACCTTTGGAAGCAAGAATGCCAATGACTTTAATTTTTAGCTTTCCTATGGAAATGAGTTGATTATATGCTTTTTCAGGTTTACCGTCAAATAATAGATTAACAATGTCAGCGCCTATAATGCCAATTGGCAAACCGTCAAGGGTTTCAGAAGCTGAAAAATTACGACCAATAGAAACATCAAATCCTTTGGCTTCCAGATAGTTTTCATTTACCGCAAATATAGCTACATTGGGATTCGTTTTAGTCTCACCATAACCAACTGCTGCATTTCCGGTGCAATTAAAAGAAATGGATGTTTTTGCCGGAAAAATAAATCGTTCCTTAAAATCAACAGCTTCTCTGTAGGTAAATATCTTTCCCCGTTTTTCAACGAAACCGCCTCTTCTTCCACGTGGACCATCTGAAGAAAGAGGATCCACTTCAAAAACATTGGCGCCAAGATCTGAAAAACTGTCATTCAAGGAATATATCGTGCTGTCAATGGCTGTTAATATGCCTACTAAAGCCATAATACCAAAGGCAATAATCATTAATGTTAAAACTGCTCTTAATAAATTGGAGCGAATAGCCCGAAAGGCTAAACGAATATTTTCAAGTAAATTCATTTCAGAATTATTATTTGTTTGCAATATAAGCATTACCCCCAAGCCAAAATACTTAATTTAGATAAATACCCCTATTCCTTAGATAGATAAATGAATTTTGTACTTGCATCCCCGTCTGAGTTGCCTATATTTGTTAAAAAAATGTTTCGACTGACTTTTAGCGCTTTTCTTATTACCTGTATGCTATCCTGTTCTTCAAAGGAATTAACAACCAGTCGTTCTGATATTGCCTTCTTTTCTTTGGCAGATTTCATTAAAGAGGAACAGGAAGCCATGAAGAAGGAAGGCATTATGCTGATTAAGATGCTGGAGTTGAATGGAAAAAAAGATACGATTATTTTAAATCAGCCGGATTTTGAAAATGAGCTCGATTTATTTGTAAAAGCGGACATAAATAAGCCGGCGCTATCCGATAAATACAGAACGGATTCTATTTTTCAGCATGGTTACTTATTTAAGGTCCTGTACACTTCAATGGATAAAAAATTATACACCCAAAGACTTGGTATTCAATATCATGCTAATGGGAAAGTAGCCGGCATAGATATACAATTGTATAATGGAAGTCCAATAACTGTTAACGTCCAGCATCTTGTTTTTAGACCATTTATTGGCTATCAAATCATTGATAATCAGTATGTTATGGGGAAAAAAGAAGTGATTAAAGTGGTGGGTTCATTTAAACAAAAAAGGAGTTAGGTGTAACTAACTCCCCGTGTTCAACAGTGTGAAGGGTAATCTATAAATTTTTTCTTGCTGAATACGGGAGTAAATTTTGATGTCGTAAATATATATTAAAGTTTCCTGGTATTTGTATTTTTTTGAAAAAAAAAAAGAGGCAGCGCTAAAAAAAATGCACTACCTCCGCCCTAACCAAATAAAACCAAATTATTTTCAAGGAATTTTATGCTAATTATGAGGTTAGCAAATAATTCTTTTGATTTTTTAAAATATTTCATAAAAATAGCAATATGTTTGAATTATCACAAATTTTATAGGTATTGGGAAAGGATAGTATAAATTCTCATCGAGCTAATACCATATAATTTTTCTTTTTTTTCTTTTTAACCAAATAAAAAATTTAAAATTTCAATTAATTTGAAATTATTTTTTTTATCTCAAAAACAAAAAACTTTTTATTTTTTTAAAATCTGTAAAATCTTAGTCAATGAAAAAAATCGGATTGCTTATACTGGTATTAATGGGAGCCTTCGGGAACCTGAATGCGCAGGCACCAAAAGCAACTAACGAGGATGCCTTTTTTATCAGGAAAATGTATGATGAAGCCTTAACAAGTAATGATTCTTATGAATGGTTGACTTTCCTTTGCAAAAAAATCGGTGCCCGAATCAGTGGAAGCCCTCAAGCCGCGGCAGCTGTAAATTATACAAAACAGATACTGGATACCCTTTCTTTAGACAGCGTCTGGCTCCAACCTGTAATGGTTCCTCACTGGTATAGAGGGGAGAAAGAGGTAGTTCGCATCGTTGGATCAAAAAGTCAGGGTGACATTACTTTACGTGCGCTTTCTTTGGGCAATTCCATTGGAACTGGTCCGGCGGGACTTACTGCCGAAGTTCTGGAAGTGAAGAGTCTGGACGAATTAGACCAATTAGGGAGCAGTCAGATTACCAATAAAATTGTATTTTTTAACAGACCTATGGATCCAAGACCCCTTAATACCTTTAATGCTTATGGTTCAGCAGCTGATCAGCGTAGTTCCGGAGCAGCGCGCGCAGCAAAATATGGTGCAGTAGCTGTATTGGTGCGTTCTTTGACGAACCAGCTTGATGTTCATCCTCATACAGGCGGTATGAGTTATCAGCCGGGTATTCCGCAAATTCCAGCCTTGGGCATTAGCACCTTGGATGCCGAAGTTTTAAGTGATTTACTTAAAAAAGAAAGCGTTAATGTGTATATCAGAAATACAAGTCGTATGCTCTCCGAAAAATTATCCTATAATGTTATCGGGGAAATAAAAGGGTCAGCATATCCAGATGAGGTCATTGTGGTCAGCGGACATCTCGATTCCTGGGACGTTGGTGAAGGAGCACACGACGATGGTTCCGGCTGTGTTCAGGCAATGGAGGTTTTATATCTGTTTAAGAAATTAGGGTATAAACCTAAAAGGACCATTCGTTGTGTTTTATTTATGAATGAAGAAAACGGACTCCGGGGGGGGCGGGAATATGCGGCACAAGCCTTACTGGCCAGGGAAAAGCATTTTGCAGCGATAGAGTCAGACCGGGGTGGATTTACACCCCGTGGGTTTACCTGTGAAAGTGCCAATCCTGCATTCGAAAAACAATTGAAACGATTGAATGAATCTTTCTTTTTACTGGAATCGTATGGCTTGTTCTTAAAACCTGGAGGATCTGGCGCTGATATTGGACCATTGAAGCCTCAGGGCGTATTTTTAGTTGGTTTTGAACCTGATTCTCAGAGATATTTCGATTTTCATCATACCGCAACGGATGTTCTCGAAGCGGTAAATCCAAGAGAATTAAAATTAGGTTCAGCTTCAATGGCCGGATTAATATATTTAATGGATAAATTTGGACTTTAATTGTTAAGGAATGGAGGATTATTTGATTGAAGTTGGAGACCTTTGGTTTAAGCCTGTTATTTCGGAAGAGCTTATAAAAAGCAAAGTATATGAAATGGGTAATGTGCTGCGGGAGGAACTGAAGGGTAAAAATCCAATGCTTGTTGGGGTTCTGAATGGTTGTTTTATCTTTATGGCAGATTTAGTCAGGGCAATGAATATACCTTGCGAAATTACCTTTTTAAGATTGAAGTCCTACGAAGGATTGTCCTCTTCCGGGAAAATGAATCTGGTTTTACCACCTGATATTTCCTTTGAAAACAGAACTGTCCTGCTGGTTGAGGATATAGTAGATTCAGGTAAAACGCTGGCTTATTTATATGATGCCTTACATGCTAAAAAGGTATCTGCTATTACTTCCGTTGCATTATTATATAAACCACTGGCAATCAAATACCAGATAAAACCTGATTATTATTGTTTCTCCATTACCAATGAATTTGTAATTGGATATGGTCTCGATTATATGGAGCAGGGGCGACAATTAAAACATCTTTATCAACTGACAGAAAAACCGAGTATATGATGGATCTGGAATGGCTGACCACACAGGTAGCCGGATTAGTGCGGGAGACTGGTATTTTTATTGCCGCGGAATTAGGAAAAGTGGCCAACGACCAGATTGAAATAAAGGATAAAAACAGCTTGGTCAGTTATGTGGACAAGACCGCTGAGCAATGGTTGGTAAAAGGATTGAAACCGCTGCTACCTGGCGCTTCTTTCATGACGGAGGAAGAAACAGATCAAGCCCAAAAAACAAGTTCGCCTTATACCTGGATAATCGATCCTTTGGACGGAACCACTAATTTTTTACACCAATTACCTTGTTTTGCCATTAGCGTTGCCCTTGCTTATAACAATGAAATTCAGATAGGGGTGGTTTTAGAGGTTAACAGGGGAGAACTTTTTAAAGCATGGAAAGGTGGGGGAGCATATCTGAATAATAAGCCGATTCGGGTAAGTGATACACCTACGTTGGATGATGCATTGATTGCTACCGGATTTCCTTACCTCGATTTTTCCCATTTTGATGTGTATCTGCCTGTTTTCAATCATTTACTGCGAAATTGCAGAGGCATCAGAAGGTGGGGTGCTGCAGCGGTCGATTTAGTTTACGTTGCCTGCGGCCGGTTCGATGGTTTTTTTGAAGGCTCTCTCAATGCCTGGGATGTCGCCGCGGGCTTATTGATCGTCGAAGAAGCCGGAGGTTCAAGTTGCGATTTTAATGGTGGAAATGCGCAATGGTTTGGTGGAAAAGTGATTGCGGGAAACAAACAGATTAATCAAGAATTGAAAAACCTATTCCTGACTATTCAACCACAACCTTAGCGGCTGTTTCTTGTTAATAGCACAAACAAAAGATAATGAAAATAGCTGCTTTCAGAAAGGCTCATTTCAATGCGGCGCATCGGTTACATCATCCGGGTTGGTCCGATGAGCAAAATAAAAAAATGTTTGGTTTGTGTAATAATCCTTATTATCATGGGCATAATTATGACCTGGAAGTAAAGGTTGTGGGCGAAATCGATCCTCAGACTGGCTATTTAATAGATTTAAAGTATTTGAAAGATCTGATTAAAGAAGAAATTGAGGACCGGTTCGATCATAAAAATCTTAATCTGGAATGTCCGGAATTTAAAGATTTGAATCCGACGGCAGAAAATATTTGTGTCGTTATCTGGCATATTTTAAGAGCGAAAATGGAGTCAAAATATGACATCGTGGTTCGATTGTACGAAACCCCACGTAATTATGTAGAATACCCGGCTTGAAATCTAATGTTTTTAGAGCCATTCCTTCAAAAATAGGGTAGGATAGTCTAAAAAAATACCTTATATTGTGAAACACATATATAACTATTATCATGACAGAATCTCATCCCTGGTTGAAAAATTATCCTCCTGGTATTCCTGCTAATATAAATCCCGCTGTATTTGCTAATCTGAATGAGTTGATAGTCGATGCTTTACAACGACATGGAAATAAAACAGCCTTTTCCTGCATGGATAAAAAGTTAACCTTTCATCAGGTTAATAAATATGCCGATCATTTTGCTGCCTTTTTGATGAACAAAGGGCTTCTGCCCGGAGACAGGATTGCCATCATGATGCCTAATCTCTTGCAGTATCCCATTGCCTTATTTGGTGCTATTCGTGCCGGGTTAGTTGTTGTGAATACCAATCCGTTGTACACGCCAAGGGAAATGCAATATCAATTTGCCGATTCGGGGGCAAAGGCCATTGTTATTGTTGAAAACTTTGCATCGAACCTGGAAAAAATTATAGGGGAGACGTCCATAGAACTGGTCATAAAAACCAGTATTGGCGAAATGCTGGGTTTTCCAAAGGCACAAATTGTCAATTTTGTGATTAGGAATTTGAAAAAAATGGTACCAGCCTATCATTTACCCAATGCCATATCATTTTCAAAAGCATTGGCAGAAGGAAGCCATTTTCCAAAACCCGATATTCACCCACTTCCCGAGGACACCGTACTTTTACAATATACAGGGGGAACCACTGGGGTGTCAAAAGGAGCGATGTTAACCAATAGAAATCTGGTAGCAAATGTGTTGCAAAATAGAGCCATCATGCAACCCTTCCTTGATGAAGGTACCGAAGTGGCCCTTTGCGCATTACCTCTCTATCATATTTTTGCTTTTACGGTCAATTGCTTATCCATGTTACAGTTTGGCGCTCATTCGGTATTGGTTACCAATCCGAGAGATATCAACGGACTGATAAAAACGATAAAAAATAATCCACCCAGTTTAATTACCGGCATTAATACCTTGTTTAATGCCTTGTTACAGCAAGATGACTTTGTAAAATTAGATTTTTCAAAGTTAAAAGCTACCGTTGGAGGTGGAATGGCGGTTCAAAATCCGGTAGCCATTTCCTGGGAGAAAATAACAGGTTGTTATCTGGCACAGGGATACGGTTTAACTGAAACTTCTCCTACTTTGTCTGTCAACCCCATTGATGGCAATGGAAAATTGGGAAGTATAGGATTGCCATTACCTTCTACAAGCATGAGAATTGTTGACGATAGTGGGAAAGTGCTGGAGCCGGGAGAAATTGGGGAAATTCAGGCTTCGGGCCCTCAGATTATGAAAGGTTATTATAATCAGCCAGAGGAAACGGAAGCGGTTTTGAAAGATGGCTGGTTTTCAACCGGAGATTTGGGCTACATGGAACCTGACGGATTTTTCAGAATCGTAGATCGTAAGAAAGACATGATTCTCGTTTCAGGATTTAATGTATATCCCAATGAAATTGAAGAAGTGCTCGTTGCTCATCCCGATGTATTAGAAGCAGCCGTTGTAGGTATGCAGGACGGTAAATCGGGGGAAGCGGTAAAAGCTTTTGTCGTGTTAAAAAACAAGGGAACCAGTAAAAAGGATTTATTAGCTTATTGCCGGGAAAATTTAACGGCTTATAAAATACCGAAGGAGATTGTTTTTAAAGATGAATTACCAAAGACTAATGTTGGAAAAATACTTAGGAGGGAGCTGAAATCGGAGTAATTAAGCAGTAGTTAGCCTCTCCATTCAGTCTGATAAACTTCGTCCGTTATCTTTGCTATATTTTTTGCCACTTTATATACTTGGCCAAATGGCCTTTGTGATGGCAAAAGGTAAAACACAGATGATTTTCTAGGACTATGCTCTAGATGGATAATAGATTTTTCGATAAAAGGCTTTATAAGTGAAATTTACCGCTTACACCCGGTTATGATTCACGGATTTTTGTGATTACCGGATTTCACAGAATATAACGGGTATCTTCGTTTTAAACATAATGGCTAATCATAGAGTACTCTTTCATGTAAATTTAAAGGGGTATAGCCCTGCCAACATCGATATAGTTCACTGTCCTGTAGGTGCTGCTAGCGGTTCGTTGTTTTAACATCATCATTTTTATATTCTAAAATATCAGCTGGTTGGCAGTCCAAGGCTTTACAAATAGATTCTAAAGTACTAAATCTAATTGCTTTTGCTTTTCCTGTCTTTAAGATGGAAAGGTTTGATAATGTCAAATCAACTCTTTCTGAAAGTTCATTGAGAGAGATTTTACGCTTAGCCATCATCACATCTAAGTTTACAATGATTGGCATGGCTTAAACAGTTAAATCGTTTTCGTTTTGCAATTCAATTCCTTTTTTGAATACCTGTGAGATTACGAATAATATTGCAGCCATCATCAGAAATGCAGCCGCATCGTCCCAGTACTTTTCTACATGACTAACTTCATAACCTCTATGGATAAGTCGTTTAGTATATTGATGAGCAATGACACTGACAATAGCAATAGAGACTGCTTCATAACTAATTTTTTCAATCAGTTTTGCGATTTCAATATCAAACGGTTTTACCAGATTCAGTTTCTGGAAGATCATCACTACCAGGTAAAACAGGTAAGCCTTTAGCACAGCCAGTGCCACCACAAAGCCCATCAAACCAACAAATTGTGGAAATTGGTTTGCATACATTTCAGAGAGATCTAAACCATTGTAAATATCTTGGCTGGCAATAGGTTTAAACAAAGAAAACAGGAAATTGAAAATCAAGGCCCCAGCCTCAATACATAGCCCTATAAAAGCAATCCAGGACGCAACATGTAACACTTTAAGAATAGCATTATTTTTCTTTGACATAAGCTTAAAATTATGATGCAAATATAATAAATAAATATTCATTATCAATAAAAATTTATTGATAATAAATATATTTTTTCAAATGTACTTTTGGAAAACTGATGTTGGAAGTAGTTTTATTTTGTCTTTTCAAATATGCTTTGCCCATAATTTGTTTTATGTCCAGAAAATAGAGCTGCGCAAGTGCTTCTTATCCGCATGATTTTATTCTGACCCTTGAATAATGGGCGCATCATCTGAAAAATAAGCGCTAATGACCTCACAGCCTCTACATTTTACCAGGTTATACCTGATTATTTAGGCACCTAAAGAATCAAAAGAAACTATGTCGCTACCAACCTCTCCGTTAGTTACTAATTCTGTCTCGAAAAAATATTGCTTTGCCATTTCGGGGTATGTCAAAACATCCCAAATTTTTTCAACTAGTTCATTAACAGTCGTTTGGTAGTGAATTTTTAAATACGTCTGCATATTTATTTTTTTGAAGTTCGCATTGCTTTTACTTTTTGGATTTTTGGGTCATTTACAAATTGCTCATATTCTTTTGTTTCTCGTCCAAATATTGCAATTTTTCCATTTTTATCTGAATGAACACCAAAGCCACAGCGTTTTGTCAATGGTGAAGCCCTAAAACAAGGCTGTCCTTTGGAAAAAAATTGTTCCCTTGCTTCTTTGTATTCCGATTTTGTCAAATTCTTTTTCTACTTCTCCAACAACTTCCATTCTAACTTCTGGAAAAACAGTTCCTCTGATAACTGGCGATAATTCAATTTTGATTCGAATTTCATCTTGACTTACAATTAATCGTAATGCATCACTTTGTAGGTGTGCTGGCTGTACTTTAGTTCGGGGTATTTTCTGCTTAATAAGTAAGCTTAATCTTGATAAAGCTGCTTTAATATTTTGTAGCGCTATTTCTCAATCATCTAACGGAAGGTATAGCAAATCAATATCAACCGAAAGTCGGGGCAATGCGCTGTAAAAAAAATTGATAGCCGTTCCTCCTTTTAATGCAAAGCATTTTTCTGTATCTACCAATGGTAAAAGGCGAACTAAAAGTTGTACTTGCTTACGGTATAAAATGTTTGTATTTAAAGCCATTCAGGAACGGTTATTTTATATTTAGTATCTAATTTTCCGCCTTTTATGAGCATTCTGTTTCCAGAGCCTAATGTTATGCCTTCTCGATTTATTTTATTGAACCAAACATAATTTTGTCTTTCTGCAAACCAAAAGAAAAGCCGTTTTACCTTAACATTATGGCAGCTTTCGAGTGTTTTTTGTAATTTTTTTGGGGATAATGTTGTTAGTCCTTGCATTAATTGGTCGGCGTGTTCAAAAGTTATTTTTTGTGGTACTTCTGACAATACTTCAAGATATGCTCTTTCTGTTGATGAGAGTATTAATTTTCTATAGTCATTATCCCAATCCCTTTCAGATGTAAAAGGTTGAAATTCTTTGTTTTCCTCCGAATTTTCACTAAATAAACTATTTGTTGTATGTCTTACAAATTTCACATTCAAATCTAAATTTTCAACCCATTCTGGCAGGACATCATTTCCAAATAAATGGACTATTTTATTTTCCGAAAGTGATACATAATGTAATAATCCTTGCATTTCAAGTGCTGTTAAACCGCCTATAACAAAATCTAGGTTTAATACTGATTGCAATGAAAAAACCACCGATTGCCATGTGATTTTTCTAATATTTCTAACATAAACTCCTTTGCTTATAGATTCTAATTGATTACTTTTAACCAAATTATCTATGGCATGACGACTTAAATTATTGTTTAAAAGCCATTTATGAGTAGTTATTAAGTCTTCTGACATTATTTCGTATAACTTTTTTCTTCGTAGGACATTTATAGCCATAATTTAAAAATTTAGCTTATTGCGGCGTTTATCGCCGTTATACAAAGATAATTTAAATTATCACTTCAATATAAAACTTTTTGGTAGGTTTATACTGGCTTCTTCGACCTACGGATACTTTTTCAAAATCCCTCCTCATACTCCTTTATATATTTATTGAGTTTCATCAGTTCCTTATTGCAAGCGTCAACACTGAATTTTGTGGGGTTGAATTTTGAACCCACCCAAACACGGTATTCCCGATACTCAGGATGTTTAGGGTTCTTCAATACTTCCAGTAGTTTTTTATAACCATGAATTCCACCGCAATCTTCAGGTGGACATGCGTTTTCACCAGAGATAACCAGAGGTAACACCTCTTGCGCAGAGTGTTTGGATTGGTCCACCAATGCCAGGTGGTGCATCCAACCATCCCCAAAATCGTATTCGTAAACCGCGGTGGTTCCCGCTTTGGCGAATACTTCCCCAACTGACACTTCTTTAACGTCGGTTATGGGTTCCATTTCATTTTCATCCCATAACCTCTTATCGGCAATCAACAACTGATTAACCTCAAATTGATAGAGGTGGTAGTTCTTCCAACCCATCGTTACTTGAATGATGTGGTGCAATACATACATGGAATTCTCCGATGACACCTTGAAGGTCCTGGAGACCAAAGGGTTGGTGTCGATGAGTTTGATTTGAAAGGTTAGAATGGACATAAATTAAGGGTTAAATTTGGACTAATTTCGGTAACAAAAAATGCACCATATTTGGCAACAAGAATGCACCAACAATGATCGTTTGACGGCTTAGCACCAGTGCCTCTTTTATAAATTCGTAAGCATGCAGACCTTCTTAAGGAAACATCTTATAAATATCTTTTCTATGTTCAACTATTATAAAGCGTGTTGTTAATCTGTTAATTCTCTCGAAACCTACCCGGTAATTACCCATTTTAATGCGATAGTACTTTGAAAAACCTATCCATTTTTTTGAACCGGGAATACTTTCTAAGGTTAGCGGTTTCTCTGATTTTTAAATGGCATTTTCCTTTTGTTTCTTGAATATTTCTTCTCTTGAAATTATTTCTCCTGTTTTCTCTGAATCCATCATTGTCACCACCGCACCAAGTTGTACTGCCAGTTCTTTCAGAAGCTTACTACTTTTTTGGTCAGCTCTTATGATGATTGCACCCA
>Ga0172372_10001089_pt1 | contig 41982 bp, 33 predicted proteins | sample LakKiv5m_2_FD_114544 | JGI IMG/M metagenome (GOLD analysis project Ga0172372, IMG submission 114544) | Freshwater microbial communities from Kabuno Bay, South-Kivu, Congo - kab_092012_9.5m | ecosystem: Environmental > Aquatic > Freshwater > Lake | place: Democratic Republic of the Congo...
TACCCGCCTTCTTGTAGGCGGTGATGTCTTGGCCGTCGTTCATGATGGCAATGCCGGCGCTGTCGTAGCCCCGGTATTCCAGCCTCTTGAGACCTTTGATCAGCAGGGGCGCCGCTTGGCGATCGCCCATATAGGCTACGATTCCACACATAAGGAATAGGGTTGAAGGATAGGGGTTTAATCCAAAAGGACCCCCAAAGATAGGTTACGGAATGCGGGTGTAGGTTACCCTAAGTCGGGGTCGAACCCTCAAGCGGACCATGGCCAAATTCCCCACCGGATTGACGGGTATAACCGCCAAATCCCGACCGCGGGGCCCTTCTGCCAACAATTGTTGAAGGTATCGGGTGATGCCAAAGCTGTAACGACCGTTGCGGAGATTGCCGTCGTAATAGGATTCAAAGAGATCGGGCATCAAAGAAGCCATGTTACGACCTTGGCTATCCAGGGGTACCAAAAACAACTGGGTGGGGGGTGCCACCCCAAAAAAACCGCCGGTATCGGCGTTAACAAATTCCAAGGTCGCCTTGTGAATGACCCAACCCGATGAGACCGGTAGGCTGAGGCTGTCGCCTACCCCCAATTGACGGCGGAGGGCATGGTACAGGGAGTCCGCGCTGAGCCGGGTTTTGACCCCGGATCCTGCCTGTACATAGGTGAATTCCAAGGTGGTATCGGTTCCGCTATTGCGGCCTAGGGCCTTCTTGACCTCGGAGTTTTGGAGATCAAATTCAAAGCGATTTCGGCTTCCGGAGACGGTTCGTAACATCAAATCCAAGCGACGCCGTTGGTTGCCGTTTTTGTAGTAGAGGTAAAGCCCGGTGCGGGTGGCAACGGGGCTGCTTTGGAGTAACAACCCGGGACCGTTACGCAATTGCAACGGGTCGGTTTGGGCTTCGACCCAAAGACCGTTCACAAAGCGTACAAAGGATGCCGCGTCTTTGTATTCGACGCTGTCTTTGCCGGCCAAAAGGCTTTGGGCCAAGGCCAAACCATCCGGTGTTTGGTCCAAGCGAAAACGGATTATCCCGCTGTATTTGATGACGGAGTCCAGGTTTTGACCAACGGGCTCACTCACGGGTTCAATAGCACCGCTGCGGTAGCGGTAGATGCTTTCGCCCAACACTTCGCCATAGGTCCTCACGGGATCGCGGGAATAGTATGTTCGATTGGGGGTGATGGTGCCTGCAAGGCGATGAACCCGCAATTTGAGGCTGGTATTGGTATCGCCTTGGTATCCGGCCAGGCTCATGGAGAAAACCAACGAGTCCAAGGTGAGGGTGGAATCGGGATCCCCCAGACGGATGTTTTCGCTACCGGGCAGGATTTGGAAGGCAAAGGAGGCGCGGGCTCGTCCAAATGCGGGGTTGTTGAGCTCGCCCAAAAGAAAGGAGCCCGGTAACTGGCTTTGGAGGGAGTCTTCGGGGACGGTGCCACCCACCAGGGTGATGCTGTCGGTGACGGTGGGGTAGAGGTCCTTGTCCGGAAGCAAATCCAGGCCCAAGGTGCCTTCCTGGTTGCAGGATGACAGGGTGTACCCGATGATCAGGGGTAGGGCCAGGTTCAAAATCCGGCCAACAAGGCGGCGGTTCTTCATGAACCGACGGTCTCGCTTACGGTTTGCAAAAGGGATTGGTACAATTCCTGGTGAACGTCCACCAGATTTTGGCTATTGAATACCGCATGGGGTATGGCCGGGTCGGTATGCGGTAGGGCATCGCCCAGCGATTCGGCGTAGGTAACGGCATCGGCATGGCGGATGGCCAGCTGGTGAAGGCAGTTTTCGTCCAAAGGAGCAAGGCAAGCCAAATCATCGTCGCTCACCATTTCGATACGGGCCTTGGCCTGGAGGTCTTTGCCCAGTTTTTCTTTGAATTGGGTGGGGTGAACCGAATAAACCAAGCGGGTTTGCCCAAAAACCGCGCTGTGCCGGTAATAACGTTTGAGGTACAGGGGAATCAGGGAGGTCATCCAACCGTTGCAGTGGATAATATCGGGGGCCCAACCCAGTTTGACGATGGTTTCCATGACCCCTTTGTTAAAGAAAATCATGCGTTCGTGGTTGTCGGCAAAGAATTTGCCTTTGTCATCCCGAATACCGTGCTTGCGGTGAAAAAAGTCTTCGTTGTCCAGGAAATAAACCTGCATGCGGGCCTGCGGTAAGGAAGCCACTTTGATGATGAGGGGGTTATCCGTCTCGCCAATCACGATATTGATCCCCGAAAGGCGGACGACTTCGTGGAGTCGGTGCTTTCGTTCGTTGATGCTGCCGTAGCGGGGCATAAGAACCCGGATCTCCATGCCCCTTTCCTGCATGCTTTTGGGCAATTGAAGGGCGGCTTGGGCAATTTCGCTAATTTGGAGGTAGGGGTTCATTTCGTGGGAAACGAACAAAATGCGGGGTTTGGCGCTCATCGGGGTGCTCTACAAATTATTATACTGCAAAAATATAGAGAATAACGCGAAAATTGCAAAATTTGACCCCCTGATGTTAACCTATCTTTAGCAAGTATGGAGATTGTACGGACAGTGGACCATTTGGGACCGGCGTTGGAGGCCCTCCAAAGGCGGGGTCCTTCCCTTGGTTTGGTCCCCACCATGGGGGCGCTGCATGAGGGGCATGGGGCCCTCATGCAACGGGCCGTCCTGGATTGCGATGCGGTGGTTTGCAGTGTTTTTGTGAATCCGCTCCAGTTTAATCGCCCCGAGGATTTGGAGCGCTACCCGCGACGGGAGGCGGAGGATTTGGCCTTGCTGGAGTCGTTGGGGGTGGATTTGGTTTGGATGCCGGAGGTCGCGGAAATGGTGGGGAACGGATGGGAACCGCCGATTTACGATTTGGCGGGTTTGGATACGGTTTTGGAAGGGGCTTGGCGGCCCGGACATTTTATGGGGGTTGCCCAAGTCGTGGGCCGTTTGCTGGATTTATTGCCCTGTTCGGATCTCTACATGGGTCTCAAGGATTACCAGCAATGCCTGGTGGTGGAACGTTTGTTGGCGTTGCGGAGCGGCCAGGGTCCGGTATTGGACGGTCCGGTATTGCATCGTATTCCAACCGTTCGGGATGGGGAGGGTTTGGCCCTAAGTTCACGGAATCTATTGCTTTCCGAGGAGGAATTGGGGAAGGCGCGCGGCATTGCCCGGACCTGGCGTTGGATGAAAGAGGCCTTGGCCCCATCGCTGGCCGCGGGTTCACCGCTGGATCTAGCGTCCTTGGTGGAGGAGGGGCTGCACCGCCTGGAGCAGGAGGGCCTCCGCCCCGAATACCTCAGCCTGGTCCGGGACGGGACCCTGGCCCCTTGGGCCGGTCCCGCCGCAGGCGGCCTGCCGCGCGCCCTTTTTGCCGGTTGGCTTGGAACGGTGCGCTTAATCGATAATGAGCTCCTTGCTCCGTAGATTTGGGCGCTTTTAGCACCCACCCCCCAAAAAGCCCGCCTATGTGGATACAAATGGTCAAATCCAAATTGCACCGTGTCAAGGTTACCCAAGCCGAGTTGCATTATATCGGTAGCATCACCATTGACAAGCGCTTAATGGATGCAGCTGGCCTGATGGCCTATGAGCGGGTTCAGGTCGTGAACATCAGCAACGGCGAAAGGCTGGAAACCTACGTCATCGAAGGCGAGGCCGATACCGGAATTATTTGTCTCAACGGACCAGCGGCCCGCAAAGCCCAGGTGGGTGATTTGGTGATTGTGATCGGGTACGGTTTTTATACCCCCGAAGAAGCAGCGCAACACCACCCGCTAACGGTCTTCCCGGATGATAACAACCGATTAGTTATCGGATGAACCCTCCCGAAACGCAGACGACCCGTCGCCAACCCTGGGGGGCTCTCCTATCGTTGACCGCCGGCGTTGTTATTCTTTATTTGGTTTTTCGTAAAATCGAACTTTCGGAATTTACGGCAGCCTTGGCCCAAACCCGTTGGGGTTGGATTGGTGCGGCTTTGCTTAGCGGTTTGCTAAGCCATTGGTTTCGGGGCCTGCGTTGGGCTTTGTTGGCCGAACCGTTGGGCCATCGCCCCTCGGCCTTGCAGGCTTTTTATGCGGTCATGTCGGGTTACCTGGCCAATCTGGCCCTTCCTCGGCTGGGGGAACTTACCCGTTGCTTACTCCTGGCCCGCAAAACCCCGCTGGGCCTCAGCGCTTTGATTGGAACGGTGGTGGTCGAAAGGCTGATGGATTTGGGGGTCTTGTTGCTTTTGGCGATGGGTGTTTTGGTGGGTTATCAGGAATTGTTACTGAAACCTGTTTGGTCTTTTGTTACAACAAATTTGGGATCAGGTTTTTCTTTGGGCCTGCTCTTGGCGATCGTTATCGGTTTGGGCACCATTTTGGTTCTCTGGCGGACCTTGGGCCGCCTGGTACCGATCCCGGCCAAAGTTCGTCAAACCTTGTCGGATATGGCCCAAGGCATGTCTGCTCTGCGCCGCGTTCCATCGCCCCTTTTGTTGGGGGTTTATACCTTTTTGATATGGTTGGGGTATTACTTAATGACGTATTTCTGTTTTTTTGCCTTCCCCGGGGCAGAAGGATTGGGTGCATCGGACGCTATTCTTCTGCTGGTGGCCGGGGCATTTGGCTTTGTGATGCCGGTCCAAGGGGGCATGGGGGCTTATCACGCCGCCATTGTTTGGACCTTGGGCAGGATTCCTGGTTTGGCCATGACGACCTCCACGGCGCTGGCCTTTGCCACCCTTAGCCATTTGGCCCAAACCGCCTTGGTCGTCTTGGTCGGTGGATTAAGTTATTTTTTGATGAGTTTGTACCGAGATGCAGCAAATCACCGCCCCCATTTTTGAGGAAACCCACGCTTTGGAGGCGATGGTTCGGGATTGGAAGGCCCAAGGACTTCGATGGGTTTTGACCAACGGTTGTTTTGACCTTTTGCATCCAGGACACCTTCGCGTTTTGAGCGAAGCTGCGGCCCAAGGCGATCGCCTGGTGGTGGCCGTCAACAACGATGCGTCGGTTCGACGACTCAAGGGCCCAAGCCGACCGGTGCAGGACGAGAAGTCCCGCGCAATGGTTTTGGCGGCTTTGATTTGGGTGGATGCGGTCGTGCTGTTTGGTCAAGATGATCCGGGGGATTTGATAAGACGTTTGGTCCCCGATGTTTTGGTCAAAGGGGGTGATTATACCGTGGATACGGTGGTAGGGGCCGATACGGTCCAGGCGGCAGGTGGGCGGGTTCATTTGGTAGACCTTCTTCCTGGCCATTCGACCACTGCGTTGACCACCCTACTTCGCAATTCCTAAGAACTCGGTGATGGTTTGGTTTGGCATTGCCCGTTTTATCCTTCGTCAGCGCTTGTTCCTCCTGGCCTTGGTTTTGGCTTTGACCGCTTGGATGGGTTGGCAAGCGACCAAGGTCAAAATGTCCTATCAAGGAAATCGCCTGATTCCGGAATCCGATACCGCTTACCAAATCTACCAGGACTTTTGTAGTCGCTTTGGGGTGGATGGGAATGTGATGGTGGTTGGAACCTCCACGCCTTCGGTTGCCGATCCGGCTTTTGCCCGGTCTTGGTCCAACCTGGCGGTTTCCATACGTAAAATCCCCGGCATTAGCAGCGCCTTAACCGTGGCGGATCTCCCGATTTTGGTTCGCAACGATCAATTGAAGGCCTTTGAATACCTTCAGCGCTTGGGTCCCAACGGTTGGAATACCCAAGGCGATCGCTTCGAGAATTCTTACGAAAAACTTCTGGTCAACGCCAAGACCTCCACGGCGCTGATGGCGGTTGCTCTGGATCCTGTTGCCCTCAACGATTCTCGTCGTATCGCGGTGGTCAAGGCGGTCGAGCAATACACCTCGGCCTACGCGATTTCTTCGGGTAACCCGGTGTACCTCTCCGGTTTGCCGTATATCCGAACGGTCATGGCTACCCGCATCAAAGACGAATTGATTTGGTTCTTGGTGGCTTCGGTGGTGGTCACGGGGGTGGTGCTCTTTTTGTTTTTTCGCTCCTTTCAAACGGTATTGTTATCGTTAACCTTGGTCGGAATAGGTATTGTTTGGGCGATGGGGATCATGGGTCTTATGGGCTTTAGTATCACCCTGATATCGGGTTTGATACCGGCTCTCATGGTGGTGATTGGCGTGCCGAACGGGGTCTATTTGGTCAACAAATACCACAACGAATACCGCAAACACGGGAATAAAATCAAAGCCTTAACCCGAATTATCGAAAGGATTGGTGTTGCGACCTTGATCACGAACGCTTCGACCTCGGTTGGGTTTTTTGTTTTTTATTTTACAGAAAGTGTTATCCTCCAAGAATTTGGTTTTGTTACGGGGCTCTCGGTCATGGTCATGTTTGTGTTGAGCGTGGTGGTTATTCCCGCCATCCTTAGCCTTTTGCCGGCACCGGGTTTCAAACAAATTCGGCACCTCGAAAACCAAAGGATACGTCGCTGGTTGGATCGTCTGGCTCGTTGGATTGAATACCGGCGCAAAGCGGTGGTGTTTGCTACCCTAGCTCTTTTGGCGGTGGCGTTGACCGGTATCCTTCAGTTGCGAACCAATTCGTATGTCGTGGACGATTTGCCCCAGAATGACCGGGTTTATGGGGACCTTCGCTTTCTCGAAAAACATTTTGGCGGGGTTATGCCCTTGGACCTGGTGGTGGATGCCGGTAGGCCCAACGGGGCCCAGTCTCCGGCCCTTTTGTACAAGGCAGACCAAATCCAAAACTTGCTCCAAGAACAACCGATTTTTGGCCCGCCTATCTCGATGGTGGAATTGGTCAAAACAGCCAATCAGGCGTATTTCGGGGGTTCGTCGGCTCATTATCAACTCCCCAATGCCCAAGAAAGGGCCTTTGTTTTGCCCTATTTGTTACGAAGCCGCGGAGGCAATGGGGGGGAGGGCCTGAGTCTTCGTTTGATGGACTCCTCCAAGCGTTATTTGCGCATTTCGTACAACATGGCCGATGTGGGAACGGATTCTCTGCATCGGGTGCTCAGCACGCTCCAAACGGGGGTGGATTCCTTAATGGAAGGACGCGAAGAGAAGGTCTATTTTACGGGGAACGCCTTGATGTTTTTGCGAGGTAACCAATACCTTATTCGCTCGTTGGCCGGTTCTATTTTGCTAGCTGTTTTGCTGATTGCCTTGATGATGGGGCTGACCTACCGCACCTGGAAAGCGGTCATTTTTGCGTTGCTGCCCAACTGCCTTCCTCTGCTTTTTACAGCCGGAATGATGGGTTGGTTAGGGGTTTCGATCAAACCGAGCACTGTCTTGATTTTTAGCATTGTTTTGGGGATTGCGGTGGACGACTGTATTCATTATTTGGCGAGGTATTACCAAGAAATAAAGCGGCACAAGCGCAGCACCTTGGAGCATTTGCGGGTTTGTACCCTCGAAACCGGAGGTTCCATGATTTATACCTCGATTATTTTGTTTTTTGGTTTTGTGGTCTTTGCCTTTTCGGATTTCGGGGGGACCCAAGCTCTGGGTTTGATGTCGGCGGTCACGCTGCTTTTGGCGATGGTGGCCAACCTGGTCCTTTTGCCCACCCTGATTTTGTGGATGGATGGCAAGAAGGATCGCGCTTCCCTACCAAACCCTTAACGGACCGGCCCGGAATATCCCTATTTTTGCGCCTTGGTTATGAAGAGGTACCGGGAATACACCAAGGCCGATTGGACGGCCTTTCAACAGGAAATCACCCTTTTTTGGGAAGAGAACCAGGTTTTTGAACAAAGTCTGACGGCAGACGCTCGTCCGGTCAAGGTCTTTTACGAAGGGCCTCCTTCCGCCAACGGTATTCCAGGAATCCATCATGTGATGGCCCGGGCCATCAAGGATTATCTCTGCCGTTTCTGGACCATGCAGGGTTACCGCGTGGAACGCAAAAGCGGTTGGGATACCCACGGTTTGCCGGTGGAATTGCAGGTCGAAAAGAAACTGGGTATCCGGCGGGATGATATCGGCTCGGCTATTTCCATCGAAGATTTTAATCGTCATTGCCGGGAGGACGTTTTGCAATACACCGGAAAATGGGAGGAGCTAACCCGCTTGATGGGGTATTGGATCGATTTGGATCGACCCTATGTGACCTACCACAACGCTTATATCGAGTCGGTTTGGTTTTTGCTCCAAAAGCTTTACCAAAAAGACCTTTTGTACAAAGGTTATACCATTCAGCCCTACAGCCCGGCGGCTGGAACCGGATTGAGTTCCCACGAATTGAATCAGCCGGGGACCTACCGGCAGGTCAAGGATCTTTCGATGGTAGCCCAGTTTTTGTTATCGCCGGAGACCACGGTCCAATTGTCCCAGCAATTGATTTTTGATGAAGGGGATGCCGGTCGAACGGCCTGGGTCGCCAAGAAATTACCGGTCTATGCCTTGGCCTGGACCACCACCCCTTGGACCTTGCCTTCGAATACCGGACTGGCGGTCGGTGAGGATATCGCCTATGTTTTGGTCAGTGGGCTTAACCCGTATACCCAAGAAGAACAAGGGTATTTGATGGCATGGGACCGTTTGTCGGCCTATGCCGACAAGGCCCCCCTCCAGGTTTGGGGCCAAGTCCAAGGGGCCGCCATGCAAAACTGGCGATACGAGCCTTTGTTGCCCTATGCTCGCCCCGATGAGGGGGATCCCTACCGCATTGTGGTGGCTGATTTTGTGAGCACGCAGGACGGTACCGGGATGGTTCATCTGGCGCCAAGTTTTGGAGCGGACGATTTCCGGGCCGGGCGATTGCACGGGCTGGGGCACCTGACCTTGGTGGACCGCGCAGGGCGCTTTACCCAAGAGGTACAGGATGCCGAGTTTCCTCTGGCCGGCTATTCGGTCAAGGAAGCCTTCTTGACGGAGGAGGAAAAAGTTCGTTGGCTGGCTTTGCAGCAAGAGCATTTGTCACCCTTCATACCGGACCTACGCAAACTCCTCAGTGCGGATGATTTAATCGCCCTCAAACTCAAGCGGGCAGGTCAGGCTTTTCGCATCGAGAAATACGAACACTCGTACCCGCATTGTTGGCGGACCGATAAACCTATTTTGTATTATCCTCTGGATTCTTGGTTTGTGCGGACCACGGCCGTCAAAGAACGGATGATTGAGCTGAATCAAACGATCCAATGGAAACCCGAAAGCACCGGCAGCGGACGTTTTGGGCATTGGCTCGAAAACTTGGTGGACTGGAACTTGTCCAGATCCCGTTTTTGGGGCACGCCCCTGCCGTTGTGGCGTACCGAAGACGGTCAAGAAACCCGTTGTATCGGTTCCATGGCGGAACTCCAAGCTGCCATGGAGGAGGCCAGGGCAGCAGGCTACGCTAACCCGGAGCGAATCAACGACCTCCATCGCCCGGAGGTGGATCGCATCGTACTGGTATCGCCGTCGGGTCGTCCCATGTACCGCGAGCCGGATTTGATTGATGTTTGGTTTGACTCCGGTGCTATGCCCTATGCCCAAAATCATTACCCTTGGGTGAACGGAGAAGACGGGGAAGTCGGCACCGGTAGGCCGCCTTCTTTTCCTGCGGATTTTATTGCCGAGGGGGTTGACCAAACCCGAGGATGGTTTTTTACATTGCATGCGTTGGCGGTGATGCTGTTTGACAGCGTGGCTTTTCGTTCTGTGATTAGCAACGGTTTGGTTTTGGACAAAGACGGAAACAAAATGTCCAAGCGACTGGGCAATACCATTGATCCGTACTTGATGTTGAACCGTTACGGCGCCGATGCCCTTCGTTGGTACATGGTGGTCAACGCCCCGCCCTGGGATAACCTCAAGTTTGACCCCAAAGGGGTAGAAGAAGTGCAGCGTAAGTTTTTTGGAACCTTGTACAATACCTACCAGTTCTGGGCACTCTACGCTAATCTGGATGGTTTTGTGCCGCAGGACGATGGCCTCAAACCCCCTGTGGAAAACCAAGATCTCAACGAGATGGATCGTTGGATTTTGTCGCGATTGAATTCGTTGATCAGGGAGGCGGTGTCCGCCTACGCTGCCATGGAGCCAACCCGTGCAGCACGGGCGATTCAAGAGTTTACCGACGAACACCTTAGCAATTGGTATGTGCGTTTGTGCCGTCGACGTTTTTGGAAAGACGGCCCCAGCCAAGACAAGTGGAATGCCTTTGCGACATTGCACGAATGCCTCCAGACGATTGCTCGCTTAATGGCCCCATTGGCGCCCTTCTATGCCGATCGTTTGTACCAAGATTTGAAAGGAACGCATGCGCCTTCTCTTCCTATATCGGTTCATTTGGACCGCATGCCGTCCTCCAACGCAAGCCGGGTGGACTTGGTTTTGGAACACAAGATGCAATGGGCACAGCAGGTTTGCTCCTTGGCGTTGTCCCTCCGCAAAAAGTCGGGAATCAGGGTGCGCCAGCCCTTGCAAAGGCTGGGCTTGGTTCCACCTCCTCATTTGAATACCAAGGACTTGGAGAGTATGCTCGATTTGATTCGCAGTGAGGTCAATATCAAGGATATCGTTTGGACCGGGAGCGGAGATTTGCAAATCAAACGCCAGTTGCGCCCTCAATTCCGTAGACTGGGACCACGCTACCCCAGCGTTATCCAAAAACTGGGCGTGGAACTCGAAAAAGTTCCTCCGCAGCAGGTAGATGATTTTCTTAACAACGGATGCCTGGAGTTGATGGTGGATGACGTAAAATGTGTTCTAGAAACCCAGGATCTGGAGGTTATTACGCTGGATATTCCGGGGTGGCTCACCGCATCGGAAGGCACCTTGACGGTGGCGTTGGATACCCAATTGACCCCTGCTTTGGTCCTGGAAGGCCAGGCCCGGGAATTGGTGAATCGGGTTCAAAAAATCCGCAAGGACCGGGGTTACGAGTTAACGGACCGAATTCGGTTGTTCATCCAAGACGTCCCAACGGTCGCAGAGCTTCTGGAACAGCACGGCTCTACCTTGGCTAGTGAAGTTTTGGCTACCGAGATTCAAAGAGGACTTTCTGAACAGGACGATGCCGAGCTCCTGGACCTGGAGGGGCTGGAAATCAGGGTTTTTGTTGAAAAAGTGGAAAACAAAACAAGCTGATTTCACCCAATTGGGCTTTGGCCCTTTTATTTTCATCCTTTCTTTTTTTTACCCCTTATTTTCACCCGCTCATTGATCCGCTCAACCATGAACAGTTCCAACAAAACCCGCTACAGTGACGAAGAATTGCAGGAATTCCGCAAGATCATCGTCGAAAAACTCGAAACAGCCCGGGCTGAATTCCGTTACCACCAGGAACAACTCATGCATGCCAACGAAAACGGTACCGAGGATACGTCCAATTCCTACGTGACCTTGGAGGAAGGTTCGTTGACCCTCGAAAAGGAGCAACATTCCCAACAAGCGTCCCGTCAGCGGAAATTTATTGACCATCTCGAAAACGCCTTGATTCGCATCGAAAACAAGACCTACGGGATTTGCCGCGAAACCGGCAAGTTGATTCAAAAAGAACGCCTCATGGCCGTACCGCACGCTACGCTTTCGATGGAGGCCAAATTAAAGCAATAGGTTGAAGCCTTCCAATTTGGCGATCGGTATCGCGCTCGGGCTCTTGGTATTGGATCAAGCATCCAAACTTTGGGTTCGAACCCAAATGATCCCCGGTGAGTCCATTGAAGTTTTGGGTTCTTATTTTCAGTTGTTTTTCATCGAAAACAACGGCATGGCTTTTGGTTTGGAATGGGGGGGAAGGACCGGTAAGCTTTTGTTAACCTCGTTTCGAATGTTGGCGGTTGCTGGATTGGGGGTGTATTTCTGGAACCTCATCCAAAGGGGGATGACCCGTACCGGGGGTACCGTTGCTTTGGCCTTAATCTGGGCCGGTGCCTGCGGTAATATCGTGGATTCGCTCTTTTATGGTCGTCTCTTTGGCTACGAAGATTGGATGTACGGTCGGGTGGTGGATATGCTTTATTTTCCGCTTTTTCAGGGTTTTTTGCCGGATTGGTTGCCCCTGTGGGGTGGTGATTATTTTGTTTTCTTTCGGCCTGTTTTCAATTTGGCCGATACCGGTATCTCGGTGGGGGTGGGGATGAGCCTGGTTTTCTACCAACGGATTTTTGTAGAAACCCCCTAATTTTGGAGGTACCGGCCCAGACCTAAAACCGGAACCGATGCCAAGGCTATTTTTTGTGGAGCAAACCCGTCAACGCATAACCCTCGCGTTGAGTTGCTTGATCCTATTGACATGCGTTTGGGGGTGCAATTCTCCCCGCAAATGGACCTCCAAGGGGGACGAGTTGGCTGCGGCGGGATTGTACGAAGAGGCATCTTTGCAATACATGCGGGCCCTTCGCGCCAAGCCAACCCTCATCGAAGCACGCACCGGCCTTAAGCGTTCTGGTCAACAGCATTTGGATGCGATGCTCCTTAAGTTTGATCGTTTGCACCGCGAGCGTCAACTGAACGATGCTGTTTTTGCTTTTGTTAAAGCGGATCGTTTTTACCGTGAATTGGAGGCATTGCGGGTTGACCTGGATTTTCCGGGCCGATACCGGGCCGATTACGAGGCGGACAAAGCGGCCTACCTTGAGGGGGCGTATAACCAGGCCGCCCGCTTGATGGATCAAGGTCAGTTTACCGAGGCCCAAGCGATTTTGGCCGATATGAAGAGGGTGGATCCTAACTACAAGGATGCAGCCCAAATGGAGCGGATCGCCAGAGTCATACCAATTTACGAGGACGGTATAGCGATGTTTGATCGTCAGCGTTTTCGGGCCGCTCATCAACGCTTCAAAGACGCCGAAGCGGTTTTGCCTGGCTTCCGAAATTTGGATTCCATGATGATTGCCTGCGAGCAACAGTTGATGATGAAAATTGCCATTCTACCCTTTGACGGCAGTACCGGCTTTGCTTTTATGCTCACACCGCATACCTTTTTGCGTTCGGCATTGACCATGGAGCGTAACCGCTTTATTCAACTGGTGGATGAAATCGCCATCAACAACGCTTTGCAACAACAGGCCAACTTGCTCTACGGCGGGAACAAGGTTATCCTGGAAGTCGCCCGTTCCTTGGGGGCCAATACCGTGGTAGGAGGCAAAGTTTTGGAACTCCAAGTGATACCCCCGGATCTCCGTTCCGAAGTTCGACGGGGATGGGAAGGCTATACGGTGGAGGTGGTCAACCCGACCAACCAACAAAAACAAACCGAAACCCGCTACAAAAAGGTGGAGTATACCGAGTGGACGGGTCGAAGTGTGATCCGCATGAAGGTTCAATGCCAAATGGTGAACGCGGCCAACGAGCAGGTTTATTTTTCGGATGTATTTCAGGTGGAGACCGGGGACGAGGTTCGCTATGTTAACTACGACGGTGACAAAAGCCGATTGTATGCCGGCGTTTGGGCCGATCGCAACCGGGTGGATCCTTCGGATAAGGTGTTCACCGAACGCCAGGAGCGCAGGGATATGGAAAGGTTGTTGAACGGACGCCGAGAATTTGCTCCCGTTTCCGGAATGATGGGCGAATTGCAAACAGCGATGTCGCTGCGGTTGCGGGATGCGGTTCTCTTTGCCGAAAAAAATCGACCCTAAACCCCTTTAGCGAATCAAATGGAGTAAGCCGTAGCGCTGTCCTTTTTGACGCGATGCTTCGGTGTATTCCAAACGATAAACAAAGGTCCCGGCCGGTAAGGCTTGGCCTTTGTGGGTTCCATCCCAGCCAAAGTTGAGGTCATCGGACTCAAAGACGACCTGACCGTACCGATCGTAAATCCGCACCAAGACCTCGGTAATGTTGTAGGATACCATTCCAAAGATTCGGTTGACCGGGTTGTTGGGATCCTCCGGAGCAAAGGCATTGGGCAAATGCAAAAAGGCATTGCATTCGTCGTGAACACGGATCCGTAACAACGCCGTATCGCTGCAACCATCTTGGTTGGTAACAATATACCGAACCTCGTAATCTCGCTTGAGGGATGGCGCAAAAAGGTTGCCGGTGACGGCATCGCCCAAATAACGTCCCCCAGCGGGTTGACCCAATTCCAAGCGAATGGGGCCATTGTCCAAACAATGATCGACGGGTCCAGGCAACTGAGCATCCGGCACCTCCCGTACTCTGAGCTTTAACTCAAGCAAGGAATCGCAGCCTCCAGGTCCTGGGATTAGACGGGTGTAGGTTCCTGAATTGGGGTAGGTCTGACCGCGCCAACGGTAGGGTCCGCAGTGGCTGACTTCTTCGCTGGCCGTATAGCTGCTACCGATGGTTAGTTGGAGTCGGACGATACTATCGCAACCGTGTATGCTAAGCAGGGTGTCCACATAACTCCCCGATTGACGTATCCAACGACCGTCAAAATAAAAGCTATCGCAGACGCTGCGTTGCAAACTTTGGTTGTAACGAGGGTTCACGGTGAGTTGAATTCTACTAAGGCTGTCGCAACCCCAACGGTTACGTAGGCTATCGGTGTAGGTCCCCGAAAGGGTAATGTTACGGCCATTAATCCGAAAGGAACCGCAAGCCTGTACGGGGACGGGGACCAAGTTGGAAGTGTCTTTGGGGTACACCGTCAGGAAGAGGGTCACGGTGGAATCGCAAAGGGTGGTGGAGCTGTAGGTCACCAGGTAAATACCTGTACTGTCAAAGCGTCGATTCCCGATGAAACGAACCTGACCTTGGCAAAGGGTATCGTAAATATCCCGGTTATCGCTCAAACCATAATCCGAGAAATAAGCGTAGCGGATCGCATTGGAGACTTGGGCATCCAGATCCGATGAGCCGGCAAGCAGTCCTGCGTGAAACGTGTACTGGCTGTTTTGGAGGGTTACGGTCCCGCTGGGTGGTACCAAGGCCCCTATATTTTTGCGCGCTACCCAATAGGGGCTACCTGTAAGGGGTGCAAAGTCTGCTGCGCTCAAGACTGTGGTGAGGCCATTGACGGTAAACTGGCCCTGCCCGCCGTTCTGCACCACGGCCAACAGGTACAGGGAATCCCCGGGATGACGATAGAACCGCGCCTGCCTGGAGCCGGTGCATTGAATTCGCGGCAACAGCGCCCCGCCCACTTCGCATCCCATTCCCGTAACATGAAATACATAGACGGGTTTGGTGGTTTGAATCACTTCGGACGGATTGTTCACCGTGAGGGGATAGGTTTCCCCGGCCGAGGTGAACGTATAGATGGGTAAGCCGTTGATGCGTAGCACGGTACTGGTATCCGTGGAGGTAACGTAATACCGGTCAGGCAGGGGGTTGTTGCCGCCTTGGTTGCTTAGGATGCCTTTACCAACAACATATTCTGTACCCACCGATTGGACCGGCACCAATTGATCCCCCACCATATCCCGACAAAGGCCGTACTGTGCCAGATCCTGGACCGCATCATCGGAATAGGTGATGGCGATCGGCTTGTCACTCACCACCAGGGAACCGCTGACTTTGTTCAAGCCCCCCGTCCCAACCGCGACCCCTGAATAGGTTTGGCCCCTCATCAGAAGGCGCTGGAAATTTTGATTGGCGTTGTGACCCACGATATCGTTGCGTGGAGTCACAGAAACCAGGGTGCTGTCTTGGGTTGCCACAATATCAAAACGGCTCCGTGCGGCAGGTACCAAACCCGGATCGTTGACCCATGCCGCCAGCGATGCTTGGCCTCCAACGTAGAACCGTCGTCCCAAAGCGGTTTTGCCTTTGAGGGTAAACGAAGCGGCGTTTTGCGGGGATCGAATCTCGTAAAGGACGCCTACCGGTTGATTGGATCGAATCCGAAGTCCTAGATTCAAGACGGCGTTGGCCGGTTGATTTTCGAGTTGGGCGAGTCGGGGCGTTAAATCATGGACCAAAACCGTATTGGGCGCGATTGTCAGGCTGATAGGAAGGAATCCTACAGGGTTGGCGGGTTGATCCAACGTGACTTGGGCTCCGTTGGGTCCCGCCGAAAGATGGAGGGCAATCGGTACCTCCCCCAACCCTGAACTGGCCTCCGGTGCAGCAAACCAAAACAGGGTATCGGTTTGGGCCAAAGCCGATGGGACCGATCCTAGACCCGATAGTACCAGGGCTGCAACGACCAAAAAACGCAAACAAGAGAGGAAAGGCATACTTTGCGTGGGCATCAAGGGCTAGGGTTGGTGGGTAAGGGACAACCGTGGCTGCGGGTTGAGGGGATGCGAACATAAGGGCTGTAGACCAAATCGCGAAGGGCTTCTTCCAGATCTTGGCGTATGCCCGTTGTTCGGCCTTCGGGGTCCTGGTCCACAGCACCTACGTATCGAACGGACCAGATTTGGCGACGTTGGAATCGACGTATCCAAGAGCCTTTCGTAGTGGGTTTGGTTTCCTTTTGAAGGAGGACGACGGTGGGAAGGCGCTGAATAACATAGGCTTTTTGACTATGTCCCCCAAAGTCTCGGTAAGCAGGGGCCTCTTGGTAGGGCAAGACCGAGGAGTCCACGGAATGGGGGTATATCCAAAGCCAATCCCCGTTGAGGGCCGAAACCTGGGGCTGTAATTTCAGGATTCGTCCCAAATACAGGTGATAAGCGGGGCAAGTCAAATCACCAAAAACGAGAAGGAGAACCTGTTTTTGGTTTGAATTCTGGAGGGGGTTGATGGATTTACGCCCTTGACCAGGCTTTTGAAGTCGGAGCGGGGGTGCGGGTTCTCCCCAACGGAGCGGGGTCTCCAAGGGACCTTGGGCCGAGGAGTGTCCCGCAATGAGGATACTCAGCACCAACCAACAAGGGAAGGCTAATCGAGAAAACACCATGGGAGCTTTAGCATAAGGAATCCCAAATTTATCTTTGGCTATGCTCAAGCAAACCCGTTCCACCGAGAATTACCTCAAAGCCATTTTTCGCTTGTCTGGTTTTGATTACGGTGGTCTGCCAGATGGCCAAGAGGCCTATCCGGTGAACACCAATACCCTGGCCACGTCGCTGCGTACCAAGCCGTCTTCGGTGACGAGCATGTTGGTCAAATTATCCGATCGAGGTTTGTTGGATTACCAACCCTACCAAGGCGCCCTGTTGACATCGTATGGTCATCAATTGGCAACGCATGTGGTGCGCCGGCACCGCCTTTGGGAGTTTTTTTTGGACCAAAGTCTTGGTTTGGACAAGGACCAAATCCATGAATTGGCCGAAGAGTTGGAACATGTTTGTTCGGTTTTGTTAATCGATAAGCTTTCGGACTTTTTGGGCACACCCCCTATGGATCCTCATGGGAATCCCATACCCAGGGTGGATGGTTCGATGGCCGGGGTGGAGAGGGTTCTTTTGGAAACCTTCGAACCAGGACATGCAGGGACCTTGGTCTTTGCGGGATTAGCTCAACGCGATTTGAATTTGTTGCGGGAGCTTAATGCCATGGGTTTTCTTTTTGGGCAGGCTTTCCGAATTCACCAAAGGGGGAACAAAACCGGTAGTCCTTGGGTCCTGGAATTGGTTGACAAGCAGCGATTGGAGTTGACCCAAGAACAGGTCGGTCCATTGCTGGTTTTGAACAAACCAACCCGCACCGTATCCCATGCATAGGGCCCTAAGCCCCGGGTCCCAAGTCCAAACTTCGTTTGTGGTGGAGGAGGGGGATACCGCCGCTTTTGGTGGGGTCGAGGTTCATCCGGTTTGTTCGACCTTTGCGATGGCGCGGGAAGCCGAGTGGGCCTGCCGTCAATTTGTCCTGCAAATGCGCGAAGAACACGAAGAAGGGATCGGCAACGGCCTGACCATTGAACACCAAGCACCTGCCTTGTTGGGTGAACAGGTGGAGGTGGTCGCTACCTTGACGGCCGTCCAGGGGAATGAAGTGCGTTGCACCTGGCAGGCCTTGGCCGGTACCCGTTTACTGGCTACGGGAACCTGCAGTCAACGAGTTTTGGACCGATCCAAGCTTCAGGAACGCTTTGATCGACTACGTTCTGGGTTATGAAAAAATCCTCGAAGACTTCCGTAACACCGGAAATTATTAACCGCAAAGCCCAGCATGATTACGAGATTTTGTTGCGATTTGAAGCCGGGATGGTCTTGACGGGCTCAGAAATCAAAAGTCTTCGGGATGGCAAGGCCGGTTTGGGGGATTCCTACGCGGTCTTTGACGGCTCCCAATTGTTGGTTCGCAAAATGCACATAGCAGCCTACGCCCAGGCCTCTTACCTAAACCATGAACCATGGCGAGATCGGGTTCTTTTGCTGAACAAAACCGAGCTCCGCAAGATTCATCATCGAATAACCGAAAAAGGCTTGGCTCTTATTCCGCTTCGATTGTTTTTTAGCGAAAGGGGCTGGGCCAAACTTGAATTGGGCTTGGCCCGAGGCCGCAAAGCCCACGATAAACGACAGGCCCTCAAGGAAAAAGACCTGGATCGGGATCAGCAAAGAGAAATCGGGGACTAAACCGGTTTGGACCAACCTGCCGCACCGGTTAGCGGCACAAAACGAAACCCGGGAAAGGCTTGTTCTTGGAATTCATCCTCCGAAAGTCGGGTAATTTTGAGCATGGTCTGTTCATCCAATGTTCCGACCGGTATCACCAAATGCCCCCCAATTTTGAGCTGTTGACGCAGGGCAACCGGGATACCGGGCGATGCGGCAGTTACCAAAATCCGATCGAAGGGGGCAAACGAAGGTAGGCCGAGGCTACCATCACCGACAAAGAGCTTGGCCCGACACTTCAAGTGTTTTAACAACGATTGTGTGGGCTCATGCAGAGGCTTTAAGGTTTCGATACTAAAAACCCTGGCGCCCATCCGGTCCAAAACGGCAGCCTGGTACCCTGAGCCGGTGCCTACCTCAAGAATTTTGAGGTGGGCTTGGACCTGAAGCAGGCTGGTTTGAAAGGCGACCGTATAGGGTTGCGATATGGTTTGACCTTCGCCAATGGGCATTGCCTTGTCCTGATACGCCATTTCACTAAGGGCGTGATCCAGAAAAAAATGCCGCGGAACCTCCGCCATGGCTTGGAGTACCGCCCGATCGCTGATGCCTTTGGTTTGGAGTTCCTGAATGAGTTGCCTACGCAGGCCCTGGTGACGGGGGGTATCCCGTAAGGAAAGGGCGGTCAAGGCTGGCATGGAGGCATAAAATTAAAGGGTACAGGCTTTAAGTTTGTCTTAACCATGCCAACAGATTCCTCGCCAACCCAACCCGTGCGCATTGCCCTTCTGGGGGCAGGGCATCTCGGCAAAATCCACCTCAAATGCTTGCAGGAATTACCGGAAATATTTGAGGTGGTCGGGGTCTATGATCCGGACCCGGTGGCCCTGGCCAAAGCGGTTGAGGTTTTTGGGGTACAAGGGTTTGAACAACCTGAACTGTTGATGGAGCAGGTCGATGCCGTGGATATCGTGGCGCCCACCTTGTCCCATTACGAATTAGCCATCATGGCCCTGCGTAGGCTCAAGCATTTGTTCATCGAAAAGCCTTTGGCAGGCAACCCATCCCAGGCCCTCGAAATGCTCAACATGGCCCGTGAGGCCGGGGTCAAAGCGCAGGTCGGGCACGTTGAACGATTTAACCCTGTTTTTACCCAAGCCTCTGCTTTGGGCTTAGCACCTCGTTTTATTGAGGCCCATCGCTTGGCCTCGTACAACCCGCGCGGCACCGATGTATCCATTGTTCTGGATTTGATGATTCACGATATTGATTTGGTGCTATCCATGGTTCGTTCCGAGGTCAAGGAGGTCAAAGCCAGCGGGGTTTCGGTGGTTTCCTCGACCCCCGATATCGCCAATGCGCGCTTGGAATTTCATAACGGAACCGTCGCCAATTTAACCGCAAGCCGCATCAGCCTCAAGACCATGCGCAAGATGCGCATCTTCCAAAACAACGCTTATTGGTCTTTGGACTTTTTGGACAAAAAGCTGGAGCGAATCGAAATGCAAGATCAGCCCGGTGAGGGGAATTCCTGGATCGAAATTGGTCTGGGTCCCGATATGCCACCCCGATACCTTTCGGTCGATCGCAGCGAGCCCCCAGCGGGCAATGCAATTCGTGATGAGCTTCAGGCTTTTGGACGAAGTATTCAACAAAACACCAAGGAGGCCGTGAGTATCGAGGAAGGTTACCATGCACTTCGGGTAGCCCACATGATTCTCGAAAAAATCGCCAATGCGTAGCGTGTTCAGAATGCTGGGATTCGTTTCCCTGCTTTGGCTGGGGGGTTGTGGCTGGTATACCCAAGACCAAGGGGTACCCGCGTATTTGCACATCGACTCGATTCAGGTAGTCGGCAATCCCCAAACCCAAGGTACCCTCTCAGCGCGGGTTAGCGATGTTTGGCTGTACATCGATGGGGATTTGCAAGGAGCTTATCCCTTGCCGGTGACCATTCCCTTGTTGCGGGAGGGGACCCTGCGGCTTCAGTTCAATGCCGGTATTTTGCTCAACGGCATATCGGCAACCCGGGCCGCCTACCCTTTTTTTACGCCCTGGGATACGGTGATGACCCTTTACCGTGGGAAAACGGATACCCTAAGGCCCCAAACATCGTACCGCAGCACGGTCCGTTATGTTTGGTTGGAGGATTTTGAGAGTTTGGGCTTTGGTTTGAGGGCCCGAAGCGGCTCGGATACCGTGTTGTTGCGCGAAACGCGATCGGATTCGGTGTTTGAAGGCTTGTCCTCACTGCACATGGGGGTGGACAACCGTGCGCCCTACCTGGTTGCCGAGAGCATCGATCAATTTTCCTTGACAGCGGGGAAGCCTTGCTTTTTGGAAATCAATTACCGAAACCAGGTGCCCTTGCAGGTTGGGTTACAAAGTCAATTGGGCTCCGATATTAGCGATCCCTTGTGGATTGTTGAGCTAGCGCCCAGCACCAAGTGGTCCAAACAATACCTCAATTTTTCACCTTATCTGGGGGTGGTCAACGGGGCCCGTTACCGGGTTTTGCTGCGACCAATTGGGGTCAACGCGACCACCGGCGTTGGCCGTGTTTGGGTGGATAACCTCAAATTGCTTCAATGAACCGGAGGCGTTGGGACCAATGGGGTCTGGTCATGGGCGATTGGTTGGCAGCAGCTTTGGCTTGGCTTTTGTTTTTTGGCCAACGGCAAGCCGATTGGGACCGGTCGTTGTGGTCACTTAGCCTTGAATCGGGTTTGCAAGGGCTAACGGGTTTCTTGACTTTACCTTGGTTTTGGGTAATGGTCTATGCATTGGCCGGATCGTACCAGGATATCTACCGCAAATCCCGGCTGAACGAAACCGGTCGTTACCTCTTGGCGGTCTTGTTGGGCACGGTGGTTTTGTTTTTTGCGGTATTGCTGGACCAAAGCGCGTCCAACCACAAGGATACTTTGCTCACCGTGACCATCTTTTTGGGTTGGCATTTGGGCCTGGGTTTGCCGGTACGCTTGGCGATGCTCACCCGTCTTTCGTATCGGCTGCGTTCGGGTCAAATCCGTTTCAAAACCTTGCTCGTTGGGTCTGGACCGGAGGCCTTGCAACTCTACGAAGAATTGCATCAAAACCCCGGCGCCCCCAAGGCCAACGATATCCTGGGTTTTGTCGTGCTCAACGGCCATCGTAAAGATTATCTGGTTTCGACCAATTTTCCAGAGTTACCCACCTTGCCCTGTTTGGGTGGGGCGGATTCGGTACCCGACTTGGTTCAGCGCCTGGAAGTCGAGGAGGTTCTGTTGGCCGCAGAGCCCGATGACCGGGATTACTTGACGGGGGTTCTTCAGGCTCTGCGCAGTGAGCCGGTGATTCTCAAAATGGTTCCGGCAATGTACGATCTGTTGTTAGGCAAGGTCAAAATGCAACAAATTCTGGGAGCCGTGCTCATCGAAGTCCGTCCGGAGGTCATGCCTGCTTGGCAAACGGCGCTTAAAGTATTAATGGACAAGGGTTTAGCACTTGTTGCCTTGTTGCTGCTCTCGCCCCTCATGGTCTATTGCATGGTGCGTGTTCGCTTGGATTCCCCCGGGCCTTTGCTGTACCGGCAGGAACGCATCGGGCTCAAGGGGCGTCGGTTTTGGATTCTCAAATTTCGTTCCATGAGGGAATACGCCGAAAAAGACGGGCCCCAACTTTCTTCGGTGGATGATCCCCGAATTACCCCCTGGGGCAAGGTGATGCGCAAATGGCGTTTGGATGAGTTGCCCCAATTCTGGAATGTACTGATTGGGGACATGTCGTTGGTCGGACCCCGACCTGAACGAAAATTCTACATTGACCAAATTGTCCAACGGGCACCGCATTATCGTCATTTGTTACGTATCAAACCTGGACTAACGTCTTGGGGTCAGGTTCGTTACGGATACGCCGAAAATGTTGAACAAATGATTCAACGTTTGCGTTATGACTTGGTTTATGTCGAAAACCGATCTCTTTTGGTCGATTTTAAGATTTTAATTTATACCTTTCTCATCATCCTCCGAGGAGAGGGTAAATAAACAAGCAGGAACCTATGAAATGGCGATTGTACGCTTTGACTCTTCTGTTGTTATGGGTATCAGGTCTGCCGGCCCATGCGGCCCGCCTGCTTATACCCATGGACCAAAACCAACGGGATCATCTCAAGGCCTACGGTATCGCGTATTGGTCCATCAGCCGGGGTATGGATTCCCAATGGCTGCTCAATTATCGGGGTGGGAGTTTTGCGATGCCCCAAATACAGGCCTTGGAAGCAGAATGTCGGCTTCGAGGGGTGACCTACGAGATCCTTGCCGAGAATACCTACGCCGCTTTGATGGAAGAAATGGCCGATCCTGCGGTCAATATGGAAATTGTCAAGCTCGAAAAAGCTCCTCGTATAGCGGTTTATACCCCACCGACCAAGCAGCCTTGGGACGATGCCGTCACCATGGCCCTGACTTATGCCGAAATCCCTTACGACAAGGTGTATGACCCCCAGGTTCTGGATGGAAAATTGCCGATGTACGATTGGTTGCACCTGCATCATGAAGATTTTACAGGTCAATATGGACGCTTCTACTTTGCATACCGCAATGCTGCCTGGTACCAGGCCGAAGTGGCCGAGGCCGAGCGCCTAGCCCAGAGTAGGGGGTTCGCCAAGGTATCTGCACTCAAATCTGCCGTTGCCCAACGAATTCGGGAATTTGTAGCCGGTGGGGGATTTTTGTTTGCGATGTGTTCTGCGACCGACTCCTACGATATTGCCTTGGCAGCTTTGGGGGTTGATGTTTGTGAATCCATGTACGACGGAGACCCTGCCGACCCCCAAGCCCAGGATAAATTGAACGATGACGCCTGCTTTGCCTTTAGGGGCTTTACCCTAACACCCAATCCCTTGGAATACGAGTTTTCGGATATTGACGTGACCACAACGCGGGGTATGGTTCCTGAAACCGAAGATTTTTTTACACTCTTTGATTTTTCTGCCAAATGGGATGTGGTTCCAACCATGCTATGCCAAAACCATACCCGACTCATCAAAGGGTTTATGGGTCAAACGACGGCCTTCAACAAAGATCTCATCAAGCCCGAAGTCCTGGTAATGGGGGAATCCAAGGCCCTCAACGAGGCCCGCTATATCCACGGAAATTTTGGCAAAGGAACATGGACTTTTTACGGAGGTCATGACCCCGAAGATTACCAACACCTGGTCGGCGAGCCCCCCACCGAATTAAGTATGTACCCCAATTCTCCGGGGTATCGACTTATTCTCAACAATATCCTGTTTCCTGCAGCCCGCAAAAAGAAACAAAAAACGTAGAAGAATAAGAACCGGGGACGTCGAGACTTAATCCCAAAAATTCCAATCGATTCCCAGCCGTAATCGCCGATCACCAAGGGTATAACCAGGTACCCATTGACCAACGCTTGCTGGCCATCCCAGGTTGGCATGTTCCCAACGGAGGAAGATCAGGGTTTGACGCACCTGTATGCCCGCCAACAAGTCAGCCCAAGGGTAAGCCCCGACACGTCCGCCTTCGCCGGGTGTGCTCAGGGTCCACATGCCCAATTCGGGCCGGTAACCCGGGCCGTTAAATTGGGTCATCCAACGCAGGGCCGTTCCGGCTACCCAGGACCAGCCTCCGTTGGTTTTGCGTTGGTAATAGAACCAGTCATCCACCGACCAGGTGGGTACCGCAATGATGCTGGCATCGCTACTCCACTGTCCCAGATGATGGTATTTCCACTGCCAACCTTGTTGGTTGGGCTGTTTCATCCAACGGCCCCGCAGGTCCACCTGAAGGTAAGTCACCGGTCCAGGATTTCGCTGCATGCGCAGGCTCGTTCCGTGATTCACGCCGATGGCTCCCCAAACCATCCCTCCGGTGATGGCCCATCGGTGTTGTCCACGCCATGCACTCTCCCATATCGACTCAAAATTCCAACCCCGTGCCGATGCCAGGCGAGGAAAATTCACCATAAGGGCGTTGGTTTGCAAAAGCTGTTGACGGTAGGTCGGGGGTTCAATCCAAGCTGCCAACAGGGTCCGAGATGGTCGGCCTTGACCCGTCTTTTGGGGTACCCAGTCCCAATGCACCCGCGATGCCCGACCCAAGAAGCCATGGTAAAGCCCTTGTTCAAGGTGGATTTTGCTACCCTTGGGTCCAATCCACGTAGCTTGAAAGGTCAAGCCTTGGTCTTGACGTTCCATACCCGCAGGTTCTTGGACGCTTGTCTTTTTTTGTTGTACTCCGCTGTAGTAGTTCCAGAAACTCCACGCCAGCCCAAACTCCAAGGTGCAACGCGTTGTGGATCGAATCATGCCCAAACGTTGGGTCCAATCCCGGAGCGAGCTGCTGTCCGCGGCTTGGAGGCTATCGCGAAGGCCGGGGTACAAAGAATAATACCCTAAGTTTTGGAAAACGCGTTGATCGCTAAAGGTCCAGCGGTGCATCTGCATCGATAAACGATGGAAAATGCGCCAGCGGGGGCCTTGTTGAAATTCATTGGACAACGTCCATTGGTTTAATTCGTTAACCGATGCCGCATCGCCCAGTCGTATGCCTAGATTAAGAGGATTGTACCCCCTGGCAGCTGGAGAATTCCCCAAGGTTTGTCCCCCGTTTTCGTTCCATGCAGCATTCCACAACCGACCCTCCAACCAAACAAAATGTTTACCGGGAGCCAGACTACCTCCGCCGTAGATTTCGGTGGAACGAATCTTGCCACCTGACCTTTGCAAAAAACCATCGTGGGTTAGCGACCGAAAACGTACCCCGGCCCGCAGGCTGGGCCCTAAACGTTGATGGTGCTCTAACCCCAAGGTTTGCAAATTGTTACCGCCTGCTCCAAACGCTAGCTTGGTCAAAGGCTGACCGTTCATAGGAATGCGCATGATGGTAGTAACATCCATGGATCCAGACCAATGGCCCCACCAACGTTCTTGGCCCGATGGAGGCGCCCATCGTACGGCCATGCCGGGAAAACCATCGCCGCCGCAGTGGAGTGGGCTTTGCTGTTCAACATGCCGGTTGGCTACCATGCGGGCAAACACGTTCAGGGAGTCATGGTCCAGGGTATCGGGATGCAACCAGGCCCAACGCAGGCGGGCGGTATCCAAACATAGGTTTTTGTACTCTGCCACGGTCAACAGGGATTGGGCTTGGGACGGAACCAACGGCCCCAATAGCCCCAACAGGCCAACCAAACTTAGCCAAACGAATCGGAGGGAATGCGTTACCTCGGGTACCGATTTTTGCATTGTTGAACGAATGCGTTCAGGTGTTGCACCAAGAGCCGCTGATCCCGCTCCGGGAATTCAATTTGAATGGGGATATAGGCCAAAGGCATGGCGTTTTGGACGAAGAAATCCCTGTGAGGGGCCAACTTGACGAAGTCCTTTTCGGTGGTCAGGATGGCCCGTTCGGTTCCGTGCAGTCCTCGAAAGGCGGTGAGGATTTGGTCCAGCCTTTCGGGGGTATAAAGGACATGATCTTCGTAACACAGATGGTGATAAATGAGCCCTTGGTGGTTAAGATGATTTCCCAACAAGTCGGGATTGGCAATGCCCGTCACCAAAAGGTAATGCCCGCTAATATCCAAAGGCCTTTCATCAAAGGGCTCCATATAAACGGGTTCCAAGTGCTCCACGGAGGAGTACAAAATTTTGTCGGGATTTAGGCCGGCGATTTTGCCGCTGTAGTATTTGCGATCGTAAAGCCGAAGGGTAGGAGGGCATTTGGTAAAAATAACAATGTTTGCACGTCGGTAACTTTTCCAGGGTTCCCGCAGTGTTCCGTAAGGCAACAGATGGTCCTCAAAAAAAGGCTTTCGGTAATCGCTCAACACAAGACTTAGATGGGGTCGAAGGCGACGGTGCTGAAAGCCGTCATCCATGACCACCGCCCGGAGATCCGGGAATCGTGCTTGCAATTGACGCAGACCCTCCAAACGATCTTCGCAAACGGCCAGCGGTATAAAAGGCAATTTGGCAAAAAGCATATACGCCTCATCGCCCAAGGTCCCCGGATGATCACCTTCGCCAGCCAGGTGAAAGCCCTTGGTTTTGCGACCGTAGCCCCGCGATAGCAGGGCAACGTGCCCCAAGGATTCGTGGAGATAGGCCGCGATCATTTCGGTATGGGGGGTTTTGCCCGATCCTCCTGCATTGAGGTTGCCGATGCAAATGACCGGTACCGATGGCGAGGTGGAACGTAGCCACCCCTGATCGTAGGCGATGTTCCTGAGCCATGTCACCAGGCCGTAAATCCAGGATAAAGGCCAAGCCAAGATTTTGAACCAGGTGGACTCCAAGGTGCTCTCGCTTAGTTTCATCATGCCTCGACAAAAGTACATTACCTTTAGTGCAGCAACCTATGAGCCCCTATGGCGATGTTAATTGAAGAAGCGGTTCGGATTTTGGACCAAATTTTTCCACCCGGTCTCCAACAATCCTACGATCGTTGCGGGTTTCAATGCGGGGTGCCTGCCAAGGCTTTGACGGGGATTTTGGTCGGATTGGATGTCAGCGAGGCTCTGGTGGACGAGGCTCTGGAGCGGAACTGCAATCTATTGGTCACCCATCATCCTTTACTTTTTGATCCTTTGACTCAATTGGGTCAAGGGAGTAGGGTTGAACGCTTGGTGCAAAGGGTCTTGGAGGCTGGAATCTCGGTCTACGCGGCCCATACCAACGCGGATGCCATGCCCCAGGTCGTGACTGGGGCCTTGGCCGATCGTTTGGGGCTTCAAAACACGGCCGTTTTGGAACCCATGAAGGGGGTGCTCAAGCAATTGGTGGTGTATATCCCGGGGGTTCATGCGGAGCCGTTCCGGGATGCTATGTTCCGAGCGGGGGCGGGTTCTTTGGGGAATTACGGGGAGGCTAGTTTTGGTGTATTGGGCAAAGGAACCTTCAAACCCTTGGAGGGTGCTCAACCGTTTTTGGGCCAGGTGGGGCATCGCGAGGAAGTGGATGAATGGCGATTGGAATTTGTTTTTGAGGCTTGGAAGACCGAAGCCGTCCTTCGTGCCATGACCGAGGCTCATCCCTACCAAGAGGTGGCCTATCAACTTTATAGCCTGGAACAAAAGGTCAGTGGCTTTGGCATGGGCTTGGTTGGCGATTGGGAAGAAGCGATACCTTGGGAGGCAGCATTGCAACGTATCCACGAGGTTCTTGGCGGCCCCCTCCGCTACAGCAGGCCTACCGTTTCTCTCCAAAAATCCCCCATGATTCGCCGTATGGCATTGTGCGGGGGTGCCGGGGCCTCCTTATGGCCCTTGGCCAAAGCGGCTGGAGCCCAGCTTTACTTGAGCTCCGAATTCAAGCATCATCATTTTTTGGAAGCCGAGGGCAGCCTTCTCTTGGTGGAAGCCGGACATGCAGAGACAGAAATTCCAGGCTGTGAAAGGATACATCAGCGAATAGCCCCCTTTTTTCGTACCTTTGCGGTCCTCAACGCCAGGACGTCCCAAAATCCGACCGTTTACCTGACCTGAGGGCAAACCAACCCCTAATTTCTTCAATTATGGATCATAGCGTCGAAATCAAGCTGGTCTCTCTCTTCAAATTGCAGCACATCGAATCGGAAATCGACCGACTGCGCACCTACCGGGGTGAATTACCCATGGAGGTCCGGGATTTAGAAGATGAAGTTGCCGGCATGGAAACCCGTTTGGAGCGTCAACACGAAGAATTGGCCCAAATCAAGCGCTTGATTGCCGAAAAAGAAGCCGGCCTCAAAGAAGCCGAAGCACACAAAGGCAAGTACGAAGAGCAACTCAAAGGCATTCGGAACAGTCGCGAATTTGATGCCTTGAGCAAAGAAATCGAAATTCAATCCTTAGAAATCCAGATCGCCGAAAAGAAGATTAAGGAACTATCGGCCCAAAAAGAAATGCGGAGTACCGAAATCCTGACCTTGACCGAGCAATTGGGGGAGCGACGCACCGATTTGGACAAAAAGCGCGCCGAACTGGACGGCATTGTGGCCGAAACCGAGGAAGAGGAGAAACAACTCCTCAAAGAAGCCGAAAAGGCCTCCAAAAAAATTGAAGCCCGCTTGTTGGGGGCCTATCAGCGTATCCGGGGCAATGCCCGCAACGGCTTAGCCGTGGTCAGCGTTCAACGCGATGCTTGCGGTGGGTGTTTTAACCACATCCCCCCCCAATTGCAAATGGACATCCGCCTCCGCAAAAAAATCACCGTGTGCGAGCATTGCGGTCGCATTCTGGTCGATACCGACATGGAGTCCTTGGTTGCCAACTAAGACCGTCCAATCCCCAAAACCCTGGTTTAGACGAGGAGGGCTATAGCCTCCCGGTCTTCAAAAACCCGACGGCCGTGGGGGCTGTCCTTTAATTCTTCGGTTAGGTCTTGACCGGCCCAGTGCTCGTAGTGTCGCCCGTTTTTCCATAACCTGCTAAGGCTCAGGTCATAGATTTTTCCCTCAAAGGCCACCCATATTTCCGGTTTGTCTTGGCCATTCCGAAGGGCCAACATCGCCCTGCTGTATTGAGGCAGGGGATTTTCTGGTGTGGGGGTGGCGGGTAATTCAGGCTGATCCATGGCTTAATTTTCGGCAACCAAGTTCGCCATGAAGCACGATATCGACACCCGCCATGCCCACGGTTTACGGCCTGTGATCACTCCGGTTTTGGGGGTGTGGCCTCAATGGGGTCAAGGCTGCAGGGTAGCACCCAATGCCACGCTAACGGGCGATCTCATCCTGGGCAACGAATGCACGGTATGGTACAACGCGGTTTTGCGGGGGGATGTGAATGCAATTCGTATAGGCAACCAAACCAATATCCAGGATGGAGCTATTCTGCATTGCACGTACCAAAAAGCTGCGACAACGGTTGGATCCAAGGTAAGTATCGGTCACCGAGCCGTCGTGCACGGTTGCACCATCGAGGACGAGGTGTTGATCGGGATGGGGGCGATCGTCATGGACCATGCCGTGGTGGAAAGAGGCTGCATTGTGGCCGCCGGTGCGGTGATCCTCGAAAATATGCGTTGCAAGGCCGGGATGTTGTATGCCGGGATCCCCGCGCGTTTGGTCAAGGAGGTCAGCCCTGAACAAAGGCTTTCGATGCAAGAAACCGCCCTTCGTTACGTGGAATACGCGGATTGGGCCGGGCTGATTCGCTTGGAACCGCTACCCTGACCCGCTAACCCCTGCAGTTTATCCGAGACGGGGCGATTTGGACAGGCCTAAAATCCACATTAAATCAACCCAAGGGCCCCAAAAAACCGCTTTTGGCCGTAATTTAACCCGTTGAACTTCTTTCGTCCACCTCGAGTTAAACTCCACTTCTGTTCCTACTACCGCGATGTCCAAAATGAAACACATGTTAGCGATTCGACGTTTAGTCCTAGGCTTGGCTTTGTGGGCTCTTGCCTCCATTTGGCCTGCGGGCTCGGCCAAAGCCTCCCACATCCTTGGCGGTGAAATTACCTACCGCTGTTTGGGGAACGGCCTTTTTGAATTTACCATCAAGGTTTACCGGGATTGCAACGGATTCGTTCCTTGGACCCAAACAGCGCTGGCCCTGCAGGGACCGCACGGCACCACCAACCTACCCATCATCCCGGGTTCCCCCGATGATATTTCACCTAGGTGTCCTGGTAGTACCTACCTTTCGTGCAATCCACCGACGTCAGCCACAGGCCAAAACCAAGGATCGGTAGCCCGCTATGTGTTCCGGGGCATTGTGGATCTCAGTGCCTTGGGGCCTGCGCCGCCGGCCGGTTATACGTTCAATACCACCCAAGCCGGTAACGGCATTCCATGTTGTCGTCCATCCATTGACAACAGCACTGCAGACAACGGACCCCAAACCTTGATTGTCAAAATGTTCCCCTACCGGGATCCCAATACCAATCTGTTGTTATCACCTGCCCAGTTGTGCGATAATTCCCCGGAGTTTGCTACGGACCCTACTTCGTTTGCCGTGCTGAATCCGGTGGACACGATTTTTATGCAGTCCTTGGCTTTTGACCCGGATCTGGACAGTACCCGCTTTGGAATTGACCTGCCGTTGGGATCTTCGGTGAGCGCAACGTACGCATATTCACCCCCTTACAGTGTTAGCAACCCCATTCCGGGCTTGATGCAGCCCCCGTTCATTAGTGCTGCGAATGTCCCCATTAACTTAACCAGCGGGGAAATAGTCTATCAACCCACGACCCAAGGGACCTTCGTGATGGTAATCAAGGTGAGTTCTTTTCGGTGCAATCAGTTGATTTCGGAGGTTTACCGGGATTTTAACCTCAAGGTTATCCCGAATGCACCAACATCGCCCCCGGTCTTTAATCCAAACGGACCATTGAACGGGATTTTCACCCAGCGCCCGCCTTTTATCCGAGCGCCTTTTACCTTGCCCAACGGGGATCCCAGTTTTGAAGGGACTTATTATGCCGGGGACACGATAGAAAGTTTTGTGAATGCCGAGGACGCCTTTCCTTCATTGTTGGGGAATCCCAACAATCCCAGCACCTGGGTCCCGATTCAGCAAACCGTGAGCGTTTTTGTTCGCGGTAGTCAGTTGGCCACCAACTTTCCGGGTTATACCAATTGCGTGCAGCCACCCTGTGCCCGCTTACAGCGCATCAACGATACCACCTTGCCTCCCAATCCGCCCCAATGGCAGGCCACCATTTTGCCTTACGGTAACGGTACCCCAGCGGGTTTCGGATTTACGGGGACGGTCCAGAGCGGTGTCAAAATTGTTTGGCCCACGGCCTGTTCCAACCTGCCCCGTGGCGTGGCCAATTGCGGGGTCCTGCTCTCCAGTAACAAATTTCAGATCAATGCTTTTGATAACAACTGCCCGGTAGAAGGGCGCGATGCCCGCGTTTATACTTTCAAACTCATTAACGTACCGCCTCTTCCGCCAGCCCGTATTCGCGGTGTCTCGGTGGCACCGACCAACGACTCCGTCACGGTTTATTGGCAAAACCCCTACGGTAGGCCCGGGGCCATTATCGATACCGTAACCATTGACTCCTTGGATATTCGCAATTACAGCGATCAGAACAGCACCTTTCAGCGCAGAAAATCGGTGAATCGCCGAATTTATTCCTTCAAACAATACCGCCTGTACCGCAAAGCTTTGGACAGGGTAACGGGCTTAGCAGCCAGTGCGTGGATACGGGTGGATTCCCTAGCGACGTTGGATTCTAGCAAAATGGTGGATGCTTCTCCTTCCTTGGATTTGGCGGCCTTTGATTATATGTACCGGGTTGGGGTTGTTTCCCGTTGCGATTCGGTGGAATTTATTTCGGATAGTCTCAAGGTGATTCGCGGCGAATTGCTGTTTAATTCAGCCAGTGTTACCAGCACGTTTACCTGGGACTCTATGAGTACCCGCAATCCCTACATTCCCCAGCATTGTTTTCCTCGGTACTATATCCAAAAGCAATCAACATCCATAGGTGTTGGGAACTGGTTGAACGTTGATACGTTTTATGCCGTCGGAAATGCTCGCTATGTGTATTCCGAGATAACCGGCATACCGTGCCGGGATACCATCTCCTTCCGCGCTGGTTTGCCGGATACCAACGGTGTTATTTATTGGAGCACAACGCCCAATATTGCTCTCAAGCAGTCGAACCCCATAGCGCCCGTTAATTTGTTGAGGGTTTCGGTGGATACCCTTCCCAACGGGACCGGTCAATTGGGGATATCCATGAATTGGAAACCCGGACCATCGGGTGCCCTGGGTGGTTACAATATTTACCATGTTCTGGATTCTTCAACCCTCCTCGCGGATTCCGTTGCACAGTCTTGGGGGTATTTTGATACGGCGTATACCTTGTACTATTACCCGGATTGTGACCCCAACGCAGGACCTGTTTGGCTCACCGTCGCCGGGGAGGATTCATGTCGTCTTACGCTGGGAACCTTTGATACCTCCAATTATCATAACACCATTTACAATTACGCCGAGTATGTTTATTGTAGCCGTGATCGGGGTATGAACCTGACATGGAACAATTATTACAAGTGGCACCCCAAACTGCTTCGTTACCGTATTTACCGCAGCGATATCGCTAACCCTGGCTATGTCCTGATTGATTCGGTAGCACCGGCTCCATACGATAGCCTTAACCGCTATTTGGACCGTAGTAGTTTGCCGACTGGCGATTTTTATTGTTACGTAATCGAAGCAGTGCATCAGGATGGCATGACAGCCATGTCCAATCCCGGTTGCGATACGGTCTATAATCCCTTGGTAACCTATAACCACATTCGCCGAGTATCCGTGGATACGACCACCGGTCTGCTTAGCCTCAAGTACATCTTTAATCCGGTGGATATTGTTGGTTATTTCTTGCTCCAAAGGCAGATTCCCGGAAGGGATTTTGTGACACTCGACACCTTTAGGGTGGTGGATATGGATTTTGCCACCGGGGTGCCAACCATCAATTACACCGATTCATCGGCCAAACCAGATCGTGAATTATACACCTACCGAATGGTGGTGGTGGACCTTTGCGACGTGTCTATTGATACCTCCGATGTCTTTACCAACCTCTTGTTGACCGGTGATGTGGACAAGTTTACCTACCCCAAATCGGCAACCGCATTGCACTGGAGTTTTGAAAACGCTTGGCCCCAAAATCTGGAGTTTTATTGGGTGAATCGGGATGATGTGGCCACAGGAAGAACCCGCGCTTTTGTTCCGGTTTGGCAATTGCCAAGTCCCGTGGTCCGCAATTATGTGGATACCGTCCCTCAGGACCCTTCGCCCAATGCCTTGGCACGCTTCCAATACTACCTAACAGCACGGGAGCGCAATCCCAACCGCGATGACTTTTTCCAAGAAGAATTGTATTCCAATATTATCTCGGTAACCCACCCACCTCGTTTGTTTATGCCTACGGCTTTTGTACCGGGTACGACGGGAGGGAATGGTTCGTTTTTGCCATCCGGTATCTTTATCGATACCCGCAAAGAGTTCAAGTTGGAGGTCTTTAATCGCTGGGGTCAATTGCAATTTGAAACCCAAGATTTTTTCAAGGCGTGGGATGGAACCAATTTGAACGGGGATCCAGTGGAACAAGGAACCTATGTTTACCGGGTTTTGTACACCGGTCGTGATGAGAAAACCTATGCTTTTAATTCAACCATTCTGGTTTTGCGCCAAAAAGATTAATTCGATACCCTACGGCTTATGAAAATGCGTGCCCTTTCACCATTGTTTTTTGGTCTGTGCTTAGCGACTCTTTTGGGAGTGCTCATGTCACCGTCTTTGTTGGCTCAGCCCACGTTTCGTGGGGGTGATTTGACCTATGAATGCCTGGGCGCGTCCGGTGTTTTTCGCTTCAAAGCCGGGGTTTATGTGACCTGTCCCGGGGTAAACCCTTTCAAAGATTCCTTGGCCTTGTTTGAGCGTTCGACGGTTCCGGGGTCCGTACCGGTTTTTAGGGGATGGTTACGCTTTGATGCTAGCCAGAGTTACAGCATTGCGGATTCTTCTGCGCCACGTACAACACCCATGCCGTTGGCTTCGTGCCAAAGCAACGGTTCCATAATCAAGGATGTATGGCGCATGGTTTTTGTTGGAGATGTTTTGTTGGATACCGTTCCCGTACCCGCAACGGGGTACGTGTTTTTTGTCCCGCATGTCTCCGAAGGTTTGGCTGTGGTGGCAGGTGTGAACGGTGGACTACCCTCCAGGGCCCTGTTTCCAACGGAACCGGCGGACAATATGGTGGTCGGCGCAGTGGGTCCCACGGCTCGTCTTGCGGTCAAAATGTTCGGTTATGGGGGTCTGCGCCCTCAATACATCTGCGATGCCAGCCCTTCGTTTTTCAACGACCCTAACCCTTTGTTCATTGCCAATCCCAACAATTTTGTTGCGGATAGTGTTACCGTCGCTAACATGGCGGTTGAGTCCAATTTTTACGATTCAGTTTCCTACCACCTGGGTGGACCGATTTACGATACCAATTTGGTTTCCTTCCCGGTGTACAATACCGGGATTGCGTTCAATACCGCATCGTCCCCCGCAGGGCTTTTTAACCTGAATCCCCTCAACGGTGAATTTAGCTTCAAGCCGTTGCGGCTTAATAATTTGTCCCCGACCCGATACCATTGGGGGATTACGGTGAGGAGTTGGCGATGCAATTCCTTGCTTGCCGAAGTTTATCGTGAGTTTGTTGCTGAAGTGATCACCCGGCCAACCGGCAATCAATTCCCGCCTTTCTTGGAAAACCAAAAGCCCCCTTATTTCACGCCCAATTCCCGGTTTTTTAGGGAGTTTTATGTGGAGGATACCTTGTCCCAGTCCTTTTTGGCGGGGGATGATGTGCCCTTTGGTTTGCCGCCAGGTACCGATAATTACCTCAGCATCGGCATTCATAGCCCATTCTTGAATGCAGCGGCTGCGTCAGGCAGTGGTACCCCTCGACCTGGTGTTTGTTCGACGGCTTCGGCTTTGCCCTTTGTGGCCGGCCGAACCGATGTACCTACCCCTCAGATTCTGAGCAATAACCTGTTCACCGGGTACGGTTATGCACAGATCAATTCCACGTTGCTCCGGTTTGGGTGGATTTCCCGTTGCGATTCGGTCTTTGTTAATCAATGTTACAATAATGCCAGGATATTCCCCTTCTTGGTAACGGCCGGCGATTATACGCCCCCCTTGTTGGGCAAGCAGGCTCGTATTTTTAGTGTTCGCCTAAGGAACCTCCCTATCCTTCCAGCCCCCACTTTTTATGGAGTCTCGGTTGGGGATCAAAACGATAGGGTACGGTTGTATTTCAAAAACCGTATCGATACCAGCTCCATCGATCCATTGGATAGCCTCAACAATGTCTTGGATTCTCGTGGTTTGACCCAAGCCCAACTCAAAGTCAGATCCGTCAACCGGCGTTTGACCTCTTTTAATTCGTACCAAATTTACCGGAGTATTTTGCCTACCGGTCCTTGGGTATTGGTGGGAAGTGTTACAGACCCGTTTGCGGATTACTTTGAAGATAATGACCCCAATCTGCGCTTGGATGCCCGTGATTATTATTATAAAATTTGGACAACCAGCGGTTGCGATATCAACCTTCGTTATGACGAGAGCGTGGTCATCAAAACCTTTGGGGGTAATCATACCAACGACAAGGCCAACATGCGGGGTGTCTTGGTTTGGGATACCATGGGGATTGCCAACACCCAGTTTTTGACGGATTCTTCCTATATGCAGCGTCGTTATCCAGCCTTGGCGACATGGGATTCGGTCAAAATCGTCGAGGGACCACGCATTGATTCCACCCTTCCATTCCTCTTTTGCAACGATAGCTTGCATTACCGGTTGGGGGTTTACGATAACGGTACCGGTATTCCCGGTATGATTTATTGGAGTCGTTGGATTCTGGCCAAGTATATTTTGCCGGACAGCATGCGACTCAAATACGTATCGGTGGATACCACCGGATTGGGGGATCGGGTTCAAATTGCCTGGTATCCCGATATTGATACCCTGAGGGATTTTGTGGAATTCCGTTTTTCGCCCATCGCTCCGGGTCAGCTTCCTTTGTTGACGGTACCCAACCGGGATCCGGTGACCTTGGAATTGGATTCCTTTTATCAGGGTAACGTCGGTTTGAGTGCTTCGGACCCTAATTTCCAAGCCATCCTATTGAGTTCGGTGGATACCTGCCTCAACGTGGGGGGTGGGTCTGTGCCTCATCGGGTCGTTAATGTGGAGGCGGTCGCGGAACCTTGCCTTAACCGTGTTTTGTTGGGTTGGCGGGAGTACGAAGGTTGGGATGATCTCTTGTACTATTTGGTTTATCGCCAAGACCCTGGTCAGGGTTATGTGTTGAGGGATACCGTCGTGGGTTCTTCGTATTCGGATATTGATCCTACCCTGACTTTGGGCAATGTTTATCGGTACTTGGTGGTGGCTTGCAATGCCCGCGGTTTCCGCTCCCACTCCAACCTGGATACCGCCCTTTACGACATTCCTGAGCCCGTTTTTTCGTATATCGAATCCGCTTCCGTGGATTCCATTTCCTTTAATTCGGTTTGGGTTCGATTCAATATTCCCGATGACGCTTCCGTTGGCAAATTGGAATTATTGCGAAAAGATGGACCTTCGGCTTCGTTCCGACTTATTGACACCTTGGGCAATCCTGCCTTTTTGAACGGGGCGGTCGGAACCTACCGTTCCTACCTCTACAACGATACCTCGGCGCGAACCCCGGACAAGGTTCAATACACCTACCGGGTTATTGTTTACGATGCCTGTTATTTGTTGTCCGATACATCGCAGGATTTCACTTGTTTGTTTTTGGTACCGGGCGATCGCGCCAATTACTTGAATCTCCTCAAGTGGAATTCCTTTGATTCGTTGTTATCCTTTAATGGCAAAGTGGATAGCTTCATCGTATACCGCAACGCCAGTGGTAGCACAACGCCTTTCTTTGGTCTTCCAAGGAAAGAACCGGGGGCCTTACCGCCTTGGAAACCTTTCCACGAATACGGGGATCCGGTGGACAATATTCCCAGCTCCGATGGTTTGTTCGATTACTATATCGTAGCCGTTGAAAAAGACAACCAATGGGAGTTCAAAGGCCGCGCGATTTCCAACAAAATCACCATCCGCCAAGAACCGCGAGCATTTTTCCCTACCGCCGTTTTGGGTGGATCAACTTCGGGTAACGGGGAATTTAAACCTTCGTTTAATTACCGCATTGCGGGGGATAGCCTCTACTATTTCAAAATTATGAGCCGTTGGGGTAAAGTGATTTTGGAAACTCGCAATGTGGATTTGGGATGGAAAGGCTATGTTGGCGAAACCCAGGATGAGTCTGCCGAAAAAGCATTGCAAGACACGTACATCTACGAATTGCGCTTTACCGGTGCCGACGGCAAAACCTACAATTTCAAGGGCAACTTAACCTTGCTCTGGAAGGACTGAGGCCAGGTCTTCCAGTTGTTGATACCAAGCAGACCCGTACTTGCGTTCCAAGGCAACCCGCAGGAATTTGTACATGGGTAGTCCGCGATGATTTCGCGGATTGCAGGCTGGTTCGCAGATATTCCATCGGTCGTAGTTGAGCGCCTCACCGCCCCCCCTGAGGGAGGTTACTCGGATGGGGTACAGGTGACAGGATAGGGGTTTTCGAAAGGCCGTTTGCCCATCTTTCCAGGCTTGTTCTATACCGCATTGCCAATGCCCGTGGGCATCACGCTTGGCAAAAACACAGGCACGGCCGTTCAAGGTTTGGGTCACCGCCTCGCCGTCCGGCGCCCTTTCATAAAAGCCTTGTTCTTCGATCACACGAACAGCCTCCGTAGGTAAATACGCTTTGATTTGGTCCAAATCTTGTTGAATCAGGGATAATTCGGACTCTTCTAATGGAGCACCCAGATCGCCTTCTTCGCAGCAAGCTCCTTTGCAATGCAAAATAGAACAGGCGAATGGCTCGCGCAAAAGGTCTTCGGAGACCAGAACGCCATCAATTTCGTAGATCATGGTAGGGGGGATGGGGGTCAAAAAGCTTCGTTGACTTCAAAGTAAAACCCGTATTGGCCATCGGTCGTCCTGGCCCAGTCGATACGGAGCAACGTACGGGCCCGGGCATTGGGAATCCAGCGTAGCCCGGTGCCGTAGGCCATACGCACGTTTTGATGAGGCATAGCCGCCCACCTTGGCCCCACCATACCCAAGCCGTGGTACAGGTTCCAACCCAACGAAGACCCGAACATCAGTCGAAATTCGTTTTCGATTGCCCACAAACAACGGTCCCGGTAGGCTCCCCTAAAATACCCTCGTAACAAATTATCCCCACCCAGCGCAGGCATTTCCCGAAAGGAAACCCCTGCCTCCGCCGACTGAAGGACCGTTCTCCAAGCCCAAATCGCATCGAGTTTTGGGGATAAGGCCAGGGGTTGATAACCCCGCCAATCCAGATTCCAAAACCAATACGACGGATTAAAGACGGTATCGGTGGACGCGCTGTATCGTTCCTTCCAGGCTCTTGCTTCGGGGGAGACGGCATTCATCATGGGTGAATGCCATCGAAGAGAACTTTCTAGATAAAATCCGTTGCGGGCGTTGATGACCTGGTTTCGGGTATCGTAAATCCATCGCCCCCCCATGCCTAGGGTATGGTGACCCCAATAGCCTGGTATCGAAGAGACCAAGCTATCGGCTAGGGGTTGATCCCATTGAACACGATGCATGGTATTGTAGCGCAATAGCGGTCCCGCAAAATGACGGCTCTTACCTAGGCGGTGGCTGTAGGCCATTTGAAAATTGGCGGTCTGAAAACGGTACGAGGTCCATTGCTGCGGATCAATTCCGGGCCCGGTTCCATAAAAACGATCCCAAAACCTTCGATAACCCAGGTTCCACTGCCACAAGGAACGGTCCTTGGGCGTCGAAAAATTCCCCGAATGACTAAAAATCCACTGCTTTTTGGCGGTATAAGCTCCCGCGATGCCCCACTGGGATCCCCGACCCCCATGGGTTTCTTGCGTCGACTTTGGGCCAAAAAAAAGCCCCATGCCCACCAAAAAACCCGTTTCCGGGGAACGCCCCATCACCGGGGATGGCAAAACTGGAGACTTTTGTACCAGATCCAACCAATAGGCAAGCCCCGTGTTCAAGGTGTCTTTGGTCGAAGAGAAAGGGCTAGAAACGGTATCGTGCAATGCTATGGATGAGGCGGCACCCACCGCCATTCCTTGAGAAGTAATACAGCCAAACCATACCATACCCAAGACGATGTTGCGGTAATGAAACGCAGGTCGTAACACCATCGATACTTTACCAATTTTCTTGATCAGGAACCCAGGAATGTTCAACCCGCCAACATGGCCCTTCTTCACCCATGTTGCGCTTTTGCAGCACCACCAGTTGGCAGGTACGCAACATGGGATAGGCATACCCCAACAAGGCATCAACCCATTCGCTAAGTCCGTTGTTATGACCAACTACCAAGAGGTTGGTATCGTCCTCCAACCCTAGCCTCTCCGATTCCAAGCGATCAGCATCGGCAAGGTACAGCCAGTCGGGACCCAGCGGGGCAGGGAAACCAGCCCACAGGCCATGTACTTGCCCGATTTGATGCCACTCTTGAAGGGTTTGGCGCGTTCTTAGTGCCGGGCTGCACCAAACCACCCAGGGCTTGGATTGGTCCAGAGCCAACGGGTTGGGGAGGTGTTCCGCTAGACTGGCAATCTGGGCATGACCGCGTTTTTGAAGAGGGCGTTGATCGTCCGGGACCTCCCAGCTCGCCTTTTGGGCTTTGGCATGACGGAGCAGGATTAGCTTCATGGGCTAAGGTGAAAGGTAGTACCTAAATCTTAACTTTGGGTATGAAATTGGCCGATGTACCCGGACAGGACGGGGTCAAAGCCCTTCTAAGGCAGGGTTGGCGTAGCGGTCGGATTCCCCATGCACAGCTTTTGACCGGCCCTCCGGGTTCCGGCAAACTGCCTTTGGCTTTGGCCTACGCCCAATGGCTGATGTGCCATCAACCCGGGGAGGATGATTCCTGCGGGGAATGTGCTTCTTGTCGTAAGGTCGACAAGCTCATCCATCCGGATTTGCATTGGGTTTTTCCGGTGATTGCCCGAGCAGGGGAAGGGGATAAACCTGGTTCCGAACAATGGATGCGCGAATTCCGTCAGGCGTTTATTCAGAACCCGCATATGGAATACAGCGATTGGCGCGATGCGATGCAGGCGGATCAAAAGCAGGCCAATATTTCCAGAAACGAATGTTACAGTATCCTTTCCAAGCTGGGCTTATCTGCCTTTGAAGGTCGCTACAAGGTGGTACTGCTTTGGTTAGCCGAGTACCTTGGGGAGGCCGGCAATCTTCTGCTCAAATTGTTGGAGGAACCGCCTGAACGTACGGTGTTTTTGTTGGTCAGTGCTCAACCCGAACAAATCTTGCCCACCATCTTGTCCAGAACGCGAACGCTGCGGGTACCTCCCATGGATCAAGATGCGATACGTTCTTATTTAATCGAAACCGGATGCCCCCCCGATCGTGCCGCCGACTTGTCGGCCCAAGCCGAGGGAAATTTACACAAGGCAATGCAGGCGGTCAACGAAGAACCCTACGAGCATGGGCGCCGTTTCATGGACTTGTTGCGCTTGGCCTATAGCTCCAAATCCACCGAGGTCCAACGATGGGTTAACGAGGCGGGAGACAGTGGACGCGAAGCCCTCAAAGGCCTGATGGATTACGGGCTCTTGTTGTTAAGGCAATGCTACCTCTACCGTTATCTCCAAAATCAAAACACCGGCTGGTCTCCCGAAGAATCCGAATTTGTCGTCAAATTTTCACCATTTATTTCGGCACACAGCCTTAGCGCTATGCAAGAAGCGCTCGAAACAGCCGCTTACCGTTTGGAGCGTAACGGGCATCAACGCCTCGTGATGCATAACCTCTTTTTTGACATCCAAGAAGCCTTGGCGGCCGAGCGAAAGCGACAGGTCAAGGCCAGCAGCCACAGACCACTTCCGCTAAGCTCGGCCCCTTTGTTTAAGGTTTAAGTCCGTTTTTGAAGCCTCGTTTTGGCCGTATCTTCGCCTTAACAGGAAATTATGGGATGTGGTAATTGCAGTGGAGGTTCTTGCTCACCGGCAGGTTGCGGGAGCAAAGGACATTGTGCTAGCGGTGGATGCAATCGCTTCAACGCCTTTGATTGGCTTTCGGATTTGCCTGCGGAGCCACAGCGCTCGGCCGATCCGGAATGGGTTGAAGTCCGCTTCAAAGCCAATCGGAAAGAATTTTTCGTCAACGCCTCCAAGGCCGCCCTCTACCCCAATGAATGGGTCGTTGTTGAGGCCAAGAACGGTTACGATATGGGTCAGGTCACCCTCAAAGGTGAATTGGTGCGCTTGCAGATGCGAAAGCGTAAGCAGAGTGTAAGCGATAGCGAAGTAAGGAAAATTTTTCGCAAAGCCAACGAGACGGAGAGAGAACGATTGAACGGGCTTCGTGCCAAAGAATTGGAGGTATTGGGCAAAGCCCGTGGTGTCGTTGACATGATGAGGCTCAACATGAAAGTCACCGACGCCGAATACCAAGCCGATGCTTCCAAGATTTACCTTTATTATACGGCAGAACAGCGGATTGATTTTCGAGAATTGGTTCGCAAATTGGCCGAAAATCTGAGCGCACGGGTTGAAATGCGCCAGATCAATGCTCGTCAAGAAGCTGCCCGTTTGGGTGGGTTGGGGGTCTGCGGTCGCGAACTCTGTTGCAGCACGTGGTTAACCGAATTCAAACCGGTATCCTCCACGGCAGCCCGTTACCAGCAGCTCTCCATTAACCAGGTCAAATTGTCCGGCCAATGTGGACGGCTCAAGTGTTGCCTTAATTACGAGCTGGACACCTACCTGGATGCTATCAAAGACATTCCCAAAGGGGTTCGTTTTTTGCAAACCAAGGCGGGCGCTTTTGATTGCATCAAAACTGACATCTTCAAAAAGACCATGTGGTTCCAATTGCGTCGCAAAGAAGCCGGGGGAGGCGAAAATCCAACGGTTGCCCTGCACGTGGACCAGGTTCGTGAATTGTTGGAACAGATCAATAAAGGAACCGTACCCGAATCCTTAAGCGGTTTTGCTCCGGTCGAAGAAAAAACGACCGAAGCGGAGCCCGATTATGAAGTTAATGTTGGCGGCGGCTTGAATCGTTTTGATCGTCCCAAAAACAAAAA
>Ga0172372_10001092_pt1 | contig 41935 bp, 19 predicted proteins | sample LakKiv5m_2_FD_114544 | JGI IMG/M metagenome (GOLD analysis project Ga0172372, IMG submission 114544) | Freshwater microbial communities from Kabuno Bay, South-Kivu, Congo - kab_092012_9.5m | ecosystem: Environmental > Aquatic > Freshwater > Lake | place: Democratic Republic of the Congo...
CAGATTTCGTTTTTGTCAAAACTGCTCAGCGGTCGCAACTGTGTGTTTTTGGACATCCTAAGCGGTCCAAACGGATGATAACCCGGGGCAATGTGAGAGTCCGAGAGGGGCGAGAGTTGTGTGAGAAATGGGGACCGGGAGGTGGTGGTGGGGCGGATGGTGATTTCGCGCTTTCTGCGGCGGCAGAGAGTCTGGGATCCCGGGTGTCGGCGGAAGTCGTTTCCAGTTCTGGCGTTGTGTGGCGGGGAGTGCGATGGCTGCAGCTCCGGCGGCGTCTCAAAACCCGGCGGTCGGTGGATTTCGATTTTGCAAAAACTCCTGGATGGCGTGAGTTTCGGAGACTGACTGCCGGGTTTTGATCACTCGCAGACGCTCCATAGAAAGCTGCGGGCTGGATCGAACCTGAGGGAACATTGAAAATGAAGATTTCGGCAGAACACGCACAGAGGGAGCCCAGCTTTTCTGAGTCGCCGTCCAATTTCATTGTGACAACCCGCCTCGCCGTGAGTAGACGGCCTGGCCGCTGACACGACTCAATCGACTCCCGTCGCAACGTGATCGCTGGCGTTCCGGGGCACCCGAGTCGAAATTGAAAGCCGTCATTTTTCCTCACTGCTCCGCCCCTCCGGCATCGCAGAAGCGATTTGCAGAATCGAAAATTCTGTTTGAATTCCGAGGTCCGTGTCGTTCGCTCAAATTTTTGACGGCAACTGCCGTCAAAAAATAGAGCAGTAGATGGGAGCAATCAGTGTCTGCTTCAGCTTCTCTGAAAACAGCTGCGTCTGCAGCAGATTCCGCTTTGATCGCACCTTCCGCCACAATTGCCCTGGACACCAGCCGCCGCACGGCCGCGTCCGGATCCTCCGGCGCTTTACGCCCGCCGGTGGTCTGTTTGTTCAGTACCGCCTGCAGTGCCTGCAGAAATGCCACATCATCACGAATCGCGGTCGTGACGTGCATGTGGGGCGGGCAGGGGTGTTATGGGACGAATGAGACAGATGGGACGTATGCGGTGTTCGGTGTTCGGTGTTCGGTGTTCGGTGTTCGGGGGATTCGCGCATCTGAAACTGCTCTGCACATGGGTCCCATCCGTCCCATTTGTCCCATCTGCCACTGCGCCAGCCAGCTTTCAGCCATAACCGGGCCACCTCGGGTTGGCCTTAATAGCCTGTTCCAGCATTTCCGACTCCGCAAACAGCTCGTTCGATTCATGGGGACCAGTCGCGACATCTTTTTCCTCAAAGGGTTCGCTGTCCGTTTCCACCTCTTCCGCCCCCACATAACGCCGAGGTGTCAATACATGGCCGTGCTCCGCAATCTCCACGGTGGTTGCGGACTTGCAGAAGCCAGCAGTGTCTGCGTAAGCGCCGGCGTTCTTTTCTCTCCGCCAGGCATGACACGTGGTCACAATCTTTTGAATGTCCGTGTCGGTCGATGTCAATCGGCCGGTCAGGGTTTGGAGCGGATTCAAAGAACGAAATCCGGTGTCCTTAACACGTTTTCACCATCCCAGCCTCGCCCTGCCGCCTGTCGGCTGGCCTGGATGGTGCGAATTGTCCAATTGGTTTGTTCTCGATAGAATAGCGTCTGAGAGTATGAGCAGGACTGGTGAATCATCTCCACAAACATTTTTCAGGATCTGTCGATGAAGGGCCCCGCATTGCAGTATGACGTTCGGGCGCTGCGGACGTTTGTCTGCGACGCCTGTGGCCGTCAGTGTCCGCTTCCGGGGCGTTTTACGTCCTGCCAGTGCTTCTGTTCCTCACCACCTCGCTGGATGCGTCTGCTGGACCGCCCTGCGGTTATTGTTCCGGATGTTTCCCGATTCGTTTCACCTGCCGACCCGGCAGACACCGTGGTGGATGAAAACGAGTCGGACGAGGTGATCCCGGGCTGGAAGCCGCCGATTTTCGAACGGCCAGCTCAGGGGCCGCAGCGGCGAAGACTTTCGGAGGACGTCCTTTCGAGCGACAGTGGTGAGGTGGCGACCGGCAGCGGTGAAGACGCTGGATTCGGCGAAGCACCGCCGGTAAGTCGTCGCAGCACTTCCGGCGAAACAACGCAGCGCAGGGACTCTGCACGTTCAGGGCGTGATCGATCAGCGGGTGACGGTTCGCGTGGTTCCGGCCGTGATTCGCGTTCACCGCAACGCGATCGTCAGGGCGACTCGGGCCGAGATCGGCCCCACGGTGGTTCAGAGCGTCCGGCAGGCCGTGGTCGCAGCGAGCGGCGACCGATGCAGCGGCCGTCGCAGTCATCACCGCCGGACATGTCAAAACAGGAGACAGTTGCCGGCGATGATTTTGGGACAGGAGTTGAACCGGATCCGTTCACATCCACATCCGGCGATCAGAGTGTTCAGCAGGTTTCCGCCGAGAATGCAGCCGAGCGAGTGCAGGAGCGGGGCCATCGACGCGGCAGGCGACGCGGACGCAGAGGCCCCGGAGGTGCTGGAAATCCGCCTCAGCAGGACAGTTAACCGACGCTTGCCATCGCTGGCAAATGCGGTAGACTCACGGGCATAAATTCACACGTAATTCCGAATAATCCGAGCGATTCGCGTCGCATTTCTATTGACTCCGGAGAACTCCAATGACAACACAGGGCTGGCCGGTTGGTGTTTTTGCATCCATCGACGCGGGACTTGGCGTGCACCTCGAAGTCGCTCAGGAACTGGCTGTTCCAACGATCCAGATTCACGCTCCCCACGCAGGAACTCGCACTCCTCAGGCCGCTGAGGCCTTTCTTTCCCGCTGCAAGGCTGCTGGCATTACCATCACTGCGGTGTTCGGTGGGTTTGAAGGTGAAAGCTACGCGGACATTGCCACCACGGCCCGCACTGTGGGGCTTGTTCCGCGCGAGACTCGGGCCGCCCGTCTGCAGGAAATGAAAGAGATCAGCGACTTCACAAAACTTCTCGGCTGCCCCACAGTTGCTTTGCACATCGGATTCGTTCCGCACGACACATCCAGTGCTGACTACCACGATCTGCTTGCCACCACCCGCGAACTGCTTGACCATGTGGCCGCCAACGGTCAGCAGCTGAATCTGGAAACCGGACAGGAATCGGCCGATCATCTGCTGCAGTTCATCAGTGACGTCAAGCGCGACAACCTGTTTATCAACTTTGACCCTGCCAACATGATCCTGTATGGCACGGGTGAACCGATTGAAGCTCTGAAAAAAGTTGGTTGCTACGTTCGCAGCGTGCACTGCAAGGACGCTCGCTGGGCTGCCTCAGAAGTTCGTGGCACCGCATGGGGCCAGGAAGTGCCGCTTGGTGATGGCGATGTCGGTATGGAACGCTACCTGCAAACGCTCCTGGAAATTGGCTACACCGGACCGCTCACCATCGAACGTGAAATCCCGCAGGACCGAGACCGTCAGAAAGCAGACATCGGCCATGCGGTCACCCTTCTGCAAAACCTCCGCAGCAAACTGCTCGGCAGCTGAACCTTCAGCGTCAGTCTTCGATTCTGAATCCGTCGTGTTCAGAGAGGGCGTTTCCGTGGCCCGACTTTACCTGCTCATCGACGGCTATAATCTCATGCTGTGCGGGGGCAGTGGTCGGGCTGTGTTCGAGCGTGGAAGCCTGCAGCAGTCCCGCAACCGCCTGCTGAACTCACTTCGCAACTGGCTTGATGGCGACATTGCCGCAGATGCCTGTGTTGTTTTCGACGCGGGTGGCGCCCCGAGGGCCGAAATCAGGCAGCGCGGTGACAGCGACGTTCCGCCTGATCTGCCGTTCAAAGTCATTTTCGCCACCAGCAGGCCCACGGCAGACGACGAAATTGAGTATCGGCTGAAGCATCACAGCAGCCCTCGGCAGGTGCTGGTGGTCTCCAGCGACCACCAGCTGCATCGCGTCGCTGCTCGCCGAGGTGCCTGCTGCATGGACAGCGAGCATTTCCTTGAACTGATCGAATCCGGATCCTCGCAGGCCCTCCGAGCTGCCTCAGCAAGGCGTCCATCCCGCAAGACCGGTTCAAAACAGCAGCCCTCCGAAAAGCCGGCTGTGCTGAAGGAATTCATGGAACACTTTGCCGATGTTTACGAAGAGTTCCAGCAGATCGACATCGAATCACTCCAGCCGCCGAGGCGTCAAAAGCCTCGAGGTCGTCCGCGCCAGAAATAATCATCCCCGCAGAATGCCTGAAAGGATCCTGTATCATGTGTCTGGGTGTACCTGGTCGCGTGCTGGAATGGACACTTCAGGATCCGCTTTTTGGCAGGGCGATTGTTGAATTTGGGGGTGTTCGACGTGAATGTCAAATGGCCTGTGTTCCTGATGCTGTGCCTGGTGATTATGTGATCGTGCATGCCGGACTTGCACTTTGCCGAGTCAACACGGCTGAGGCTGAGCTGACGATCCATCAGTTGCAGGCCATTGCAGACTCAGGTGCCGACTGATGCGATATGTTGATGAGTTTCGGGACGCCGTTGGTATGCGTCAGCTGATCGAAACGATTCGCCGCCGGTGCACGCGTCGCTGGGTGCTCATGGAAGTCTGCGGAGGACAGACTCACAGCCTGCTGCGATATGGCATCGACGAAGCTCTTGAGGACTGTGTGGAGCTGATTCACGGGCCTGGGTGTCCCGTCTGTGTAACGGATGCGGCAGTGCTTGATCAGGCTGTGCGCGTGTCGCTTGAGCCCGGCTGGGTGCTCGCGGGGTTCGGAGACATGCTGCGCGTTCCCGGAACGGGGCTGTCACTGCTGCAGGCTCAGACGCAGGGTGGGCGCGTGCTTGCGGTGTATTCGCCGGGGGATGCGGTGGCTTACGCGCAGCAGCATCCGCAGCTGCAGATTGTGTTTCTTGCGGTGGGTTTTGAAACCACGGCACCCGCGACAGCTCTTGCGGTGCTGGAAGCCCGTCGGCTGGGACTGCAGAACTTTTCTGTGTTGTCGGCCCATGTTCGAGTTCTGCCGGCGATGGAATGGCTCATGAATGCATCCATCCGGGTGCAGGCATTTCTTGCGGCTGGCCATGTCTGTACGGTCACAGGATTCTCCGATTATCACGCTTTCGCGAGGCGACATGGTTTGCCCATCGCGATTTCCGGCTTTGAGCCGCTGGATTTGCTGCAGGCAATTGGCTCCTGTGTGAGTCAGCTGGAAGCGGGCACAGCGATCGTCGAAAACTGTTATCGCCGTTCCGTAGCCGAAGAGGGAAATCCGGCGGCGCGACGATTGGTTGAGCAGGTTTACCAGCCCTGTAACCGTCCATGGAGAGGCTTCGGCTCGATCGCTCAGGGCGGCCTGGAACTGCGAGCGGAGTTCAGGGATTACGATGCCTCGTTTCGTCTGGGGGGTGAGGTAATCTTTGATAATATCGATGATCATTCTGAGGCTGCAGTTCCCACGGCGCCGTTTTCTTCTGACATGGCAAACTACCCTGCAATCCTGCCGGTGGATTCGTCATCCTGCCGTGCCGGAGAAGTGCTTGCCGGATTGCTCAAGCCGCCTCAATGTCCCCACTTTGGTCGCTCCTGTCACCCGGATGCACCGCTGGGAGCCCCCATGGTGTCTTCCGAGGGCGCATGTGCCGCGTGGTTTCGCTATCATCCGCCGGCAGTGGAGGGTGGCGCAGTCACGTGATTAACGAGGGGTCGGTTGGGATGAGCAGAGACAATCGTCGAAAGATGCATCGCAGAACTCTGATGGCAGCGACTTTGCCTCTGTTGCTGCCCATGTTGTCCGGAGATGAACCCCGCAAAGCTCCCGCGGCCACGCAACAGCCGCCAAAGCCGCAGCCTGAACAGTCAGCCGACCCTCAAAAAAAGCCACTTCCACCGCTCCCTGCAGCACTGCAGCAGGAGCTCCGGGACGCGATTCCACTGAATCCCGAGGGCACCGTCTTTCTGGACCGGGCGAAAAAACGTGTGCTGCTCAGGACCGAAGTTGCCTGCCCCGACTGCATTCTTGAGATGGTCCTTGTGCCGGAAGGCAATCGTGAACATGAAACCATCCTCAGGATTCGTGCGAGGGCCTTTGTGATCCACTCTGCCCTGCTTGCTGCAGGGCTTGAACCGGGAAGTCCCGCTGTGTTTTCTCCGGAATTTCGGGCGCCTGAAGGCCCTGCAGTGGATATCCAGACAATCTGGCTGGATTCGGCCGGCAAGCGTCAGCAGCGCAGGCTGCAGGAGTGGGTGCGGTATAACACGCACCGCTATCAGGCGGCAAAACTGAGCGGGCCGCCTCCGGGTCTTGAGTTACCGTGGAAAAACCTGCGTTGGGATCGCTTCAACAACGAGATCCTCTGGTTCGGCCCCATGACGGACGCCGAAAGAGACGAGCTGCTTGGCAAATGGAACGATCAGGCGTGGCAGAAAGCCATTCGCCAGTTCCACTCTGATGGACAGTCGCGCCAGATGACTGCGCAGTTCGTCTTCGCGGGCAGTTCCATGATCAGAGATGAAGAAACCGGCAAGGATTACTATCAGGCCGAAGGCGGACATCTGATCTGCACGTCCAACTTCCCCGACGCGATGCTTGATATTCGCGAGGAGAGTTCGGCCAGCGACGGGACTCAGACTTATGAAGGCTGGACGGAGCGCATTCCCCCGGAAGGCACCCCGGTGCTGCTGGCACTCAGCGCGGACACTGCTGCAAAGGCACAGCCGGCAAAGTGAGATCAGTACTGCACTTTCAGTCCGAGGCTCAGACCGTTCGCGAAGAAGAAGTCATCCACGTCGGTGCTCTGCCGAATATCCACATCCGTTGTACCGCCAACCGGGTTGAGTACGCTGTTGTAGTAAACGTTGTCGTGCGGTCTGGCGACGCCGGTGATGACCATGAAGTCATAGCCGCCATAGATCGACACGTGCTGACTCACATTGAATTCGGCCAGAAGGTTCAGCTGAGTTGCCGTGGCAAAGACGATTGATTCTTCACCTGTTCGCGTTGCGGCGATTCCAACAGGATTCGAAGTCACTTCGCCGGTAAAATCGTTCAGACCAAACATCACTCGTGGAGTCAGGCTCAGCGTCATGTATTTGCTGGTGAGCGACAGTCGAGCCCCGAACTCGGGACCGTAAATATTGTTGATCATGGTCGATGTAATCGACGTGTTTTGGGACGCCGTGATGCTGTTTGCAGTAGCCACAGTGCCAAACGAACCGTTAATCCAGAAGCTCTCATCGAGGTTAATGTACCGCAGACCACCCAGCCATTGCAGTGCCGGACCGGCTCCACCAGGAGCCTGACGGTTTGTCAGAAAAGTCAGTTCCGAACCCCACATCTGACTGCTCGCACCCAGCACCAGCCGGTCGTTGAATACGAGAGCATTGGCGTTCGTGACATCCTGAACAGTGCCATCAGTCAGCAGGGGAATGAAGTAGTTTGGTGACCACGGACGAGTGCCTGGCAGAGCCACGGAAGTGGAGGTGGGACTTGCGGCCCTGCCCAGTGTCGGGTCGATTTGAGGCAGCCTGCTCAGAGCCGGATTTCCGCCCGTTCGACCGCGTTCGTAAGCCAGTCGAGCGGCCGCAATCTGACCGAAATCGCTGATTGCTGTTTCTTCCTCGAACCCAAAGAAGCTCAATTCCATCTCAGCACCTTCAAGCGCCAGGCCCCAGGTGCCTCTCACGCCCGGAATGCTGTTCAGGTCAAGTCCTTTTGTCGTCGGAATCAGCGAATCACCGATGTTTGCTCCACCGTTCAGATTGTCTGAATACGGAACGGTTACGTCTCGTCCCTGGACCTGACTGGGCAGGGGACCGTTGACCAGGCCGCCGACGGGGGCTCCGATAAACTGGTCACCAAGATCACCGAAATCCCAGTACAGGAACTCGAAACGAAGCCAGCTTTGCTGGGCCGTGTCGGTCAGAAATCGCTCGATTGGACGCGATTCGTCCCAGACATCCGTATTGCCGGTGATGTAGTGATCGACCGTCGGCGGACAGTAGCCTGGCTGCTGGACCATTGCTGGCCCCGCCACCATCGGCCCCGGACCGCTTTGAAAATACTGAGCATTTGCGGCAGAGGACGCTGCAAGCAGAGAAACAACGGCAGCTAGGCATCGACGCAGGTTCGGACGGATCATTCGAGCCGGACCTTTTTCAAAGGGGCAGAACTTCTGGATCGTGCGAAAACACGATCTGCTGTCGTCGGTATCGTCCCGTTCCGACTTTGAACTTTGCTCCATTTGAATCGATCAGGCAGAATTTGACGGCGATTCCGGCTTTGCCGTTTATTCAGATCGAATGGCGCCTGCATCGGCAGAAACTGCCGGTCGGCTGCCTAGTCCACGAACATCAGCTCGTTGCTCATCAGCAGCACCTGGGCGAGTAATTCCGGTGAATTGTCCTGCAAATACTCGACACAGGCTGCGGTTTCTTCGGTGTCCGGGCTGCGTCCGAGAGTGCGTTGAAAGAGTGTCTCTACGAGACTCTTCGGGTCTGCGACGGCGGTCCGGACGGTGGTCGAAAGCGCTTTGGATCGCTGCAGCATGAAGCTGGAATTGAGTGCGAACAGGGCCTGCTGGGGGACCGTTGTCTGGCTTCGTCGTGGCGTGGAAGTGTCGGCGTTGGCGAAGTCGAAGGTCTGTACCAGTGGCGGAATATTCTGCCGCTCGACAAACGCGTAGATCGTGCGGCGGAGATTGCCTTCGTCGGTTATCACCTTCGGTCGGCCATACATCGCGGGGTCGAGTTCCCCCGTAATACTGAGCAGGGTGTCTCGCATTTGTTCAAGGTCGAGACGGCGGCGATGTGCTCGCCAGAGATACGTGTTGGCTGGATCGGCGGCTGATTGTGCCTGAAAAGCCGGACTGTCGGGGACGCGGGATGACAGTTGCCAGGTCTGTGACGTGAGAATCAGTTCGTGCAGGGGTTTGGTTCGCCAGCCATTTCGAATGAAAAAATCAGCGAGGTAATCGAGCAGATCGTCCTGCAGCGGCCGTTTGGTCTGCAGCCCGAAATCACCCGGAGCATCGACCAGCGGCTCGTTGAAATGATGCATCCAGACGCGATTCACCCAGACTCGGGCGGTGAGTGGATTAGCAGGGGATGCAATTGCCTGAGCGAGTTCAAGGCGACCACTGCCGCGAGTGAATGGCGGACGTTCGGCTGGTGAAAGTTGTGCGAGGAATCGACGCGGGACCGGGGACCCGCGCAGCGTTGGGTCTCCGCGCTGAAAGATCACCGGGTTTACGAGCACATCGGAATCCACCATCACGAGGGCTCGCGCGGGCGCTTCGGGGTGACGCACCGCGATCGCGTCCAGCTGACCGACAAGGCCTCGGAAGGCGTCGCCGGGGGTTCGGTCGAGGTAGTTGGCGGTATCCTCGATGGGGAACCAGACGGGCCCGGAGCGGGCGATGAGGAGTGCCGCGGCCGGGTCGGATTCGCCGGCCCCCGATTTCCAGATTTCTCGGAGCAAATTTCCGTAAACGCGGGCTACATCAACCGGAGACGTCGGGTTGGCAGCGACCAGCGCTGCGATGATTCGAGCATCAACGCCGCGGGATTTCCATTCGTCAGGTCGAAGCACAGGTTCCCGCATGAGGTCTGCCCACGGACCGAACAGCGGATCATCCGGGAAGGCGCGGGCTGCGATGGCCTGTCGCCAGCGATGAGTAATCTGCGGGCGCAGCTGGCCGGGTACGGGAGACAGAAAGAAGATCGCCGTCTCGGCAACATCGGGTGGTGTGGTGACGATATGGGCGAGATAATCAGGTGTTCGTTCGCGAGCTGTATTCAGCGTCGCTTCGTAGTGTTGTGATCTTTGCGTGAGCACTTCCCGAAGCTTCGCGGAGAACTCCGTCTCGAACGCCTGACCGGCTTCACTGACGGCAGCGATGCGAGGTCGATCGAGTGGTTCGATGGAACTGGCGAAGATGCCATACAAAGAGTAGTAGTCGGCAGTCGGGATGGGATCGAACTTATGGTCGTGGCAGCGGGCACATGCCAGAGTCAGCCCGAGGAAACCGCGGCCGACCACGTCGATCTGGTCGTCGATTACGTCGTGTCGGTTACGGTCGAACATGCGTCCCAGAGTCAACAGTCCCATCGCTGCGAGGTCGGGCGAGTCGGGAGGGAGTTCAAGTTGATCGGCAGCCAGTTGTTCGAGGATGAATCGGTCAAACGGCTTGTCCTGTTCGAATGCACGAATCACGTAGTCGCGATAAGTCCAGGCGAATGGACGAATTCGGGCGTCGCCGTACATCAGCACGCCGTCCCTTGCGTCGGAGTAGCGAGCCACATCCAGCCAGTGTCGGGCCCAGCGTTCGGCATAGCGTGGTGACGCGAGAAGACTGCGAACGAGTTCCGGAAACTGCTCGCGATTCATTGCCAGCTGCTTTGATGATGGGGGCAGCCCCGTCAGGTCCTGCGCCGCGCGGCGGATCAGTACGGTTGTTTCGGCGGGTTCCACTGCCTGCATCCCGGCAGCGTTCAGTCGACGCCGGACGAGAAAGTCGATTGGATGCTGGTCGGCAGGAATTTCGGGTGGTGCGAGTGGCTGGAAGGCCCAGTGACTGCGGGCCGCGATTTCGATGGGCGTGACGACACGTTCACTGGTGCGAGGGTCTGCAGCACCTTCGCGGATCCAGCGGACAAGATCCTGAAGGTGCTTGTCGCTGAGCCGTCCACCGGCTGTGGCCGGAGGCATTTCAAGACCGTCAATTTTTCCCTGAACCATCCGCATCAGCAAACTGACTGAAGGATCTCCGGGCACAATCGCTGGTCCCCGCTGCCCGCCACGTTCCCAGCCGCTCCGCAAATCCAGCCGCAAACCTGCCTCTGCCGTCTCAGCGCCATGGCAGGAGTAGCAGCGGTCCACGAGCAGAGGCCGAATTCGAGTTTCGAAAAACGCCAGCGATTCCGGGGAATCCTGAGCCACTGCTGGGGCGATGGAGCAGACGAGAATGCACAGCGCCGGAATGATGCGTACAGGGAAGGAATGCATGGCGGAGTATCGCGGAGGGAAATTCGGTGGGAGTTCCGGGAAGTGGAAGCCATGTTACGACGGTCAGTGCTGGGTTGCAAACAAAAACGTTCGTTGCCGGCCCAGCGAAAGCGAATCTTAATCGCATTTCAGCGACTGTGCGGAAGCCCAGTCACTCCTGGTGGATCAACAGAGCTTCGCAGCCTAAGATAGGCGGTTTGAAGACCGTTTGCGTGGCTGTCGCAAGGTAGCCAGGGCAGCGAAGAAATAAAACATTCAGCCCGACTCCGCATGGCCCCAACTGCCCCCCGCCGTCAAATTCCGCGCCTGCTCAGAACAGCACCATTTGTGGGCTGGTTGCTGGCAGTTGGATTTTGCGGCTGGTTCGAATGGGTCCGCCTCGCACAGCTTTCGCGCACTCCCGCTGGTCCGCTGGCGTGGTTCTTCGTGTGGAATCATGACACGTCGCTGCCACTGCTGGTGCTCGCCACGTTTCCGCTGCTGATTTTTTTCGCTCGCCCCGGTCGGCTGAAAATTCCTCAGGAGCGATTCGAGGGTGGCCCGGCGTCACACGCTCAGCGAACCCCGCTGCCCGGCAGAAGTCTTGCTGTTCCCGTGGCCGTTGGTCTGCTTGCATTCACCGCAAGCGCCTCCATTGGTCTCCGCGGGATTCAGATTCCCTCCCTTTTGCACAGCCGTTCCGGCGAGTTAATTCAGGTTCCTTTGTACACGCTTCCTCCGGCATATCACGACGAATTCAGTTATCTGCTTCAGGCTCGCACGTTTCTTTCAGCGCGTGCAGCGTGGCCTGCCATGACGACTGGTGGTGATGCCTTTCATCAGATTCACGTGCTCAACCGCCCAGTTACTGCCAGCCGTTATTTTCCCTGGACTGGTCTTTGGATTGCTCCGTTCCTCGCCGCTGGCATTCCGGTTCTCGGTCACTGGTTAGCTGGCGGCTTCGCTGCGGCGTTGTTTTGTCGTATCCTGCAGAAGCTCGTGTCGCCCTGGGCTGCCCTTATCGGGGGTTTGCTGCTGGCTGTCAGTCCGGGGCCTGCCGTCTTCAGTAATCTGCTGCTGGCCCATCACCCCACACTGATCGCTCTGGCAGTATTCCTTTACGCCTTTCAGAATCTGCACAGTACTGGCCGTTGCGGCTGGGCGTGGTTATCCGGAACAGCGCTCACCTGCGCGATGCTGGGCCGGCCGATGACGGCGGCTGGCTTCGCCGCGCCGTTTGGAATCTGGCTCGCCAGCCAGATATTTCGCCAGTGGCTCGGGCGTCGCGATGGCAGTTCCCTGCAGCAAATCGTCAGTACAGCCACTGGCTTCGCGGTTCCTCTGGCTGTCGGCTTTCTGTTGCTGGCGGCGATGAACCAGCGAATTACCGGGCACTGGAACCAGTCGCCCTACCAGTTGTACACGGACACCTGGACGCCGCGGCATCGCTTTGGTTTCGAGAACGCCGTGCAGCCGCCGCAACCGGGAAATGTGCTCGCGCCTTATGACGCGTGGGCCGAGAACCTGACGCCTGCACTCGCCCTGCGAAACCTGCAGCATCGTCTGCTGGCCAGTTCACAGTGGACGCTCGGGCTGGCCGCTCTGCTGCTGCTGCTGCCAGCGTCCTGCGGCCTGCTTCTGCGTCGTGGAGCAACGCCCGAGCGTTCCTTTCAGAGACTGCTTGCCGCGGCCGTGGCCAGTATGCATCTGGTGCATCTCCCCTATTGGTACGACGGGATCATGCACTGGCACTACGTCTTCGAGACTGCACCGCTGCTGCTCATGCTGGCTGCTGTCGGGCTTGATGGATGGCAGCAGGCACTTCAGCAGTTCCTCAGTCGTCGCGTGGCGCGGCTGTGGTTGTGTTCCGGGCTGCTCGCCGTTTTGCTCCCATCATGGCTGGATGCTGAATCGCTCTGGGGAGCTTCGCGGGTCTCCATGGCGGTGTCTGAGCAGGCGTATTCGCGTGTCCGAATGGAAACCTTCCGGCGGCTGACCCGAGATATCTCTGCAGATCAGCCCGTTCTGGTGCTTGTCGATGAACGCAGCGGAGACCAGCAGCTGAGCTACATCATCAATCCACCGGACTACGCGGGACCAGTGCTCACAGCACGATTACCTGAGAACGCTCCTGACATTGCGCAAATGCAGCAGCAGTTTCCGAATCGCACTGTCTGGACATTTCAGCCGTCCACTTTCACTCTGCGGCAGCTTACAGAAGTCAGTCCCCGTTAAGGCTGCGGTAAAGCCTTTTCAAGGCTTCGGCCTCGATTTGTCGGACACGTTCGCGAGTCAGTCCGAGGGCTTCACCGATTTCCTTCAGTGTCTGCGGTTCGGCATTATCCAGACCAAAACGCATCTTCAGAATTGCAGCTTCCCGCGGATCCATTTCATCCAGCAGCCGCGTCACCTGAGTGAGGTTATCGGTGTTGATGAGTTCATCTTCCGGCCCTCGCAGCCGTTCATCGGCCACAATGTCACCCAGCGTGAGTCCGCCTTCTTCGGGGTCAGCATGAGGTGTTGCGTTGTACAGCGTGATGGCTTTCTTCACGATCCGCAGTTTCTTCCGGGGAATCCCGAGTTCCTTCGCAATATCTTCCGGGGTGGGAGTGCGGTTGAGTTCATCGGTCAGCTTCGCCTGGGCTCGTCGCCATTTCGACAGCAGTTCCACCATGTAGGCAGGAATGCGAATGGTCTTGGAAGAATTTACCAGCGCTCGTTTGATGGACTGCTTGATCCAGTAGCTGGCGTAGGTGCTGAATCGAGTATTCATGTTTGGATCGAAGCCCTCGACCGCTCGCAGCAGCCCAAGGTTGCCTTCTTCGATCAGATCCTGCAGCGGCAGCCCTTTGCCGGTGTAACCGCGGGCGATGTTGACAACCAGCCGCAGGTTCGCCCGCACCATGCGGTCACGAGCAGCAGCGTCGCCGGCTGAAATCCGGTTGGACAGATCCTTCTCATCCTGCGCCGTCAGCAGTGCAGTCTGGTTGATTTCGCGCAGGTAGGTTTCCAGCGGCGTTTGCAGCCTGGAGCTGGAGATGGGCGCGGGACGTTTCTTTTTCGATGTTTGCGTCATTGGGGGCTGGCCTGCGGGGGAATCGGCATGGCAAGACAAGTCAGAGGGTTATCGTCGGCAGATTTCGCCGGGTTCAATCTCGCTCCGGCAGAAACCGCCGATCTACAAACACGGCCATACCGCGTCGCTTCATTCTGTACACATCTCCCAGATTGCCATTTGCCGCGGGGCGGACCGGCAACCGCCTCGGATGACGGAACGGCGCGAACACGGGCAAATTGGGATATTTCAGTTCTGCCTGCCAGTTGACATCGCGTGGCTGGATCGAGTCACAAAAACGCAGTGTGGCGTGCGGTCGATGTCAATCGGCCGGGCAGGCTTTGGTGCGTTCCCGGTGCGGTTCTGAACGCGTTGGAACGCACCGGTACAAGGGCATTAACATCCCCCGCGCGCCTTGTTACGGTGGAGCGGATCGAGGCGGCTCAGCGGTTGGGCGGGAGCCCCCGGCGGTGTTTTGCACCGAAGGTGCGCGCGCCGGCGTGGGCGGTGGTGGGTCGTCTGCGGTGTCCTTTTGCCCGCAGGCTGCCGCCATGCGGCTGGAATCCCCGTGAAAAGGCGTGCGGGGGATGTCAATCCCCCGGTAACGGTGCACACGACCTCAAAATGCATGGCATCTGCTGCGAAAATCCCAGAGATTGTATTGGTATGTGCAGAATTTCATATGACACCGGGGACAGTCCCCGCGACCACGGTGGCGGGCGTGCAACAGCGGTCGCTGGCTGGACGATAGAATCGTCACAAATCGAAGAATCCACAGAGACCGCAATGACTGCGCCGTTGCCGGGGACAGTCCCCGCAGTCGCAAACACAGGGGAAATGACGTGGGCCGTGGCCGGCAAAAAGGGCCTGTTACGGCCCTGAGGGGGGCTAAAGGTGCATGGCACCTTCAGCGAAAATTCCAGAGATTTTATTGGTATCCGCATCATTTGGATTGGCACAGTGGACAGTCCCCGCGACCACGGCGGCGGGCGTGCAACAGCGGTCGCTGGCCGGTCGATAGGATCGTCACAAACCGAAGAATCCACAGAAACCGCAATGACTGCGCCGTTGCCGGGGACAGTCCCCGCAGTCGCAAACACAGGAGAAATGACGTGGGCCGTGGCCGGTAAAAAGGGCGTGTTACGGCCCTGAGGTGGGCCTGAAGGTGCATGGCATCTTCAGCGAAAATTCCTTCGAGGGGAGAATGGACGGGGGATTGAGGGGTCAAAGAACACTGCCAGTCCCCTCGCCAACACTTCCAGGACACTGTGAATCCAGCATCCTTCTGCACTGTCCGTGCTGCGTGTGGCAGGGGCGTTTCACCCCTCACCCCCGACCCCTCTCCCCGGTCCGGGGAGAGGGGAGCCAGATGCTCTTTCCGCAAGAAAGTCAAGGCCATGATGTCAATCGGCCGGGCAGGCTTTGGTGCGTTCCCGGTGCGGTTCTGGCCGCGTTGGCACGTACCGGTACAAGGGCATTAACATCCCCCGCACGCCCGTTACGGTAGAGCGGATCCAGAGAACGAAATCAGGTGTCGTTAACACCGTTTCAGCATCCCGGCAACCGCCATGGCTGACTGAGTGGCCGTGCAAGGGGGAGACGCGGTAAGATTGCCACCAGCATTCCGGTTCACAGAATTTGCCTGCCGCTGACAGGAGAACCCCATGTTTCATCGCTCGCTTCTGCTGACCACTGTTCTGCTGTCGTTAACTGCTGCCTGTGCGGCCCCTGCTGTGAAAGCGGGTCATCCAGACACTGCTGGGCTGCTGGCCGGAGTCGCCTCGGTCGAGATTACTCCGATGCATCCAGTGCGGCTGAACGGGTTTGGTGGTCGTTCACGTGAATCTCAGGGCGTCCGCCAGTCACTGTTCGCCAAAGCACTCGCCGTGGGCAGTACCGACGCCGATACGGTCCTGATTTTGACCGTTGATACGCTCGGAATTCCCGCTGATCTCATGAATCGTGTTTCTGCGGCTCTGCGTGAGCGGCTGGGTTTATCCGCAGAGCGGCTGGCGATTTGCGCTTCGCATACCCACAGTGGCCCGATGATCCTCAACTGTGCCAACACGCTCTTCGGCAAACCGATTCTGGAAGATCAGTGGGTTCGTATCCTGCAGTATTCGGAACGGCTGGAAGCCGATCTGATCAGCGTTGCGGTGCGGGCATGGCAGAGCCGTCGTCCGGCACGGGTGTCGTGGGGAATTGGTCAGGTCAGTTTTGCGCTGAACCGCCGAACTCCGGGCGGACCGGTGGATCACGATCTTCCGGTGCTGACAGTACACGAGCCGGATGGTGGGCTTCGCGCTGTTTTCACCAACTACGCCTGTCATGCGGTTACGCTCAGCGATGATCTGCTCAGCGGCGACTGGCCCGGTTACGCGATGGAGCACATCCAGCGACTGAATCCGGGCTGCGAAGCATTGATTGCGATTGGCTGCGGTGCCGACTCCAATCCGCGCGGTGGAGTTCTCGGTGGTCGCGACGACGTGGCCTCCAGCCTTGGTCTGGAACTTGCCGAAGCTGTCAATCGTGTGCTCAGGTCAGACCTTCAGCCGGTGACTGAACCACCCCGTTCAATGCTGACACGCTTCCCTCTGCCGCTGGCTCCGCTGCCCACTCTGGAAGAATGGAAGCAGCGGGCTGGTCGTGAAGATGCGATTGGATATCACGCCCGAGTGCAGCTGCAGCGGCTGGAACGTGGCGAAGCCCTTCGCGAGAAGCTGGAGTATTCCGTGCAGACCATTTCTTTCGGCCGGGCGTTGTCTATGGTGTTTCTGCCGGGTGAGGTTGTTGTGGACTACAGCCTGCGACTCAAGCGGGAACTCGACCCCGATCGGCTCTGGATCAACGCGTACGCAAATGACTGCCCTGGCTACGTGCCTTCGGAACGGGTACTGGGCGAGGGGGGCTATGAAGGCGGCGGTGCGATGGTGTACTATGACATTCCCGGTCCATGGGCGCCCGGACTTGAAGAACCGATCATCGCGGCTGTTCACCAGCAGCTCGATGACATCCTGTTACGCTCTGAGGGCGGCGCGTCGATCGACAGCAGCCGGACGAATGGGATTTCACCGCAGACACCGCGTCAGTCGTTGCGGTCGCTGCGCACTTCGCGTGGGTTTCGCGTGGAACTGGCCGCAGCCGAACCACTCCTGCAAAGTCCCGTCGCCATCACATTCGACCCCAAAGGCCGCGTCTGGGCAGCAGAAATGGCCGACTATCCACAGGGAGACCCGGAACGGCCTGGCCAGCCTGGTGGACGTGTCCGCTGCCTGCTCGATTCCAACGCTGATGGCCGCCTCGATCAGTCGGTTATCTTTCTGGAGGGTCTGCCGTTTCCAACGGGAGTGACCGTGTGGCGGGATGGGCTGCTGATCTGTGCGGCACCCGATATTCTGTTCGCCCGAGATACCGATGGAGACCTCCGTGCCGATCAGGTGGAACGACTCTTCACCGGCTTCGCCACGCATAACTTCCAGGCGCGAGTCAACAGTCTCGAATATGGCCTTGATGGCTGGCTGTATGGTTCCTGTGGTCTTTTCGGCGGTGATATCACCAGCACGAAAACAGGTCAGGTCATTCCACTCGGACAACGCGATTTCCGTTGCAACCCGGATACCGGAGCATTCGAAGCGGTCAGCGGGAATACGCAGCAGGGTCGAGTTCGCAATGATGAAGGTGACTGGTTCGGCTGCAACAACAGTGTGCCGCTGATGCACTATCCGCTTGACGAATCCAGTCTCCGCCGCAATCCCTTCACCGCACCTTCGCAGATCGCAGTGACCATTTCAGCCAGCCCGAACCCCGGTCGCCTGTACCCCATTTCATCACAGGTGCTGTTCGCCCTGTCCGGTCCTCCGAGCAGTGCCACGGCCGCCTGCGGACTGGGAATCTGGCGGGATGATCTCGCCGAGGCGGATCTTCGTGGCAATGCATTTACCTGTGAACCTGTGAATAATCTGGTGCATCGCCAGCAGTTGACGTCACGGGGCAGCACCTTTACGTCGCATCGAGCGGCAGAGGAGCAGCAGCAGGAGTTTCTGGCTTCCACAGACCCGTGGTTTCGTCCCGTACAGGTCCGCACCGGACCGGATGGAGCACTCTGGGTGGTCGATATGTACCGTTATGTTATTGAACATCCGATCTGGATCCCGCCGGCCGTACTGCAGACCCTGGATACCCGAGCCGGACATGACCGCGGACGGCTCTACCGCGTGCTTCCCGAGGCACGGGCACCTCGCCCGATCCCGGATCTCAGCCAGCTTGCCGGTTCCGAGCTGGCAGCTGCCATGAATTCGCCCAACGGTACCGTTCGCGATTTGGTTCAGCAGCTGATTCTGTGGAATCGCGACATGGCCTCACGCCCCGCACTTCTGGAGCTGGCTGCACAGTCAGACCGTCCCGAAGTCAGGCTGCAGGCTGCGTGTACCGCGGACAGCCTCGAGCCACTTCCTCCGGACCTGCTGATCCTGTTGGCTCGCGACCCCAGTCCTCACGTTCGTCGATATGCGGTCCGACTTGCCATGCCGCGTCTGCAGGCTGCCCCCGGCCTCGCGGCTGCCGTTATCACTGCGGCAGGAGATCCTGATCCTAAGGTGCGGCTTGAAGCCGCCGCGGCTGCCGCCGCGCTTCCCCCGGCACAGGCCGGGCCACTGCTTGCTGAACTGCTGGCAAGCCCCGCATCAGACCAGTTCCTGACGACAATTGCTGACAGTTCGCTCAACTCTGATAATGTCACGGTCGTGTTCAACAGCCTGCCAGCAGATGCCCCGGAAACCGTCCAGCAGAAACTGCTCACACGAATTGCCGAAATGGCTCCGCTGGAAAGTGCCCTGGCAACCCTGGGGACGCTGGCTGAAGCCGCGACTGCCAGTGTGTCGACGGAAGCATCCGCGGGCGCTGACTTCCGCAGGCTGAGCGGACTGCTGAGTGGCTGGAGTCGTCGCAGTGATGCCGCCACAGTGACCGTTGCCGATTTGCCGTCAAGGCTTCAGCCGGCTCTGACAGTTGCCTGCGAAGTGGCTGCAGACCCAGCGGCTGATGCTCCCCTGCGTCTGGTCGCCATCAATCTGCTGGGCAGTGCGTCCGCCGCCGCGTTTGACCAGTCTGCTGCGTTGATCGACCTGCTCACACCTCGCAGTCCCGTGGCCGTGCAATTGGCCGCGGTGACTGCGATGGCACAGAGTCGCCGCGCGGAGCTTGCCAGCGAACTGCTGAAAGACTGGTCCGCCCGCTCGCCGGAGATTCGCCGGGCCATTACGTTGCTGCTGCTGCAGCGCGGTGAATGGACAGAGCGGCTGATGACAGCAGTGGAATCAGGTGCAGTCCCCGCCGCGGAACTCGATGTCAGCCAGCGACGGCAACTGCTGGAACATTCCCGAGAAGCCGTTCGCGAGGCTGCGGCAAGGTGTTTGAATATCGGTACCGCACCTAACCGCCTGGAAATCATCGATCGCTATGCCAGGGTCTTTGACGAGTCCACAAAATCCAGCGGCACGGCAGTGACGGCTCCTGATTTGATTGCCGGCGGTCTGGCTGCCTTTCGAAAACACTGCGCCAATTGTCACCGTCTGCAGGAAATCGGTTACGCCGTCGGTCCCGATATCGCCAACTACGCTGCCAAGTCACCACTGGCTCTGATCACCGCTGTACTCGACCCCAATCAGGCGGTGGATCCGCGATATCAGAGCACCGGAATCGTGCTGCAGGACGGACGCACGCTGACAGGACTGATCACTGCCGAAACCGATAACAGTCTCACTCTTCTGGCCCCCGAAGGCCGCTCCACCCAGTTGCTTCGAAGCGAAATCGATCAGCTTCGCAGCACCGGAAAATCGCTGATGCCCGAAAATCTTGAGCAAACCGTCAGCGCCGCTGAACTGCACCTGATCTGGCTCTGGATTCGTGCTCAGAGACAGCCACCCAAACAGCTGGATGGCAACTCGCCGCAACTGCTGGAACTGCCATCCGCCGGAAACGTGATTCTCAATGCATCGACCGCAGAAATTCGTGGAGGAGATATTACTTTTGAGCAGCCATTTCAGAATGTCGGCTACTGGCACGGGACCGATGACCATGTCCGCTGGACACTGCGATCTGCGATCACCCGCGATGTGGATGTCTGGGCGGAATGGGCCTGCCATCCGGATTCTGCAGGCAATGGGTTTGTTCTCGAAGTTCCCGGACGCAGTCTCAGCGGCACTGTGGATTCTTCTGGTGGCTGGGATCGGTATCAGTTGCAGCACCTTGGCACACTGACACTGACCGAAGGTGACCTTGAGCTGATTGTTCGGCCTTCCGGCCCGATTCGCGGGGCGCTCGCGGATCTGCGAGCGATTCACCTCACGGCAGACGGCAGCGTACCGCTGGCCCGCGGAATGCAGCAGGCCGAATTTGGCATCCCCGCAAATGCAGCTCCCGCAGAACTCGCAGCATGGCTGCTCAATGACAGCGTTCCGCCTTCCGAACGGGAGGCTGTGCTGAATCGGGAAATGAGCCGCTCCGATCGTCGGCCCCCTGAGAGTGTTCTTGCCGCCATGGCACAAACGCTCCCAAAGACACGAGGCTCTGCGGAGGAATACCGGCGCATTCCCTGGATTTGGCGGGTTGCAATTGGAGTTGGCAGGTCGGGCACCGAAGAACAGTTTGCAGCCGTGCTTCGCTGCAGCCTTCCCGAACCCGGACAGCCACTGCAGCACTGGCAGGCTGTAGTCGTCGGCGGTGGTTTAATCAACGGCCTCAGTCTCTCCGGCCGCTGGCCACACGAAGTCATTCCACAGGTGATCCGGAAGCAGCCCGAACTGGAAGCGGCCTGGCAGGCCACACTGGATGCCTCAGCCGCGATGGCCAGTGATGCCGGCGTGCCGACAGGAACTCGCTACGACGCTCTGCGAATTGCCGCGCTCCTGCCGTGGCCGGATGCTCGTCGCGTACTCACGCCATGGCTTCAACCCGACAGTCACTCGGAACTTCAGATGGGTGCCGTCAGCGGCCTCGGGGATGTGCCCAACGAGGAAGCAGCACGTCTGCTTGTGGATTCCTTTAAAGGCCTGACTCCGGAAAACCAAACCCTCGCACTCGAAGCACTCCGCCGCACCCCGGAACGCCGGCAACTGCTCGAAGATGCTCAACTGAATGGAAGTTCCAGTCAGAAGTAAATGCACCTGTTTTGTCGAAGCTGCGTTTTGGGATCTGTGAAATCGACGCAAGCAAAACTCCGGGCAAGCAAAACCCCGGCATGGATGGCGTGCGTCGTGCAGTTCACGACACACCTCACCCGTGCCGGGGCTTGTGGGTCAGGGGATCAGCGGAGCGAAACTGGACTATTTCGAGCCTTCGTTGTCGTCGTTACGGCGACGGCGACGGAGGGAGGTGAGCCCGAGGAGGGCGCCGAGCAGTCCGATTGAAGCGGACTGACGTTCCGGTTTTTCCTCAGACGGTGTCTGAACTGTGACTGGCGGAGCAACGGCTGGAGCGGCCGGGAAGCCACTTGCAGACTGATCCCACCACGCTTCGTTGTTCCAGCCGGAGAGCACCGTATCAGTTTCAGCCGGTTGGGCAGCAGCTGGATCAATGGGTGCGGTTCCCGAACCGACTTGTGCGGGCCCAGCTGTCTGCTCGACGTCTGCAATGAAGGCCGTTTCCGCAGGAATCAGACGGCTGGTGCCGATTCGGGATGGCAGCATGCTGATGCTGAATTCGTGCAGCTGCGGATCGAGCACACTGTCTGCGGCCGTCAGAATCCATTCGCCGGAGTTTGTTGGGGGCAGAGCTGGCTCAGCGGCATCTGTGATCAGGAAGTCAACGGAGATGCTCCAGGACCCGTAGGTGCTGGTGGCCGAATTCAGTGCTCTGACCCACACGCGATAGACGTTACCCGCTGGCAGTGGTGAAGTGGGCCTGAACGATGGTACGGTCAGCCCGGCAACGCGGACCAGTGCCGTCGAGGGCGTGGCGGAGTTGGCAATGAAGATTTCGTAGCTGGAGGCACCATCAACGACACCCCAGGTGATCGTCGGCTGACGATCGGACGAGGTCGGGATGGCATTCACGATCGGCCGGCCACCGACGTAGAATTCGAGGGCCGTGGAGTAATCGCCCTGCGTATCGGCACTTCGAGCTCGGATGCGGGCTCGGTAGGTGCCGGTTGGCAGTGCCTGGTTGTCGGGAACAGTGACGCTGGTACCGCCAACAGTCAGCAGTCGGTAGCCGACGATGGTTGATGTGGCCAGTACCTGGTCGATGCGGAGATCATAGGCCGTGGCACCGGCGGGAATTGTTCCGTTGAACAGCCCGGAAAGGCTGGTCCACGAGAACGACGGAGTGTTGTCGAAGGTGGATGAGGAGGGGCCGGACAGAACCGGGGCTGCCACCACCTGGAAGTCTTTCGGAAGACTCCAGCTGCTGGTGTCGCCGAAGGCACTTCGAGCCATGACCCAGAAGCGGTAGCGTCCGAGCGGGAGTGGCCTTGGAATGGCAAAACTCAACGCATTTACGTTCGAGACATCGTACAGCAGCGTGCTGTTCGTGGAGAGGCTCGATACGTAGACGCGGTAGGATTGGGCTCCCTGGACGCCTTCCCATGTCAGTGTCGGGGTAATCGTTGATGTGCGGCCGGTGGGACCGACAAGAATCGGAGCCGTGGTAGTACGGACCGTCTTGGGGAAGCTCCAGTCGGACGCCGTGACGGGATCGACAGCGGAGTAGGTGCGGATGTAGACCTGGTAGGTTCCAAGGATGTAGTCGATTTCCGGAGTGTAGCTTGTACCAACCACCCCGTTGGCACGCATGTAAACCCTTGAAGTCCCGCCTTCAATCTTGTTGACCCAGATATCGCTGACCGGATTTGCACCTGCACCAAGCGGCACAGTCCAGGTGAATTCAGGACGCAGCAGGAAGGTGGTCGCCGGTGGATTGACAATCACCGGACGTTCTGTGATGGCCACCCTGTAATCCACACTGCGGGAAGTGTACTCCCCTGATGTGGAGCCGGCAGCAGGTTCGTTCACAGCATTGATGAAGTAGCGATAGCGGCCGATCGGCAGTGGGATGTCACGCGTGAAGACTGTGGTTCGCAAATTGGTTTCACGGAAGACTTCAACACCGCTGCCGAAGTCCTGGAACACGTACAGTTCATAGCGATCTGCAGAGGGAACAGCACCAAGCTGGAACGTTGGAGTGTTATCCGGCAGCCGACTTCCGGGTGAAACGACAGTGACGCCTGGCGAGTATCCAAAGACGCGATCGGCACTGAAGAAGCTGCTGTCGCCGAAGGTGTTGAAGGCCCTCACGCGAGCACTGTAGCTGCCGAGGGTCAGATCAACTGGAAGCGTATAGGACGTGCCAACAATCCCGGAAGCCCGACGAACAAGAACGTTGTCGGTCAGATTGAAGATCTCAATTTCGTAATTGAGTGCACCGCTGACGCCGGACCATGTCACTGTCGGTCGCGGAGTGGAAACGGTGGCCGCAGGGCCGGTCATCTGTGGAGCAGTGCGAACCACAAAGCTCACAGGAACGCTGGGAGTGCCAAACAGGCCAGCCTGATCAATGGCGGTGACCGACACCTGATAACGACCGATTGGCAGATTGACGCTCACCTGGTATTCGTTCGGGACAGGCCGTCCAAGCGTATCGAAATCTGTCTGTTCGACGATCGAGCCTGTATTGAGGGACCGAACCGTTACACGGTAGGTTTTCGTCTCCAGCACATGGTTCCAGCGAACTGTCGGAGTGGAGGTTCCGACATCACCGGAGGGCTCAGTGACCTGCACCCTGACCACATCAAACTGCCAGGTCGCAGTCGGCCCAGCCTCGTCAATGCGGTTAAACGGTGTCAGCGTTGCGGTGTAGGTGCCGTCGGCGAGTGGCAGGATGGAATTGTCGGTCTGCAGAGCACCGACTTCCTGGAAGTTGAACGTAATATTGGACTTGCTGTAAACCGTCTGGCTGGTGGCGTTGCTGACAACGACCAGGGTGTAGTAGAAGTTCTGAGAATGAGCGGTCCAGCCGACAAGTGGTGTGGTGTCGCTGGTCTGCGGCAGAATTCCATTGTCTGGCGAGATATCAATCGGGCGATTAATCGTGGGTTGAACCGGAGTCGACAGGGGTCGGATGTTGACCTTGTAGTCTTCCACTTCCCCATCGTTTGCTCGTCCCGTCGGGGACAGCCCACCGGTGCTGCTGATGCGGAACCGCATGGAGCGATCGCCGAATGCGGTGCCTGCGGGCAACACGAAGAAGAGTCGATTGGAGCCTGCCGTGACGGCAAACCCGGTGGAGGCAGTCAGTCGATCAGCGGTATCGAAGACACCATTGTTATCCAGGTCCAGCCAGGCATCGACGAACCCGGCTGCGCTGGCTGTGATATCGACATAGTTCATCAGACCGACGTTGCCGGCTTCCAGCGGCACCGGGAAGACCACGCCGTCTTCGTCCGCAGATCCGGCCGTGTCGTCACCGATGGAGTCAGCTCCGGGGACACCGTTGCGCTCGGCATCGACAAGTGTTCCAAGGCGGAGGTTACTGCTGATGGTGTGAGCAGCTCCGGAATCGGCGCGATTGGTGCCGAAGGTCGCCGGAGCATCGCCGTAATCGACGATGAGCGTCTGCAGTGTGGTTGTTGTGGTATTGGAGACATTTGCCGGGTCGGTGACGCGGAGCCGAATGTTGCGTGTCGAAGGCGAGGTGACACCGAGGGTCGCCAGATAGTTGAAGCTGACCGCAAACTTATCCGGTGTACCGCTGACGGCGTTGGCAAACGTGGTTTCGAAGGATCCGTTGTTGTCGATGTCCCAGACGTAAGTCAGGGATGCCTGGAAGACTGGTACGTCCACGTCGAAGCTGCGGCTGGCGTCGAGCAGCAGATCGTCTCCGTCGTCGATAATGAACGGTCCCGCGATTGCTACCGGAGCGTCATTGATTTCGTTCACCGTGATTTGCACGGGCACCGGCAGAGATGTGTTCACATCCGGCGGTGTCGATGGACCATTATCAACGGCGACGACTTCCAGAGTGGCAACACCGGCGGCATTAGCGGCTGAGACGTATCGCAGGACGGCTGCTGTGGTGACGTTCAGAGTTGAGAAGGCGAGATTCCCGGAGAGCACCTGCAGGTTACGAGTGTCGAAGAAGACGGACTGGGAGGCAATCTCGTCGAGTGCGGTCGCGGGGCCAGGCAGGAAGCTGGTGGACATCGTGGTAGAGATCTGCGGACCATCTTCGTTGCTGGTGATCTGTACGAACCCACCGGATTGTGGGAGCAGCGGGTTGACGGTGATCACCGGAGCATCGTTCACGGAGGTCACGTCAATTTCGAAGGTCAGTTTCGGGCTCTCCAGACTGTTGGTCGGGTGACCATCCCTCAGCCAGACGCGGACGATTGCCTTACCGTTGACATCAGGAGCTGTTGTGAAGGTCAATTGGCCGAAGGTTGCTGGGTCGGCTGGATTGAGCGAGATGGCAGGTGCCACCGAGAAGAACGTGAGCGGTACGGCGGACCAGGCACCCTGCACGGTCCAGTCGAACAGTGCTGAGATGGATTCGGTCTCGTTCGGGGGACCCGCGACGGCATTGGTCATGAATCCGGGCACGGTCACCGGGCCCTGATCTTCGGTGGAAGTAAGGATCAGATTCGGCAGGGTGAATGAGGGGGCGTCGTTGACGGGGGCCACAGTGATTGGGATGACGTCGGTGTCTTCCTGTGGGGCCGCCGGGGGTGATGGTGGCCCGGTGAAACCGCCAAGGTCGTTGGTGGTGATGGTGATGGAGGCGGGGCCGAAGTAGTCCTGAGCAGATCGGAAGATCATGCCTTCGAGTGCGAGGTTGATCATGTCCACTGCGCCGGTGAACGTCATGGTAGTGTCAGCGACACCATCTCCCACAGTAAACGTCAGGTTTGTAGTGCGGGACAGGGTGATGAGCCCATTGACAGCCGTCAGAGTGACTCTGAGGGTATTGTTTCCAAGCCAGACGTCAGCGTCTGACACGGAGATAGCGTTACCGCCACCGGCGCTGAAGACGAGGTCGGTGTCTTCGTTGACGGTCTGTGCCAGCGGTACGGTGTTCACCGGGGGATCGTTGACGCCGTCGGTGAGCAGAAGTGTGAACTGGGTGGTGCCGTCGGCGCGGTTGGGTGCCAGATAGTTGCCGGCGAGGTCCCGGATGCCGTCAGTGCCATCAACGGTGGCGTCGTCGTTGTCCACGACAATGCGGTACTTGCGTTCAAATGGGAAGGCCGTCGTGGAACGGAAGATGACTTCGTTGGAGACGGAATTATAGACGAAGACGTAATCCACTCCGAGAGTCAGCAGGCCTTCGGTGATGATGGTGCCACTGGGAAGGTCTGGCAGGTCGGTGGGCTGTTTGACGCCATCGTCCATGTAGAGTTTAAACTGGGTTCCTGTGAGGAACACGCGACCGTCATCGACACCGATGCCCTGATCCCGGAGCGTGATGATCAGTTCGCGCACGGTGCCTGGAGTGTTCAGCCAGACGGCATCAAGACCGCTGTTGAGGTCCAGCGGAGACTGGTCAAGCGGAGTGCTGAAGAAGGACGTGGGGCGGAAGAAGTCCACACGGTCAATGGCACCGCGGTCTTTAAAGACGTTGTTGCCCTGAGCAGCCGGAGTGTTGACATCGGGATCGTCGCCGCGGGTCTGGCCATAGGCGTCTTCGGCGGGTGTCTTAATCGGAGACACTCCGATACCCAGCGGATCGCGAACGGTGATGAACGGCGTGCGATCGTTGAGGGAGTCGATGGAGCTGTCGATGACCTGTGAAAGCGGAGCAGGGTAATAGTTGCGGCGGGCCTGATCAACGAAGAGCGGATCGGTGTTGGTGAGCACGATGGGGAAGGTGCCATTGCCAATGGATCCAGCGTTGGCATTGGTGCCATTATTGCGGTAGAGGGTACCGCCGACGACTGTTCCGAGAGCGATCGAGGTGGCATCGACTTCGATGCCGGTGACGAGGTCGGCAACAACGTTATTGAGCAGGGTTGGGCTGGTGCTCTGTTCGACCCGAATCCCAACTCCAAGACGATTATTGGGGTTGCCAACGACGGTGTTATTGATGATACGGCCGACTGGAACGGGGCCGACAGAGTCGATCGCACCTGGGGGCACATCGCCGCTGAAGAGAATCCCGCCTGTGCCGCTCTGCACGACCACGTTGTTAGCGATGACGATCCCGGGCACCCAGCGGTTGATGTTGGGTTCGCGGAGATTACGAACTGGGCCGGCGTGCGTGAGTGCTCCTGCAAGCGGCGGATTGAAGCCACCAGTACGCGGTGCGGCATCGGAAATGATGCCCCAGCCCTGGGAGTCGGAGACGAAGTTGGAGGCGATGACGATCTGTCCCTGGTCGCGGAACTGGTTCTGGTCGCCGTAGCCGTTGTGGAAGATGACATTCGCCGTGTCATCAATCGGGCGAAGCACGCCAAGGTCGGCAGTGGAGCGACCTGGAACCATCAGTGCCGTGACGGTCCTGTTGGAGTTGAATTCAACTTCAACGGCAGCGGACAGGGCGTAGACGGGTTCTGTGAGATAGTCGATGTCGATGCCGAAGATCAGCTGATCGCCACGTTCGAAGCCGGGGCCGGTCTGTGTGGAGGTGACAACGGACGAAAAGTCAATGGTAAGAATGTCGAAATCTGGTGAGAACGTGAACTGCGGAACGCGTGGGTTCAGGGCATCGAGCGTTGTGAATGTTGGGTTGTCGAAATCAGAAGCTGCATTGACGGTCGGACCATCTCCGGTGCCGCCAAGAATTGAAATGGGGTCGAATTTCTGGCCACCGGGGAGCTGGATGCGAATGCTGCGGATCTGTTCCGGGAAGCCGGTGTTCGGGTCAATCAGTGGCGTCGTATTGCGGAATGTGAAGAGCGTGCTGGAACCTGAGGTGTTGTTCAGCGGAGCGAGACGTCCGAAGACTCCCAGCGGCATCGCGTCGGAGGCCGGGGTCTTGACGCCGTCGGAGAGAGAGATCACGGAGGTGCCGTAGAGATTGACGACAGTGCTGGAGCTGATAAATACCTGCGGATCTTCGGTGCCGTCGCTGCCGTCGGACAGACCAGCCCGCAGGTTGAGCAGACCCTGGACCTGAACAGAATTAATCGCATCGCGGACGCGAGCGGCCATGGTGGCGGCGGATTCACCGGTGAGGTGGGCAACCGTTTCGAATCTCGGATCAATCACCGCGATTGCAGCGGGGTTGAACAGCAGCGGCTGATTACCCGGTGCCACGCCGTCAAGAATCCGTTCGTCTTCGTATTCGAAGGTCACGGTCGAGATGCCATCGCTGACGGCGAACGTCTGACCGTCGCGAAGTTCAACGGCGGACGGGATACGGATCGACTGTTGTTTGATGAACCGATCATTGGTATCGATGGTGCGGAACGCTGGGTTGGGAAGCGGGCTTCCCTGAACAAAGGAAGCGTAGTCAGCGGCACGGCGGATTTCGACGTCGTAGTCACCGGTGAGGATATCGAGGTAGGTATTGGTGGTGAAGGAAGCAATTCCGATGACTTCCGGATTGGCGATAAAGTTGGTGTTCGCGGGGGCACCTGTGACCATTTCACCGCGTTCTGCAAAGCCAAGAACAATGTCGTCGATGTAGAAGCCTTCAAAGAGGTTGTTCATACCGCGGAGTGAAGGGAAGCTCTGAAAATAACCGCCGAAACCGTCACCTGGCAGTCCCGTTGTGTGCCCCATGGGACCCGGATTTGTAACGTAGTGTCCGATGATGCGAACGAGGTCACCGCTGCCCTTGATGTTGAAGCGAGGCACAACGAGGGGGGCTGCGGCTGTTTCGTCGGTGGCATGGCCTTCGACGGACAGGTGCAGGGTATAAACCTGACCCGGGAATGCACCGCCAACAAAGGGTGGCACGCCGACCTGAACGTAGTAGTCGCCGGGACTTAAGAGCACATCGAGGAAGGAGGCTGTCGCAAAGTTGCTGCCGATGTCAAGCTGGCCGCCGTTGATATTTTCGATGATTGTGTTGCCGGCCGCATCGACAATGCGGAGCATGGAATTGAAGGTCTGAGCGGTCCCGTCGAGGTCCACGATGACTCGTGCCGCAGTGCCAGTTCCGAGGTCGGGCACGGTAAAGCGATAGAAGTCGGTTCCTCCAAACGGATCAGAACTGCCAATGATCGTGATGTGCGGAAGTGGGTTGGGATTGTTGAGCGAGATTGTGTTGTTGGGGAGGGCGCTCCAGGCCAGTGCTTCAAGGTCAGTCGCGAGCAGTGGGTCTGGTGCGTTGTTGAATTCGCCTTCGCGGTAGGTGGCCGCGGGCAGCAGATGTGAAGCGAGCGATACTTTGATCGCTTCAGCCACCTGATTCGGGGACATGGTGGAATAAATGGTAATGGCCGTGGTGCCCGGGGTGACGCCTGGTGCACCTTCCACCAGCACGCCGGCGCCTGTGGACTGCACGAGTGCGATACCGTCCGTGGCGATCGGATTACCAACCGGATGGCGGGTGAGATTCAGGCGATTGCCATTGCGATGTGATCGGAGTTGTGTGAAGGACGTGGTGCCGGTGAGCGCAGTTTCCAGAATGGCGTTTTCCAGCTTCCGGGCAATCTCAGCGGAGCTCATGCTGCTGTCGATTCGCACCAGAATGTTTCCGGGTGTAACACCATGACCCAGTTTGTCGAATTCAAACGTAAATGCTTCGGTCACCATGGTTGCCGGGTCGGTGACATCAATACTGATGGTTTCACCTTCGGCGATTTGTTCGAAGTTAGGCACGATGAGAGTGTAGCCGAGGTCGATTTCGAACTGATTGCAGCCTTCGATAATGAAGCTCTGACCATCGCGGAGTCGGCTGCCGGGGCGGGCGAACATTTCTTCGCCGACAGTCGAGATGTCCCCGACATTCACGGAGCCACTGGAGGCAAACTCAAATCGCATCCGCAGATCAGACTTCCCAGCGAAGCTGCTGAGATCGACTCGAGCCTGTCGCCAGACCGGTGCGCCTTCGTCAAAGATTTCGACGACGTCCGGGAGTGCCTGTCGGGTGGGGTAGGTGGTAACACCGTTGGGACCCAGGTCCTGTTCGTCGTCCCCGGCGAGAGGACCGCGGTAAGAGTCATTGGTGGCGGCAAGCACCCAGTTGGTGCCGTCACCGACGTAGACGCGAATGGCATCGGACTGCGGACGGACAAACGGCAGATAGTCGTTGCTGTCGGTCTGAGCAAAGTAGGTGAAATACAGAGTCGGCTTGTCGGCGGCGGAGTAGCCTTCGAGGCTGAAGGTATTGCTGAGGAACGTGCCGTGGGCACCTCCGGGGAAGTCGTAGTTAAAGATTTCCGGGAGAGTCGTCTGGGCACCAAGGTCATTTTTGTTTCCGGCGGTTGGGCCGCGGACCTGATTACCGAAGTACAGGCTGCTTCCGCCGGGTGCCTGGGTACGGGTTCCGTCGATGGATGCATTGAGAATATGGTCATTGTCCAAAGCCCGGTTATCAGTAGTTGCCCAAAGATTCCGCTGGAGAGTTCCGAAGGTGATAGCGGTCGCCGGCAAGCCGGTTGCGAGTACGGACTGACCATCGACGAAGAACGGAACCGGGTCACCCCAGTTTGCGTTGGGATCAATCACGTTCGGACCGGTGGCGATGGCATAGATGTTCCCTAGATTGTCTGAGGCAAACAGTGTCGTCGCGTACGCCCCGTTTTCAACGGAATCCGGACCAAGTGTGAGCCCGGTAAGATTCACAGGGATGCCATTGTCGTCGCGTATAGTCGTCTGATTTACAATCGCTCGCGTAAAGGGATTGTACTCAACCAGAACTCCGTTGTTTGTCACCCCGTAAATGGAGGGCAGCGAGACCGCGATGGCCTGCACAGTCCCTGCAATTGAAGCCGGGAACGCTCCCACCTCCACAACGTCTGTTCCCGACGGGTTTGCAACACTGGGCACATTGTTATTGGTCACTCGACCATTGGCGGGACGTGCTGGGCCCTGACCGATGCCAGCACCCGTTCGGGCGTTGAACTGGTAGATCAGGTTGCGGCTGTAACGTCCGTCGCCGCGTGTACCGACCAGCAGTCCGCCATCAGCCACAGGTGCAAAATAATTGAACGCGGTGACTCGCATGCCAGCGTTGGAAGCGGCCTCGCTGATGTTACCGGATGTATCCGAGTCATGGTAGGTGGTGATCGCGTCGCCACCGATATCGGTGCGGGCGGCACTTCCCGTGTTGATCAGGAAGTAGGTGCTGTCACCCGCGTCGTTACCGCTGATGGCATACCAGCCGTAGAGTTCGCCGTCGGGCCGCATCATGATTTCGGAATGCGGAACGCCAGTATCCCCAAGCGTTGTGACCGTGGTGCCTGTGAAGGGGTTGACCGAGTAAACGAACCGGCCATCGCTGACAAACAGCGGAATGTCACCAAGGTGATACTGGATAACGTTCTGCCCTTCCTCACCGTCAGCAAACTGATACTTTGGCGGAGTGGAAATCGCATTCGCCCCGAAGTGAGCATCAAAGATCCGGGTCACGGAGGGCAGCGGTTCCAGACGAACCAGCGTGCTGACCGGGTTCGCAACGAGCGTCTGATTCAGAACCGCGGGCAGCATGGAGTTGGGGGCGACGACGAGATAGTAGTTGCCTTCGGGCAGTTCGAATGGTCCGATGTATGGATCCAGGGCACCCACGCTGCCGCGGGACAGGTCGTCCATGTCGGCACCTTCCAGCGGGCCGCCACGGTCGTCGGAAATCCCGGAGTCACGGGCTGTGAGAATCAGCGTGTTGGTATTCGCATCATAAATGTGAGCCTGCAGATTGCCGCGGGACATGCCGTCCGCGTAGTCCACGTCGAAAATCACCGACGCAAAACGATTGGGGTTGGTATGCAGAGGGATCTGCTGAATGTCGTCATACGTGACGCTGAAGCGGTAGAAGTCCACGTCGGTGGGGGCGGAAATCCGTCCGGCAATGGCGACGGCACCTCGGTCGGTATTCAGGACATTGCCAACGTTCTGCTGACCGCTGCTTTGCGGGTTGTCGTTGGGAAGCGTGCTTTCGGTGTATTCACCGGACAGCGGCGAATGGACGGGCTGACCGAAGACTTCGATCCCGTTGGTCGCAAAGCGAATGTCGGCGTAGCGAATGGAAGTACCTGGGACTTCGTCCGTCTCCTGCAGACGAATCTGCAGTTGATAGCTGCCGCTGGTGATGCCGTTGAAGACCTTTGATGAATTGGTCAGGTCGGCGCGGTTGGCGGCGGGATCAAGAGAGTCGATGTTGCTGGAACGCACGCGGACGTGGAATGTGCCAGTGCTGCCCACGGTGCCGGGCAGGATCACGCGGAAACCGGCATCCTTCTGGTTGGTGCCATAAAGGTCATCGCTGAGATACTGGTTCTTGTGCAGCGGATTGGCCTGAAGAGTGGTGCTGTTCCTGAACAGCAGCGCTGGGGTGGCGGCTTCATTCAGACTGCTGTCGGAGAGCGCGATGATCTGGCCTGTCGAGGAGATGAGTTCGACGACGGTATCGAGTGAGTGTGTCGTGCGATCGATATCGATCCAGACTTCGCTGCCGGCCGTTGCCTTGAAACTGTAGACATCAACGTCGCCGGGGGCGCTGATGGTGCCATTGACTTCGAAGCCCAGACGCAGGTTTTCGTCGCCGGTTTTCTGAATGGTGGATGTGCCGTCTGCGTTGCGAACGCGGAAGTTGTTTCGGCCGAGATCACCGAGATATTCGGCAATAAACGCGGTCGCGTTGGTACCGGGAGCGGTCACAGTCACAACTTCCCGCTCGTTGTAGACCGCCACGTTGCGATCGTGAGCGTACTGCGAGATGCGAACACTGCGCCAGGCGCCTGGCGCGGCGGAGGTGGCGGCACCGTCGCTGTTGGTGTCCTTCAGCGGCAGCCCGGCAAGATCAAAGCCAGCCCCGACGGTGTCGTCAGTGATGGCTGTCAGGATCACCGGGAAGAACGGCTGGCCGACGATCTGCACGATGCCGCCGATGCGGTCATCGATATCGAGCGGTTTGCCGGCAGCGGTGAAGCCGGCAGTCGGCCCACCGAGCTTCACCACAAGGCTGGCGTCGGGGTCACTGTTCAGACGCAGACCACCAAAGGTGTGGAAGTTGGGGACGATGATTTCGTTGAGCACCACGTGGACGATGTCCGTGTCGTCCCAGATGGACTGTGTGGTCAGCGTTTCACCGCGGACGACAAGCCCGTTGATGGCGTTGCGACCCATCAGGTTGCGGTCGATGAGTGGTCCCTGGTTGTGTTCGTAGCCGCCGAAGATGCCGGACAGGCCGCGGATGCGCCCGGAGTCGGCCTGGAAGGCGGTGGTCATGGCGTTGGCATTGATGGACAAGGCCGGGCCGGAGTTATCGCGGAAGATGTTGTTGATCAGAATGGGCTGGCTGCCGCGGGCAAACAGGGTGCCGGAGGCATTGGCTGTGCGTCCGAAGCGGCCGGCAATGGCCGACGGCGTACCGGTTCCGTCCCGATTTTCTTCAAAGATGCTGTTGGTGACTCGCAATTCCGCCTGATGCGCTTCAATCACGTTGAAGCCAACGAAGTTGCCGTCCGTGGGAATCACGCTGCCGCCAAAGGTGACCAGCGCGTAATCGATGCTGCCGGTGGAACCTGGTGCAAGGTAAATACCGCCCCACAGACCGGTGCCATTGCTGGAGCCGACATTGCGACTGGGGACTGGTTCGCTGGCACCGAGGCGGTCATCGTTGTTGGTATCGAATGTGCCACCGATGCCGTAGCGGTCATCCAGACGGGACGTGAGAATAATCTCGCGGCCACCTGCAGCTTCGGCGACGATCTGAGCCCCCATGCCGACTTCGATTCGGGAGCCTTCGAGTTTGACAATCAGTTCCGGATCGATCACGAGGCTGGCATCGAAGCGAGCGCGGTTGCGTCCGGCGAGGGTTTCATCGAGGATGCCGGTGAGCGTGGTGCCGTTGTCCAGATAGGTTGTGGCGGACCCGTTCAGGTTGGCAATCAGCGTATACGGGCCGGCACCGGTGTCTGTGGAGCGATACAGGCGTCGCGACGTGTAGGGCGCTGAGGCGGGCGGCAGATTTCCAAGCGTAATGGAGCTGTTTGAAGTGGCAATGGTGGCGCTGCGAGTCACCAGCGACGGCGGGCTTTGGTTACCGGACGAATCCACATAGACAATTCGGTAGTTATAAGTGCCAACACCCAGCGTGCCTCCGGACTGAGGTGTGAGCGTGACCAGCACTACTGGAGGAGCATTGACCTCGAGGAACGGGCCACCCGGCGTGCCGCGGACGACGAGATTTTCTGAGATGATGTGGACAATGTCCTTATCGTCGAAGCGGCCGGCGACTGTCATCTCTCGCGTGGGTTCACCGGCAGCCGTCTGAATGCGGACGAAAAGGCCGTTATTGGAGTTATTAATCAGGCGGTTGCCGTAGAGATCCGGTCCCACGCGGCTGAAGTCTGGTGTAAACGAGACTGCCTGGAACGCGGGCGCAGAGAACGTGGTCTCTTCAAAGCTGTCCGGATCGGCGGAGAGCGCGGAGTCTTCGCTGAGTGTGATAAAGTTATTGTAGATCGAGGGACGTGCGGTCAGCATGGTGATCGGATTGACGATCAGCTGCACGGAATCGACCTGCATTTTGCCGCCGCCATAAAGCACGGACGAATAGGCGACGTAGTCGAGAAACTGTCCCTTCAGTTCATAGTTCAGTCGGCTTTCGCTGTTATCCACATCGCGACGGAAAATGATGCCGCCCCAGTTGCCGGGACGGGGTACGGTTGGTGTTGGAGTGGTATCGCCACCGATGGTTTCGTCGCGCCACGACGTGAGTGTTACGTCCTGGAAGGGGGTGCCGAGCACCTGAAGTGACGCACCGCCACGGTCGAAGGTGACGGACGAGCTGCCGACACCGATGACGGCATTTTGAAACTTGATGATGGCGCCGGCATCGATCATCAGGGCGACGTCTTTCGGGACGTCCATAGTGCCGCCGTCGGCCAGTTCGAACCCGTTGTTGTCGAGGCCGATCTGGTACGGCAGGTTATCCGCTTTGGTACTGACGTCGTTGTCCGTGCCGCCGTTTCCAACGATCCGCACGACATCACCAGCGTTTGCGGCAGTGAACGCAGCGGAAATGGTGCGATAGAGATTTGGAATGCCCGGGGAAGCAAAGTTCGTCTTATCGACAACTCGCAGGCGACTGGGATCAACAGCCCGGAACCAGTAATTAAACACCCCGCCGGCAACACCGTCGTGGTCACCGTCGAAAAGCTGGGATGGCTGGTTCAGGGCCGAGTCGATAATTGAATTGGTGGCGTTGGGACGGAACACCAGTCGCAGTTCATAGCGACCCTGGGTGGTACCGTTCATGCCATTGTCATTAATTGTTGGGTCATAGGCATCATTGCCGCTGGCGCTGACACCGACAAAGTAAGTACCGGCTTCGAGATCCAGGGAGAGAAATGAGTCTTCGCTGAAGTAGTCGTCGTTGGAGGCGATTGCGGTGCGGCTGCCGTCGGGGTTTTGGCGGTAAATGCGAATAACAGTGTCGAGCAGGCTGGAGTCCACCAGACGCTCAGCAATGGTTTCAGCGGTCAGCTGACCGGCATTGGCGAGCGTGAAGCGGTAGAGATCGATGTCACGGCTTTCGGGGCGGAAGAGCGCCTGCCCGTGAACGATGTCGGCGTCGCCGGGGAAGTCAGGTTCCGCGGTGGTCGTCTGGACGGTGGGACCATCGAAGCCACCCATTACGGTCAGATCCGGCAGGTCATAGGCGTGCCCCATTCCCAGCAGATGGCCGATTTGGTGCATGCAGGTGGTGAACCATGAGCCGGCGTAGGAGTCGTCCCAGACTTCGGCGTTGTCCATGATGGCCAGATTCAGGGCGCGGCTGGAGAACGCGGTGACTCCGCCAGCACCAGTGATAATCGCCTGATCAATGGCACGCGGGTCCCCGGTGACGATCGTGAAACCCTGATTGGCGGTCTCCACAAACTGAACGCCGAGGTGACGGGCGTAGAGGCTGAAGGCTTCGCGAGCCCGCTGCTTTTGATTTTCAGTAATCAGATTGGAGAGCGGCTGGCCCTGAGGATTGAACCCGTAGCGGCTTTGGAAGTTGTAGTACAGAGTGGTGATCTGGGGGTCCTGATCGAGCGGAACTTCGAGGTGCGATTCGCGGGGCACGTCGATGTCCCGATGTCCCGGTTCGTCGCTGTTGCCCGGGAAATCAAACGGATAGGCGCGGGAAAGAATCTGTCCGGAAATGACGCGGCTTTGAGCGGACAGGGCACCCAGGTTGAAGCTGGCGGAATAGGAGGAGCCTGGGTCATCGAAGGAGAACAGCGGTGGCAGTGTACCTGCGGTCAGCGAGGAGTTTGGGTTGCCTGTGATCCGCGTGCGTACGAGATTGGAGGCCTCCGGATGCAGGTTGAGTGCCCAGAAGAGTTGTGCAGCCGTGGTGCCGCCGGTCGAATCAAGCGTGACCGTGATAGCTCGACGGGTCACACCCGCCACACTGACGCTCGGGGCACCGTTGGTGGCCAGAGCACTGCTGTTGAACTGCAGAGTAATTGGGCTGCCGTCGATGGAGACGAGCGGCTCGATGGTGACCGTGGCGAGGTTCGCACCACTGGTCCCGAAGCTGCTGCTGAAGATTTCGCTGAACGAAGTGGACACGGGGGCCAGCGGAAGTTCTTCGTCGGTGCCGATTCGCAGCCGATAGGTGCCATTGCCGGACAGCTGGTCGATGGGCTGAGCGAACGTCAGGGTGGCCGTGTTGCTGGCGGCACTGTAGACGACCGAAGTTGGCAGGTGTCGCACGTCGTCGGTGTTCTCGGACGTGTTTCGCGTGTAGAGCAGCCGGTAGAAATTGACGTTCTGGGCGGAAGCTGTGTCGAGCGTATCTTCGTTGAAGTAGACAACGATCGTGTTGCGCTGTTGTGTGAGCGAACCGTCGGCGTCGCGAATGAATGGCTGAGGAACGACGGCGCGGACCTGCGGTGCGAGGTTCAGACGGAAGTCGAAGGTGCCATCCGGATTGGAAGTACCGCTGACGAAGGTCTCGCTGGCAGCGTTCTGCAGGGGGTTAGTGCCACTGCCTTTGATGGTGATGCGATAGTAATCGTCCGGGAGATTTTCGGCGAAGCGAATGACGACATCTTCGGCGGTCGCCCCCAGCCCAACGTAGCCGAGGGTGACTGGGATTTCGTTGCCGTCGGCGAAAGATCCGTCGCGGCCGGAGCGAGTCACCTGAATGGGTGAATTGTTGAACAGCCGGTTGTTGGACGCATCGATCTGCTGTCCGGGATTGAACTGCAGTGTAAGTTCCCGGGGGGCGATGTTGCGGGTTTCACCGGGCGTCAAAAACGCACCGATGTTCGGTCGGACGGCGACGAGCGACGGGCCGGCGAGGAGGGCACGGGATTCAAGCGAATCTTCCAGCCGAGCCTCGGCACGCACCGTATTCCGCCGCTTCAGCGGTGATCGCGTCTTGCTTAAACGGTTGCGAACGGCAGTCAACCAGGCAGAAATCAGCATTGCGTCAACCCTGAAAAATCACAGATAAAAACAAGGCAGCACACTGCAGGCAAATCAAGTGAAAAACAGAATGTTCGCCGAATTTTGTGCCTTCTGAGCCCCAGCCACCCCGTTGCAGGACTGCGGATGCGAATCCGAACAGTCATTGCAGACGAAAAAACGGCCAGAATCCAACGCCTTCAATCCCGCGAAAACCCGTAACACAGGCAATTTGCCGAGAATATACGGGAAGTTCCAATCTTCCCGAAAAATCGGACTCACTGCAAACTCTACTGCCGTGAATATCGGCTTTTCATAGCGAATTCGGGCGCAGCAAGGGTACAGCAAAGTCCGTATTCGCGTCTTCAATCGGCCCTTCGATTCCCGCGCAGCAGTTTCAACCGGGGTCGTTCCGCCAATTTTGCCACTCACCCGATGAACTTGCCGAATGTCCCGATTTGACGACTGCAGAGATTCTGACGTTTTCTGCCGAATTCCAATCTCCGCGCCCCAGCCTGGCTCTTCTTGACTCCCCTGCCCCGTTTCTCTACGGTCCCGAAAGAACTTTTCAGGAGCCAATCGGGAGTTTTCTCCCGGGACTCCGCCGTTTCCCCCCTATCGCCCGTCGCCGGAAGCCACTAAGGAATTCCAGAAATGTCCGATCTGATCGCCCCCCATGGAGGATTGTCTGAGCCTGTCTGCCGAACTGTCGCTGCCGACGAACGCGAAGCCTGCCTCGCCGAAGCCCGCACGCTCGTTGCCGTCCCCGTCTCCGCTGCTGACCTCTCCACCGTCTACCGTTTCGGTGACGGCACTCTGAGCCCACTCACCGGCCCCATGAACTCCACCGTCTACAATCAGGTGCTTGACGAATGCTTCATCGTCAGCCACGGAGCCCGTTATGCATGGACGATTCCACTCGCATTTCCCGTCACCTCTGAACTCGCGAAATCCCTGAAGCCCGGCCAGAAAGTCGCCCTCACCGCTCCCTCTGGTGACATCGTCGCCACACTCGAACTCAACGACGTCTACGCCTGGCCAAAACTCAAGTACCTCCGCTCCGTCTATCTCACCGACCGCATCGATCACCCCGGGGCCGACATGGTGATTAAGGGTGAAGCAGACAAGTCGCACCTCATCAGCGGCGAAATTCGGGTTCTGCCGCAGCCCAAAAACCCCAGCTTCGGCGCCTACGTGCTCACTCCCCGCGAAGTCCGCCGCATGCTCGCCGGAAAAGGCTGGAACGCCGTAGTGGCCTTCCAGACTCGCAACCCACTGCACCGCGCACACGAATATGCTCTCGTCTACGGGCTCGAAACGCTGCTCCGCGAAGGTCACAACGCCGGCGCCTGCCTCAACCCCCTCATCGGTGAAGTCAAAGGCGATGACGTCAACGCCGAAATTCGTATGCAAACCTACGAAAAACTGATCAGCGATCGTGCGCTGGGCGATGGTGACAGCGACCAGTCGCTCTGGGGGCCCCGCGGCGAATCCGTACCCGATCGCGTTGTCCTCCTCGGGCTCGATATCAAAATGTTCTACGGCGGCCCCAAAGAAGCGGTCATGCACGGCATCTACCGCCAGAATATGGGCTACACCCACCTCATCATCGGCCGTAAACACGCCGATGCTCCCTACCACAACGGGGAAGCCATCTGGGGGGACTTCGATGCCCAGCAGATCTTCGGCAAACTCGCAGGTGACCTCCAGATCAAAACCGTCAACGTCGGCTTCGCTGCCTACTATGAATCGGTCGGTCGAGTGGACCTCATGGAACGCCACAAAGACGAAAAACCCTGGTCCATCAGCGGCAAGGATATTCGCGGCACCCTGCAGCGAGGCGAAATGGTCGATCCCAGAATCATGCGCCCAAGCACCTCACAAATTCTTGCTGCCGCCATGAAAATCAGCTGAAAACGGACCCTCGAACGATCCCCGTCCAGCACTCCGCCCTGCAACAGTGTGCTGTCACGTGACGGCTTCGTATCCCTCCAGAAAACGTCAATCGGCACAGTAAGAATCAAACAAAACACCCGCAGGGACCTGACCGGCCCTCCGGGTGTTTGTTTGTTTTGAATGCGCCCGTGAATTGTTTTTCGGTCGTTCCTGAAGCTGAAATTGATCGGCGGATGACCCCGGACATTTATTGGGGCCGTCCATCTGCAAATCAGTTCATGCTGACTTCTGTCGGCAGCAGTCCTTCATCGCGGTGGCTCCTGAGTCTGCAGCGGCAGGATCAGTCGCGAGAGCGCACCGGGGCTGTGGTGCACCTGTTCTGCAGCCACCGCCGTTTCCTTCCCGAAAATGCCGTCTGCCGTGTTGGAATTGCGGTCATACAGAGGGAACAACGCCCCGCAAATGTCCACCTGCAGCCGATGTCCGGGTGCAATCACAGCGGCACAGGGGCCAAGGTCCACCGTCAACTCATACACCCGTCCCGGCTCCATCAGCTCCGGCTCCAGCAATGATCGCCGGTAACGGCCCCGCTGAATGCCGATCACCAGGTTTTGAGCAAACCCGTTGGGATGTACATCGATCAGTTTCACCACCCAGTCAGCATCCGCGGTATCGGTGCTCACATGCAGCACTGCAGAGACATTTCCGGCAAACACGATCGGCTCTGTAAGGGGTGAGGATTTGTAGACCAGCACATCGTCGCGTGATTCCAGTTGCGACTGGTCCACAGGTCCCCAGACGGCGGCCTTCAGCGGTCGCTGGTCAGTCACCGGAGACGCAGGCACAGGCTGCTGCGGATCGGCTTGAAATGTGTCGGCTGGCTGAGCTGCTGCAGGAGGTTCACGAAGCAGTGTCCCGTCGCCCCTCGCTGAGTTTGCGCGACCGCCGGAATGCAGATAGAATGGGGTCGCCTGAAAACCGGTCGGCGGCCATTCGGCTGCTTCCCTCCAGACGTTGTCACCCATCGAAAAGTACTGCACCGGAGCAAAGGGCTTTGCATCGGCAGCGGAGTCCTTGAACAGATGCCTGCGGAACCAGTCCAGCTGCAGTTCCACCATGTCAAGAGTCGCCGCAGGTCCAAAATCGACATCCGCCACCTGCGATCGACCGATCGTCCCATGATCCCATGGCCCCAGCACCAGTCGCTGCTGACGCCTTGTCTGAGGATCCCGAGCCTGCTGCTGCATCCGCTGAAAACTGTTGACCGATTCGCGGGCGAAGAAATCATAGTAGCCCACCGTGTGGAGCACCGGCAGCTGAAGTTCAGGAACCTGTGACGCCAGATCTACTCGAGTCCAGAAACCATTCGGCTGCGGATGGGTGAGCCATGCATCCAGCCATGGCATGGGCCAGCCAATCGCCGTGTCGATATCACTCAGCGGCAGCTGAAAGAGTGCTTCATCCAGATCTCGCGGAGTCACACCGTCCGGCTTCGCGGAATTACCAGCCATCCAGCCGGCAATCAGCGACAGTCTGACGGCACCACCCTGATACAGGTTGTGATAGAAACTCGTCCACGTGGCCTGCGGAGCAATCGCGACCAAACCCGGTGGCCGCTCGACTGCCGCCTGCCACTGCACCGCTCCCACGTAAGAACCCCCCAGCATCCCGATGCGACCGTTGCACCACGGCTGCCGCTGAATCCACTCAATCGTGTCATACCCATCCTGACCCTCGTTGTTGTAAGGTGCCAGCACTCCTTCAGACGCGAACTTTCCCCGACAGTCCTGAGCCACAAACACAAACCCAGCCGCCGTGATGCGTTTTGCCAGCGCCTGCTGACGAGTGCGATCATACGGTGTCCGCATGAGCAGCACAGGAGCGGGTGAAGCGGCAGCATCCCGATGAATGTCAGCGGTCAGCAGAATCCCGTCCCGCATCGGAATCCGCACCGTCTCAGAAGTTGGTTCAGCGGCATCGCAGACAGGGCACAGGAAGAGGATGGCAGAAAACCACAGAAGTCGCATCGGAGGGAATACTTGTTGATTCAAGGCGTGGATTGATCGGAAATTCGCAGCGAAAATCTTCTCACAGGATACCCCCCGACGCAAGCGCAACTCCCCCTGACAAGGCTCAGGTGTGACCGTACAAAGTGATGATGATTGGGGCGAGTCACAACAGTGATGCAGGTGTTTTGCAACTTTGTAAGACGTGTCCTGCCCTCGGTCCGCGGACGCCTTCGGCAGCGAGCGCACCTCCGGTGCGAAACAACGCCGGGGGCTCCCGCCCAGCCGCTGATCAGCCGCCATTACAGCCGCATGGCGGCAGCCTGCGGGCAAACGGCCCCTGCCCACATCAAACCAACGCCTTCGCCGGCGCGCGCACCTTCGGTGCGAAACAATGCCGGGGGCTTCCGCCCAGCCGCTGATCAGCCGCAATTACAGCCGCATGGCGGCAGCCTGCGGGCAAAGACCCCTGCCCACGTCAAACCAACGCCTTCGCCGGCGCGCGCACCTTCGGTGCGAAACAATGCCGGGGGCTTCCGCCCAACCGCTGATCAGCCGCATGGCGGCAGCCTGCGGGCAAAGACGCCTGCC
>Ga0172372_10001094_pt1 | contig 41923 bp, 40 predicted proteins | sample LakKiv5m_2_FD_114544 | JGI IMG/M metagenome (GOLD analysis project Ga0172372, IMG submission 114544) | Freshwater microbial communities from Kabuno Bay, South-Kivu, Congo - kab_092012_9.5m | ecosystem: Environmental > Aquatic > Freshwater > Lake | place: Democratic Republic of the Congo...
CAATACCTTCAAATGTTCCATTTAACTGTCCGCTAAATTCAGTTGCTTGTTCAGGAGATAAATATTCAGAGTAAGGATCTCCACTGGCAGACACAAGCCCTTGCTTTAAGCCATCCATGAGTTTATTTATATCTAATTCGCCATCATAGTTTGCGCGTAGTTCATCGTATACTCGCTCAACATCCGCATAGTTAAGATTGCTCGGTAAATTCTTTTGCGTGCTTGTTCTATTTGCTTTCAGGTTAACTTGACCGGCTCCGAATAACCAACCTCCAAAAAATACAGCTACAAGAATAATTATTTTTTTCGAGTTAGATAGTTCTGATTTTGGCTTTATAGTTTTAAATTCGCTCACAAGTACTCCTTATACGTCACTCTCAATTATACTCTGTAACTCTACATCTATGGAACATACCTAAAGAAGTCTAATATCGCCTAGTCTGGTATGACAGTCGGCCGTCTAGAAACGAGTTATATTCAGATGTATTAAATGTACCATTTCCAACAGATTCGACATACATTGCGTGACCCCAATATCCGCTTGTACTAATCGCAACATCACCGGGTTGAGGCGTACGAGAAACTGTAACCCCTCTTGCATATGCTGCAGCAACCCAATCCCGAGCGTTACCGTAATACATTGGTGCGGATCGTCCTGAGGCTAGTACCGCCCACGCAGTATATGAAACACACTGGCGCGTACAATATCCCCACGGATCAGGACCGTCATTATCAACACATCCAGGACCAGGGCTCATGCCAAATCCACCGTTTTGATATGGATAATTATTTGGGTTTACGCTACCGACTGGTCCAGGGAATCTAAGGAAGTAATATCCACCATCTGGATTAAAGTTCGCTCGACGCTGAGATGCAATTAATGCGTCAATCTTTGATTGGTTATCTTTTGTCCGAGAATTAAACTCATTTTGCTGGCTTTGATTATACGAAAGCAGGTTTGCTTGCTCGGCACGACTGTTATCAAGTGAGGCTTGTTGATCTTGTTGTTGCTTAAGGAGGGCTTCAACGCTTTCTTTTTTAGCTACAAGCTCTTGTTTTAATTTTGTTATTTTGTCGACTGATTCTCGAATTTTATCTTTCACTGAATTTCTATATTGAGCCTTATCAACAAATTCACTTAAATCCTTACTCGATGCAAGCATTTCAATTGTCGAAATATCACCCTCTAAGTACATTGCCTTTATATTTTTACCGAGTAGCGCTTTTTGCTTTGTTAGCTCTTTCTCTGCTTCTGTAATTTCGTTCTGAAGACGCTCTTGCTCTTTGGTACTACTATTGATTTGCCCTTGTAGTGTGTCGATTTGAGCTTTTAAAATATTTATAGCATCAGTGTAGCTTGTTGCCTCGTTTGCAAGGCGTGCTATGGCACTTTGATATTGTGCGTTCTCTCTTTGTAGAGCATTGATTTTATCTTGCACAGACTCTGCTCTTGCTTCTTGTACTCGTGGGATAAGTGCAAATACGAGTATAAACACTGCGACAAGAGAACTTGCAATGCCGACTATCTTTTTTACACTAGTTTTTGCTATCTTTATTTTTTGCATATACACTCATATCATACCATATATGCTCGTATTGCAAATATAATCATAAGCTCTTGGTACGTATTATTTGCTTGTCTTAAACTTCAGGTAACGTCGCGTAGCAATCAATGACGATACAGCACCAATAAGAATTCCTACACCAAGTTGTAGTGCGACAAAAGTAAAGTAATGATCTTTAAAATAGGTGTTGGAGTAGTTTATATCTAGAATTCCAAGACTGCTTGCTTCGAAAGTTCGTGCAGAAATTGAGAATAGTGCCTGAATAATAACAATCGACAAGACACCAGATACAAGTCCATATATAATGCTTTCAACAATGAATGGTCCCCGAATAAAGTTTGTACTTGCACCAAGCAAGCGCATAATTGTTAGCTCATCTCTACGGTTGAAAATGGCCATTTGAATTGTATTGAAGATAATAAGCATCGAAATAATTGCAAAAACTATAATACCCGCAATCCCTGCTCGTCTGAAGAAACTAGTAGCGCTCGTTATTTTGTCTATTGCCTGTTTTCTATCTCCAGAATATGAAGTTTCATCTGATTGTAGAGACTTTATATCTCCCCTCTCAAGAAATGTACGTATTTCTTCAATGCGGTTTGGATCGCGCGGTTTAATTTGGAGGCTTGCAGGGAGCGGATTATCCGTTTGAGAAATTGCGGTTAATAAATCTGCATTACCTGCGTTTTGTTGCTTATAAATTACTAGGGCTTGGTCTTTGCTTATAAAAGTTACTTCTTCAACATTTTCTAGTGATTTCAAATTATTTATTAAATCTTCTCGTTGTTTAACGGTAACTGAATCGTTGAGATATACAGAGACATCAATGCGGTCTGTAATTTGTTGTACCGTATTCGCAAATGTCGCATTAGCAATTATTGAAAACAATATGATCGTCAAGGTAATGACCATAACTGCCATAGCCGCTATACCTAGCCATGCATTACGAACAAAGTTTAATAACCCGGTTTTAATAATACGTTTAAATACAATGGTGTTGCGTGAGATGTTCATCCTCGGTACTCCGCTCCGGCTCTGTCGCTGACAATAGAACCAGCTTCCATAGTAATTACCCGACGCTTCAACTTATTAACAATTTCTTGGTTGTGTGTCGTGAGTATAACTGTCGTTCCGAATTTATTAATTTTTTCAAGCACGCGAATAACGTCCCATGCATGCTTCGGGTCAAGATTTCCTGTTGGCTCATCGGCAATTAAAATACGCGGTTGTCGAACGATTGCACGAGCAATCGCAACACGCTGCCTCTCACCTCCTGAGAGTTCTTTTGGCATCCGTTTTTCCTTACCCTTAAGGCCAACTATATCGAGTACACGTGGAACAGTATTCTCGATTTCTTTATTCCCCATTCCCACTATCTCTAACGCAAAGGCGACGTTTTCAAAAACAGTCTTATTGGGGAGTAATTTAAAGTCTTGAAACACGACTCCAATTTTTCGTCTTAAAAGAGGAATTTCTTTATCTTTTAATGTCTCGTAATCTATACCCCCAACAATTATTTTACCTGAGGTTGGTTTTTCTTCACGAGTTAGTAGTTTAAGAAGTGTTGATTTACCGGCACCACTTGGTCCGATGATTATAACAAATTCTTTAGGCTCTACGTGCAAGCTTATACGCTCAAGTGCTTGCCCGTTTTTGTTATACGTTTTTGTTACTCGATCTAATAAAATCATATGCTTTCCAGTATATCAAAATGCTCCCGCTTATTCACGCGAAAGATTACTTTGATCCAAACGTTGATTCAAGATAAGCATCAATAAACTGATTCAGATTACCATCCAGCACTCCGTCAACATCACTAGTTTCATACTTACTACGTACATCTTTCACCTGTTTATACGGATGCAAGACGTAGCTACGAATCTGATTACCCCATTCCGCTGAAGTATTTGGACCCTTTAATTCATTAAGGTGTTCCTTGTGCTGCTCAAGCTGCAACATTGCAAGCCTAGATCGCACGATTGTCATTGCAGTCTCTTTATTTTGAAGCTGTGAACGTTCATTTTGAATTGCAACCGTTACGCCCGTTGGAATATGCGTTATCCGAACTGCTGAATCTGTAGTGTTTACACTTTGCCCACCATGTCCACCAGCTCTGTAGACATCAACTTTCAGTTCTTTAGGGTCAATCTCAAGTTCAGATGGAGAGTCAATTTCCGGTATAACTTCAACCTTTGCAAAGCTTGTTTGACGTAAACTGTCTGCATTGAAGGGGCTCAGTCGCACTAAACGATGTATACCAGCTTCCGAGTGCAACTTGCCGTACGCATAAGGACCAACAACTTCAAGGGTTGCTCTCTTCAGTCCTGCTTCATCGCCAGCGGCTTCTTCAATAAGAGTAACTTTATAATTCTCTTTTTCAGCCCATCGAGTGTACATCCGTAAAAGTATTGCAGTCCAATCCTGAGCGTCAGTGCCACCTGCTCCAGCAGAAAGTGTTACTACTGCATTGTGGTCGTCATATATGCCAGCAAACCGTAGATCAGATTTTAATGAATCGAAACGGTTTTGTAGTTTTTTTAATTGCTGTGCAAGGTCACTGGTAAGTGAACTATCTTTTAAAGCAATCATCTCTTTCAAATCATCTATCTCTTTACCCATTTCAATCCAAGGATCGGATTGTGCTTTGAGTGCAGCATGTTTTTTCATAACATCCTGTGCTTTTCGATTATCTGACCAAAAATTATCTGAAGCAATTTGCTTGTCAAGTGATTGTATTTCATCAATTAGCTGCGAGATCTTAAGTTTATCAACAGCAGATTTGAAATCAGTGTGTAATTGCTGGGCCTGCTTCGTTATTTCTTCCATAATGGTGCCGCCTTAGATTGTAAGTCATTAAGAAAACTTTCACTCACATTACCCAATGTACCGATTCCCCATATATTTTCTGAAAATAATAGTTTACTCGTTTCGACTATTCCTTGTTTGGTTATCGCTTCAATTCTCTCGGGTTCGGCATAATAATCATTAATAACCCCATCAAAGAAATAACGGTAGCTATAGCCGTTTGCAACTCCTGCTACTGTTTGTCCACTGCGCTGATACCTGCCAAGTGCATATTGCTTTGCAGCCTTAATGTCATCTGCTGAAATTTTACCCGCAAACACTTGGGACAGTTCATGGACCATGATGTCAAATAATGCTGGTGCATTTTGTGGCATAACCTGGGCTCCAAACCACCAGTTACCACTGTGTTCGGCTCTACTGACTCCGCTACTCATACCATAGACGAGTCCTTTTTCCCGAGCAGTTCCAAGAATGCGCGAATAGAGAGTCTCTGTAAGCATACTATTTATCAGCGATAGGTTGTCATATTGTGCATCTGTAAGCTTACGACTTACGAACGTATCAACATAAAAGTATAAGTTGTCGACGGTATCGTTTTGAATATGAAGTGGGTTATTGATTGACCGAGGTATCTCTTCAGGCAACTGAAATCTTCCTTTGCCTTTTGGTAGTTCAATTGATTCTAGCAAACGAGTAATGATATTTCGTCTGCTTGCATATAGATTGCCAGCAATTACAAAACGCATATTACTACTAGTATGTGTTTTTTTATAATGCGCTGTTATATCTTTAAGGGATGCATTATGCATTAATTTTAGTCGCTCTTGGTCTGTCTTAACACAAAATCCATACTGTTCACGGAGCGCTAGGTTTAAATGTCTAAAATGATTATTGGATCGAGCTGTCAACTCTTCGCGCACATTACCAAACTCGGCATCGAATTCTTCAGGCAGAAACAAGGGTTTTGTAATTGCAGTCAGCAACAGACCAAACACTCTATCCCATTCAAAGTCGGCGCACTCCGCTTCATAAATAATGTCGTAACTGCCTGTTGACGCGTTTGAATAAGCACCATTTTTTTCGAATTCAGCCTGGAAAGCTCTTGCTTTAGGAATAAGTTCATTTGCTCCGAGAAGCATATGTTCCATAATGTGAGCTGTTTCCCATTTTTCTGGCTCTACCAAGTATTCACCAGCTCTAAAATTACACTCCAAAGTCATAACACTGGCATCGGGTACATGAATTAGTAATCCTGATATACCATTTTCAAGCGTAATTTCGGTAACTGAATGTTTCATAATTTTTTGTGTTTTTTAAAGCCACTTTTAACAAATGAATTCTATTTCCTCTTCCCTTTTTTACGACGCTGACGTTCAGCTTTGTGTGCCTTTTTGCGTGATTTTTCAGATACTTTCTTTTTTGAGCCACCTTTTTTCGGAGTAGAGTTTATAAAATCTTCTTCTTGAAATTCGTCTGCCTCAATAATTTTATCTGCATTATCTACAGAAGAGCGTGCTGCGATAGTAAGATCTGTTTCTACTGGTCTGTCATTCATGTCTGTTCGTTCAGCTGCAAATAAAGAACGGACTACATCATGCCTGAGATCATTCTGCATTGATTCGAACATATGCTGACCTTGTCTACGGTATTCTACGAGTGGATCACGTTGTCCAACGCTTATCCAATGTATTCCCTCTCGCAAGTGATCCATGTTTTCTAAGTGCTGCATCCAAAGATTATCTAATAACTGTAAATAAATATCGCGCTCGACTTTGCGCATAAGTTCTGCACCAAAAGCTTCCTCATGTTCTTTGTAGAGATCTAGTACTGCAGCCTCAAGTGCCTGATGAAATTTTTCTGCGGGTGAATCAAAAAGAGCATCAAGCACATCCTCGCTAAACGGGAATACTTCTTTAAGAGTTGCTTCGTACATATCGGTTGTGGCCAATGGAGATTCAGCCAAAAGTTTTGCCTCCTCTTTAATAAAGAGTTTGATGCGCTTACTTATGTCTGGTTGCATGAGAATTTCGCGACGCATAACATAGGTAGCCTTACGATGCCTGTTCATGACGTCATCATATTCAACGACATTTTTTCGCTGATCAAAATTATGACCCTCTACTTTTTTCTGAGCCGATTCAAGACTTTTTGATATGACTCTGTTTTCAATAGGAGTTTCATCATCAACTTTCAAGCGCTCCATAACACCAGCAATTCGCTCGCCACCGAAAATTCGCATTAAATCATCTTCAGTACTAACAAAGAATTGTGTTACACCAGGATCACCCTGTCGACCTGATCGACCTCGCAACTGGTTATCGATACGACGGGATTCATGTCTTTCTGAGCCAAGTACAAACAAACCGCCAAGTTCCCTGACTTCTTCCGTAAGTACGATATCGGTACCTCGACCTGCAATATTTGTAGCTAAAGTAACACTCCCTCGTTCTCCAGCTTTCGCAACAATTGCAGCCTCTTTTTCGTTGTTCTTTGCATTTAAGAGTTGATACGGTACTTTTTGTTTAGATAATAACCGAGCTAATTCTTCGTTCTTTTCAATAGATACTGTACCGATTAATACCGGTTGGCCTTTTTCGTGAAGCATTTTAACTTCTCGTGCAATAGCCTTAAACTTACCGGCCTCTGTCTTATAAATTCGGTCTGCGCGGTCAATACGCGCCAATCCTCTATTGGATGGAATTTCTAACACATCGAGTTTATATATCTGGTGAAACTCTTCACTTTCAGTTTGCGCTGTTCCAGTCATACCTGCAAGCTTCTCATATAAGCGGAAATAGTTCTGAAAACTAATCGTTGCAAGAGTCATTGATTCTTCTTGCACTTCAACACCTTCCTTAGCTTCAATTGCCTGGTGTAAGCCTTCGTTATAACGTCGACCTTTTAAGAGGCGGCCTGTGAATTCATCAACGATAACAACCTCACCGTCTGAAGTCACGACGTAATCTTTATCTCTTTTAAAGAGAGCTTGAGCTTTCAGGGCCTGATCAAGGTGATAAATGGTACGTATGTTGTCACTCGCATATAGATTGTCTATCCCCAAAGCTTTCTCAATGAAATCTACTCCCTCATCTGTTAATACAGATGCTTTCCTTTTTTCATCAATTTCGTAGTGTTTTTCAGCTTTTAGCTGTCGAGCGACTTTCGCAAATTGAGCATATGAATTACCACTTGTCATTGCAGGGGCTGAAATAATTAGAGGAGTCCGTGCTTCGTCTATGAGAATAGAGTCAACTTCGTCAACGATAGCGAAGTGCAAATGGCGCTGCCGCAATTGGTCTACTTCACGAACCATGTTATCGCGCAGGTAATCAAAACCAAACTCGTTGTTAGTCCCATATGTGACATCTGCAGCATACGCTTCCTGGCGGGTACATGGCTTTAAGTGCTTGAGTCTCTCATCATCATGTTTCTCATTTTTATAATTTAGATCAAAAATATAAGATTCGTCGGCAATGATCACACCTGTTGTAAGTCCAAGAAAGGCATACACTTGCCCCATCCAACCAGCATCGCGCTGTGCAAGATAGTCATTTACCGTAACTACGTGGACACCTTTTTCAGTAAGTGCGTTGAGGTATACTGGAGCGGTAGCAACAAGCGTCTTACCTTCTCCTGTTTTCATCTCTGCAACGTTGCTTTCGTGCAAGGCCATTCCACCAATCAGCTGAACGTCAAAATGTCGCTGTCCTAGACTTCGTGATGCCGCTTCCCTCACGACAGCAAAGGCATCAGGCAGTATTTGATCAAGAGTTTCTTTTTTTAAGCGATTCTTAAGCTTCTTAGTCTGTGAGCGCAATGTTTCATCTGACATTTTTTCATAAGTAGGCGCCAAAGCGTTGATATCGGCTACTCTTTTTTGTAGTCGCTTCACCTTTTTTGCTTGGGGATCACCTAGTACTTTTTTGAACACCTTGTTCATGAAATAACACTCCTCTGGAAATTGTCAGTATTTGATATAGTACGGTTTCTATTGTATCGCATTTATTGGATACAGAGGAACGTAATTTTTACGTTACTCATACTATTCACTCGCTTGCGCAGGGTCACGTTTAAACTTACTCAGGACTCGCCTATGAAGTGGTTTTGTGCCGTGCGTTTCCTTATACTTTACAATCTGATTTTTAAGCTTTGCTTCAACTACATCAATTGCTGCGAACATATTGATTGTTGTTTCCTGCACAGTTATTGTGCCATGAGGCAAATGTAAGATTACCTCAGCAGTGCATTCGACGCGAGTTTTAATTTTCTGCTCTTTTAGCTTCACTTCAGCATGTGCTGATTCGCGGGCGTGCAATGGCATGTACTGATCCATTTTTCCGATCTTCTTTAATACATACTTCTTTAAATCATCTGTCACTTCTGTATGTATGCCATTAATCTCAATTTTTTGGATCATATTCGTTCTTTTCCTCCCATAAATGGTTTTAATACTTCCGGAATTATTACGTCACCTTCTGGAGTCTGATAATTTTCAATAATTGCTATTAAGGGGCGCTGAGAAAAAACTGTCGCGTCGTTCGTATGCAACAATTCGACTTCTCCACGTTCACGCCTTAATCGTGTTTTCATGGCACGGGCTTGGTAATCAGTAATAAGGTCTGCAGTGTGCGTTTCTCTATACATATTTTGAGATGGAAGCCATACTTCAATATCTACACCTTTTGCATTAGGTCTGCCAATGTCTGCTGTGCATTTTTCAAGAACATGATATGGTAATTGCAATTGCTGCATAATATATTCTTGAATTGCAACCTGGAATAAATGTTCGTTTAAAGATGTCTCCGGCGTTACAAAGCTTTCCATTTCAAGCTTATTAAATTGATGCAGTCTAAAAATACCTTCTGTATCTTTCCCGTAGGTACCAGCCTCTTTACGAAAAGCAGTCGTATAACCCACATAGCGGATTGGCAGCTCTTTTTCATCTATGATTTCATTCATATACATCGGAGCTATGGTATGTTCTGCACTTGCATTCATCCATAAGTCTTCGTCTTCAAACTTGTAGGTCTGTTCTTCTCGGTTCAGTCTTCCTGTCGCCTCAAACACTTCCTTTTTAGCGACCGCTGGAGGCAACACTGGTACAAAGGGCTTACTGCTGACTTTGAGCTTATTGTCGCTAATAATTTGCTGCAGTACATCCTCGTCTCCAAGGATTGTCATTCCATATTGCCAAAGTGCGAACTCAAGTCGCACTAAGTCTCCTTTTGTATATACGAAACGAGCGCCAGCAATTTTTGCAGCCCGTTCTTTATCGAGCCATCCTTTTGCCAAGGCAATTTCTGCATGGTTCTTGGGAGTAAAATCAAATTTGGTCTTTTCTCCAACAGTTTTAATAACTTGATTGTCAACTTCTGTACTTCCAATCGGCACAGAATCAAGTGGCATATTTGGCACCGCTTTAAGGAGCATTACATATTCATGCTCTATTGGGTCTAATCGACTTTCAAGCTCGCTCAACTCATGCTTCATCGCTTTACCACGCTCGAGTTGCTCCATAGTGGGTTTACCAGCCTTGAGCGATGCCGCATAGTCATTACGTTCAGCACGCAGGCTCTCAATCTGAGCAATGAGTTTTTTACGCTCTGCGTCAATTTTTAATAAATGGCCCACATTGATCTTATATCCCTTTTGAGCGGCTTTTTCAGCGACAATCTCGGGGTTCTCACGAATAAACTGTATATCAATCATACGTATAGTATACGTTGCCTGGAAGTGTTATACCAGGACAATCTATGCAATATAACAGATTAGGGACGCTTCTGTTTTAAGGCGTCAATAGTGAGCATTGTCCTTTGTTTTGCGTATAAGCAATAATCACACTCGCCACCCATAGCTGCCTTACCGACTGCAGGCATATCACCATCCATACAACGTTTCATTTTTTTTAATGTTGGCTCAACCCAAGAATCATCAGCAGTGTACGGAATTAGTTTAGTCTTAAACTCGACGCGATTATAAAAACCATCGAGATCCATACGTCCATTTGTGTATACAAAGTATCCTGTATCACTTACTTCGTATCCGTTTTGACGCAAGAGCCATTGGTAGACTTCTAGCTGACGCTTATAGCTCATTTGCCAATCTGAATCGATACTTACCTCTTTATCTTTTGCAGTGGCTTTATAATCTACGACGATCATTTTTCCATCATCATCAACCCAAAGATCATCAATGGCTCCAAAAACATGCAGATTGGTAGGCTTATGTTGCACAACTATTCCGGTAAAATTATGTCTCCAAGTCTCAAGCTCGTCATGTTGCATGGGAATTGCCTTCACTTGATTTTCTTGCATGATAGGATGCGGCTGAGCTTTTTTCCTATAGCTATCAAACTCTTTTTTAAAGAGTTCATCTATTGCTTTATTAATATTAAACGGCGGTGTATTTGGTCGTGTTATTTTTAAGCGGACATCCAACCAAAAACAACGTGGACATTGCATGAAGAGCTCAATTTTACTTCGAGAAACTTTAAACGGATTTACTTGACCAGGTTGATACGGCTGGCTCCGCTCTCTCCAATAATTCATGCAGTTATTGTAACAGCCTTACGACTGCTGTAATGGCAGCTGTTTCTGCACGCAGAGTAAAATCGTGGATATTCAGGCGATTCATTGTGCTTTGTCTAAAGAATTCTTTTTCTGTATCTGACCATCCACCTTCAGGGCCAATGAATATACCGCGAGATCCATTCTCAAGGACTTTATCTTGAGCATCTTGTTCGCAAATATACAATGCTACTGTATCTTTATACTGCTCGACTGCCTTGTCTACTGGTAATGGCTCACGAATACTTGGAATATCACTTCGCCCACATTGCTCAGCGGCTTCAACAATTATTTTTTCAGCGCGCTCATGATTGAATCCTGTCTTCTCAGAACGATCGGCAATGAGTGGTATAAAATGTCGCACCCCAAGTTCAGTCCCCTTCTGTAAAACCCATTCATTCTTATCTTTCTTTAATAAAGACCAAAAGAGATAGATATCTTGCTGTGGAACAGAACGCTTGTAGTCAGTAATGTGATGTAGTCGTGCTTCTTTTAGACTAATGTCAGTAATTTCATACAGTCGATCATGTTTGATGCCATCAAATAACACAACTTGCTGACCAGCTCGAAAACGCAAGACCTTATTCCACTGATGCAGTAGTTTTGTGTCATGGATACGGCACTCTTGATCTAAGTGTATATTAGACGAATAAAATCGATGTATTTTCATATTCTCTCTAGTATAGCTAATGTTTCAATATGTGGTGTTCTCGGAAAAAAATTATATCCATTAAATGCGTTAATTCTATAGGAGTCTTGCAGCATTGCGACGTCTCTCGCTTGTGTCGCGGGATTACAAGACAAATAACAGATCAACGGTGGAAGCACGGTCAAAATCTGACTAATGACATCTTTGTGCAGCCCACTTCGCGGAGGATCAACAATAAGAACACTGTCTCGAGTAATGTACTCTAGAGCATTCTCTGTGCTTGCATGCACGACCTCCGCGTCTGTATTCTTTGCATTCTGACACGCCATCACCACGTTAGCCTTATCAAACTCGACAAGGGTCTTAGTGTTGCCGACAGCAAGTCCAATAGTTCCAACACCTGAATACATATCCGTTTTATATGCAGCATCTTTTGTCGCTGCAGCGATTGACTGCAAGGCCATTTGAAAAACTGGTAGATTTACTTGAAAAAATCCACATACATCATACGTAATGTTAATTCCATTTATTTCGTCCGTTAGCGTCGTGTCACCGTCAGTGTAGAGGAGCTTTGTTAATACTGATGCAGGGCTTTTGGGGTTCGAATGATACACTTTGAGTCCTTTAAGACTGTTCGGCTTTTTTAGTTTCATAAATGTTTCAGGCTTAACGAAAAGAGCAGCAACAACACCACCCTGTTGGTCGCAACGAAAAATTACTGACTTTAAATCACCGGCGCGCAAATCATAAGCATTAAGTTCATTGAGTAAATCATATGCAGCTTTATTAATTACCGGTAACGCTAAAGCACTATCCTTAACAATCTGTTTTTTATGAGTCCCTCGGTTAAAGAATGCATAGTGCAGCCCAGTTTCGTCTCCAAAAAAAGAGAATTCAATTTTATTGCGGTAACCGTATGCTTTACCATCTGATTGCATTGAAAAGCTATTCAGATTCACTTTTTCTCGTGCAAACGACTCTTTTACGATAATAGCCTTTTGCTCATTCTCATATTCAAGATCCATGATCTGCCAGGGCGATGTTGCAAGATATATAGACTCTTTAGGCTCAATGCGATGAGGAGATTGATGCAATATTGTATCTGCGATACCTTCGCAATAGTCTTTTTTAGACTTCGTTAAACGTACAGCTACCGTTTCATGTGGTAGTGCATTCCATACAAAAGCCTTTCGACCGTCTGCGAGTACGCCTAGACCCTGTCCACCATGAACAAGTTTATCTATTGTAATTTCTTCGAGCATATACGATTACGGTCGAAGTGTACCAGAGAATACCTGCCACGCTAGTAATGATTTAGCAACGAGACTAAGAATCATGTATGTTCGCTCACCGTAAAGGTAGTTAGACCATTTACCAACTTTCTTATATTGAAGATACATATTTATGGCAAAGCTATTAAAGAATAGGAAAATACTTAGGAAGATAAAGTATACGAATGTTGGAATTCCACCGGAGCCATATACGTTTGTGCCTGTTACATAAATTGCAAAGATAATCCACGGAACAATTCCCGCAAGACAGCCAACCCAGTAGGTAAACCATTTGACTTTCTTTTGACCTTGATTTTGAAGTTCCATTGCCAGCCCCATAAGATTCATGATGAGATCAAGCGCAAAGATTGCAATAATTGTTGAGATATCTGATATACCACTGAGAAGACCTATAGCAACCATCATCGTGCTGGCACTTATACCGTATTCGATCCAACGAGCTTTATTAATACCTTTTTTGAGATCAGCTTCGTACCTTTTACGATATACAGTAGCGATTATTGTGTGTGCCACAGCAGACATAATAAAAAATGCTGCAATTACATAGCCAAGATTTACATTAAAAATCGTGCGTGTACTCATCGCGAGGACTGGTCTTCCAGCAATTTCTGACGCAAGGGTATCTTGAGTGAGGAAAGTTGTCGTTACGGGCCATGTTACCGCCTTGCTCAGCGCAATGACTGCGATCGCCTGAAGCGCATGTAGTACGGCCATTCCCTTATTCCACTTAATGAGTGATTCGATAGTAATTGGTTTGTTGGTTGATTTTTTAGATTTCATACTAAAACTATACCATACTGTTGTTACTGCTAATGGTATACTTACTATGGACATGGCACGTAAAAAACAAAAATCGGCATCAGTAATCCTTGGCAAGAAAGGTAAATTAATTACGCGGGACATAAAAACCCGTCCTGCCAGAAATCCTCGTTCAATATGGGAATCATTCAAAAAGCGTAATACTAAATCAAAGGTCATTATTATTTCATCTGTTGTAGTGGCTATTCTGAGTTTTATTTTGCTCATTCTTCCCTATCTGCCACGTATTGATTTTTTAGTGCGTAAACCTAAAATTGATGCCAACCCGTATAGTAAAGCGGCTGAAGAAGGTAGAAGAGGAACAACAAAAATTAGCGATGAGGCAATACAGAAATTAAAAGGTAATCGATTAATTCTTCCGTCTATTGGTGTTAATGCTGAAATTATCGATGGACGTGATGTATACGTAATCGGTAAAAATCAAGGTGTATGGAGAGAGACAAACTCAATAGACCCATCAAAGGATGGCAACATTGTTATTGCAGGACATAGATTTTTATACACTGCACGAAACGGAGGCTATTTCTACAATCTACCTGAGCTAAAGTTAGGGAGTAAAATATATATACGCTGGAAAGATACTGTATACGAGTATGAGGTGTATAACACCAAGACGGTACTTCCCGAACAAGTAGATATACGCGACAGAGACCCTAAGGTTTCTAAAAAACTAACTCTTTACACATGCTATCCACTTGGTAGTACAGCAAAGCGCTACGTTGTTGAGGCAAAACAACTTTAGTTACTGTTTTATTCTATCTGCAAATTTTTTTCGTAACTTAGTCAGTTTAGGATTAATAATAACTTGGCAATATGCATTTTCAGGATGATGAGCAAAATAATCCTGATGTTCTGCTTCTGCAAGATAAAAAGTATCTAACTCTTGAATATCCGTTACGATAGGATCTTCCCATAATTCAGCGGCTGCTCTGACTGACATTTCAGCCGTCCTTCTCTGTTCTGGATTTTCGTAAAATATAATCGAACGATATTGTTCTCCGACATCATTACCTTGCCTATTTAAAGTCGTCGGATCGTGGAGCGCCCAGAAAATATCCAAAATATCTGAAAGTGTGATTATTTCTGGATTGAATGTCACACGTACGACTTCTGCATGTCCAGTAGTCCCGGCGCATACTTGATCATACGTTGGATCTTTTACATGGCCACCTGCATACCCAGACTCTACTTTCAATACACCATCGATTAAACGGTAGCTTGCATCCAGACACCAAAAACAACCACCACCCAAAACGATAGATTCTGCAACGGAAGTCATGGGCTACTCCTTTACATTAACGTCGCGCCAGAATGCGACATAATTAGAAAAATCTTTTTTTACCCGTTCAATTGCCGATTGCTTAGGTTCAGGATAGCTCCAAGCGTTATCTTGACTTATATCATCGCCCTTTCCGACATTAAAATACTGACACACTCCTTTCCATGGACATGTATAGGGTGTCGGGCTCTTGTGTAAGAACTCTTTTTTAACTGAGCTTGGAGGGAAATACCAGTTACCTTCTATGTAGATTAAATCTTCTTTTTTAGCTTCAGCAATTACAGTTTCTTTCCAAACAGCTTTCATATTTCCTCCATTTATTTTCTTTATTACTCTGTGCGAAGCGCCTCGATAGGATCTAGTTTGGATGCCTTCCGAGCTGGCAACAATCCAGCAAAAATAGCCACAAGAACGAGCAGTAAAATCAGTACTGCAATTTGGTTTGCTTTGAAAATCAAAAGTTTTTGAGTACCAAAATCAAGTTTTTGTGTAATCCAAGGGTTTAATAGTGTCCCAAGAATAAATGCAAAACCTGAGCCAAGAGCTCCTCCTAAGAAGCCGATCCAGGCTGCTTCAAACCTGAACAAACGACTAACATCTCTTCTTCGCATGCCCAGTGCCTTCATGAGGCCTATTTCGCGGGTACGCTGTAGAACGCTAATATACATAGTATTAACTACCCCAAAAACAGACGCAACAATTGCAATAATACCAAATGCAGCAACTATTGCTTTTAGGACATTAATGATTTGTGTCAGGAACTCCTGTGTCTCTTCAACACTTTGTGAACTAAAACCATCTTTTCGCAGTTGCTCTTGAACTTGTTTCAGCTTAGCCTTATCTTCTCCATCTCTGACTTTGACATTTATTGTAGTGTACTGCCGATACTGTGATGTACCTGCTGTAGCTATGTCATTAAGGTTTTTTGCAGCTTTTGAACTTATTTGTAGAGACAACTCAGTTCCCGGCTGTGCAGGCTCAGGCTTGAGAACAGCAGCCACTGTAAAAGGTACTAGCACTGTACTTTTATCTGCGATAGCCTCTGCCTCTTGTAGCGATCGGGGAGCAACGCCGCTTTCTAATATTTGCGAGCTCAGTGATTTTCTAATGGCGATAATCACTTCTTGGCCAATAGCGCTTTGAGCATTTTTAAAGCCAAGCTTTGAAACGTAGGCTTCAGGGAGCAGTACAGATGAATCTGAGAGAGGTCGAGGAATAGATCCCGCTAAGGCCTCAGGATTCCGTGCAGGGTTAAAATCTTGAATATTAGCAATATACTTCTTCTGCCCCTGACGAGTCACATATTGTACATTCAAAATTACACCTTCTCGAACACCTTCAACAAGCGGATATTGCAAAATTTTGTTAACCTCTTCTTCAGTAACTTGCTTCACTTGAATCGGAGCACCACTTGCAGACGAAACTGATCCAAAAGACGGATCATACTCCTGCGGTTGACTGTTATCTCCTCTACCGAAAATAGTTTCATCTTTTGCAACAAGTAACTCAGTAGGGTCGAAATTGTTATTGATGAGCCTATTAACGTATGCCTGTGCGCCATTACTTGCTGCTAATGTCATAGTCAGAGCAAAGGCTCCAACGCCAATTGCTAATGCCGTGAGAAGCGTACGTGCTTTAGCTTGCTTAAGATTTCGCGCACTTCTACGAGATATGTCTACAATCTTCATTGTTTTTTGCTCACTTTTTTATTTTCAGAAAAATGAATTACCTTACCATCCTTCAAAGTAATTCGATAATGACATCGGTCGGCGAGCTCATCATCATGTGTCACAACAACTAAAGTATTCTTATTTTTTCTGTTAAGTTTAAATAATAGTTTAATGATCATTTCGCCAGTTGCACTATCGAGATTACCAGTTGGTTCATCAGCAAATATTAGTGAAGGATTATTAACAATAGCACGTGCAATGGCAAGTCGTTGCTTTTGTCCCCCGGAAAGACTTCCTGCCTTATTATGTATCTTATCCTTAAGACCCACCTGATCAAGAGCATTCTCTATCCGTTTCTGTCGATGTCCTTCATCCGCAATTTCAAGAGGTAATGAAACATTTTGGTAGCATGTCTGGTTTGCTTCCACAAAAAAGGCCTGAAAAATAAAGCTCATTTCATTTGCCCTGAACTTGTCCATAGCCCGGCCTTTTAGTGTATGCAGTTCTTGCCCTCCAACAGTAACACTGCCCGAGTCCGGATGATCAAGTCCACTCATGATATGCATGAGAGTTGATTTTCCTGAGCCACTTTTACCAACAATTGCGACTGTAGATCCTTCAGGAATACTAAAACTAACGTCACTCAGTGCCTTGAAGACACTTCCCTTTTTACCGTAAGACTTAATAATATTGTTTACTTTAATCATATACATCAGTATAGCATTGCTAACAGATATCAAACGAATTGATGTAATGTATTATTTACCGAGTTTGAGTTCAGGATAGATCGTCTTTGTAACTTCGTCTACTTCACTTCGCAGCTGAGGAAAAGGTACACCCTCGCGCGCGGATACTGCTTCGAAGATCCAAAACACTCGTTCACTAAATCCCCATCCGCAAGCTGGAGGCATGCCATATTCGAGCATTTCAACATAGTCAATGTCTAACATCATAGCCTCGTCATCTCCAGCATCACGCATGCTTTGTTGTTCCGTAAATCGATGCAATTGATCGAGAGGGTCGTTTAACTCAGTGAAGCCATTACCCAACTCACTCCCTGCAATAATTGGCTGGAAGCGCTGCACAGTATTCTTATTATCTGGGTTTGTTTTTGCTAAAGGACTAATGAAGAGTGGCGTATTAATGAGCCATACAGGTCCTGCTACATTTTTACGAATATTTTTCCAAAGCTTATCAATCACTCGAGCTTTGTTTTCGGTTTGAGCAACTTCAAGATTATGCTCTTTTAGGGCTTTCTTAACTTCTTCGATTGTACAGTCAAAGACATCAATTCCATATTTATTTTTAATTGTCTCAGCGTAATCCCACTGTTCCCAATCCTTAGAAAGATCTACGTCGAATTCACCAATTTTAAACTGTAATGTACCAAAAGTTTTTTCAATAATATAGCGGTACATGTCAGTCATGAAAGCAATTCCGTCTTGCCAATCAGCATACGCCCAGTACCACTCCATGGCAACGTGTTCCGGAAGATGCTCATCGGTATAATTCTCATTTCTAAATCGTGGACCTATATCATAGACCTTGTTATAGCCACCGCCTACGAGTCGTTTTAGTGGCAGTTCGTGACTTATTCGTAAGTAAAAATCTTGGTCAATAGCATCCATATGTGTAACAAAAGGATTCGCATCGGCGCCACCAGTAGTATGTTCTAAGACGGGCACATTGATTTCAATAAAGTCTCTTTCATTAAGAAAATCCCTAGTAGCTTGCCAGAACTTAGATCGTCGAATAAAACGCTCATACACGTCCTGGTTGACGTTAGTGTCAATATATCGACGACGTAGTCTTTCTTCTTTATTCGAAAAACCGTCTTGAGCTGTCGGCATTGGTCGAAGGCTTTTTGCTAATAGTCGAAGATTGTGAACAGTAATTGACTGTTCACCCGTTTTGGTTGTTGCAGCAACTCCTGTGATTTCAATAAAGTCACCTAAATCTAAAAGATTTATATGCTCTAGATGCAGTTCACTTTTAGAAAAATCTGCTTTCTCCATGTCTGCTTCGTTAAGAAACACCTGGATAGATACGTGTGCATCTTTAATAACTATAAATGCTATTTTTCCAAATTTACGTATACTTGTAATTCGGCCTACAGTACATACTTTTGTACCTTTCTTTTCATAATCTGCATACCCAGCAAGGATTTCCGCTATCGCATGTGTCTTAAACGATTTTGCAGGATACGGATTGACGCCAAGAGCTTTCAGCTCATCTAATTTTCTAAGCCGTTCGTTACGGAGTTCTTTGAGTGTAGCCATTAGATCACAGTATAACTTCTTTCGTATTATCAGCCAAGAAGAAGCTATGTAACTTTCTTAGGAAATATCTGTTATTTTGTAATTTGCAGTCTCGGCTGGTGTGACTATTTTTACAAGATCACCAACTTTTTTTCCAAGAAGTGCCTTACCAATTGGTGATTCATCTGAAATTTTGCCGTTCATTGGATCAGCTTCGACAGTTCCAACAACTTGAAAAGCTTTTGTTGCGCCAGTATCACTCTTCATCTTCACAGATGAACCAATCTGAACTTTACTGTCGCCTTTTGGCTTTTTAATTACTTCAACGTTTTGTAGAATATTTTCTATTTCAGCGATACGTGCTTCTGTTCTCTCTTGTTCTTGTCTTGCCGAACTATATTCAGCGTTCTCGGAGAGATCACCAAACTCACGAGCAGTCTTAATACGCTCAGCAATTGGCCCTCTTTCTGCAACCAATTCCGCGAGCTCATTCTCAAGCTCTGCTATTCCTTCTTTTGTAAGTAAGTATTGTTTCTTCATTATGTACCTTCCTATATTTGTCTATTCAATGACTTTTTCAGCTGGCTCGATTATGATCCGACAGGAGCCAGGTACTCTAGTATACCATCAATATCGAGCATTTTGTTGTCTGTTTCTGTACGACCTTTGAGCTCGTGCTTTCCACTCTGGCACGTCTTTTCACTGACTACAACGCGATACGGAATACCCATAAGATCAGCGTCGGCAAATTTTTGTCCTGCACGAACATCACGATCGTCGTATAAAACTTCAATCCCGCGCTTGCGCATATCATCATATAGTCTGTCGGTAGTATCAACGACGGTTTTATCTTCACTCAAGCGAGCAAGATAGACTGTAGCTGGAGCGATATTTGTTGGCCAAACCAGACCCTTTGCATCAGCGTATTTTTCTGCGATAACACCCATCACACGGCTAATACCTATACCGTATGATCCAAGATGAATGTACTGTTTTTCTCCATTCTCGTTCGTAAAAGCAAAATCCATTTGTTCACTTTTTTCAGTACCAAAGTTAAATATATTGCCCACTTCACTACTTTTAACCTCTTCGAGCTCGTCTCTTGCGATGCCAAGCTTTTGCAGGCTCTCATCATCGAGAACTTCTTCATTAATAGCGATATTCTTCTTTTTGTGAAGATAAATGGTGTCTTCTCCATTTTCGCATACTGTCTGAAATTCATGGCTAAATTTTGTAAATGATCCACCACTAGCAAATGTTACATACGTATCATCACCTAGACCTAAACGTTCAAAGACACGCGTATATGCATCCATAATCTCGTTATAGATCTTATCGTGCTGAGAAGCATCAATTGCAGCCGTGTACATATCTTTCATAAGAAATTCACGTCCGCGCATAATACCACTCTTAGATCGCAACTCATTACGGAGCTTTGTTTGAAACTGATAGACATTAACTGGAAGATCTTTATAACTCTTTACGAAAGGCTTCAGCATTTCAATAATTGGTTCTTCATGAGACCATGCTAATCCAATTTCAGTCTCATCTTTAAGCTTAGTCTTAAACCAGACATCAACTACATCATCATTCCATCGTGTGGTAACTTCCCACTTTTCTCGTGGCTGCAGGTTTGTCATGATAAGTTCTTGACCGCCAACTGCATTCATTTCCTCGCGCACAATTGCCTTGATTTTTCCGATCACCTTTAGTCCAAGAGGAAGAAAAGCGTAGACTCCAGCCATTTCCTTATGAATGAAACCGGCCTGAATTAGTAGTTGAGCGTTTCGAGCAGTTTCATTTGCTGGGGCATTCTTGGTCGTTTTGGTAAATAATTGACTTACTTTCATGAATTCTCCTTGTATGTATCTTAACTGACTTCTTGCGCCTTGGCCACAAAATGAGTTCCTGATCTGCCCTTTATTATTTCATGGGGATCACGTTCGGCAAGTCCAACATATACGGTGATTCCTGCTTCTGCAGCACCGATAGCAGCCTCAACTTTGGCTACTATTCCACCAGTTCCCTGATTTGATTGTCTTGAGCGTAACGCAACCATAGAGCGAACTACAGGCCAATTAGAAACTTTAATTGTTTCGTACTCAGTATAGTCATTACGTTTTATACCCCCAGTATCATTCAAAAGGAGTAATGCCTTTGCTCCAATTACTCTTGCTATATGGGATGCAAGTCCATCGTTTTCTCCACCATACTTAAGCAGTGCTAGTTCATGAATACTCAGCGCGTCATTCTCGTTACAGACCGGTATGACACCCGAAGTAATTGATTGCTTTATTGAATTAATAACGACTGATCCTTCATCGACGTCATCAAGCTCACGGTGTGTGACCAATAGTTGACCCGCACTTCTTCCATAGCTTTCAAGCGCATCCTGCCATGCAGTAAATGCACGTCCGCTGCCCATCATTGCATAGGTTTGTTTAGATGGTTCAGGTATCACTGTACCTCCGTGGATTTGATCCCAATATGCTTTGCCGCTTGCAACGGCCCCTGAACTTACAATAACGACATTATGTTCATCCATGAGAGCGTCGACATACTGAGCGTATTGCTTTACGCGTCCCATATCCATTCCGTTCTCACTCGTTACAGACGATGATCCATATTTTAATACTATAGTTTCTTTTTCCATTGATTATTTCCTTGTACTAAAAAATCGGTCCTGAGACCGACGTATACTTTTTGCTACATTCAGACCCAGCTTCAGGTTAATTGAAGTTGCGGAAACTGAGTATCAAAAGATGTTTGTATCATAAAGCAAATTATACCATGATATAGAACTATGTGCTAAAAACGAATAGCGCTAGAAAAGCAACAAAATTTTTTAGTCCATGCAACAGTATCGGAGCCCACAAGTTCCCTGTTTTTTCCTTAAGGTAAATCAGGAACAGGGACAAAGTAAACGTGTCTATTGCAGCAATCCATAATAATGGGGCGTCTGAACCAAATTGTAAATGTGCTATAGCAAATAAAATACTGGTTACAATGACTGCAACATAACGTTTAGAGCCTTTTCTTAGTCCTGTATACAAAAACCCTCTCGTCAATGTTTCTTCAAGTAACGGAGGAATAACAACGAGGCTAAGGAACACTATTGGCAATTGGGACTTTGTAAAACTATCAAAACCAATTTGCTGCTCCTGCTCAATATCTAGAGAAGGTACCAATTGCTTGATTACTGAAACCAATAAAATAAAGGATACATAGTATGCGATCAGCGCAATAAGTGCATACGCTATATCAATCCAACGTGGTTTACGCTCAAATCCAATTGTCTTGAATGATACTTTCCTTTGTCTTAAGAAAAGCACTAACAGACCGACGCTAATTGTGGCATTGAGAACAATAAACAAGAATTGTCCAATAGTAGCTTCACTGAGCCAATCGAGTACTTCTTGTTGGCTGCCGCCACCTAAACTAGCAAGAACATAGGCTAAGAAGCCTCCAATTAATTGACCTGCAAAAAAAATAAATATTGTTACTGCGACAGACTCTAAAGGTGTCCAACCAAGCTTACCATCCTCTACCTTTCGTCTTTGTGTAAATGCTACTAGACCATAGATTGCGAGTAAAAGTAGTGGTGTAAAAATAATAATTTGCATATATATCCTAGAAAAATCTACGAACATCAACAATTGTAATTAATACAAAAAGAAGCATGAGGACTGCAAAACCAGTACCATGTATTTTCTCTTCAGTTTCTTTTGTAAGAGGCTTTTTCATTGCCCTATAGAGCAATGTGACAAATAGTCGACCGCCATCTAAAGCTGGTATTGGCAGCGCGTTCATTATTGCAAGCGTCAATGAAATAATTGCAATTATCATTAAAATAAATTGAATTCCCAGTAAACTTCCATCCCGTAGTATTACGAATATACCGACTGGCCCTGAAACCTGTTTTGTAGCTTCACTTGCATTACCTTTGAATAGATTTGTCACTAAACTTCCAAGCCCGTCTAGTGTTGCAACAGTAAGTTGCTTTATAAGTCCGGCCGCCACAATCGGCGCAGACCAAGTTGAACGCTGCAGCGTATACTCTGTGGGTGAAATACCGAGATAACCTTTTGGTGTAGAGGTTTTCTCACTAGCTTTCACCTCATCATTAGTGCGTAGAGTTGTCTTAAGTTGCTGTGGGCTTTTATCCCTAACAATGTTGATTGTAACGTTTTGGCCTGCAAAATTTTGTGTAGCTTCGGGTAGTGCGTTTGCGGAGTTTATTATTTCTTTCTCATTATTGTCATTTTCAATAGATAGAATTTGATCGCGTATTTTTATACCTGATTTTTGAGCCGGTGAATCCTCTGCAACAAATCCTACTAACACATCATTCCTGACAACATTCGTATCTCTTGATACCGTAAACTGGTTATCAATTATCTTTGGTATCCCTATTAAAGCGAGGAATGTCAGTATAAAAAATGCTGTTAAGAGGTTCATACCGACACCTGCAAGCATTATTTTTACTTTTGTACCAAGTGGCGCAGCCCCAAAACTACCCTTGTGTGTTGCCGAATCATGCTCACCATTCAGTTTTACAAAGCCTCCTAATGGGAGCCAGTTAATTGAGAGTAGCAAACCACTCTTTAGTTTTCTAGACCACGCTCGAGGTGGAAAACCTATACCAAACTCTTCTACTTCGACACCTCCTCGACGTGCCGCAATAAAATGACCCCACTCGTGCACAACAACGAGAGCTATAAAAAACAGTAATCCAATTATTAATAATACTGGCGACATCTAAGTACCAAATCTCCTCTGCCTAACACTATAAGCCTCAAGTGCTTCATCAAGCATAGTTTCAGTAAATGCAGGCCAATGCGTTTCGGTAAAATATAACTCACTATACGCAGCCCTCCAAAGCATAAAATTACTTAGCCTTTGCTCTCCACTTGTTCTAATAATTAAATCAAGATCCGGAACATTAGCCTCATAGATGTGCTGTGATATGTCTTTTACTGAAATGTGCTTTGAATTTGGATTCTCATGCAAGAATTTCGTTACAGCACTTGCTATTTCTTGCCTGCCTCCATAGTTTAAACATAAAAGAAGCGTACCCGCTGTGTTATCTTTAGTTTTTTCTTCAGCATTACGCATAGCTTTTACAACTGCAGGGCTTAATTTATCTTCTTCACCAAGAAATCGAACACGTATATTTTGCTTGTTGAATTCATTAACTTCGTTTTTTGCAACCCATAGAAGTAGTTTCATTAAATAATCGATTTCTTGCTGACTACGACTCCAGTTCTCAGTTGAAAAAACGTACGCTGAGATATACGAAACACCTTTCTTGAATGCTCGGGTTGCAATTTTTTTTAATGTTTCATATCCAGCTCGATGACCTTCGAATTTTGGCAAGTTTTGAGCTGCAGCCCAGCGCCTATTTCCGTCAAGTATGATTCCTAGATGTGTAGGAATATTTGTAGGAGATTCTTTAGACATTTAATGTATTATAGCCGAATTTATATCTTATTCCGAACTAGACTGTCATTATTTCTTGTTCTTTAGCTTTTGCCATTTGATCAGCTTCTGCACGCACTTTGTTCATCGCCTCATCAATCTGAGAAGAAAATCGTTTAGCATCATCTTCACCAATTTCTTTATCTTTCTTGGCCTTATCAATAGCATCAAGAGCTTCGTGACGAATTCCTCTCATGGAAATCATGCAATCCTCGAGCTTAGTTCCAACCTGCTTGCTAATTTCGCGACGTCGTTCTTCAGTAAGCGCCGGTATAGGTATGCGTACGACACGTCCATCGTCAGAAGGATTGAGTCCAAGGGTCTGATTATCACGTATAGCGTTACTAATTGCCTGAATATTATTCGGATCAAATGGGGTGATTTGTAAAAGCTGCGCTTCAGGAGCTGATACATTAGCAACCTGGTTAAGAGGCATAGGGGTTCCATAAGCCATGACAGTGACACTATCTAACATACTTGCTGTTGCACGTCCTGTGCGTAGTTTAGCGAGCTCACTTTTAAGGTGCTCTGATGCGTTATGAAATTTAGTTTTAGCCTGTTCTACAACTTGTTGAGGGCTCACGGTTACTCCTTATTATATCTCTATTAGTATACCACTTTACAGCTTGTTGATTGTATTAAAATAGCCGCCGAGTGTGTGGTTCTGGCGGCTATCGAACAACAAAAAATGTTGCTTATTGGCTTACTTCACCAAGTGCAATTCGACTAAAGCGACGAACGACAATATTTTCGCCCATACGTGCATTTGCGTCTTTAACAAGTTCTCCAACTGTTTGGTCAGGATTCTTAATGAATGGTTGATCGAGCAGGCACCGTTCTGCAAAATATTTTTTAAGCATTCCTTCAACAATTCCATCAATCATTTTTTCTGGCTTGCCTTCTGATTTGGCTTTTTCACTGAATTCAGCTTTCTTCTCATTTCGTACAGATTCAGGAGCTTGATCACTAGAAACATACTCTGGTGAAGCTGCTGCAATATGCATAGCAAGATCTTTTACGAGTTCAGCGAAATCATCTGTTCGTGCAACAAAATCAGTTTCACAGTTTACTTCAACAAGCACACCAATACGTCCATCGTGGTTGTATGTACCAATAATCCCTGCGCGAGCTTCGCGTTCTCCACGCTTTTCAGCTTTTGTCAGTCCTTTTTTTCGCATTGCTTCAAGTGCTTTATCGAAATCACCGTCAGCTTCTTCTAGAGCCTTTTTGGCGTCAGTAAGACCTACGCCAGTAAGGCTTTTTAATCGCTTAACATCTTCAATAGATACTTTCATTTATTTTTCCCCTTCTTTTGTATCTTCGTTTTTTGTACTCTTTTGTTTTGCTTTGCCTTCATTGATGGCACTAGTAATGTAATCAAGGATTAACTGAATCGTCTTGATGGCATCATCGTTTGCTGGGATTGGATACGTAACATCACTTGGATCTGTATTTGTGTCAGCAATAGCGATAGTTTTCAGGCCAAGTTTTTTCGCTTCACGTAGCGCGTTTGCTTCATTAATAACATCGACAACAAAAACTGCTCCTGGTCGAAGCGCGAGCTCTTTAACGCCACCGTACAAAAAGTTCATTTGATCGATCTCTTCCTGGTAGCGCTGGACTTCAAGTTTGTTGTATTTTGCTGCAAAAGCACCGCTATCCATTTTCACTTCAAGATCTTTAAGATGCTTAATACGTTCGCCAATAGTTTTCTTATTGGTAAGCATTCCTCCAAGCCATCGCTCTGTAACGTATGGCATGTTCACATCAAGAGCTGCCTTTTTTACGATGTCTTTAGCTTGTCGTTTTGTTCCAACAAATAAAATCTGCTTTCCCTCAGCAACCGTTTTAGTGATAAATGGGAGTACTTCTTCTAAAGCCTCAACAGTCTTTGTTAAGTCAATAATGTGCGTACCATCTCTCTTACTGTGAATGTAAGGCGCCATTTTAGGGTGCCATCGACTGGTCTTGTGACCAAAATGTGCACCAGCCTGTAATAGAGCTTTGATGTCTACTTCTGTAGCCATGTGATAAAATCCTTTCTCTTTGGAAGATCGATTACCCGTTACTGACCTACGCGGTGCAGTACAGGAGGATTGTATTCGATCACCTGCTTAATATTTTTACTCTGATATTGTACCAGGATATATCAAATCACGCAAGAACGGCGAAGAACAGTTTAAAGAATGTTATTGACCAGAGGCCAACAGATGTGTATAATTTAACTTTGATTATGAAGAAAGAACTACATCCAAAAAATTACCGACTAGTGGTCTTTAAAGACCTTAATAATGGTACTCAGTTTTTAACTAAGTCTACTGTTGCTTCTGATGAAACTGTGAAATGGGAAGACGGCAACGAGTATCCACTCATAAGCGTTCACATCAGCAGCGCATCACACCCCTTCTTTACTGGACAAGAAAAGATGATTGACATAGAAGGCCGTGTTGATCGATTCAAGGCTCGCCAAGAAGCGGCTGCAAAGCGAAAAGAAGCTACAATGAGCAAAGCAAAGAAAGTTCGCGTCCGCAAATCTGCAGACACTGTCGAAGAATCTAAATAACAACGCTTGTATATAAATGGTCAGAATTCTAATATTCTGACCATTTCTTTTATACTAAGGAATACTATGGATAACAAAGAACAAAGTCTACGCCAAGAACATGCTGAACTTCAAAAAAAACTTGAAGACCCTACTATCTTTAGCTCAAAAAACTACCCTAAACTAGCAAAGCGCTCCAGCGAACTTGATAAGATCTTAGAGTTATTTAGGACAAAACAGCAACTACTTACTAATCGAGAAGAAGCTTCCATCCTTGCCAAGGACAGTGATCCTGAAATTTCAGAAATGGCAAAAGAGGAACTAAACGATATTGAAACATCTCTAGAAACAACTGAATTAACCCTTGCAGAGTTGTTATCTCCCAAAGACCCTAATGATGAGCGAGATGCAATTGTTGAAATTCGAGGTGCTGCTGGCGGTGATGAGGCCAGTCTTTTCGCCGGAGACCTTTATAGAATGTATACTCGATGGAGCGAAAATAAGAATTTTAAGGTTGAAATAATTAGCGAAAGTCCGAGCGAAGTTGGTGGATTTAAAGAAGTTGTATTTGCAGTACGCGGTGTGGATGTGTACAAATACCTTAAATTCGAAGCCGGCGTACATCGAGTGCAACGCGTGCCCAGCACCGAGTCACAAGGTCGTATACATACAAGTACCGTTACGGTTTCCGTGCTACCAGAAGCAGAAGAAACAGATGTAGAAATTAACCCGAGTGACCTTCGTATAGATGTATACCGCAGTAGTGGTCATGGGGGTCAAAGCGTTAACACAACTGACTCTGCAGTCCGCATAACACACATCCCCTCTGGTCTTGTCGTTACCTGTCAGGATGAAAAATCTCAAATAAAGAACAAAGATAAAGCTATGGGTGTTTTGCGCTCTCGTCTCCTACAAATAAAGATTGATGAGGAACAGAAACAACTTTCAGATGCACGCAAGAAACTTATTGGCTCGGGCGAACGAAGTGAAAAAATTCGAACATATAACTTTCCCCAGGACCGTATTACTGATCACCGCATAGGGTATAGTCGAAGTAATATTCCTGCTGCACTCAATGGTGATATAGATGATCTGTGTGATGCTCTTCAAGAATATGAGCAGCACTTAATTCACGATGAAAATAAATAATTGGCTTAAAACAAGCACCCGAAAACTAACTGAGAGCGGCAGCACATCTGCTCGACTTGATGCTCTTATTCTTCTTGAACTAGTTCTTCATAAAGAAAGAAGCTACATACTTGCGCATCTAGACAATTACCTAAACACAGACCAAATTTCACAATTGTCAAAACTTTTAATGAGAAGAATACATCATGAGCCGTTAGCATATATACGAGGTTTCACTGAATTCTATGGGAGGAACTTTCTTGTTACGCCTCAAGTGCTTATCCCACGTCCTGAAAGTGAAGCGATTATTACGATGCTCAAATCGCTACAGTTACCCAAACATGCTGCAATTGCCGATATAGGCACTGGATCTGGATCGCTATCAATTACTGCTGCGCTAGAAATTTCTAGCGCAACAGTTGATGCATATGATATTAGCGAAGGTGCGCTTCACGTGGCGCGCAAAAATGCTGAAGTCCTTGGGGCACGTATTCATTGCGTAAAACAAGATCTCTTAACCCGCCCGTTGACTACATATGATGTTATCCTCGCAAACTTGCCTTACATCACCGTGGACCAGCCAGTTTCAAAGGATACGAAATATGAACCCCCTATAGCGTTGTATTCTGAAGACGATGGCCTACAACATATTAATCGCCTTATTGAGCAATTAGATAATACGCGCCTCCACATCAATGGATTTCTCATTATTGAAGCAGAGCCTCGGCAGCACAATAGGATAGCAGCTATAGGAAAAAACAATGGTTTTAGCGTGATTCAAAAAGAGGGTTTTTGTATGATGCTACAAAATACATACTGATTAAAGCTTACCGCTCCAATCTGAAAATGTTAGAACAATAATAACTATAGCAATCATTATAAAAATGATTTGTCTTCGTAGCAAAATAGAAACACGATCTGTCTTTTCGAGAAAATAAATTCCCCCCATACCTGATCCTAAAACACTTAGAATCAACGCAGGCTGTGCGACAGGTCCATAAAATAGTAGCCAGTGACAGCTTATCCACACCAGAGCTGCACTAAAATAGGCCCACACACCTCCAAGATATCGTGACATTCCTTCTTCAAAAACTGCAAAAAAGTGTCTTGCACAGTTATACGTAATTATCCATGTACCGATAACAAGGACTGCAATTGGTGCATTACCCCAAGCTATGAAGAGCGCTACGAGTCCAAGAGCTTGGCTCAGTAAAGCCTGTAATGCAACGCCAAAGACTGAATCAAGTGGCTTAATGACTAAGAGCCAAAATCCGTAAATGAGTGCCCAAATAAGCTGTAGCATTTGTGAATCAATGTTTGCCATACATATCAAAACAGCAATTCCAAATATAAGGTCTACTGCGTTGACACGAATGTTTGCAGCCCAGTGACGAGGTTTTACCGCAAACATTCGCCACTTACTTAGGAGAATAATTGCTGCTGCAATTTGTACAAAGTTAAGTCGCACAGCGACGAATACGATTGCTGGCAAAAGACATGTCAACACAATGTGGATGAAATGTGAAAAACCGGCTGCGGGCTTAATTTTAGCTGCTATTTGTCTCATGTCGTTATTCCATTATAGCAAACATCGCTGTATTCAATATACCTCGCTTGCGTTCGTGTAAACATGTGCATGTTCGGCTAAAATACTCTATAGTTATAAAATATGGATCCAGAACAAAAAGATAAAAATCAAAATATCGCTTCAGCCACTCCTATTGAAGCAACTGAACACACGGTGAGTGGTATTAGCCTTGTAATGGAACAACCAGAACAACAACAAGATGATAACTCACGCCAAAGTAATGTAAAAAGTATTCTTGCAACAATTGCTATTCTTGTAATTGCTCCCTTAATTGCTGTCATTCTTACGACCTTCGTATTTCAGTCATATGAAGTAGATGGCCCAAGTATGGAAACAACATTACAGAACCGAGATAGATTGATTGTTGTAAAGCTCCCCAAAACCATCGCAAAATTTACAAGAAAACAATATGTTCCACAGCGTGCTGAAATTGTAATATTTAATCTTGATGAAGGATCACTTGGGAAACGTCAACTCATTAAGCGTGTTATAGCCTTACCCGGAGAGCGCATAACAATTAAAAATAGCAAAGTGACTGTGTATAACGAAGAAAATCCAGATGGGTTCAACCCTGATAGTGCCCCATATGGAAGCGTCATTACCTACACATCAGGCGATATTGATTTAGTAGTTCCGGAAGGATCTGTATTTGTCTGTGGAGATAATAGACCAAACAGTCTCGATTCCCGCGCATTTGGCCCAGTCCCTTTAGATAATGTGGTTGGCCGTCTTGCTCTAAGGGTGTACCCGTTCAATAAAGGGCAAAGTTTCTAAAAAAATTATTTTTTAGAAATAAAGTTAACAATTCGCTTTAGTTCTGTATCGTTTTTAAAGCCGATTTCCAATTTTCCACCCTTAGCGGTTCGTTTTAGAGTTACTTTTGTTTGAAGAATTTTTGTTAATTTTTCAGTTTGGGGCGAAACAGTCGCAACCTTTTTTAAGGCAGACGCTGCAGTTGATGTTCCCTTTTTATGCGCAACAACATATCTCTCAGCCTGTCTAACTGACCAGTCATTCTTTTGGATAAGATCAAGTAGGATAAGTTGATCTTTTTCTTCTTTCAAAGACAATATTGTTCTGGCATGCCCTTCTGATATTTTCTTATCACGCAGTGCCTCCATGGCAGGCTTAGGCAGTTGTAAAAGTCTTGCAGTGTTCTGAACGGTTACCGCAGCCTTACCTAGTCGGCTACCTATTGTAATATAGTCTAAGCTAAATTGATCATGTAAGTATTGTATAGATGCTGCCTGTTCAAGAGGTGATAGATTAACTCGTTGTACATTCTCTACGAGAGCAAGCTCGAGTCTTTCAAGCTGCTTCGTAGTCCTACTTACTGCAGGAACAGTCTTAAGTCCCGCAATTTTTGCAGCGCGCCATCGTCGCTCACCTGCAATAATGTAGTACGTATCGCCATGAGGAGTCACTACTAAGGGCTGTAGCACCCCGTGCTGCTTTATTGAATCAGCAAGCTCTTGCAGTGCTTTTTCATCAAAATGTACGCGTGGTTGCTCGGGATTTGGTTCTAATAAAGAGACGTTGAGCTTTTTTATACGCTCATCTTCTGGCGCTAATATTGATGTATCAAAATTCTTTGGTATTAACGATTCAAAACCACGACCTAATTTACTATTTTGCACGTTCTTCTATCTCCTTTGCTAAGTTCTTGTAACTGCGTGCCCCTTTTGACCATTTATCATGTTCTAGAATAGACCTGCCAAAACTAGGTGCTTCTGCAAGCCGCACATTGCGCGGGATAACTGTATTAAAAAGCTTTTGACCAAAATGCTTTTTAACTTCTCCCATAACCTGTTCAGAAAGTGATGTTCGACTGTCGTACATAGTCATCACAATGCCGAGCAATTCAAGATTATTATTGAGACCCTGACGCACTCGCTGGATGACATCTAGTAACTGACCAAGTCCTTCTAAAGCGTAATACTCTGCCTGCACTGGTACCAATACCAAATGTGCTGCAGTTAATGCATTAATACTCAGTAGGCCAAGAGATGGCGGGCAGTCAATAAGAATATAATCATAGTTTATAGAATCAAGAGCTTCCTTTAGCCTAAACTCACGGCGTTCTTCTATTGCTAGATCGACTTCAGCAGCAGCAAGTTGAGAATTTGTAGGTAAAACGTGGAGACCTGCATGAGATGTATCTTTAATCATGTGCGCGATACTACCCGCGCCAAATAAGGCATCATATACTGTACTATCAAGTGATTGCTTATCGATACCAAGACCGCTGGTTGCATTTCCTTGCGGATCTAAATCAACAATAAGGACTGATTTTCCTAGCTTAGCTAAGTACGCTGCCGCATTAATTGCAGTCGTAGTCTTACCTACTCCCCCTTTTTGGTTCAATATAGCAATAATTTTTGACATTTTTCTCTCTGGTTATGGTTACTATAAGACTACCATAACAGCGGTGGTTATGCTACCTTAAGATTAAAAAAGAGGAGCTATTTTAGCTCCTCTTTTGACGAGACTTTGTAAACAAATAGATTAAGCAATCTTTGTAATCTTAATCACTGACTTATGCTGGCGGTGGCCGTGTACTTTACGTACACGCTTCTTTGCCTTGTAGCGAATTGCAAGTACTTTGTCATCAAGAATTTCTTTTTCTACAACTTCTGCTGTAACGGTAGCTCCTGTAACTTCAGGTGTACCGACTGTTACTTTGTCGCCATCAATAACTAGTAAAGGTGTAAAGTTAACTTTTGATTCATCACCCAATAGCTCAACATTAAGTGTGAGTCCTTCAGTTACGACATATTGTTTACCGCCTGTAGCGATTACTGCTTTTTTCATTTATAGTATCTCTTTCGAAAAATGTTACAGATTAGATAATACCAAATTATTCCACCTCTGTAAAGGCCTTATGGTGCTTGTCTCTCTAACGAAATAGTGAGCTTCATGCCTTCTACGTGTACTTCGCTGCTGTGGGTGTAATCTTTAGATTCTAGCTCGATCTTTGTTGCAAGTGTCTCTTCAGCAATGAGATCACTCAAATTATTGATAGCTTCCATAAGGGGTTTATCGCTGCTAGACAGTGAAAGTTTTATGCGGTCGTCTATCTGTAAATCAGCTTTTTTACGAGCGTTTTGTACCTGACGAATAACTTCACGAATAATACCTTCTTCGCGTAGTTCAGGGTTTAAAGCTGTATCTATCTCGGCGTGTAGCTCATTATCACCAGTACCTTGTGATACTTCAACTTCTTTGACATTAAGTTCTTCAGCAATAATTTCAACAAGTTCAGGAGCCAGTTCTTTAGTACCATGCACTGTAACTCGTTTCAAAGGTTGACGCACTTTTATAGATGCTGCGGCACGCTGAGATAGTCCTTGATTAATTAGCTCACGCACCTGATACATCTCATGAAGCATGAGCTCGTCTATATGCCCTACTTTCGGCCAATCTAATAGGTGTACTGATTCTTCTCCAGTTAATTGCGTATAGAGTTCTTCGGCGAGAAATGGAACAAACGGTGCGATGACCATTGCAAGCTGCGTAAGAACATAGTGAAGAGTCTTGTATGCATTATTTTTATCTTCAATCTCGTCACTCTTCCAGAAACGTCTCCGACTGCGACGTACGTACCAATTGCTCGCATCATCTACAAAAGGTAGAATTAGCTTCATTGCATTTGGGATATCGTACTCATCCATGTGCTTTTCAACATCTTGAGTTAACTCGTGAACCCGACTAATAATCCAAACATCTAATGGATGAGTGACACTATTCACAGGATCTTCGTGCTTGCCATTCCACTCCCATTTGTCCACTTCAGCGTACATCGTAAAGAAGTCATACATGTTCCATATCATTGAAAGTTTTCTTGCAACATCGCCCACTTCCTTATCCTGTAACGCAAAGTCTTCACCATTAAGTAATGGACTCGATGCCAATAGAAAACGAAGACTATCTGCAGAGAACTTATCCATGAGCTCGTTTGGATCAGTATAATTTCCATAACTTTTGCTCATTTTACGTCCATCATTACCGGCAACGTTACCTGTAACAATGACATTTTTGAATGAATTATTTCCAAATAACGCTACGCTCATCGCGTGCATGTAGTAGAACCACGCGCGCACTTGACCAATGTATTCTACGATAAAATCTCCGGGATAATTTTGTTCGAACTTTTCTTTGTTTTCAAAAGGATAATGAAATTGAGCAAATGGCATACTTGCTGCCTCAAACCAACTATCGAGTACCTTGTCAATTCGAGTATAATGTATACCGTCAATATCAAATGTCACATCGTCAACCCAAGGCCGGTGATAATCTTTTCGCTCTTTACCGGATAACTCTTTTAGCTCTTCGTAGCTACCTACGACACGCACATGCTCTTTACCATTTTTATCCTTACCTTTCCATACGGGCATGGCAGAGGCCCAAAAACGGTCTCGAGAAATATTCCAGTCTGGTGCCTGTTCAATTGTTTTGGCAAAGCGTCCGTTTTTCACATGCTCCGGGAACCAGTTAATGTCACCGTTTTTTGCAAGCATTGAGGTTCTTTGTGAATCAACATCCATAAACCAGCTAGGATGAGCACGGTACATTAAACGCGTTCCACATCGATGGCAGTGAGGATAACTATGCCTGTAATAATCAATTTTCCAAACAATGTTCCGCTCTTTTAGGTCCTTAGCTATGGGCTTATTGACGTCCCAAACATTTTGCCCTACCCATTGCCCTTCAATATATGCACCGTTTTCATCGAGAACGTGAATGACAGGAATGTTATGTTCTTTAGCGAGTGCAAAGTCTTCTTCTCCGTATGCAGGCGCGATATGAACGATACCCGTTCCGCTTTCAGTCGTAACGTATTCAGCATCCCAAATTTTATGAGCTTGAGCGCCTCGATCATCAAATAATGGCTCATACGATTGTCCGATAAGCTCTTTGCCCTTGAATTTTCTGACTATTGTGTAGTCTAGTGTTTGATGCTTTTCATCCGTCAATACTTTGTCAACTAGCTCGACAGCCATGATTAAGTCTTCATCGCCTACTGTAACCTTGGCATATTCAATACTTTGATTGACGGCTAGAGCGGTATTAGCCTGTAGGGTCCATGGAGTAGTAGTCCACGCAAGTAATGAAGCATTGCTGCCTTTAAGTTTAAATTTTACATACACACTTGGGTCAGTCACATCCTGATACGCACCGGCATCCATTGTAACTTCAGCTTTAGATAATGGTGTTGCATCAAGCGTGCAATACATAAGGACTTTTTCGCCCTCATAAATCTTGCCTTTTTCGTAGAGCTCTTTAAAGGCCCACCATACTGATTCCATGTAATCTTTATCCATGGTTTTATATGCACCTTGAAAGTCGACCCATCGCCCGATACGATCTACAGTATCTTCCCACTCGCTGCTGGTCTGAACCATATTTTCTCTACACGCAACGATATACTTTTCTATACCATATGCTATGACTTCTTCACGACTATGTATACCAAGCTTTTGCTCAGTAAACCTTTCTGCTGGCAAGCCATGACAGTCCCATCCCCAGACACGCTCAACACGTTTTCCCTTCATTGTTTGGTATCGAGGAACAATATCTTTAACAATGGAGCTTAAAAGTGTGCCGTGGTGAGGCGATCCACTAATAAATGGCGGCCCATCATAGAAAACATAGGCGTTATCTTTGGGACGATTTTCTACTGATTTTTCAAAGGTCTTATTTTTTTTCCATCGAACGACAAGGTCTCGTTCATATTCGAGTGCTCGTCGTCGTGTGCCTGACTTAAATTTCATATACGCTCCTTAATAAAAAACACTTCTCTTGGCTGCCAGAATCCCTTATTGGGACGGTACCATCTGGCTTCCAAAAGAAGTGATTCTTTTAGCTCTTATTTCTTGAGTATTACGTTACTCGCTACGTCAGATTCTACTTTTTATCACTTGATAAATTTCTTTCTGCTACGCCTGATTGCTCATTTATTCGGCTGATGACCGTTTATCTCTACAATAGAGGGCATATGTGTAATTTTTACTATAAACTACTCTGAATAAACGATCAAGATTAATCTTTCGTGTAATAGGATAGTTCATTCATAAGTGGGAGTGCGGTACCTTGCCATGCTCTCATTAGCTTCCCTTGATAATCAACAGCAAGAATTGCAGGATATTGTACTATATCATAGAGTGTCGCCATATGCGCTCCATCACGAGACTCAAGACTCATAAGCTCAATGTCATGAGACATCTGCCGAGAGAAATCACGCGCATACTCCTCAACCATTCGTGCATGCTCAGAGTTAGGATGATACAAAATAAACACTTTCATTACCTTCAGTTTACCATAAGCGTTTTATCGTCATATATACAAAAGACCCTTGTCGGAACAAGAGTCTTTTGAGCCTGTGCTGTAGCTTCTAACTACAGCCAGTTGTACTTCCGCAAGCCGTACATACGTAACAGCTTCCTGCTCGTTGAGTCTGGTTACCGCAACTGTAGCACAGAGGCGCAGTGTCGTCAGAACTCTTTGCCGTTGTGCGCTCAGCACTTTGTGTAGTAACTGATTCTTCAACAGTCTGCTCTGCAATTTGTACTGGTTCTTCAAGCAAACTGGTTTGCACGTCTGGCATATCGTCTAGAGACGCAAGGCCTAGCTCTAGCCGATCATCAAAAGAAAGATAATCAAGCGCGAGCCGCCGTACGATGTAATCAGTTATTGAACTTGCAGTTCGAATCTCAACATCATCGGTTATGCCTGCCGGAGCGAAGCTTGTGCCTCGGAGTGTCTTCACGAAGCTCTTAAGCGGAACACCGTACTGAAGACCGTGGCTGACGCTGATTGCGAATGAGTCCATAAGTCCTGAGAGAGTTGATCCCTGCTTTGAAACATTAATGAAGAGTTCACCTGGAGTTCCATCTTCATATTCACCGATCGTGAAGAACCCGCTCAGATCTGCAATATGGAACTTATATGTACTGCTCTTGCGTCGCTTTGGTAATAAGCGTCGGACGGTTCCCTTAACGACAATCTTCTCTTCAATGGATTTAACTCCGTCTTCTTTGTCACTACCTTCTTTTTTAGCCATACTGAGTGGCTGACCGACCTTACAGTTATCACGATATACAGCAACAGCCTTGATACCCATCTTCCAGGAGTCGATATGAAGTTGTTCTATATCCTCTACAGTAGCTTCTTCTGGCATATTTACCGTCTTACTAATTGCCCCAGAAAGGAATGGCTGTACGGCTGCCATCATTTTTACATGACCGAGGTAGTGGATTGAATTGTCACCCATTGAACACGCAAAAACTGCACGATGTTCTGGCTTCAAATGCGGAGCTCCCGTGATTGTCTTTTCTGTATCAATATATGCGACTATCTCCTCGGCTGCTTTTTTAGAGTATCCAAGTGCATCAAGTGCACGAGGTACTGTCTGGTTGACGATGTGCATCGTTCCGCCACCAACTAGCTTCTTGACTTTTACAAGGCCTAGGTCTGGTTCAATACCTGTTGTGTCACAGTCCATCATAAGTCCAATTGTTCCTGTAGGAGCGAGTACACTTGCTTGTGCATTTCGCACACCATGTAACTGACCAAGCTCAACAGCTTCATCCCAAGCATTGGCAGCTGCGCTAAGAAGATCTTCAGAAACGAGACTTGCATCAATGTCAGATACGGCGCTACGATGCTTCTTAAGTACGCGTATCATGCCTTCTTGATCTTTATGGAAACCTGCGAATGGTCCAACTCTTCGTGCCATACGTGCACTCGTCGCATAGGCCTGTCCAGTCATGAGCGCCGTAATTGCTGCAGCTTGGGCACGTCCTTCAGCGGAGTCATATGGTAGCCCTTGAGCCATAAGCAATGCTCCGAGGTTCGCATATCCTAAGCCAAGCTCACGATACGCCTTTGCATTCTTCGTAATTCTCTCTGTAGGATATTCTGAGTAGCCAACTAAAATTTCTTGTGCTGTGAATAGTAATTCAACTGTGTGCTTAAAGGCCTCAATATCAAATGTATGGTCGTCATTTAGGTACTTAAGTAGGTTGATGCTTGCTAGATTACATGCCGAGTCATCTAGGTGCATATACTCACTACATGGGTTTGATCCATTAATGCGGCCAGCATTAGGGGTTGTATGCCAATCGTTAATAGTTGTGTCGAACTGCATTCCTGGGTCAGCACACTCCCATGTTGCTTCAGCAAATTGTCTGAAGAGATCACGTGCTCTAACAGTCTTTACAACCTTACCTGAGGTAACTGCCTTTAGATCCCAGTCGGTATCGTTTTCAACAGCCTGCATGAATTCATCAGTCACGCGAACGGAGTTATTGGCATTCTGATATTGTACGGAGAACGAATCTTTCCCATCAAGACTCATATCGAAACCTGCTTCTTGAAGAGCTCGAGCTTTTCGTTCTTCAATTGCCTTGCTCCAAATGAATTCTTCTACATCAGGGTGATCTGCATTAAGAATTACCATCTTAGCTGCTCTACGTGTCTTACCACCACTTTTTATTGCACCAGCAGATGCGTCTGCTCCTCGCATGAAACTCAGTGGGCCAGAGGCAGTGCCAGCACTTTTACCTAGTTTTTCAGCAGATGAGCGAATTGAACTTAAGTTAATTCCCGATCCAGACCCACCTTTGAAAATCATTCCTTCTTCTTTATACCAATTAAGGATTGCTGGCATAGTATCCTCTACAGACAGGATGAAACAAGCGCTAGCTTGCTGTGCACGGCTTGGAGCACCGATGTTAAACCACACTGGAGAGTTAAAAGCAGCGCGCTGTGTAGCAAGTATATATTTTAATTCTTCTGTAAAGTCTTCGACTTCAGTAGCTGTTTCGAAATATCCTTCTTGTAGGCCTTGACGAGCAACAGTATCGACAACACGGTCAACTAGGTCGCGTAGTGAGGATTCACGACTCTTTGTGCCGGGTGTCCCAGTGAAATATTTTTGAGCAACAATATTGATTGCATTTAGTGACCAGCCGTCAGGAAATTCCACATCCTTCTGTTCGAAAACTGGCTTTCCAAGAACGGGATTCATAATAACAGAATCTGTTGTGATCCATTTTAAGGCGTCATAGCCCTTAGTTTTAGGCTGAGTGAATAGCCTCCTGCGACCCAGGATTGTTGATTGTCCCATAATAGTACCCTCACTATATTGTTATATTTGTTGTTTTTGTTAGAGCTCCGATGTCTACAACTCTCAATGTAGACACGTATTCTCCCCTCCAGCTTCTGGTGTATGATCGATTATACACACACAAGAACCCAAGGGGGAGAGGTCAAAAAGACTACGTTCTAATTTTTTTGACGATTATCGGATTTTTGACCACGAATTTGTGATAGTTCTTTTTCGAAACCAGCAATATCTTTAAACCTACGATATACACTAGCAAACCGTACATATGCAACTTCATTTAATGGAGCCAGTTTATCCATAACTATCTGACCAATAGTGTTAGTAGAAAATTCGGTTTCATTACGATTATGTAGATCGTGTTCTACTTCAGACACAAGATTATCGAGCTCAATGCTTGATACTGGAGTTTTTTCGCACGCTCTATATAGACCGACGAGAAGTTTCTCGCGGGAAAACAGCTGTCTTGTGCCATCATTTTTTATCACTATTAACTGTGGACGCTCGATTCGTTCATATGTTGTAAAGCGAAATTCGCATTGCAAGCACGCTCGACGTCGGCGTATAGCGGCACCTTCAGCAACGTCGCGCGATTCTATAACTTTTGTATCGAGCTGTTGACATTGACTACACTTCATAACTATTTACCCTTCGTGTTCAATCTTAACGTACTATTGCGTATGTAGGTCACTACATATAGCGTATATGCTTATTATGATAGCCCCACAAGTAGTGTTTTACAAGCAGATTGTCGCTGTAATTTTTAACACAAAAATACAGATTGGGTTTGTATTTTTAAGATGTTAATTCGTCATCTTTTTGCGACCGTCTCTTCTTCAGACGGCGTAGAAAAGATGGTTTTTCAAGTTCTGCTTCTTCACTATCTGTTGTAACAGCTGCTTCTTGCTGATTGTCGGCTTCGTGGCCATGGTCGATAGACCAAATGTTCGGTACTGCAGCGTCCGAGCGAAAATCGTGGGACATGTCTTCGGGCTGAGCCTTATTTTCTAGATCCATACTGATTGATGTAACGTCTGTGTCTTCTTGGGTATTAGCTGTTGTAGCAGTCTTAACGGGAGATTGTGATTGTTCATGACCCGCTACATTACGTTTTGCAAAATATGTCTCATCAAAGCCCGTTGCGACTACAGTAATAATTATTTCGCCTTCGAGTTCAGGATTAATAGTGGCACCAAATATAATATTTGCATCTGGATCAGCTGCTGCAGTAATTGTTTCTGCTGCAGTATTAATTTCATGCATTGCAATATCGTTACCACCAATAATATTGAACAGGACTCCTCTAGCTCCATCAATCGATACTTCGAGTAGTGGAGACTCAATTGCTTGTTGTGCAGCCTGAATTGCACGATTTTCACCGCTTGCACGCCCAATTCCCATCAATGCCGATCCCGCATTACTCATAACAGTACGCACGTCAGCAAAGTCTAAGTTTACAAGGCCATGTACAGTGATAAGATCTGATATTCCTTGTACGCCCTGTCTTAACACATCATCAGCAACCTTAAACGCTTCGAGTAGCGGAGTCTGACGGTCAATAGTCTGTAGTAGTCGATCATTCGGAATAATTATGAGAGTGTCAACTTTTCCACGTAGATTATCTATTGCAACCTCAGCATTCTTGCGGCGCTTTTCGCCCTCAAATGCAAATGGTTTTGTAGCAAATGCAACGACAAGAACGCCCATTTCTTTTGCAACGCCTGCAACTACGTGGCCTGCGCCACTTCCAGTTCCTCCGCCTGCACCAATGGTTATAAATACCATATCAGCGCCATCAATAGCCTTTTTGATGTCGTCGATAGATTCAATGGCTGCTTTCTCACCGACTGAAGGATTCGCTCCCGCACCAAGCCCGCGTGTTGCGTCTTTCCCTATATGAATTTTTGTTCCAGCTTTAGAGTGATGTAAGGCTTGTGCATCAGTATTGACTACAATAAATTCAACACCGTCGACGCCTGCTTCAATCATGCGATTGACAGCAGCACCCCCGGCACCACCAACGCCAATTACTTTTATTCTTGCAAATGTTTCTATTTCTGGAGCGACTTGTGGCATGCTATTGTCCTTGAACTCATTCTTTATTACATCAAAAGTATACTGCAATATACCCTATTCATCAATGAGCAACTTTCTAGGCCTCAATAATGAAGCCGGATATACCCGGAATAACATTTGTGTACGAAAATTTATTTTTTGAATTTTTTCAGTAACCCTGAAACCATTCCAAACACACCCTCTACTGGCTTACCGGGCTGCTGTTCAATATCTGCATTGCCGATAAGCATATCAAGTTCCATAAGTCCAACTGCTGTACTGTAGGAGGGGTCTTGCACTGCATCCATAAGACCAGATATTGGCTGTAATGCACCAACTCGAGCAGCAAGCTCAAGTTTTTCCTTTGTAAAATCTGCAAGTCCTGGAAGTTTTGATGTGCCCCCTACAAGGACTACACCACCTGGTAACTTACGTGACCGATGAATCTTTTTCAGCTCTTTATCTACATATTCAAGCATTTCTTCAACACGAGATTCAATAATCATCTGTACAAGCTCAGCATCAAATTCATGTCTATTTTTATGAAGTATTATTGAAATTCGCCCGGACTTAGCGAATTGCCCTAAACCCCCATGTTGCAACTTAACCTGCTCAGCCACATCAAGATCAGTTTTTAAACCAATCGCTAAATCGTTTGTAATATTGATACCTCCAAGTGGTAATACGGCCACGTGTTGCACTTCACCTTCTTCAAGGACTACCATATTTGTTGTTCCAGCCCCAATATCAAGTAATACCGTGCCTGATTCTTTTTGTTGGCGCGTCAGGACAGCTTCTGCACTGGCGATGCTTGATATAGTAAATCTAGTTGGAACGACATGGGACCGTTCCAAAACAAGATTAAGATTTCGCATTGCTGGGATTGAGCCTGTAACTATGTGGGTATCTACTTCAAGACGCACACCCTGCATACCAACAGGATCTTTAATATTGTCCTGGCCATCTAATCGATAGTTTTTTGCAAATATTTGAATAATATCTCTATTAGGCGGTAATTTCACTATTGTGGCCGCTTCTTCAACGCGATATCGATCTTCGGGAGTTATTTCTCTATTTGCTGCACTTATTGCAATAACTCCGCGCG
>Ga0172372_10001095_pt1 | contig 41911 bp, 41 predicted proteins | sample LakKiv5m_2_FD_114544 | JGI IMG/M metagenome (GOLD analysis project Ga0172372, IMG submission 114544) | Freshwater microbial communities from Kabuno Bay, South-Kivu, Congo - kab_092012_9.5m | ecosystem: Environmental > Aquatic > Freshwater > Lake | place: Democratic Republic of the Congo...
AACAATGAACCAGGACAGGACCCCTTGGCCGTCCTCCAGCTTCTTGGTCCGAATGCACCAAGAGCAATTGACCGTCGGCAGACTGATTGAATTCGAAAATATTCATGCTTTCGGTTCCCGGTATCGCATTTGGATCGAAAAGTAATTCTTCTGCACCCCCAGGCGTCCACTGCACAAGGCGTCCATTCCGAATGCGCACCAGGTATTCGCCTTGGGGAGAAAACCGCAGCCCACCCATTGGCTTCGGGGAAAAGGTTTGATGCAGCCAAATTGCCTCCAGGTTCAGCCCGCGCGCTGTGTCAATGGCAGGTTCTAGGAAGGGTAGGGAAAGGAAAAGGATATTGACCATGACAAATGTCGAAAATACGGGATTTCCCGCGAATAGGCTACTTCTTGAGCAAAGTCGCGAGTAGGTTTTCCATCTCCAAGGCCCGCTTTCGCCTTTCCCGATGAATGGGGGGAGCAGCCCGCTCTGAGCAATCTGAAATTGGGCAACGCTCACACGTAGTGTGCACCTGCCTTTCAGGAATCTTTCCATCGGAAGCAAACCGAACCCTCTCCCTCAGTTTTCTGTCAAGTACTATACCCAAGGTGACGCTGACCCTCGTTCCGGGTTCCGGCCCGCTTTGCCGTATATGGGTGAGACACAGATAAGTTTCCCGCTTCTCCTGAAAACGGGCGACCTGTGCGTGCATCGTTGATCCCGAAGAGGTATCCCCCAGTAAAACGGATACCGCTATCCATCGCCTGCAATAATGTTCAGACAAATTGCTACCGTGTGGCTGATGCTTTTTGTTCAGATGCAACTCTCGATCTACCTGCATGGTACCTGTCTCCGCATGATGAACAAACCGCATGAAGAATAAATCCCCTAGACCAAAATACTGAGGCAAAAGATTGGTTAACCGGTGATAAAACATCTCCGGAGTAACCCGATAGGCAAGCATCAGTCCCATAAATTGTTCCGCATCCCAGGTTTCCCGACGGAAAAAAGATTCCAAATCCTGGACGAGAAGGGTGCGGGGAAGATGCAAGGCAACGGAGAAGTAAATGGCCCGGGAATGGTTTAGAACTTCCTCAAATACCTTCCCCTGAAGGATGGAAGAGGTAAAAGCCCGCTCCGTCAATTGTAAATACTGAAAAGCAAGTTCTTTTCCAAAGGAAAAGGAACGCTGCATAGCATCCAGGCCACTTCGCAGCAGTAGGGTTCCGGAGGCCGGTAAGTACAAGTAGTACAAATGCCTAATTTTTTCATAACGGTCCAGGCCACCCGATCGAATCTGATACCCATAGGTAGAAACTAATATTTCTTCGAGAGTTTTCTCCGCAATTGGCCGCTCCGCATTAATCCCATATGCAGCTGTAAAGGCATCTACGGAAGCCTCCAAGTCTTCAAAAAAATTTCGGTGCATCTCTAAATAGGATCGCAAGGCGGTAAAATAAAAGTTTTCCCTACCTACGGCATGATGACGAGCCAATTCAAGCAAAGTGGAAATCAGAGCTCCAAATCGCGCCGGAGCATGTGCAATAATTTCCACCACCTTTGCCACATCGATACCGAAAAGATCCAGTGGCAATTCGTTCAGAAAATTAGTCTCCAGCAAAGCGGCAACTGTCTCTAGGCCTTCTCCAGCAACCGGGCCGGCTAAATCTCCCGGTTTTACTCCCAATGCCAAACATAATGCACCAAGTTTTTCTGCCTTCGGGTACTTCTTTCCTCGTTCAATTTCATTGAGATACGAAACGGAAAGGCCTGTCCGATGCGAAAGTTCCAGGAAGGAGAAACCCTTATTATGCCGCAATTGCTTAACCTTCAAAGCAAAAAGCAACCTGTAGGGCGAATTAATATTGCTCATCGGCCAACAAGGTGTTCAAACCGGGGCTTACAAGCCGAGCACCAAAAATAAGGCCCACCATCAAGGAGTAGGCCTTTAAATTGGGAGTAATTTCCAGGAAACAATGTCTAAAAATAAGCGTATTAAAAAATTATGGATAATCCATTCCGGAAAAATAAATAGTCAAATCAGGAATTATGATATTTCTGAACTGTTTTGACGAAACCAACCGGAGTTGTCCCCGTAAGTTCCCGAAAGGTGCGAATGAAGGAGGAGGCATTGCCAAAGCCACATTGAATGGCCACTTCATTGACCGTTTTTTTCCCATTTTCGGTAAGAAGCATCAGTTTGGCATCCCGAATTCGCAACTGGCTGATGTATTGCGTAAAGGTCATTCGCGCATACTGGTTGACAACACTCGACAGGTACTTGTTATTGGTCATAAGCCGGGAACTCAAATCTGAAATGGTCAGCCCTGGGCGCATATACCATTTCTCCTTTTCCATAAGCTGCTGCAAATCCAAAAACAAAGGAAATAATTTATCCGCTGAACCATCCTTCATGACTTGATCCGGTGTAATCCCAGGAAGAATCTTTGGCACATTGAGGTCTATAATGCGGCGATCTCTTTGGTGAATTTGATGGGATTGGTAGATAAAAAGTAGAAGCCCCCCAGCAAGCAGACCAATCAGCAGCACAACCAAGAGAATAGTCTGATTTTTTCTGGCATTACTTTGTTTCAGTAAGCTAATTTCAGCCTGCAACTTTTCTTTTTCCATTAAAGCAGCTAACTCTTCGTAATGGGCACGCGATTTTCTGTCCATTGACTGCTGGTACTCTTTCTCCCAGGAAATGATTCCCGCTTCTACCGCAGCGGCATCCCCGCGCCATGCACTAAGTATCGTTTCCCATATAAATAGCTGGAACTGGTGTTCCCTGGTTTCTAATTGCTCATTCCATTGCTTGGCCTCAGCTAGCATGGCACCAGCTTTAGCTGTCCTGCCCAAACCCCCATGCCATGCTACGCCTTGAAGCAAAATTTTCACCCGAACAGGGATAAATATTTCCCCAAGTTTCGACAAGTCAAGACCAGCATCCAGACTGCTCCTGACTAAGGTAATATCGTCGCCTGCCATACCAATCTCCACCAATTGGCTTAAGGTTTTAAGTAAATTTAAGGTATCCCCCGCTGCTGAAAAGAGGGACCGAGCTTTGTTGGCATCCCTCCGGGCACCTTGGATATCCCCGGGCATGCGAAATCCCGCTTCATTGAGGTAGGATAAACCGAGATGGACCTTATCCTTTTTGCCCTCAAAAAAAGCACGTGCGTGTTGGTTATACGCCATGGCCCCATCCTTGTCCCCGGTAAGTTGTTTCAATAGGGCCATATTTAACCAAGTCTTAGCCATTCCCATGGAATCCCCTCTGGCCCTCGCCAGTTTCTCTGATTCGCTGTAGGCAAGCAAGGCTTTGTCGTATTCCCCAAGAATTTCTAAATCGACTCCCAGATTATTCTGGGTATACTCCAAGAATAATGGATTCTCTCGCGCATATTTCCCGTTAAGGACTTTGCGATAAGCTGCTGAAGAAAGGATATACTTTCCTTGAAAATAATAAATCAAACCGTAAAGGTAATTTGCCTGATCTTCCAGACTATCTACTGCATTGTTCGTCGCATACGCCTCCAAGGCTTTGGTCAACGCTAATGCCCGGGGAATTTCGGCCGGAATCAGCTTCCTAATGGCCGAAAAAGGCTGGGGCTTTTGCCCAAAACCAGCTAGAGGTAGAACAAGGAATAGAAAAGCAAACCAAAAGTAGACGTATCGCTTCATAGCCTTTGACCGATACCTGCCATCACAAGGTACCTATGTACTCCCGATAGATTACCGCTAAGAGAACTTGCCCAACAGTTCGCAACGTATTGCGGTCTATCTTGTCCAGGGTATCAGCGTCGGTGTGCCAGTGCGGCACGAAGCCAGTTTGCGAATCTAAAGGCCGGTTGATGATGTCAATCATCGGAATCTGTGCAATAGTATTGACAAAATAATGATCATCCGTAGTGGCCCCTACAGAGTCATCTAAGAAATGATTGCCGTATCCCATCGCTTGCGCCAAATGCCATACCTTGTCCATGACTTGTCCGGCAAATTGCATGGAAAAAGCCTCCCGGCCAAAGCGTGCTCCGGATGCTCCCACCATATCCAGCAATATGCCATACTCCGGTCTATCCTCCCCCGAGTAGGGAAGATTTCGCGAAAAATACTGGCTGCCCAAACACCAAGTCTCCGAAGCTCCTCCGTCATCGCCATAATCCTCCAAATCAAAAAACACAATATCCACCCCCATATCCACCGGCTGAAGCTGCAACTGCCGCGCCACTTCAAGCAAAACGCCCACCCCGCTGGCACCATCATCCGCTCCCAAAACAGGCTGCCTGGAATCACCACCGAAAACTGGAGAGTCGGCAAATGGCCGCGAATCCCAATGAGCCGCCAACAATAGCCGACGCTTGGCCTCAGGCCGAAATCTCCCGATGAGATTAAAACCAACATGGGTTTTCCCATCGTAAGTAGTGGCTGAGAACCGCTGTTCCATCACCTGCGCCCCAAATGCCTTAAGCTTGGATACCAGGTAGGCTTGGCCCGCTTGGTGCGCTTTTGTTCCCGGAACTCGGGGACCAAGAGCTACTTGGTCGGCCACGAAACGCAGCGCAGAATCCCGGTCGAACCGGGGCACCTTCACCTCAACTACAGCCTCCGTTTCCTTGGGTTTATCTGGCTGACAAGCCCAAACACACAGGATAATTAGGATATGAAAAAACTTCCGCATGAGCTTTTCTAATCATTGGGAAAAATGAGTCCATCCCTGAGCAGTAAGCGCATGACGATGACCTCCTTTGGTATGCAGATGGATACCGTCTGCTGCCGGAACCATTTCCCCGATAATGTAAATATCCGGTAAATACTTGATTTTATCCACATCCCTGGGATTCAGGGTAAACAGTAGTTCATAATCCTCACCTCCGCTTAAGGCACAGGTTACAGGATCTAACCCAAATCCGACCGCCTGAAATGCTGTCTCGGGTCGCATGGGTATTCCCACTTCCTCTACAAATGCCCCCAATCCGGATTGGCGGCAAAGGTGGAAAATCTCTGAAGCCAGCCCATCGGAAATATCCATCATAGCCGTGGGCAGGATGTCTTGTTGAGCAAATAATTCGATGATATCCGCTCTCGCCTCGGGCTTTAGCTGGCGCTCTATGAGGTAGGTGCTTTCCCCTAAATCAGGTTGCAAGGATGGGTTTTCAAGAAATAAACGCTTTTCCCGTTCCAGCAACTGCAAGCCAAGGTACGCTGCTCCTAAATCACCCGTCACACAAAGAAAATCGCCTAAGGCAGCGCCGCCTCGATACACAATCTTTTCTGAGGCGGCATGCCCAACTGCGGTCAGACTAAGAAAAAGGCCACGGGGTGAAGAACTGGTATCTCCTCCGGCCAAATCCACCCCGTATCGTCGGCATGCCGCCCGAATACCCGTGTAGATTTCCTCTACAGCTTCCACAGAAAACCGGTTGGACAACCCGATATTCACCAACAGCTGCCCGGGACGGGCATTCATGGCGTAGATGTCGGATAGATTCACCACCGCAGCCTTGTACCCCAGATGCTTCAAAGGATGATACGCCAAATCAAAATGAATGCCTTCGATAAGCATGTCGGTACTGACCAGGGTCATTTCTCCCCCATAATCCATCACGGCCGCATCGTCACCAGGTCCTTGCCGGGTACTAGGGTGAACCGCTTTGAAAGGCTCCATGAGGCGATCAATTAGGCCAAATTCGCCAAGCGTATGAATTTCAGTGCGCTTCATTGAAGGCTCCAGTGGTGATTCCATTACCTTATTTTCTTTTTGCTTTATCGACATAAATCAAATCCGACCTGAAATACATCCAAAGGTTAGGTATCGATGTACCCAGGCATGGGCTTCGAACAAAGGGCGGCAAAGCCAGTCCGCAAGCGAGGAAAAGGCCTTCGGAAAGATTAGCCATCTGGCAGCCATTATTCTCAAGAAACATTAAACTGCCCCCTGTACCCTCCGTGAGTACTTCATAATCGGCAAACGCTCCGGCATGGGCAACGGTGTTCTGCAAAAAGGACAACACATGGACACGCACTCGCTTTTCCAACAGGCTAGCTGCCGCATCCGCCAATTCCTGTCGCGGACCTGGACAGGTATTGGCACCGTCGCTTATCACGAATAAGGTACCGGCCCGCTCACCGGATAACGGAAAAAGTTCTGCTGCTTTGCTCAACATGCCCGAAAGGGGTGTGCTTCCTTCAGGCATCAGTCGGGAAAGCGATGCCGACAATCCCCACGGGGTGAGACTTCCCGCCGGCTCCCACACCGCCGGGAGCATCTGGCAGTCTCCTCCAACGCTTCCTAAACCCAAAGGATGACCTTCACCCAATCCCTCCAGCAAATGACCAACTAACCAACGGGCACTTCGAAAACGATCCAGTCCGGTGCATGAAACCTTTTCCGTGAGCATGGATCCGGAAATATCTACCAAAAAAACGACCTCCTCCCCTGGTTCAATCCCAAACTTATGCGTCCAGCCAGACTGCCAGGAAGAAAGGTTTAGCTCCTCCCTTCGATTTGGCCGATCTGCCATCGGTGCGGAAATATCCAGGCAAAGGCTGTCATTCAGGCGCCCAAAATTCTGTTGGGCATGCAAGTTTGTGGCATCAGCTAACAAGGCTCGCCGAAAAAGACTCGCTGCCCGAAAAAGACTTATGGGATACACGTGCCCGTGAAGGCCGCGTTGACTGGCCTTGTCTAGGTTCATCCCCTGATCTAGGACCAGCAGATAGCCCAGGGCATTTAGGGCCTGACTCTCCATCGTCCGATCCCCCCGCCTTACAAAAAGCTGTCGGGCCTGCTCCAATGAGGCCCGGGCCTCCTCATACCGGTAGTTGTACAAACTAACCATCCCTCGGACAAAAGCGAGCTGCGCTTGACGTTCGTCCCGGTCTGGGCCGTTTGCTTTTATCAGACGAGCCGTTGCTTCCAGCTTGACCAATGCCTCCGGCCAACGATTCAGTCGCCCCAGCGACAGGGAATAGGCGAGACAAAATGAAAAATGGGTCGGAATAGCCCGGTGGGCTGATTGGAAATACTGATTTGACAGGCTAATCTCCCCCTCCAGGAAATGTCCTATGCCATGAAAATAATCTGCATAGGCACGTTCCCGCATGCTTTCCCCCAGATCAGCTGTCCAGTGCTTCGTAAGCGGAAGAAATCCGGGAAGCAAAACCAGGAATGCAAAAAGCAAAGGCATCAGGAAATAAAGCGCAAGGCCAAAAGTTGAGAAAAGACCCCGATGAACAAGCCTCCTAAAATCTGCCCACCCCCATGAGCACCAACCCATAGTCGACTAAACGCCGCCAGGCCTGACATCAGGCAGCAGCCCAGAAAAGGCAAAGCCACTGGCACGAGATACAAGCTCCCGCTACTTCCTTCCCAGAGGAATGTTGTCTGGCCATCATGGACCATGTAAAGCCAGACAAATGCCGTAAGACCCCCCATTCCCACAGCGTGCGCACTCACCTTGTCAAAGAGATTCACAAAAAATGCCAGGAATATGCCAAAGCTGCAACCCAGCGTGGCCCGAACAAATGGCGAGGGCATTATTGGATGATCGATCAGATTGCGGAACATCCACAAATAGAAAATTCCTGCAATAAGATAAGGTACGATGCGGTCCTCCCGACGGGGTAAACTCAAGGAACTAGTTAGTCCAAGCCACTTAAGTAGCAAAACGGAAAAGCCAGGAAGCAAAAGGGTCGTCGCCGTAACCCGAAGCACCAAAAGCACTGCCCCCGAATCCGCCAGGCCTTTATATCCAAAAGCATGAGCATCAGCCACCAATAAAAGAACCAGGATTCCAGGAAGCACCCAGAGGGGGTGCGTTAGAATGGACACCAATCCTACGGCAATCCGCATTGTTTTTACCGTAAATATAGGTCGGCATGGGCAAATATTTTCTCCGTGTACGATTCTGGCGTATATTGGCGTTTCCAATTAAAATAGAAAGCCTATGCCTGCCATTTTCCGGTTTCTTCTCCTGACAGCCCTGGCCATTTCTCTTTTTCCGACAGCTAGTGCCGCCCAAAGGGTTGCCTGCGTCGATATGAGTAAAATACTGGAGAATCTTTCCGACTATAAAGCAGCTCAGGTCGAACTCGATGAAATGAGTGCCCGATGGAAACAGGAAATCGCCCAGGAGTACGATAAAATCAAAGCTATCTACAACCGCTATCAATCGGAACAGGTCCTCCTAAGTGATGACCAACGCCGGGCACGAGAAGAGGAAATCATGTCTCGTGAAAAAGAGATCCGAGACCTGCAAAATGCCCGCTTCGGACCAGACGGCCAACTATTCAAACGCCGCCAGGAACTGGTCCGCCCTATCCAAGACAAAGTTTATGCCGCGATCGAAACCTATGCCACGGAACGTGGCTTCGATTTCATTCTCGATAAGGCCAGCGCCTCCGGAATCATTTTCTCCTCCCCGGCTTTCGACAAAACCGAGGATATCCGGCGCATACTCGGGAAATAAGGCCAAAGAGGATAATCTCAACTTTTTCCTATTTTTGCACCCAAATTTTAACCAATGATAGCGAAAAATGCCATCCTGCTTGCCGGAATCCTTACCCTGGGTTCTGCTGCTACCTATACCCTTCAAGCCCAAAAATTTGGCTACCTGAATTCCCAGGCTATTCTCGCGGAGTTACCTGAGGTAAAACAATCTGAAGCCGAACTGGAGGCCCTTCAGAAACAACTCCAGAAAAAAGGCCAAACCATGCTTGAAACGTTGCAGGCCGATTACCAGGTCATGCAGAAAAAAGTGGAAGGCGGTGAACTTTCACCTAAAATGCAGGAAGAGGAAGGCAAAAAACTACAGGTTCGTGAAGAAGAACTCAATAAGTTTCAGCAGGAAATGATGAATACGCTCCAGGAAAAAAGAAATACCCTGCTCAAACCCATCTACGACAAACTGGCCGCTGTGCTCAAAACCGTGGCACAGGAAAGTGGTTACACCTATATTTTTGACCAGTCCATCCTCCTTTATTCCGATCCTGCTGGCGATGTCAGTGCCTTGGTGAAAGCCAAACTCACCGCAAGCAACTAACCCAATCGCTCCGGATTCTCCCGGAATGTCGGATAACCGACCCATTGGGATCTTCGATTCGGGCGTGGGAGGCCTCACCGTGGCGCAAGCCATTGCCGACCTAATGCCTAATGAATCCATTCGATACATTGGTGACACTGCCCGTATGCCATACGGGGATAAATCACCCGCTGAGATAGCGGGATTTTGCTTAGAAATGGCGGGATTCCTCGTTGACCATCCTTGTAAAGCGATCGTCATCGCCTGCCATACAGCCTCGGCCTATGGCTTGGAAACGGTGCGGGCCCATTGGCCAACTATCCCGGTCATCGCTATGGAGCCGGCCATCAAACCAGCCGCCGAAAACTCGAGGTCTGGGGTTATTGGGGTAATGGCTACCCAGGGAACGCTTCGGAGTCAACGCTATGGAAACCTGAAAAATCGATTCGGAAAGGAGGTCAGCATTGTAGAAAATCCCTGCGACGGCCTTGCCCATCGCATCGAATCCGGCCAATGGGATACCAAAGAGACTAGGGAGCTAATCAAAAAGATTATCCTTCCAATGACTAAAGCCGGGGCCGACCATATTGTATTGGGTTGCACCCACTATCCCATCATTATTCCTTTACTCTACAGTCTGACCAGCAGCAAGGATATATCACTGATTAATCCGGCACCCGCTATTGCCAGGCAACTGCAACGGCGTCTTGTGGAAAAAAACCTATGCCGAAAAAATAAAACCGGCCCGGAACACCATGTCTGGGCTACCGGGCCGATGGAGGGTTTTCATTATTTACTGCCGGAACTTCTTCCCAACAGTACCTTACATAGCTTTTAAACTTTATCCAGCAGCGCCTTGCGTGAAAGGAAGAGTTGCAATTCCTGATTCACCACCACTTTCGCATTACGCAGGCCATTCCAGCGCACAAGGTCCTCTACCTTTACCTTGAATAAATCGGCAACACTGCGCAAGGTTTCCCGCCCACTGACCACATAGGTAGTTTGGAAATATTTCCCGTTCTCCTCCTCCTTTGTACCCAGTGTTTCCCTAAGACGAGCAGTCGAGGAAGCCGGGAGAATGAGCAAGTGACCCGTCTCGGATCGGGGTATGTGATGCTGCTTGAATGAAGGATTCAACCGAGCTATGGAGGCAAGTGGAAGTTTAGTCACCCTCGCTACCTCAGCAAAGGACAATTGCTCATGAATCCTAACCGACCGGAATCCTTCCCGAGAAAATACCGGATAACGGGGAATCAACTGATGATTGGTATAGTAACGGCAAACATAGGCCGCTGCCACAAAGGCAGGCACGTAAACCCTGGTCTCCGCCGGCAGGTAGCGGCTCAGGCGGGCATAATCCCTTGTGCCCGCAGCACGTACCGCAGAGGTTACCTTGGCCGGGCCACTATTGTAAGCAATAAGCACCAAGCCCCAATCGCCAAACTGCTCATATAGCCCCGACAACATTTTTACCGCCGCAGCCGTGGATTTGTAGACATCCAACCGCTCATCCAACAACGGATTGACCGTCAGCCCATGAATCCGCGCCGTCTGAGGCATCAATTGCCACAATCCAGCCGCACCGGCAGGGGAATAGATACCAGCGTTCATCCCGGATTCAATGACGGGGAGGAAACTCAGGATTTCAGGTAGACCCTCTTCCTGAAGTTGCGCTTCAAATATGGCGCGAAACATGGCCGTCCGTCCGAGCATAGCCTCGGTTTCGTTGCGACCAAGTACCGTGTAGTTGTGAATCCGCCGGAGCAAACCCTCGTCCACATCATAATGCATGGGAAGTTGCATAGAGGCCAGTCTCTCGCTGACCACCGCCTTTCCGGCGGATCTCCACGCCCCGAAGGATTCCGTGGCGCTAAGAGATGTCAAGAGGGCGGAAACCAGTACAAGTGTACTGGCCACCACCAAGGTGGTTATCTTGTTCATAGGACTAATCGGACGACTCAAAGTTTTTAAACCCTAAACCGCCACTTCGGGTCGAAGCCCTTTTTGTTCATGGAATCTGCGGCAAAGGTATAGGGTATGTCCCAATAAAGCCACTTCGTACCGCTCTCCCTGCGTGTTTTAACGTTTTCATCCGCTTGAAAAGCGCCTCTTTTTTTAATTTAGTTAAATATTATACGCTGATTTTCATCACTTTAAATCATTATTTTCAATAAAAACAAATATAATCCTTAAGAAAAGATTAACTTTTTTAAACGATGTTGGCCTCATGGGAATAAAATGGCTGGCCCCATTCGGGAGTGTTAGCTCATAGCAATCAGGACCTGGCCCTTTGCATGACCGGTAGCTGGGGACTCTAATCCCCACAACTACCTGGCCATCGATGCCACAATCATGGGAAAATTAACCCTGCGTATCTCCCAAAGTCTTAAAAATTGCTCCTGCAAGGATTTCTTAACGTACCCCTTTTCTATAACTTCGGAACGACCTCCGCCTTTTATTCTGGTGCTTGGACCTAGCCTGGATGAGGGCAGGTAAAATTCCCTGCATTAACCGCCCTCTGCTCGCAAGTGGCCTAAAAGGGCTTCATAAAAATAGGGGAAGGTCGAAGGGGGAAAAGTGTGCCCCATTCCTTCCACCAATACCAACTTTGCCCGCGGATTCAAAACAGCCATGGCACGGGCATGGGACACCGGGATGATGGGATCCGACGTGCCGTGAATAATGAGCATGGGGATTGCCAGCTGACCGATTTTCCGCTTGCGGGATCCCGAAGCGACGATGGCACAAAACTGCTGATAACGGGCCCTTGGATTCTGACCCCCGCGCTCAACAATCGCCTCCGTCATCAAGGCACGGACAGCCTCCGCATCGAAGGGGAACTTTCTGCCGTTGAGGTAGCGGAACATATTCATGTAAAAGCGCACCGAAATTTCAGGATGTAGCCATTTGATTTTTACATGAAAATGCCGGAATAGCCACGGAAGAAAAGGTAGGTATAGTCTCTCTGAGAATCGAATAGCCTGAGAGGGATCAAATAACCAAGCCGTGGACATCATGGAACAAAGCGATAAAACCCTGCCGGGATAGTCGCAGGCAATGGTCTGGGCTATCATTCCGCCCATAGATACCCCCAACAAATGAGCTTGTTCAATGCCCAAATGGTCGAGCAATAGCACAGTATCCTCGGCCATATCCTCCAGGGTATAGGGAGCCTTCCGATTCCAGGTGCCGTTGAACCAAGTGGACTTGCCTATATCCCGGTTGTCAAAACGAATGCAGCGAAACCCATGTTCAAGCATGGGCTTCATGAATGACCTGTCAAAAACCAGACACTGGGCATCCAGTCCCATGATGAGGAGGACCACTGGCGCGCTCTTTGGACCAAAAGCATCATAATAAATGCTCGTCCCATTGGATAAATGGGCTAACCCCTGATTTTCCGGTAAAAAATTGGTTTCCATAGCTATATTGCCCTAAAGTATGTTAAAAATCCTAATCGCCGGTTTTCCGGTCCTCTTTTTCCTGGGACTTTCAGCATGGGCTCAAACTCCCGTCCTCCGGGAACTCACTTCGCGAGACCATGGCATTTCGCTGGATTTGCGGTATGCCACGACCAATAATTTTACCGGTATCGTCCTCTACCCCTGCCCTCGCTGCTACCTTCACCCCCGCGTTGCGGACGCCCTCCTTCGGGCCGCCAAAGATTTCCAAAAACAAGGTTACCGCATCCTCCTTTTCGATTGTTATCGACCGGTTTCGGTACAACAACGCCTCTGGGAAAAGGTGCCAGATGCCCGCTTTGTCACCCCTCCAGAAAAGGGCTCTATGCATAATCGCGGTGCAGCAATAGATATCACGCTTATTGATTTAAAGTCCGGGAAGCCTCTGGATATGGGTACGCCCTATGATTTTTTTGGCCGGGAAGCTTATATGGATTTTAACGGGTTGTCCAAACTGGCGGCTTCCAACCGGACTATCCTCCACAGCACCCTAAAACGCTATGGCTTTCGCGGCATCCGAACCGAATGGTGGCATTTTTCCTTTATTGGTGCCGGAGCAACTGTCCTGGACTGGACCTGGACTTGCCTCTGAAGGCCTTTACCTTTACCTTTGCCCAAATTTTCATTTATGAGGTTTTTTGCGCAAACCTTTTTGCTATTGGGCCTACCCTTAATGCTAAAAGCGGAAGCTGATACCCTTTCTTTTTGGGTCGATGGCCTTTGCGGTATGTGCAAAATCCGCATCGAAGGCGCAGCTAAAAAGGTACCTGGGGTAGCGATGGCCGAATACGACGTCCATAAGAACCTCCTGCGCATCCTGCCTTCGGGAAACCTATTCAGCGGTGATAAATTGCAGCAGGCTGTCGCCGCCATCGGGCACGATACCGAAAAATACAAAGCCGATTCCCTTGTTTATGCGAAACTCCATGAATGCTGCCACTATCGGGACCCCCTGATTCGGGCCGACCACTTGGATAAACTGGATGCTTCCGCCACCGTCACGGGCAAGGTCTTTACCCTGACGGGGACAAAAGGGCGGGATCCGGCTATGGGTGCTTCTGTTTACTGGGAAGGGACAAACCTGGGAGTATACACCAATGAAAATGGGGTCTTCGAAATTCCTCGTGCAGGAACTACCTCCTTACTGGTTTTCACTTACGTCGGCGAAATCCCGGATTCCGTGGATATGCGTGGTATGCGAGAAATTGAGATTATCCTAGGTGGAGGAGGCTTCGAACTGAAGCCTATAGAAATAACCTATCGCAAAAAAACAAGCTCCTATTCCTTCCTTTCTCCGCTAAAGGTTCAGGTTCTGGGAGAAGGGGAGCTGGCCAAGGCTGCCTGCTGCAACCTCTCGGAAAGCTTTGAGACCACTCCATCTATCGATGTATCCATCACCGATGCCGTCACTGGAACCCGGCAAATCGAAATGCTGGGACTCTCCGGCGCCAGTATGGCTATCACCCGGGAAAATATACCCGATATCCGAGGTCTCTCTGCCATTTACGGCCTTACGTATTTGCCAGGTCCCTGGATAGAGGAAATTCAGCTTAGCCCGGGCACTGGTTCGGTAGCCAATGGCTTTGAAAGCATTACTGGACAAATTAATGTCGAACTCAAAAAACCCCAGAGCGCTGAAAGGGTTTATTTCAATGCATACGCCAATGAAATGGGGCGCTTCGAGGCTAACTTGAGTCTCTCTCATTCCCTGCAAGAGAATCTCCACACGGGTCTTCTCTTGCATGCCCGAACCCAAACCTTACAGTCTGACCGAAACAATGACCATTTTATGGATGGCCCGATTGGAGACCAGATTATCGTGGCAAACCGCTGGCACTTCGCCAGCCCTAACGGACTGCAAGGTCAGGTTGGACTGAAAGGTACCTTCATCCGAACCCTCAGCGGTCAACTAAACGGCAAGAACCATATCCATCCCGGAGGTGGACCCTACCTGCCCTGGCTAGCTGATATGGATACCCGCCGGGCCGAAGGTTGGTACAAGTTGGGATATGTCTTCCCAAACAAACCAAAGACCAGTCTGGGTCTCCAGTTAGCTGCCCTAGAGCACGACCAGAAAAGCTTGTTTGGAAAAAGAAGGTACGACGCCCTACAGCAATCTCTTTACGCCAATTTGTTATTCCAGACCATCCTGGGAAGCACCGACCACGGTTTTCGCACTGGTTTAAGTTTCCAAGCAGATCGCTTTGACGAATTCCTTGGCGATATCCCTTTTCTACGTCGGGAAGCCGTTCCTGGGGTATTCTCCGAATATACCTATCAGTTTCTGGATAAGCTCACGCTGGTGGCCGGCCTGCGTGCTGACCAACACAATCAATATGGCTTTTTCCTTACCCCACGGATGAATCTGCGCTTTTCTCCCAATGCGAAAACTACCCTTCGCCTGCAAACAGGAAGGGGTCAGCGCACACCCTCCCTGATTGCGGAGCAAGTCGGTGCCTTGGCTTCCGCCCGGGTTTTTCAGATTCGCAATCCCAGGGCAGGTATTCCCTACGGCCTGAATCCGGAGATAGCATGGAATACAGGCTTAGGTATTCTCCAAGAATTCCAATTTAGTGCGCGACCTGCTACCCTGAGTACGGAAATATTCCATATCCGTTTTATCAATCAGGTGGTAGCCGATTTTGATGCCGACCCGCAAAGGATGTATTTCTATAACCTCGAAGGGCGCTCGTTTTCGACCCATTTTCAGACCCAGCTGGATGTGGAACTTTTTCCCCGCTTCGATGTCCGCCTGGCCTACCGTTTTCAGGATGTGAAGGCTACCTACCTGGCTGGCCTGCGGCAACGTCCCTTCATTTCACGCCACAAGGCGTTTGCGAACCTGGCCTGGGAAAGCAAGCGGGGAGGCTGGAAATTCGATGCCACCCTCCAGGTTCAAGGTCCTCGCCGGCTACCAGATCTCGTTAAAAATCCTGCAGCCGTATTTGCCACTACCCAAGCACCTGCTTTCGCTATCCTCAATGCACAGGTGAGTAAAACCTTTGGAAAATCTTGGGAATTTTACCTGGGAGTTGAAAATGCCCTCAATTTCAGGCAGCGCTTGCCTATCATCAGTGCAGACGACCCCTACAGCGAGTGGTTCGACGGATCGGTAGTTTGGGGGCCCATTTTCGGTCGCATGACCTACGCTGGGATGCGGTTTAGACTTTTCCGGAAAGGAGAACTAGCGGGTCCTTCCACGGGTCAGTAGGGACAAGAGGTATTCGCCATAGCCGCTCTTTCGGTAAGTATTTCCTAAGGCCTCCAACTCCCCGTCGCCGATAAAACCCATCTGCCAGGCTACCTCCTCAATGCAACCTATCTTTAGGCCTTGCCGCTCTTCAATGACCTGGATGAACTGACCCGCTTGCATCAGAGACTGATGGGTTCCCGTGTCTAGCCAGGCAATGCCACGACCCAATACACCCACACTGAGCTTCCCCCGCTCCAAATAGTGGCGATTCACATCCGTGATTTCATACTCCCCGCGGGCACTGGGCCGCAAATCCCGGGCTATCGATACGACTTCATTATCATAGAAATACAGACCCGGAACCGCAAAATTGGACTTCGGATGCACAGGCTTTTCCTCAATAGAAATGGCACGGAAGGATTCGTCGAATTGGACCACCCCATAACGCTCTGGATCTGCTACCGCATAGGCAAATACTTTTCCACCCGCCGGATTACTGGAAGCACGCATCGTCTCGTTCAAACCGTTTCCGTAAAAAATATTGTCTCCCAGGATTAGCGCAGCTGAATCGCCCTGAAGAAATTCCGCTCCAAGCACAAAGGCCTGCGCTAAACCTTTGGGTTCTGGTTGGACGATGTAGGAAAAAGAACAGCCAATTTGCTCACCACCACCCAGCAACTTGCAGAACGAGGGCAAATCTTCCTGGGTGCTTATGATAAGAATCTCCCGTATGCCAGCCGACATAAGGGTCGACAAAGGATAATAAATCATGGGCTTATCATACACCGGCATCAACTGCTTACTCATCGCAAGTGTCAAGGGATGTAGTCGCGTACCTAAACCCCCTGCTAGGATGATTCCCTTCATGCCTGCCGGTTTTGATCCAATCGCATAAAGATGCGCAAGGTGCGTAAAATCAACTCCGCCGGCTTAAATGGCTTCGGCAAAAAATCGTCCACTCCAAGGGTAAAGGACTCAATGATTCCTTCCTCGTCTTCCGGGTTGGCCACCAGCAAAATACCCAAAGGTCCGGGAAACACCTCCCTGATACTGCCTATGACAGCAAGTCCTATCCCACGGCGCATATCTAGGTCCACGATCACCATCTCAGGCTCCTCCTTCAAAACAAACGTTGGGATATCTTCCGTCCGGGGGCAGTATACGACCTTATACCCGTGCTTCCGCAGGCGAAACTCAATAGCAGCTAACAGGATTTCCTCACTTTCCAGGATGACAATCTTCCGCATAATAATGCAATATCGCCCAAATCCGACAATATTTACCGGTATTTCACTACCGCTCTTTTTTACCTTATGAATGGGTAGGAAAACCCTTACCTGGGCATGAAAATGAATTGGGCCCCCAAGTCGCTTAGGGTGAAAAGGCAGAAAAACTGCTCAGCATCTTTGTAGACTCCTCGAAAGGTATCGACCCGATCCAGGGAAACCACCTTCCGGGCCACCAACTCCTCGAGCGTAGATAAATGAATGGCCCAACGGTCCGCTTCACTTTCCCGTTCCTTCAGAGGAATTCCCAACTCAATATCTAGCTTAGAGACTACAAAAATAGGATAGCGAGAAATCCCCTCGTCTAACAGGCAATCCGCCGCTTGCCCCATCAAGGGACAAAAAGGCCTCAGGTCTTCCTCCAACTGCCGGTATTTTTCATCCCTTTCCATGGAGGGTCATTCCTTATCTTTAGCGACTAAAAGCGCCACATTCTCGATATGATGGGTGTGAGGAAACATATCCACCGCCTGCATCCGCAAGATATGGTAATTCGCAGAAAGGAACTGTAGGTCACGAGCCTGCGTGGCTGGATCACAACTCACGTAAATAATCCGGGGGGCTCCAACCGCCATAAGTGCAGCAACTACTTCAGGATGCATGCCTGCCCGGGGAGGATCGGTAATAATCAGATCGGGTTTACCCCACTGAGCAACAGCTTCCGGCCGGAATAAGGCGCGCACATCTCCTGCAAGAAAATCCACATTGGTCACCCCATTGTCCCGGGCATTCATCCGGGCATCCTCCACCGCCGCTTCTACTTCCTCGATTCCCAGAATCCTATCCGCCCAGGGAGCCAAATACAAGGCAATACTACCCAACCCCGTATACAAATCGTACACCCGCTCCGTACCTTTTAAATCAGCAAATCGCCGCACAACCTCGTATAAGGTGAGCGCCTGCAGGGTATTGGTCTGAAAGAATGATTTCGGACCAATCCGGTAAGTGAACTCCCCCAACTTTTCTCTCACCGTTGGGTCGCCATAAACAAGTTCCATGTCTAAATCATAAAGACTATCGTTGACCTTGGTATTGACGCTGGCATACAGGGAGGTAATCCTTGGCAAAGCCTCCTGCACCTCCCCAAGAAAGGACCGGGTTACATCGGGATTGTCCTCTCCAAATATCAGTGCCACCATGATTTCCCCCAGGGTGGTGACGCGCACCAACAGCGTGCGAAGAAGCCCCTGGTGCATCCTGGCGTCGTAAAACGTCAAGCCCTGTTTCAGCGCAATGGTCCGAATGGTATTGCGCACGGCATTCGCCGGCTCCATTTGCAGATGGCAGTGATGAATGTCGATGACTTTATCAAAGGCCCCGGGTGGATGGAAACCCAGTACCGGGGAAAACCGGTCCTCCTCATGCCCCGGCAAGAGAGCCTCCAGCCACCGGCGATTGCTGAAGGTGTATTCCATCTTGTTTCGGTAAAAGAAAACCGGATCAGCTCCCAACATCGGAAGCCATTCCTGGGGCAATAGTTTGCCGATGCGCACAATGGCATCCCGCACCACCCGTTCTTTTTGGGCCAGCTGCGCAGGATACGCTAAATGCTGCCACTTGCAACCCCCACAGGTTGGGAAATGGGAACAAGGAGGTTCCACCCGATCCGAACTTCGCTCCAGATAGGAGGCCACCATACCGCGATAGAAACCTTTCCTTTTTCGACCAACCCGTACCAAGGCCCTGTCTCCCGGCACCGGTCCCACAACGAAAACCGTCTCCCCGGCAGCGGTGCGACCCACACATTGCCCTTTGTCAGCAATGCCATGAAAGAAAACCTCCAACTGGACCTCTGGCTCTCCTTTTCGGGATCGCCCGGACCCGGATTTATCCCTCATTTCCGTCGAAACCATCCTCCATCACCTCCGCGGAAGTTCTCGACCTACCAGTCGCTTCCAGGGAACGAAATTTCTCCTTTATCTTGACCTCCAACTCATGTGCCACCTCGGGATTATCGTCGAGAAACTGTTTGGCTCCTTCCCGCCCCTGGGCGATTTTGGCTCCTTGATAACTATACCAACTACCACTCTTTTGCAGAATATCGTGATCTGCTCCCAAATCGACAATTTCCCCATTCTTGGAGATACCCTCCCCGAAGGTGATGTCGAAGTTGGCCACCCGGAAAGGAGGGGCCATCTTGTTCTTCACAATTTTAACTTTAACTTGATTGCCCACCAGGTTCCCATCCTTATCCTTTATGGCCGCCCCAGACTTACGGATGTCCAAACGGATGGAGGCATAAAATTTAAGCGCATTACCCCCTGTCGTCGTCTCGGGATTGCCAAACATCACCCCAATCTTTTCCCTCAATTGGTTGATGAAAATGCAGCAACATTGCGTGCGCCCAATAGCCGCTGTTAGTTTGCGCATAGCCTGGCTCATCAGTCGCGCCTGCAAGCCCATCTTCGAATCCCCCATTTCGCCCTCAATCTCACTTCGCGGCACTAATGCAGCCACCGAGTCAATGACGATAATGTCGATGGCCCCTGAGCGTATCAGGTTTTCGGCAATCTCCAGGGCCTGTTCTCCATTATCGGGCTGGGAAATGAGTAGGTTCTCCGTGTCCACACCCAAAGCCTGCGCATAAGTACGGTCAAAAGCATGCTCCGCATCGATGAAGGCAGCAATTCCCCCAAGTTTTTGCGATTCAGCGATAGCATGAATCGCCAGCGTAGTCTTTCCAGATGATTCCGGTCCGTAAATCTCGATAATCCGACCCTTGGGAAATCCATGGATACCCAGGGCAATATCCAGCCCGAGGGAACCCGTGGAAATCACATCAACCTGATCGACCTGCCGGTCGCCCAGTCGCATAATGGTACCCTTGCCATACGTTTTCTCGAGCTTGTCCACCGTGAGCTGCAGGGCTTTCAGCTTGGCTTCTTTTTCCTGTTGTGCCATAAATGGGTTTTTTCTGTCCACGAACGGGACAAAATTAAATAATTTGTTTGAAAAAAGAAGGGTGTCTCGGTTCGGGAAGAATCGTACCGCTAAGTAGGCACCTTGCGGCTGTAGGAAAGGATGCGCTGCAAACTAGCCGGCGAGGGACTCCGTCGCATCCGGGGCAAACGCCGAATCGCAAGTTGCAATTCTCGGTAAGTCTCCTGAAGATAACTATCCAACATCAAGGCGTCACCGATGCTCGAATTTTCGCCATCTGTGGTCTCTCGGTAAATATATCGAAGGAGCTGGTTTTCGGTAATGCTTCCCTGCATAGAATCTTTTTTGTTTCAACATTACCCGTTTAACGCCCGGCAAAAGGGGGATATTGCCCCCCCCCTGCCGTTCGGTGACTCCAAGTCCGGGATACAGATTGTTATTCCGATATCCGATACCAGGTCTGCGTCCGGGAAAGACCCGACCAGTGCTTGCCCTTCACCCGCAACTGGTCCTTGTTGTCCTCTGAAACCCACAAGGTGCAGTCGTAAAACTTTCCGGTTTTTGGATCCAGAATACTGGCGCCTGACCATACCCCCTCCTCCCGGGAAAGGCCGTCGATGATAACCATGCCCACCACCGGCTTGTTGTACTTGTCACCCTTGCATTTGTCGCAAACCATATCTGCAGGCATGAGCAAGAGGCGCGTTATCTTGCCGTAAAGTTTCCCGCCTTTCTCGTACATCTCGACATAGGACTTGGCTTCTTTGGTCTCATCGTCTATTGTTTTCCACAAGCCAAGATGGCCATTGCCTTGGGCTGAAAGAATGCAAACAGAAAAAAGCAGGATACTTAAGGAAAATAGGTTCTTCATTGGGTTTTGATTATGATTTGAAATAATAAAGTCTAAGATAATCCAGGAAACTCAGTTTTGCCAGGAAATTCCCGCCACCATCTTTTGCACGTCACCGATGAGAAAGGCATGAACCGGGGCCAGGGAGTCGGTATTCACTGGTGCCCTTACGTACACCACTCCCCGCAGGAAATGACGCTCCCTGTCGGTGACAAAAAACTGAAATGGAGTGGCTGCAGGTCCCTTCATATAGAATGCCATGCCGCCTACCTCTGGGGAGAGGTTTAGGGGAAGCTCCTCGATGTAGTTCGCCCGCTTGTTGTGAAACCGGGCTGCCCGAAAAGCCTCTGCAATCAGTTGATCCAGCGGCCTTTCCTTCGAAATAGGCAAGTAACTGAAATGAATCGTCCCGTCCCACTCCGGCAACCATAGATTGAATCCGATGCCTTCATCCGGGGCACTCCGCAAAGGAACACTGTCGCGATTGACCCGATAATAGCCAGGGAAAACCAGATGCAGGGGAACAATGCCCTCCGGCAAGGTATCGGGCCCTCCCTTCGGATAGGTAATCCGTGGGTAAGCTCGTTCTTTAGGTGCCAGCACGGGTTCCCCACCGCAGGCCATCCCAAGGGTCAAGAGCAATGGAAAAAAACCCAAGCGGTGCTGGTAGAACATTCAGAAAGCAATTATCCGGCTTACCCGTATCTGTTCAATACGGCGACTGGAAACCGCCGTGATCTCGAAGTGAAATCCCTTGATTTCTTCGACAAATCCCTGTGGAGGCAACTCCCCGTAACGGTCCAGAATGAGCCCCGCGATGGAATCTGCCTCAGTATCCAGCTCCTCGAAATGCGTCGACTCCACTTGCATAATCTGGCAGAAATCCTGAATAAGCGTTCGTCCTTCAAAAAGATAGCTGCCGTCCTCATTCTTTTGATAAGGCACATCCGGTTCACCGTCAAACTCATCCTGAATTTCCCCAAATATTTCCTCCAAAATATCCTCCATTGTGATGAGCCCGGCTGTTCCACCATATTCATCCACAACTACCGCAAGATGCTGCCGTCGGGTTTGGAAAGCAGCCAGTACCTTATCGATTCGTTTAGCCTCCGGAACATAAAGGACCGGCGTTCTTACACATTGCTGCCATGCCGGTTCGTCCTTACCCTCTGTATAAAGGCTAATAAGATCTTTCACGTGCAGTATGCCGGTTATGGTATCCAAATCGTGCTCATATACGGGAATCCGGGAGTATCCTGACTCCCGTACCGTTTCCATCAGTTGCGCAAAGGTGGCCGTACGGTTTACCGCCACCACACTTACCCGTGCCTGCATAATCTGCCTGACCTGCAAATCCCCCAATTTGCCGAGATTGGCCATCATCTCCCGTCGGTGACCGGCATCTTGCCCGCCAGAAAGTCTCGAATCCGACCCGATTCCGGCTGCAAAAACTTTACGCCTGGCCCCCTGAAAGGTAATCTGCCATCCTAAAGCCTCTCTCAGTACTACCACAAGCACTAGAAATAAGACAATTAAAAGGGAGGCCCCGATAAGCAGCGAGGCTGGATCGATGAGCAGGAACCAGGGAAAGCTATGGACGAGACCCGGTCGGCCAGGGCCAGGCGAATCGCCTGAAGAACCCTCCGTGCAAGAGGGACTGTCCCCGGAGGGAGATGCAGTATCCAAGGAATAGTGGATTTAAACACCACAAAATTAAGAATTTCTGAAAAGTGTTATCCTCCCCCTCTAGGAAATGTCCCGGACAGCTTCGAAAGTGGCTTCAGAAGGGCAACTCGCCCTCATCAGTCCCCTCGGTAGCGGATGTCCCCCCGGATTCGGTGCCTAATCCCGAAGAGCCATCCCCCGCTGTGGAACGTTTCTCCAATATCCGGAACTGCGAACCCACCACTTCGGTAGTCCGTCGGTTCTTTCCCTCAGCGTCTTGCCAAGTCCTGTGAGTCAGCTTTCCTTCCAGGAAGATGGGCATCCCTTTTTTAAGAATTTTCAGCGCCAGTTCGGCCTGATTTCGCCACAGGATGATGTCATGCCATTCTGTAGTTTCCTGCCAGTTGTTATCTTTATCCTGATACCTCTCGGAAGTGGCCAGGGAAAAACTGACTTTGGTCGTCCCGTTGTCGAAATGCCTTACCTCAGGATCCTTACCCAGATTGCCAATAAGTGTTACGCGATTCATAGCCAAAAGTTGAAGTGATACAATGCCTGCAAGGTAGACCCCTTCCAAGGTCTGTCCATGGACAAATTTAGGGCTTTACCATGGTGATACCAAGAGGCAAATGCTTAGCAATAGCGAAAAATAGCGCTTATTATCAAGTATTTACAGAATTATAATCCTCCAGGAATCGCTTGAGGAACCGCGGAAACGCATAGTCCTTAATGGCCGCTATAGGCACAGGGAAATAGTCACTACCTAGCAACAGATCCACCTCCAGGCTCACCTCGTAAAAATAAGCATGTATCCGCTGATGACTTAATACCTGCCTTGCCTGCAGCCACAAAGGCCGTATTACCCCAGCAGGCAGCTCGAGTCCCCCCAGGGCAATCCCGGTACTAAACCCAGCCCAAGCAGGTCCCTCCGTCTCCAGATAAGGTAAAAAATAGAGCCCTTGCCAGATATCCTGCGCCATGCGTCGTATCAACAAAAGATTAGACCCCTCCCGGATTAACAATAGATGAAAATACCTGTCGCGCAAGGGCGCCCGAATCGCCTTGCGTGGATATTGGTCCACTTGGCCCTCGCGAAAAGCACGACAGTCTGCCGAAAAAACGCAGTCCCCACATCGGGGTTTCCGGGGAAGACATACCGTCGCTCCGAAATCCATCATCGCCTGATTGTGCCGACCAGGCAGTTTCCTGTCGAGTAGCATTGCTGCCTTTTCCTCCGCCAAAAGCCGGCCTGCAGCGGATTCTAGCGGAAGTTGAATAGCAAACAATCGGGCCAATACCCGTCGAACATTGCCGTCCACTACGGCATGGGGAAGCGAAAAGGCAAAGGAGGCAATAGCTGCAGCTGTGTAAGGACCCACCCCCTTTAACTGCCTTATCCCGATGTAATCCCGAGGAAATTGACCCCCCAAGGTATAGGTTATGAATCGCGCTGCAGCCTGCAGGTGACGTGCACGCCGATAATAACCCAAACCCTCCCAGACCTTGAAAAGTTGATCTTCCGTGGCAGCTGCAAGCGAGGCTAAGTCAGGAAAGGTATTTAAAAAGCGATGAAAATAGGGAAGCCCCTGCTCCACGCGGGTCTGTTGTAGGATGGTCTCACATATCCAAATTCGATAAGGGTTGCTTTCCCCAACCCAAGGCAAATCCCTTCCAGCTACCCCATACCAAGTAACTAACCCTTTCCGGAAAACTTCCGGTTGCACTTACACCGCCTCAGAGAGCAGGGAGTCACCATACCGGTAACTCAACTTTTCCTTAAGTTCCTTTCGTGCAAAAAATATGCGGCTTTTTACCGTGCCCAGGGGCAAATCTAAATGGTCAGCAATCTCTTGATACTTGAAACCCTGATAATGCATCATGAAAGGCACTCGCACATTATCATCCAACGCCTCTACCAGCTCCGTTAACTCTTCGAAGATGATATTTGACTCAGCACCATTGCTGATGGCAGATCCGGTGTTGAGGTAGTACAAGTTCTCCGTATCGTCAATAATAGTGTTGGCCTTACTCTTCTTCCGGTAGTTGTTGATAAAAATGTTCTTCATGATGGTGAACAACCACGCCTTCAAGTTCGTGTCCGGGCGGAACTTGTCGATATTGGTCATAGCCCGGAAGGCCGTCTCCTGAAAGAGGTCTTTCGATTCTTCGGTATTCTTCGTCAAGTTGTAAGCGAAAGCGTTGAGGACCCCGCTCAAGGCGTAGAAACGATTGTAAAATTCCACTTGAGACATGAAAGAAAAATTAAGGTTAAACAAAATTTATTTTTGCTGAACCAAATGTATGAATTACTTAAGCAAAATTCCAAACTTAACGCAAAAAATTATGGTATTTTTTTTGAAAAAATTTTATTTGCCTAATAATCAACATTTTATTTTAATAAAAAATTTACAGAGCATTCAGTAAAAAATGAAAGTTTATTCCCTGCTCCTTTCCAGACCCGGCAATCTCAGCCAGATCCTACCCTCACTGCTGGGCCCGACGCAGGCTCAGGCTGGCAAAGACCAGAAAAACCAGATTAGGAATCCAAGCTGCCAAGGGCGCCGACAATTCATTCCCCATGGCAAAAACCTTGACGAACTTGGAGAATAGGATATACACTGCCCCCAACCCGATCCCCATAGCCAAATGCAGTCCGATGCCTCCCCGCACTTTTCGGGCCGCTAGACTCACCCCAATAAGGGTCAGGATTAATACCGTAAAGGGCTCGGCATTCCGCCGGTTCCATTCCAGACTGTACTTTCGCACATTCCCCGCCCCCCGCTCCTCCTGCTGGCGGATATACCGCAGCAGCTGCGGCGAGGTCATGGTACCCTGCTGTCCTGAAAAATCAACAAAGTCATCAGGCAGTAGCTGGATGGTCGTGTCCAACGGCTCCGTATTGGAAAATCTAAAGGTCTCTCGAAGGCCGTCAAAGGTGCGCACCTGATATTCTGTGAGGCGCCACTTCCCACTCTCCACTCGATAGACCGCATTATTCGCCTTAACCAGCCGGACCAGCTCCTGCCCCGCATACTGTTCGATACGGAAATCCCGGGCTGTGCTGTCGTACTTGCGGTAATACCCAACGTACACCTTCGTCTGCGGAGCAATGTACAGGTGAACGTCCCGGGTCTTCCCCTTGTCCTCATTCTTGTCAATGTACTGGTACGTTATGCGGAGCAAATGCTCCTGCCCCCATGGCAATAAAAAATGTCCTGCCAGAAAATGAATGCCTGTCAACAATCCGGCCGCCTTTAAGTAAGGCACCAAAAGCCGGCGAAATGGCATTCCGGCACTCAGCATGGCCATGATTTCGGAATTCCCGGCCATGCGTGAGGTGAAAAACATCACGGCAATTAGGGTGAAGAGGGGCCAGAGCATGCCACTGATGAACAACATGAAACTGGGATAATACTCAAGCCAGATCTCCCGCCGCGTGATGGGTTCTTCTAGAAATATCTGAATCTTCTCGCTGAAGTCGATTATCACCGAGATCATCAACAAGATGAGCAGGGAGAAGCCAAAAGTGGCCAGAAACTTTCGGAACAGGTAACGGTCTAGAATTCGCGGATGCATACCCGGATGGTGTTATTGACGGGTTTCCAACTGGGGTTGTATCTGGGCCTTCCATGCCGCAAAGGTGCCTGCAGCCAATTGTTCTCTGGCTTCCCGCATAAGGTCCAGATAAAAACTGAGATTGTGCAGGGTCGCAAGCTGTAGGGCGGTCATCTCCCCTGCTTTGAAAAGGTGCCGAAGATAGGCCCGCGTATGCTCCCGGCTCGTTGGTGCCGTGCTCCGGGCATCGATGGGCTCCAGGCAATCCTTCCAGCGCTGGTTGTGGATGTTGACTATCCCTTCCCAGGTATACAACATGCCATGTCGGGCATTGCGACTAGGCAACACGCAGTCGAACATGTCTACACCGGCAGCTATGCCCTCCAAAAGATTTGCCGGTGTACCTACTCCCATCAAATACCGCGGTTTGTCCTTAGGTAACAACGCACAGACCTGCGCAGTTATCGCATACATCTGTTCTGTGGGTTCGCCAACGGACAATCCGCCAATGGCATTTCCCGGCCGGTCCATAGCACCCACCATGTCGGCCGATTGCCGACGCAAATCCTCATACACAGAGCCCTGGACTATCGGAAATAAGGTTTGCCCATAGCCATAAAGTCCTTCCGTTTCGTCGAAGCGCTTCACACAGCGCTGCAACCAACGATGGGTCAGTTCCATGGACCGTTGCGCATAGGTATGGTCGCAGGGAAACGGCGGGCATTCGTCGAAGGCCATCACGATGTCAGCCCCTATAATTCGCTGAATGTCCATGACCTGCTCCGGGGTAAAGCGATGGGTGCTACCATCAATAGGAGACTGGAAGGTCACTCCCTCCTCCATGATTTTCCGACGGGACGCCAGGGAATATACCTGGTACCCACCGCTATCTGTCAATAAGGGCCCATCCCATCCCATAAATCGGTGCAATCCTCCGGCAGACTGCAAGAGGGGCAACCCTGGCCTCAGATACAAATGGAAAGTATTTCCTAAAATAATACGGGCTGAAATCGGATCGCGTAACTCGTGCTGATGAATGGTCTTGACACTACCCTGCGTGCCCACTGGCATAAATATGGGGGTAGGTATCTCACCGTGTGCAGTAGCTATCCGTCCCAGGCGTGCTGAAGTCTTCGAATCAGTATGGGTCAGGGTAAAAGCAAACAAGGGGCGACGCTTTTCAAATCTGATACCTGTGGCTGTCCAACTTCAACATCACCCCGATGAGGAGGGTGAATCCCAGGAGCGAAGAACCTCCTTTGCTCAACATCGGCAAGGGAATACCAATTATCGGCATGATGCCCATGGTCATCCCGATGTTAACAAAGAAATGCACGAAAAGGACGCCCGCCACCCCATAGGCGTACACTCGGGAGAAATTGGACCGCTGCCGCTCTGCCAGCAGGACCATTCGGTAAAGCAAGACCAAAAAAAGGATTATCGTAGTGGCACTACCTATAAATCCATGCTCCTCGCCAATAGTGCAGAAGATAAAATCTGTGGCCTGCTCCGGTACATAGTTTAGCCGCGTTATCTCGCCGTTTAGAAATCCCTTCCCCTGAATTCCTCCTGAGCTGATAGCCATTTTGGATTGCAATACATTGTATAAGGCACCCCGTGGATCACTCTTCGAGGGCTGAAGCCAAACGTTTATCCGCTCGCGCTGATGGGGCCGCAACACATTGTGAAAAGCAAATCCTGCTGTTAGGGATATTCCCAAGGCTGCGCCCAACACCATGCCTGTCGCTACTACTGGCCTGAATCCTTTTTTAAGGACCAAATATGTACCCGCCACCCCGGCCAAAATCATGTTGGCAAATAGCGCTGCCTGGACAAACTCCTCCCGCAATAAGACCACGGTCACTACTATCCAAAACAAGGCCCCCGCTCCCCAGCTAAAGGGTAATCCCGACCCGTAGCCCAAAAACAAGGCTGCAATAGCCAAAAAAATAGCAGCCACCATTGCCCCGGGCAGCACAAGCCCCAGCAAGGTAGTTGCGATGACCCCTCCAGCTATTAAATAATACCCGGGATTCAGGCCCTCCCGGTAAAGGGCAACAAAAAAAGATAGGAAAACTAGGGCTGAACCCGCGTCGGGTTGCAGAAGGACGAGGGCCACCGGCAAAAGGAACAAAGCCATGGCCGTCAATTGGGTTCTGCCCAAACGAAGATTAGTGTTGAATCCCCCCAGATAGGAAGCTAAAGCTAGCGCAGTACCGAATTTGGCCAGTTCAGAAGGTTGCAATGAATACCCACCAAAGGAAAACCAGGAGGTCGCCCCCTTTATCTCCCGACCAAACAAGAGCACTGCCCCAAGCAATAACAAGGTCACTCCATATATGGGATATGCCAACGTTTGCCACACTTTCCAGTCCACCAGGAAAATGACAAGGAACAAGAATACGGCAATGACGGCCCAAATCACCTGCTTTCCAGCTATGCTGGAGAAAAAGCCCAGCATTTCTGTCTCCCGCTGGCCAACGGAATAGACCATGAGTACGCCCAAGCCTGCCAGGGACAGATAAAGGGAAAAAATTATCCAGTCGAATGAGCGCTGGTCACCTCGGTTTCTCGCCATGTCGCATGCCTCCTATTCAGAATCGACCACTGAGCAACTGCTCCCGGATAATCCGATCGTCGGCAATCTCCATGGCGCCTGGATAGTTTTGGCGAAGGAAATATTTCTTCATAATAGCCTCTTTCCTGTCGCTAAACGCCCCCACGCGCAAGTGGTAATAGGGCCTGTTGTGTACCACCTGAACGGGTACACCGGGAAAATCGCGCTGCATGCGGGACCGGATATTTTCCATGGCCGTGCGATCTGTGGTCGCTACAACCTGAACCCGCCAACCCGATACGTATTCCGATGAACGGTGCTTATCTATGTAGGCCTTCAACAAGGCTGCAACCCCGGGACTCTCCCGGATGTCTTGGGCCATTCCCGGGATCATGCTCGAAAGAAGTGCCAATATGGTAAACACTAATGCCCGCATGGAAGGGTTTTGGACAAAGCTACGGATTTTATTCCACCCTGGCCCGAACCTTAAAGGTCATGCGGTGATGGGGGCTGTGGCCACAACTGGTAATGGCTCTGCAATGTGCATCGGTCGGATAACCTTTGTTCTGCTTCCATCCGTATTCGGGATATTTCCTATCCAATTTTTCCATCCAGGCATCCCGGTGCGTTTTGGCTAAAATAGAGGCAGCGGCTATGGCCGCAATCTTGCCATCGCCTCCAACATGACAAGTATAGGGGAGTTGACCGTAAGGTTTGAATCGGTTACCGTCTATATGCAGATGCAAGGGCATTTCCTTCAGCTGGGCCACCGCCCGGTGCATGGCCAGCAGGGAAGCATTCAGGATATTTAGGGCATCTACCTCCTGGGCAGTAGCCATACCTACCGCCCAATCCAACGCTAGCTCCTCAATACGACAGCGCAAATCCTCCCGTGCTGCTGCGGTCAATCGCTTGGAGTCTCCCAAACCTGAAAGAGGCTTGTCCGGATCTAGCCGAACCGCTGCCGCGAATACAGGTCCTGCTAAACACCCTCTGCCGGCTTCGTCACACCCCGCTTCGGCCGGGCCCAGATACCAAAGTGCCGGCAGCGCTCTCATTCCGCTGGCCTTAGTTGCCATTCCTCCAGGCGGGCAAACAGGGCATCCTGGGCATCGAAGGTCTTCCAGCCAGGGCGGGTCTCTCCACTACCTTTAAGGCAAATTCCCCGGGGACGCAAGTGTTCCAACAAGTCAAAGCCCTCCGCAGGTAGTTCTATATACATGGGAAAGTCCCGGATTAAGGCCCCCAGTTCACAAATCGCGGTTTCGGAAAGAGGGAATGCTCCAGATGTAAAAGGCAACACCACATAGGCTATGCGTCCACCGCTAGACTCAAAATGATGGCTTATGGCCCGGACCGGCTTCATCTCGTTCACTTCCAAGGTCGTAAATAGGGTGCAGGAATCGGGTAGTTCACCCAACCGTCGGTAGTCAAAACCCGGTCCAAGCTGCAAACCATCCAGCCCGAGCTCTAAGGCCAGGCTTGCAATAGTTTCCGGGGAACCTGAGTGGAATTCCCCGACAAGACCCGGTCCGCTAATCCAGTTTTTCACTTCCTCTACAAATGCCGGAGTCACCCCCCCAACTGCATCCTGATCCATACAAAAGCCCAGCCACTCTACGCCTCGTGCGGCAAAATAGCGTGCATCGGACAGAGGCGTGATACCTCCAGCTTTTAGGTGCACCATGACTCAGCAAAAACCACTTTGACGCAAGGCGGCCTCCAGTTCGCCCAGCGAGCTCTTTGACAGCGGTACCAGGGGGAGCCGCACCTCCCGGCTGCAGTGACCCAGGATTTCAAGGGCTCCCTTGATGCCCACCGGATTGCCTTCAACATATAGCCAGTCATGCACCTCCAACATGCGATGATGGTAGATGGCCGCCTCGGCAAAGCGACCATTTGCCGCCAGGCGAACCATGGCCGAAAAACAATCTGGCAGTGCATTGGCAATGACGCTGATAGCTCCAACTGCACCGCAGGCCATGAGGGGCAAGGTGAGGGCATCATCTCCGGAAATCACCCGAAAATGCGGAGGCTTGTGCTTGAGAATCTGCATGACCTGCATCATATTCCCCGAAGCTTCCTTCACGCCCACAAATTTCGGTGAATCGGCAGCCAGTCGCAGAATAGTCTCAGCGGTCATGTTCGATCCGGTGCGGGACGGCACATTGTAGAGGATGATGGGCAAGGGTGATACCTCCTGCGCAGCCATATAATGCCGGTAAATGCCTTCTTGTGGGGGTTTATTATAAGCGGGGCTACTGGACATGACCGCGTCGAAACCCTCCAACGCATACCGTTGGAGGCGCTGCCGCAGTAATTCCGTCCAGTTGCTCCCAAACAACCCAGCCACAAGGGGTACTCGCCCATGCACCATGTCTCGGGTAAAATGGAGTACCTCCCGACATTCATCCGGATCCAAGGTAATCGCCTCGCCCGTGGTTCCCAGAGAAACCAGATAATCAGCTCCCCCCGCCAAGGTGAACTCGATAATCTTTTCGAGGGCCGCAAAATCGACAGCGCCGTCCTGGAATGGTGTGACCAAGGCCACGCCAACACCATCAAATGCCGTCATGTCCAATTTTAATGAATCCGAGCAAATGCTCCATCTCCCGAAAAAATGTTTGGGTGGTTGCAGCCGGCGGCAAATCCAGCATCAGGTCGTAACAATCCGTCAATCCTGTGGCCGGACCCACGCGAAGGGCGGCAGGTGTCAATCCTGCTAGGTATTCCAGCGGCTCCAGAGGCCGGGTAGCTACATGTATGAGGAAATCCACAGGCCGGGCCAGCCATTCCTGAACTGACAAGCCCCGGGGCCTTCCCACCCAATCGGCATCCCTGGAATGAAAACAGGGAAAAGGGTGGGGATTCTCAACGGGGTCCGTGGATTGAAAACCCAGCAGAAAGATTTCTTTACCCTTTCGCCTGAGCTTTTCGGCATAAGTTGCTACCTCACGGGCAACATCCGCATCGGTGGCGTCGAAGAGAAAGGCCACCGAACGGGCTTTCTGAAAGGAATCAGGCCCTGGCTTTAATAGCCTGCGCCGTCGCAACAAACCCTTGCGCAGGCTGCCCAGCAGAACATGCTGGCGCAATCCCTTCCAAAACCCCCACATACCTTAGGATTTTTTACCCAAAGAGGCCCTTTCCGCAACAAGGGTCTCCCCTTCTTCCTCTTCGGCTATTTCTTCGTAGGCCCCCATACGGCAGTATTTATCAATGCGCTGCTTTATTCGCTCCTCGGGATCCATCGCCTGAACCTCCGCCAATGCAGAAACTAAGTGCTTTTTAAGGATATCAGCCATTTCCACTGAATTGGAATGGGCACCGCCGATGGGTTCCGGGATGATGCCGTCAATGAGTCCAGCAGCCAGCATGTGATCGGCAGTCAGCCTGAGCGCATCTGCCGCCTTTTCTTTGTAATCCCAGCTTCGCCAAAGAATAGATGAACAAGACTCAGGTGAAATCACCGAATACCAGGTATTTTCCAGCATATAAACCCGGTCGCCGAGTCCGATGCCAATTGCTCCTCCCGAAGCGCCCTCGCCAATGATTACGCTGAGTATGGGCACGCGCAACTGGGCCATCTCGAATAGGTTGCGGGCGATGGCCTCGGCCTGACCCCGCTCCTCGGCTTCGATACCTGGATACGCACCCGGGGTGTCAATGAGGGTGATAACTGGAAAGCCAAAACGCTCCGCCAATTTCATCAGGCGAAGTGCCTTGCGGTATCCTTCTGGATTAGCCATACCAAAGTTGCGGTATTGCCGCATTTTAGTATTGATGCCCTTTTGATGTCCGATGAGGACGATGGTCTGCCCGTTGAAGACGGCAAGACCGCCGACGATGGCCTTGTCATCCTGGAAATGCCGGTCGCCATGCAATTCGGTAAAACGGGAGCACATCTTGTCAGCGTAGAACAAAGTGTAGGGCCGCTCGGGATGCCGGGAGAGTTGCACCTTCTCCCAACCGCTGAGCTGGGCATAGATTTCCTTGCGTTTCTCGACTATCTTATCTTCGAAAACTCGGATTTGTTCACTCACGTCTATGTCACCAGCAGCCCCGATTTCCCGGAGCTTTTCCAGCTGATCATAAAGCGAGGCCAAAGGTTTTTCAAATTCTAGGAATAACATGTCAGCCGTTTTAACCCGGTAAAAATAGCAATTGCATGGCCGGAGGGGGAATATTTTTCCCTTTTTTATGGAATAATCCCGAGAATGATTCTACTTTTGGCACCACGAAAAACGGTTCGGTAGTTCAGTTGGTTAGAATACATGCCTGTCACGCATGGGGTCGCGGGTTCGAGTCCCGTCCGGACCGCTACTGCCTCCCAGGAGGCGGTACACATCGAGCAGGGTAGGATTTACTTCCCCCCCGCTCTCTGCATATAAAGCCCGGGTTTAGCTTTGATAAACCCACTCGGTTCGGTAGTTCAGTTGGTTAGAATACATGCCTGTCACGCATGGGGTCGCGGGTTCGAGTCCCGTCCGGACCGCCCCTTTTTATCCCCCGGGAACTCCACCATGAAACGAAGAGTGTTCCTGCAACAAGCCGCTCTGACCAGTGCGGCCGCCATCGCCCCGGCCTACTTATTTCCACGCCGGCCAGCCCGCTACCGGACGGTGCTCATCGGCAGCGGATGGTGGGGTCTCAATATCCTTCGCGAGGGCATCCGCACCGGGCAGATTGAGGTAGTGGCTCTTTGCGATCCTGACGACAAGCAGTTGCAACGATGCCTAACGCAGGTAGAAAAACTCACTACAGACCGGCCCCGCAGCTACCGCGATTTCCGCGATTGCCTCAAACAGGAGAAACCCGATATCGCCATCAATGCCACGCCAGACCACTGGCATGCCCTCATTGCCATCGCCGCCATGGAAGCTGGAGCCCATGTTTTTCTCGAAAAGCCAATCTCCCATACTGTTCTAGAGGGAACCGCTATTGAGCGAGTGGCCCGGGATACGCAACGGGTATGCATCGTGGATTTCCACCGCAGGTATTCGCCCCATAACGTGAGCGCCCAAGCCTTTTTGCGCTCTGGAAAGGTGGGAACCATCCACAAAGTCAAGGCCTTTGTCCATTACAATCAGGGCATGGGAAAAAAAGAAGAAGAAATGCTCCCGCCCGAGGACCTAGACTGGAATTTATGGTGCGGTCCTGCCCCCCTGGTGCCGTATAATCCCGGTATCCATCCGCGGGGATTCCGCCAGTACATGGCGTTCGCCAATGGAAACCTGGGCGATTGGGGTCCCCACTGGTTCGACCAGATTCTCTGGTGGACTGAGGAGATTATGCCCAGGAAGATAGGGTCTATGGCAAAATCTGACATCCGACTCTCTCTTGCCGATGCTCCGGAGGAACAGGCAGTCCTCTACGAATTTGAATCCTTCATCCTAACCTGGGAACACACCCTGCTGAGCAGTCATCCAGAGAGGCAGGGAGAAAACGTCGGGGTTTATTTCTATGGCACGGAGGGTGTCCTGCATCTGGGTTGGCTCAACGGATGGACCTTCTATCCGAACGATACAAAGAAGGAAATTCTCAGGGAATCACCTCACCTCAACGAACCCGACCAACAGAATATCGACCTGGTCTGGCGGGATTTCCTCCGCTGCATTCCCACAGGTGAAAGACCTCATGCAGACATTGCCCGTGGCAGGCACGCCAGCAATATGGCTCTATTGGGCAATCTTTCCGCCCGCCTGGGCCGGTCCATCACTTGGGACCACACGAAAGATCAGATACCCGGCGACAAAGAGGCCAATCGGCTCCTGCGCCGGGATTACCGCGCTCCCTGGAAATACCCGGTCTGAGCCATTTGCATGAGGAACCCCTACTTTATCATCGATTTCGACAGCACCTTCACGCAGGTCGAAGCCTTGGATGTCCTTGCCGGAATCGTCCTGGCTCACTCCCCCCGACGGGAGGAGGTGGTGCGGGCCATCCAGGAAATCACCGATCTGGGGATGAACGGGGAACTGGACTTCCGCGAATCCCTTATTCGCAGGCTCAACCTGCTTCGCGCTCATCGCGAGGATATTCACCGGCTAGCAGAAGATCTAAAAGCACTCATCTCTCCCTCCTTTCAGCGCAATCGCAAACATCTGGCTGCCCTGCGCGATACCGTCTATGTGGTCTCCAATGGGTTCCGCGAATTCATCGTGCCTGTGGTGGAATCCTATGGCCTCCTAGCCCAAAACGTATATGCCAATACCTTCCGGTTTGACGAATCAGGCCTTATCACCGGCTTCGATACCGAAAATCCACTCTCCCGCAGCGGGGGCAAGCCGACCGTCATTCGCGACCTACAACTCCAGGGCGATGTTTATGTCATCGGTGACGGCGCCAATGACTTGGAAATCTGGAAGGCTGGCTATGCCAATAAATTTTATCTTTTCACAGAAAATGTGGAGCGGGAAAAGGTGCGTCAGGAGGCCGACCACGCGGCTGCTACCGTCGATGAGATTCTCTACGAGCTCAATCTGGCGCGAAGCCTATCCTACCCCAAGACCCGCATCCGGGTTCTCCTGCTGGAAGGGGTAGGTCCCCAGGCTGTGGCTGCTTTTGAAGAAGAAGGCTATCAAGTGGAAGTGGCCCCACCTGGCTTGACCGACAGGGAACTTGCAGCCCGGCTGCCCCAAGTAAATATCCTCGGCCTGTCGTCCCGCCGAACCGTCACAGAGGACATGCTCCGCCATACCCGGCGCCTCATCAGCATCGGGGTATTCAGCTCCGACGCCTCTCGCATAAACTTGGAAGCCTGCTCCCGCCGCGGCATTGCCGTATTCAACGCCCCCTTCAGCCATGTGCGTCCGGTGTGCGAGTTCACCATGGGGAACATCCTCTGGCTAAGCCGGGGCCGCGAGGGAAGCCCAGGCCGTCAGATTCGGGGAAAAGTGCTGGGCATCATTGGCTACGGAAAAATAGGGGCCCAGCTGGGCCTCATGGCGGAATCCCTAGGCATGGACGTCCTTTTTTACGATATCGACGACCGGGTTCCTCTGGGCAATCACCGCAAATGCACCCAACTGGGCGAGCTGCTCCAGCGCGCCGATTTCGTCTCCATCCACATCAGCGATTCGCCGGCAAATTACCGCATGTTTTCCGATGCCACGTTTCAGGCTCTTCGCCCGGATTCCTCCGTGCTTTACAGTGGCAATGCCGAGGCAGTGGACCTGGACGCCTTGCTGCGCCATTTGCAAGCCCATCCGAATGCGGGCTGCGCGCTGGACCTCCACGCGGACCGGCTCAGCCAAGACTCCCGCGCAACCCTGGAGGAAGTGCGCCGCTTCGGCAGGGTGCTGTTCACCCCAGGCATCTCTGCTCTCACCGAAGAAGCGGAGGAGGATAGGGCCGCTTTTATCCCCGCCAAGATCAACGAATACCTCAACACAGGGAACACCATGGGCTCCCTCAATTTTCCAAATATCTTCCTGCCTTCCCTAAAGAATGCCCACCGCCTCCTCCATATTCACCAGAATGTGCCTAATGTCTTGGCCCGCATCAATCAGATTTTTGCGGCCCACCGGATCAATATTCTGGCGCAATCACTGCAAACCAGTGGCCCGGTAGGCTACGTAGTCACCGACGTGGACCTCCAATACCCTGAGGCCTTGTTGGATGAAATGCGCGGAATCGGCGAGACCATCTGGTTTCGGGTATTGTATTAACGTAATAAATAACTTCTATGACTCCTCCGACCGCCTATTACTCGCGCCGGATTTTCCTCGGCCTCTCGCTTTGTCTCATTCTCCTTAGCCAGATCATTGGGCAGCACTCCGGCGTCGCTACCGAGCGATTCGCCCGACTCGACGCCTACCTTCGCACCGAAATCGAGCGGGGTAACCTTCCTGGAGCTGTCACCTGGGTGTTCAAAGACGGTAAGGTGATACACCATACGGCACAGGGCTTCCGGGATGCCGAAGCGAAAATTCCTATGGAAAAGGACGATTTGTTCTATATCCAGTCCATGACCAAACCCATCATTTCCTTGGCCTTTATGCTGCTGTATGAGGAGGGTAAATTTTTGCTAAGCGACCCAGTGTCCCGGTATCTTCCAGAGTTCCGCAACATGCGGGTCATCCGCAATCGGGAGGAGGGAGTCAAGGGGCAGACCGATTCCCTGATTTCAGAGATTACCCTGGGTCAGTTGCTGAGTCACACCGCCGGCCTGACGCATGGCCTGGGACAAGATAGGTTCGACCGGGAATTCATGGCTGGCTATTTCATGAATCTATATCCCAATGTCCAGGCTCGTGTAGCAAAGATTACGGCATTTCCCCTATTCGGTCAACCCGGAAGGCAATGGCGCTACAGTGCAGCGCCAGACGTCCTTTCAGCCCTCATCGAGAAGCTATCGGGGCAGACCACCGACGAGTTTCTACGCAACCGTATTTTTGTTCCGCTGGGTATGAACCACACCTACTACAACGTGCCTGACGCCGATTTGCCCAGGGTGGTCAAGCTGCATACCCGGGGCAATCCCATCCGCCTGGCCCGCTCACAGTCACCCAGGCAAGGAGTAAGGCTGTGGAGCGGGGTCAATGGACTTTACGCCACCGCGGAAGACTACGGGATATTCTGCCAGATGCTGCTGAAGGGCGGTTCTTTTAACGGCAAAACCATCATCGGCAAGAAGACCTTGGAGTTGATGACTGCTAATCATAGCGGCAAGATGTTTAATCGCCCAGGCGAGGGATTCGGGCTTGGCTTTGCTATGGTCACTGACTTGGCGGCGACGCAGCTTCCCGGTTCGGAGGGTCTTTTCTACTGGGGTGGCGCGAACAACACGCATTTCTTCGTGGATCCCCACGAGGGCCTGGTGGCAGTGTTGATGTCGCAGGAATCCAATTTCTCCTGGGAATACCACGACCGGCTGCGGCAATTGGTGTATCAGGCTCTGGTGCCGGCACGGTAAAAGAATTTACCCAGGCGCCGGATAATTCATGGGGGGCTGATATTCTTCCAGGAGCCGGTCTGACGGAATAGGGTTGTATCCCGACAATGGAATCCGTTGTCCTAATATAAAGTTGAAAAAATTGCGTTAGGGGTGTTGCCTACGCTGCTGGTGCCACATTTTTGGAAAGGGTGCAACTAGCAGGCCAGTCCTCTCCCGTGGCTGGGGCGTTACACTCATCAGGAACTTAAAACCCAAACTGGTTTTTCTTGACATCCAACTCCGGGGAGAGAGTGATTTCGGATTGCTGGAGCATTTCCCTTTACTTCACCAAACCCATTTTTCCCTATCTTCGCACCATAACCAGTTCACGTGCAACGGTTATTGGCGCTTTTCTTGCTGGCTTGTATCGTATCCTTCCACTTTGGGTACTACCTGACCTATGTCAGCCAAAGCGCTCAACTCGAGAGGGATTGGGAAGTACGCATCTACGACAAGCCCGGCGCAGCGTCTGGGGAAATGAGCATAAAGATTCCCCTGTCCGTGGCCTATATGCCCGATCAGGATGATTTCCGGGAGTCCAATAGCGTTTTCCAAAAAGAGGGGTGCTTCTTCCGCGTCATCAAGCAGCGCTACCAAAAGGATACCCTCGAGCTAGTCTACGTGCCCGACCGGGAGAAGGATCAGCTCCGGCAGTCCCTTAGCAATTGGGCTCAAACCATTTCCCCGTACCAAACAGACCAATCCACCGGAATCCAGGCCCTCAAACCCCGGTACCCGGACTATCGTCCTGCCTTCCGGGACCTTTGGGTCCCTCTTAGCGGAACGACTCTTGCCAGGATAAAGCCCTGGTATGCCCAAACCTTACCCAGCTCCGGATTCTACGGCATGGATTTTCCCCCACCTGAGCTCTTCTCGCTGCCCCGAATCGGCTAGTTCCGATTCCCGCCCAGCCGTTTTCCCCGCCCGCCGACTCTTAAATCGTTTGGTTTAGGGCCATGGCGGTAGCCTTCTATATTATTCGCTTGGACAGGAAGCAAGCCGCTATCCTGCCCCTCCAATGATTCCTAATGAAAGAATATATCCTTTCCCTATTCATCTTCAGCTGTCCGCTCCTTCTGGGCGCACAGACTCCTACCGATGCCCTATATATGAATCACAGCCAGGTCTGCTTTGCCGGAATCCTGCAGTGCAACACTTGGGACAACTACTGGGAAGGTCCCCTACGCCGGGACAATCCCAATCTGGGCCAGGTATCCCACCGCAGCATCCTGGCCATGGGTGCCATCGGCATCAGCCCACGCCTAAACCTCCTGGCCATGGTTCCCTACATTTCCTCCCGGGCAAGTCAGGGCTCCCTGGCCGGCCAGCAAGGCATGCAAGACCTCTCCGTCTGGCTCAAATACCGCGCACTCGATTCCCAATTCGGGCATGGAAAAGGCAAGGGATTCTTATTGCTCGGTTCCGATATGCCGGTAAGCGATTATGTCCCCGATTTCCTACCCATGTCTATTGGACTTCAGGCACGCACCTTCTCCTTGCGCAGCATCTTCGACTACTGGGCCAACAATGGCCTCTACCTGACCCTGCGGGGCGGGTACACCCTGCGCAGCAACATCACCATAGACCGCGATGCCTATCAGGCCAATGGTAAACTCTATTTCACCAATACCGTAGCCCTGCCCCAGGTGGCCGATGTCGGTGCTTTGGTAGGCTGGCGAAAGGGAGCCTGGGTAAGTGCCTTTACCCTAGATTACACCGGGGCTGTGTCTGGCGACGACATTCGACCAAACGATATGCCCTTTCCTACTAACCGGATGCTGGGTACCTCCCTCGGAATACTGGGTAAGTATCAGGGGAAACACTGGGGTATTACCCTCTCCGGCCACCTCACGGTGCAAGGCCGAAATATCGGCCAAAATCAATTCATTCAACTCGGTGGCCTGTACCTTTTCCAGACCAGAAAGGCCGAAAATCTGACTGATTAAGCCCCTAAATTCTCCCGAGTACTTTTACCTTTTTTACCCATTATCATCATGAAATCACCAACTAACTTTATACCTTTTCTGGTACTTTTAGGTACCACCACTGGACTCCTATTCTCCGGCTGCACAGCAGCATATGAGGAACCCCGCTACGATGCCCTGATTGATTCTGGAAAGGATTCGGACGGCGGCACCTGGAAAACCTTTGTCGCCGGTGATGTCCGAAAACTTACGATACCAGAACCTCCATCCGCCACCTCCCCGACCTACCTCCAGGAGCTGAACCGCATCGTGGAACTCCAAGCCAAGGCAAGTCCCCAAGACCTGGATACGCTCAATTGGTGGGCAGCTGGCGCGGTATTCCGCTGGAACGGGATTGCTCGGGAACTGGCAGCCCAGTACAATCTGCCGCCAAAGAACAAGCCGGATGGTAGCTATCCGGTTCCCGATGCCACCAAGCCCTGTGATACCCCCCGATTCCCATTTGCCAATCCACCCTACACTTCCCGACTCCTCGCCTACCTGAATGTTGCCCAATACGATGCACTGGTAGCAGGCTGGCAAGCTAAGTATCGGTTCCGGCGACCACCGGCTTCCAAGGTGGATGTACGGATTAAAGCCCTGCGGCCGGCAACGGATTTGCCGACATATCCCTCAGAAGATGCCATCGTCGCTGCAGCCTCCCTGGAAATCCTGAAAGCCATGTTTCCCTGCGAGGTCCCCTATCTGGAGCACAAAGCGGCCGAACACCTCCGAATCCTGACTCTGGGAGGGCGCTTCATTGCGAGCGATCTGGAGGCAGGCGCTGCTTTGGGCAAAGAAGTAGCTACGCTAGTTCTTTCCCGCTCCCGCAACGACGGTATGCGCTCGGCAGGCAATCCGCAATTGGAACAACAAGCTATCCAACAAGCCCGGGCGGCTGGGGCAACAGTAGTTTGGGAGAGCCAGGATAAGCCCCTTCGGCCGGGGATGTTGCCCGGATTTGGGCTGCTGGAGCCGTGGAACTTCGATAAGAGCCGTGTAGCTTCGCTTCGTCCGGCGGAACCACCAGCAGTGGGCAGTCCGGCATTTGAAAAGAATATGGAGGAACTACGCGTTTATGCCCATAAACTGACCCGCGAGCAGCATCGCATAGCCAGTTTCTGGTCGGACGGCCCGGGAAGCTATACCCCGCCTGGCCATTGGAACCGCATTGCGGCCGACCTCTGCCAGCAGGGGGGACTGAGCGAACTTCGCTCCGCTCGCGCCATGGCCCTCACAGCTACGGCGGTGGCCGATGCCGGCATAACTTGTTGGGATGCAAAATATCACTACATGTATCCCCGACCCTTTCAGATGGATTCGAAGATAAGGACCGTGGTGGGCCTTCCCAATTTCCCGGCCTACACCTCCGGCCACTCGACCTTCTCCGCCGCCGGCGCTACAGTGCTCTCCTGGCTGTTTCCCGAAAAAGCTGGTAGCCTGGAGGCTATGGCCAAAGAGGCCTCGGAATCCCGCATCTATGGCACCATTCACTATCGGTTTGACTGTGAAGAGGGGCTGGTTGCCGGACGAAAGGTGGGTGCTTTTGCCGTGGAGCGAGCCAGGCTGGACGGCGCACCGCGGTGAGGGGGAAAAACCACTTACGACACAAAGGATTAGCTCACCCCCTCCCTGAATCAGGTCCCTGGTCCCTAATAGGTAGCGATAAATTATTGTTTATCTTTAGGAAAATTGGTGACAAGTGTTTCCAAGGTACCTCCTTACTGCCCTGTTCTTCCTCGCCATTCCTGGCTTAACCTTCACCCAGGCGCTCTAACCCCTCTGGTAGGCACCGCTCTCGGAGTTAAAGTCAATTCCGCTGACAACACCTGGAGTTTCCGCGTGCTCCAGCAGGATCTTCTGGAAAAAGGCACTACCGGCGTGGCCGTCCGCATAGAAGTCACCAACCTGGCCAAGACCAAGCGGACCCTCCTCGATGGTGGCTTCAGCCCATACCCCACCCTCAGCGATGCCTATGGAAACCCCGCTCCAAAAGTGGATGGAAACGACGCCTCCGCAAACTTCTACGGCCGCATGTTCGGACCCGGCGAAACCGCTGCTCTGGTGTTGAATTTCTACTATGCCGACGGAGTCTCTACCCAAAAAATAGCCCCCGAAGTGCTGACTCTCCCCCACATGAACAAAAGCGCTTCCCTCACCCTGCGGTTGAAGTAACACACTATATCGCCCTATCGGACTGGTGGCGAGGGAACAACAATCCCCCTGCTGAATAATCCGATGAAACTGGGTCAGTGATTCCGGTGTAAAGTGGGTCACTTTTTATCGATGAGGTTGATTATAAACATACTTATTTTTGAGTTACTTTTTTCCTTCTTAATGATTCTCCTTTAAGTTCGATTTTGTGTGCAGAACCTGACAATCTGTCCATGATGGCATCTGCAAGGGTAGGTTCACTGAGATATTCATACCATATTGTGACGGGAAGCTGTGAGGTGATGATGGTAGCATGTCTTCCATACCTGTCTTCAAGCAGTTGAAGAAGGGTAAGCTTGACTGTGTTGTCGAGCGGATACAACCCGAAGTCATCGAGAATGA